>JACCDX011811113.1_pt1 | contig 59036 bp, 78 predicted proteins | sample 7449681 | NCBI WGS metagenome assembly JACCDX01 (sample SAMN15323450, study PRJNA562643) | freshwater metagenome | isolation source: river surface water | place: USA:Blue River Watershed | collected 2017-08-18
GCTAGTCACGCTGCTGCTAGTCACGCTGCTGCTAGTCACGCTGCTGCTAGTCACGCTGCTGCTAGTCACGCTGTCGTTGGTCAACAGGCAATAAAAAAAGCCCCAGCAAGGGCCAGGGCTATGGGGCAAAGTGGTTTTTCTTTAGTCGGGTCGTCTGCTATCGGGCGGGGTCACTGTCTCATGCACAAGATTACGCTCTTTTTTTTCAGCCTCGAATTCAGCGACGGTGAGTACTCCAGTTTCAAGCAGGACTTCCAGTTCGACCAAGTTATACCGAGATAGGTCAAGTTTATAATTAAGGTGGCTCATATTATTCCCCCTGATAAAACGGTTAAGAAAACGGGTTCCTCGGGTAGGTCAGCGGATGAGTCATCATAATAGGCCAGTTCGTCCAGTTCGCGACAAATAATTTTCCATTGTTCCGGTGTCGGACTCATAGCGCACCCCCCTTAGGCTAAGGCGTAAATGGAGTCATCATTCGCTTTGATAAAACGGATGATATCAGATGAGTTTACTTCACGTCCGGACGTTTTTAAAATATCAGCTTTATGTGCTAGGCTGAGCGTGAGCTGGGCCACGTTAGCACCGTACTGGCCAATCACAGAGACACGCTCTATAGCACCGTCCTCGTGAGTGAATATTAGAAGAGAGGAATAGGTATTTTCCTCTGGGAAGTGAACGCTAAAAATTCCGCCGATTGGGACTGAAGCGAGAAAGGTGAGAAAGGTTTTCATAGTAATATCCCCCGTTTATTGTTATTATATCATGCGAAAACGAACGACACGGAAACGATTAGTGTCGTTCCAATGTGGGTAATAGGCCATATGCTCTTTATTGTTCCAGTCATGAAAAATGACGGGCTTGCGGTCACCGTTGTGAATGATGGACCAAACGTCACATAAACGCACATCACTCCAGTCACCACAAAAATTGTCCTTTGTTTCAGCGTCAGGTTCATTGATGACAAGGTCACCGCCAACAAGATATCCCACCACATCCCTATCATCGTGATAGATAGCCATTTCGTAACGTTCAATGATGATGCGTTTCATACAAGTATCCTCCGTTAATGGCCAGTGGCCGTTATTATAATATCTTTATCGGCACAAAAAGAAAAAACCTTAGGCCGGGAATAAGATATTTTTACTCTACCGCTCCCTATTAAGGATATGATAGGTCAGTCACAGGGGTGAATAGTGCCGTCCGGTCTGTAGTCGATATCACCGCATCAAGCGACGACGAGCGGGATGATGATATCACAGGGTTTTTCCCCCTCACCCAGTACAGCCAGACTAGCTGGGAGGCTTGAATAGAAAGGTGACAAGTGCCCGCGGCCACCCCCCTGTACCAAGAATTACCCATTCCACACACTGGCTTACACACGGGCCTGCCCCTACCCACTTGCCCTTCATTTCCCACTATGATATCCTACACTTGGAGGTGCTATATGGCCGCTAAGAGACGAGACCACAAAGGTCAAAAATACTACCATCTTACATTACTCTACCCTACCCGAAGTGGGGGCGCCGGAAAGGGAGTGTATTGGATGGCTCGCTGTGACTGTGGCAATATTAAGGAAGTACGGGGCTCGGAAGCCGCCTTGGGCAAAATCAAGTCGTGCGGTACCTGCAAGTATCATACTGAAATGCTTAGCAATGCCGCAACTGAGGGAGCCAAATTGCGTGGTTGGACCAAAAGTATCCGTGTCCAACACTTACGTTACATCAAATCCGCTGTAAAACGAGGCATCGAGTGGCGGCTCAGTCCAGAAGAATTTCTGGTAATCACTAAGAAAGATTGTACTTATTGTGGCACCCCTCCCCGAATCTATGAAAGTAAGCCCAATTATGGTAAAGGGAGAACTGTTAAAACGCTAATGAATGGAATTGATAGATTGGATTCCTCACTTGGGTATGTCACCGGCAATGTGGTACCCTGCTGCGGTACCTGCAACAAGATGAAGATGGCTATGGACGAGTCTCTCTTCATAGTTCATGTATTGAAAATTGCTAAGCATTATCTAGAGAAGGCTGGTAAGGATAATATTGACTAGTCAGTATGTTGGCCAAAAAGCAACATATTGGCTACTATACTTTACAATGCTAACAGTGTAATAAGTGTTGACAATGTTGTGACATTGTGTTAATGTCGTAAGTGGCTGACAGTTGTGAAACTCTCTTGCCAACGTGGTGCTAGGTGTCCATCCAAACTGCCGTAGTATTATCTGTTGAACCAGTAATAAACTGGACCCCCCAACGGGACGAGGAAACGGCCCTAGTATCATTAGACAGTTACGAAGAGTGATGGTAGGAAACGGTCGATGTTGTTAGATAATACGTTCATCGGTCGTCGGCTTCGGCCAGGAGCACTCGGATAACCACCGAGACGAAACTATGACGACAACCCGTCCTCACCTAGCAAAGCGTAACACAAGGCCAGGCACTCCCTGACCGGGTCCCTAAGCGGGGCGGGCAACCAAAGACGTCCACCCCTCGCAGAGACAGCTCCTGATGGGCATACTATATGGTTATGGTAAAGCCTAGAAAGGGGGAGATACTAGCTGGTAACTAGTATTCAGGAGCATGAAGTAACAACTAAGCAGCTACATGTACCAAGCTGCGACTAGACACTGTAACTACTTAGTAGTAACTAAGTAGCAGTAGCCTTTTTATATTTACTTCGCTATAGTATTGCTAATAGGGTACATAACCTCATACGAGATGTAGTATAAGATGAGTCTCAAAGACATTAACAAGATACTAGCTGCCGCCTCAACAGACTTGACCTTCTCCCCTACTCCGGACATGCGTCGTGCCAAGGCCGCCTTCTGGCACCGCTTCGCGGATGCCCCGACAAGCCTCTCTTCCGACCCGGTGACGTTGGCCTCCGCCCAGCAGTTCGGAGCTGATAAACGACTCAGCAAATGGTGGACCTTGCCCGGTTTCCAGGAATGGTTCCAGAATAAAGAAGAGTTCCGGGAAAGACTAGAATACTTGGCCGATATCGCGCTCGACAGTCTTGAACAAGTACTCACCGACCCCGACTCAAATCCGTCGGCTAAAGTGGCGTCAGCTAAGCTAGTACTAGAGGCCGCCAGCAAGATGCCGAAGAAGGAAGCCGAGTCTCCTACCACCCGGTTGGAAGCGATGAGCCGGGCAGAATTAGAAGACTACGTCCGTAAGAACCTTAAATTCTTGACAGCCCCTCCCGAGCATGATAATTTAGACCAGACGAAAAGTGAAGTCGATAGGGAGTAACCCCATTGCTGCTAAAAACCGGGCTACAAGAAGTTCTGCTTAATGCAGCCCCGACTGGGGGAGGCGTCCTCACCAAGGACTTTTCCATTCAGTCCGATGCAGCGTTATTCCTCCTTTGGGTCAATTCTACTGCCGGTGACATTACAGTCGAAGTATACGGCATCCTGGCCGACGACCAGGAAGTATTTGTACTTTCCTTCCCCAAAATCAACACCCCTTCCATTGAGATATCGCAAAAGAGAACGGGTACCGTACCCACCCGTCTCCGAGTAAAGGTAATCCATACTGGAGCTTGCGACTTTGAGTTGTCCGTTCGCGCCGTATCAACGGGCTCCTCTGATACCCGCATCTTGGGTGGCGCCTCCCTCAAGGTGTCTAAAAAGACTGTTAACTCCAATCCTACTCTCCTCGTCCCCTCGTCGCTGGTTGACCGGTCTGCTATCGCTATCAAGAACTGGTCCTCATCTGGCACCATTTATATTGGTGAATCGATAGCAAAAGCCAACCAAAATAACGGGTGGCCCATCGGACCAAAAGATGCTCTCGGTATCGACATTCAGGCCGGAGTTGAGCTTTACGCTGTAGCGGTCGATGGACCATGTGATATCCGCATCATCGAGAGTGGGGGCTAAGCATGGCTTCAGTTTCCCCTTCCGGCTCAGCCGGTAGCGTTGTCGAGATTACAAATACAGCCGTAGCCCCCGCGTACAACATCGTGGTAACGGCACTCCGTGTCAATCCGGAAACGAGGGTTTCTTACACCTTTCCGGACGGGTCAACTAATATTACCTTCAGAGTTCGCCAGCTTGGACAAGATGTCCGCTTCTATTCCGCCCTCAATGCGACCGGGTACTTTACTACAAACACATATTCTTCTGGCAGCGTTAACACAAAACAGGTAACATTTTGTTGGGAGAATGACGTCGGGTGTGATGTCGAGCTTACATACTGGGGTCCGGCCGGTGTTTCAGACAGTAGTGGCTTCTTACTACTTGAAACTGGTGATTATCTTGGGTTATACTGATACCCAGTAATTTCGGTACTCGCCGAACGACCAAAGGGAGTGCGCAGTGGCCAACAAAAAGATTAGCGAACTAGATGATTTATCGGTTGTAACTAGCGATGACTTAGCTGTGGTGGTTGATATCTCAACTCTTTCGACACGAAAAGCCAGTATGGCTAATCTCCGTTCCTACTTTCAATCTGACCTTCCGCGACCAAAGGTACAAACCATAAGCATTACCGCAGCCATGCTAGAGACTAAGTCATTCAACTTGACAAACCCTCCCAATTTGGGTTATACTGTGACCATCCTACCACAAGGTGGTCCAGCCCAATTTATCAACGATGACTTCATGATAGACGGACTAACTGTCTCGTGGGACGGATACGGCTTGGATGGTTTACTCGAAGCGGGAGACCGCCTACAAGTAAGCTACTATTTTTAACCCCCTTTCCTTTAGGAAACTTTCATGGCACAGATTAAGAAGAAATTCCTGGCCTCGAACGCGGTTGACGGTACTAAAGTTCAGTACTCGAACAACGAAGCATTCCGGGCCAAATCATCGTCTGGGGTTGACGTGGAGTTGTTTAAACTCGACGGCAGCAACCTCTTCCAATTCCTCCAGATGCCTCGCGTTGGCAGTGACCCCAGTAACGGCAACGACGTATCTCGTAAGAGCTACGTGGATGCCCAAGTCTTGGCTGAAGCCGCTGCTCGCGTCCAAGCTGATGCCGCTGAGCAGTCCGCTCGCGAAGCTGCTGATAGCGCCCTCTCCGGTCGACTAGACGTCATCGAGGGAAGTGGAGCAGGCTCCATCGTTAAAGCATTGCAAGATGCCAAAGACTACACTGACAGCGAAGTGTCTGCTGAGCAGTCCGCCCGTGAAAGTGCAGACTCTGCTCTTGACGGCCGACTTGACGTCATTGAAGGCGACCAAAACACTGTCGGTAGTATCGCAAAATCTCTAAAAGATTCTAAAGATTACACCGACCAAGAAGTTCTTGCTGAGAAAAACCGCGCTGAAGGCGTGGAAGCTGACCTTCAGGACCAAATCGACGCTCTTGATACGGGCAATGCCGCTGCCCTGGCTCAAGAAATCTCCGACCGCCAAGCTGCTGACCTTGTCCTCCAGGGTAATATTGATACCGAGAAAGCTCGTATTGACGCCATCCTGCTAGCCAGCGATGCCGACAAAGACTCCTTTGCTGAAATTGTTCAACTTATCAATAGTGTTGACACAACGAACGACAGCGCATTTGCCGCTTACGTTCTCTCCAACGACGCTGCCCTCGCTCAAGAGATTGCTGACCGTCAATCCGGCGACAACGCTCTCGACGCACGGCTAGACGTATTGGAAGGTGCTGATACTGTTAGCGGTTCTGTTGCAAAAGCACTGAAAGATGCTAAGGCATACACCGATTCTTCCGTTTCGGCTGAGCAATCTGCTCGTGAAAGTGCTGATAGCGACCTCGACGCTCGCCTCGATGTTATCGAAGGCACCGGTGCCGGCTCGATATCAAAAGCACTGCAAGATGCCAAAGATTACACTGATGTGGAACAAGCAGCTCGTGAGAGTGCTGACTCTGCCCTTGACGCTAGATTGGATGTCATTGAAGGCATAGGCGAAGGTTCCGTTGCTAAAGCATTGCAAGATGCTAAAGATTATACGGATAGCGAAGTTTCTGCCGAAGCTAGCGCACGTAGTGCAGCCGTTTCCGGAGAAGAAGCTGCTCGGATGGCCGCTGACACTGCTATCCAATCCGAACTCGACGCTACTCAAGGTGGCGCCGGCCTCGGTGTGGACGGTTCTTATACCGCACCAGTGGGTTCCGCCCACCTAGGCTCTGCTACCAGCCTCAAAGATGCTGATAGCAAACTAGACGCTGCTATCGTCGCTGAGACGAATGCCCGTACCACGGCTGTCTCCAACCTCGAGCAAAGCATTGCTGACCTCGACGCGGCCATGACTCAAGGCTTCGACGACGCTCAAGCCTATACGGACAACAAAGTTGCTGCCCTTATCGATGGTGCTCCCGCCCTTTTGGACACCTTGAATGAGCTCGCCGCCGCTATCGGCGACGACGAAAACTTTGCTTCCAACATCATGACAGCAGTTGCTAACGAAGCTTCTGCTCGCCAAGCTGCTGACACCGCCGAAGCAACGGCTCGCGCCAATGCAGATAGTGACCTCCAAAATGCTATCGACGCTGAAGAATCTGCTCGTATTGCTGCCGTCTCTGCAGAGCAATCTGCACGAGAAGCTGCTGACGCACTGGAATCTTCGACCAGGATTGCTGAACTGCCCCGTCACGCCAAGGTTAGAAAAACGCTGACCTCCACTGATATCAGCAATGGTTACGTTGACTTGGACCATGTCGTTCTTGGTTCTTCTACTCACGTCTTCTTAGACCGCTTGGCTTGCCACGAAACGGACGATTATACCCTGTCCACTGTAAGTGGTAAAACAAGGGTCACTTTCTCCGAGTCTTTCATGTCTAGCGAAGAAGGCCCTGGTGCGGGAGACCTCTTCCGTTGTGGTTACATGTACAAAAACGGTGACCAACCTGCTTAATAGTAATCCCAGTTAGTGCCATGTGGGGTCTCTTCGGAGGCCCCTTTTTGTTACTCAAACAAAACCCTTGCTTTCTTCCCCAGTTAGAGTATACTAGATGTATCTTCTTTCTGGGAGAGATATTTACATGAACGCTTGGATACCTAACACAGTAACTTTGCCGGGACTTTCCGCTATTGGTGCATCTCAAACCAATGTTCCAATTAGTAAGAAATTTCCAATTACCGCAGGTGGTAGTAAGAATATGGTAGTCTGCATTACTACCAGTGCTGCTGCTGGGACGGTGACCGCTAAATTAAGAACAAGCTTTGGTACTGGAACTGCAATCGATAGCAAAACTGTATCCATCACCGGGGCTGGAGATTTTTATATTAAGTTAAACAGCGACTTGCTTGCTGACCAAACCTATCTTCCTCTCCTTTCCTTGGGTGAAATTGTTGTTACCACCAATGGCGGTTCATCAGTGACTGTCACATCAGTGCAAACCTTGCAAGAGGAATAACCGGAAGCTATACTAGCTGTGCGAGTATACCTTCCTCGGTGAGTACGTGAAGCAAAAGACTGACAAATTACTCCTTGCTGCGATGGAGAAGCTAGAAAAGCTCCGTCGACAGGAGTGTTTTGACCCGGCAAATCCAGACAGTAAACCTACTGCTGCCCAGCAGCAAGTCATTGACGATATAGCTCATCATAAAATTCAAATAGTTAGGGCCGGTAACCAGTCTGGAAAATCCGCCGTCAGTGCCCGTATTCTCTCCTGGTTCCTCACCGAGACTCATCCCAAGTGGAAGAGACCACAGCGGTGGGGTCAGGAATCTTTACTCGCCCTAGTTTGCGGCCGGACAGGTAAACAAATAGAAGAATCACTCTTACCAAAGATAAGGTCCTACCTTGAACCAGGTACCTTTAAAGAAGTACGAATCGGTAACATTATTCAGCGTTTAGAGTTGGACAACGGGAATCGGATTGTCTTCCAATCTCTCGAGAATCCTTCCATGGCTCGGGAACGGATTCAATCTTATGTGGCCCATTTTGTCTGGTTAGACGAGTTGCCCCCTACCGTTGACATCTTGAACGAATTACTGATTCGGATACAGGCCAGAGATGGTCACTTCATTGCTAGCTTCACTCCATTGGTACGCAATGTTAAGGTACAAAAGTTTGTGGACGGGCTGGTTGAGCCATTGGCGAAGACTTACCGCTTCCGGATGTTAGATAACCCCCTCTACGCGGACCCCCAACGCCAAGCGGAAATCCTGTCTTCGATGAGTCACTTACCCGAACACGTCCGCAATTCTCGTCTCTACGGCGATTGGATGTCAGATGACAATGCTGTCTTCTACTTTGATTATAACACGATGGTGGAGTTGCCCAGTAATTACTCACCACTCTGGCGCCACGTTGAGAGTGTGGACCCGGCGGTCAAATCCGCCCTCGGTTACACCCTCTGGGCCGAGAATCCCGAAACGGGAATCTGGTACTGCGTCAAAGCTGATTACGTTAAAGGTGTCTACGTTCCCACAGAACTAGTGGCCACCGTTCGCAAGATGAGCGAAAACTATAACATTGTCCGCCGGATATCTGACCCCCACGAAAGTTGGTACATCCACACTGCCGCATCTATGGGAATCAACTATAGTACAGTGTATGACAAAAATAGTCGGAAGGCTGAGCTTATCAAAAATTTCCAAGAAGGGCTCGGCAGCCAGCTCAAAGTTTCCCCAACGGCGGAACTCTTAATCGAAGAAATAACATCAGCTAGATGGAGTGATACGCGAGATGGAAAAATTGCTTCCGGTAGTGATTATCATTTACTTGATTCTGCTCAATATTTTCTTGATGTCAAACCGAAACGTGAGAGCTCGCCAAAAGTTGGTCTCCCCTGGGACGCGGCCCTATACCAGGCGCACGTCGACAGGAAGAAAGCTGAAGCTACTAAGCAAATGAAACTAATGCAGCGCGCTATCCAAAGAAAGGGACGAAATCATGTCCGAAAATTCTCCTAACATGATAGGCATTTCCCTCCTCATTAGCCAAACACCTCCAAACCGCCAAGAACATGAACGGCATCGACGTCGGCCTAGCATCGAAGAAAAAGTCCGTGACTGTATTGAGCGAATTGACAATGGATGCGGAACTGAGGTAGACTTTCTTACGTTGAAGAAGTTGAAGGCTGCCATCCAAGCCAAGCCGAAACTGACGCCCCGAATGAAGAATATCCTTGATATGGTCGAACCTGTAATACGGCGTTTCGGTTACTACTTTTAGGAGAAAGTATGCCAATAAAAATCACAGTGTGGGACGAGGGCCAGACCAAGCGTGAGATAATGAAACGCTTTCAAGACGCTCAAACCCAAAGGTCCCCGATTGAGCAGCGTTGGTTGGCAAACGAACAGTCCGTTTACTCGACTGGCACCGTTACTGGTGTCAATTACATGTCGGGCAGCTTGAGCTCCCTCCTAACTAATCCCTTTCCCGGTGTGGACCAATCCGGCGCTGACGCCAACAATGTCTACATTTTCAAGAATCTACGATTCCTCCATGCGCAACTGTCAGCCAACCCCCCGTCAGTTGTCATGCGGCCAACTACTTCCGACCAAGAAGACCATCGCCGAGCTGATGCTGCTGACAGAGTAGTCAGACACGCCATTCGCCAATACCAGATGCAAGAGAAGTTTGACCAACTTACCCTTCAAACCTTGACTTACGGTTCCGGCGTGATGAAAACCGTTTGGGATTCAACCAAGGGAGACATTGTTGACTTCGACCAAGAGAATGGCGAAGTAACACTTGAGGGTGATATCTCGATTACAGTGCCCTTTATTTGGAATCTTTACCTCGACCCGGATGCCCGGTCATGGGCTGACGTCAAATGGGTTATTGAAAAAGTCTATATGGACTTTGATGAGGCTTGCGCCAGGTGGCCAGATAAGAAAGAGTTTTTAGAAGCGGCCCGAGTAACTAGAGATAGCTCCGTTGACAAGTCTCCATCTAGGCTATCTGCCCTCACTGATGACAAATATAACTCAGTAGAATTACTAGAATACTGGGAAACTGGTCTCCCTACCAATGGCTACATGGGAAGACACTGTTTGACCACTGTCTCCGGCAGTGTAATTGAACCTTGTAAACCGTCCCCTTATAGATTTAAGAGAGCCGGCGCGGCGAGGAGAGTCATCGAAAAAAACCTACCGGATGATATTATTGAAGAACAGCTAGCAAAATTACCTGAGCAAGCTAGCTTACCATACCACTTACTCACCGATATCGATGTCCCCAATGCAGTTTGGGGTAGAAGCAATGTAGAATACGTGGCCCAGCTGCAAGAAAACTTACTCCGCTTAGACACAGCCGTCATGGACAATATTCAAGCCCATGGAGTGGCTAGGATGATTGTGCCAGACACAGCTGAAGTGGCTGAAAATGTTAGCAATAGTCCATGGGACGTCATTAAAATTGCAGGTAACCAGCCGCCATATTTCATGGAAGTGCCGCAGTTGATGCCAGAAATGGTCGCCACTAGACTAAACCTGATTCAAGGAATTAATGACGGCTTCGGTGTCAATGACGCCATGTTCGGGGTGCAGAAGAGGGAAACCTCCGGCACCAGTATGAACTACGCCACGAACCAGGGGAACATGATTAGGCGCCGCCTCTTTAACAAGTACGTCCTCGCCGTGGAATCGGTGTATAAAGCACTACTCAAACTGGTGGTCAAGCATTGGCCAGTTAGCCGGACAATTCAAGTCTTGGGTAAAGAAAACGCACTCGAATCGGTTGACTTGAAGGGAAGCGATGTAGACGGCGGTTATGACGTGATTGGGGAATACGGGGTATCTCTCTCCCTTGACCCGATGAGCAGAAGGGAAGAAATCCTGATGTTGCAACCTCTTTTCGAAAAATCTGGAGTTCCCACTCGAACCAGCCTCAAGCTTATGAAACTTAACGAATTAGAGGGGATGTACGATAGACTCACCCTGGCAGAAAACCGGCAACGGGAAGTCTTTGATGAGATGATAGCCACTGGTCGCTATATCCCACCTGAAGACTTGCTCGACCATGAGAATATGATTGCCTGGTCACTGGAATATTTTATGACGGCCGAGTTTCATTACCTCGAACCGGAGCTCAAAGAGTTGTGTAAGCAGCATATTAGAGACCGGGTCCAATTGGCGGCCCAAGAAAAGGCTGCTCTACAAGGTCCCCCTCCCGGGGCAACACCGGGTCCTACTCCGGGCGTACCGCCCTCCGCCATACCCCAGCCTGAACCGGGCCAACCCCCACTAGTACCTCCAATGGAGAATCAATAATGGTAACTCGTGATGAAGTACTCAAGGGTCGTGACAGGGATTACCCACTCACCCCAGAACTGGAACAAAACCTCAATAAATTACTAGACGCGGTCAATAAACTCAGGAAAGAATACGGGAAACCGTTTGTGATAACTAGTGGTTACCGTCCCGGACATTACAATAAAAGTGCTCGCGGTGCCAAGAAGTCAGCTCACATGACTTGTGAAGCGGTCGATATTAGAGATGTAGATGGCGAAATAGCAAAGTGGTGTCTGGACAATCTTTCCCTACTCGAAGCTGCCGGACTATATATGGAAAGTCCCATTTATACCCACGAGCCTCCGAATAAGAGGTGGGTCCACTTACAAGTTCGGCCAACAAAAAATCGAGTCTTTATTCCATAGCTCTTGACATTTCACCTACATGCAAAGTATACTGACAAGTATCATTAAACAACCTTATCCCGGTAGGGACAGGTAGGAGTTAGAAGCATGTCAGTTACAGCACAGTCCATCGTTAACATTGCGCAGTCTTTACGGGGTAGTAGCGGTAGTACCAGCGAAGCAGCGTCACCAGAAGTATCATCCTTTCCAGAGGTCCGAGCAGTCGACCCGGATAATGACGAATACTCGGTGACAAGTAGTCAGTCAGAAGAGACGTCTTTTTCACTAACAGACGAGAGCGAGGGTGATACCTCCGCCGACCAGGAGACTGGGGCCGCAGACCCCACTGCAAAGTCCCCTGCACCGAGCGGGAAAGAATCAATCGTCGTGACCGATGAAAAGGGAAAGAGAAAAATCGAAGTAGACTTTAACAATAAGGACCAATTAAAGAAGTATGTCCAACTAGCTCACGGTGCTAGGAAATGGCAAGCCGAACGGGACCAGGCAATTAACAAAGCCAAGGAAGTAGAATCACAGTATGCCACATTACGTGGTAACTGGGATGTCCTCGAACAAGCTTACCAATCTTCCGGTATTGAAGGACTAGTAGATTTACTTGAAGGTCGCCAAGGTGCATTCCAGGATTGGGAGAAATCCCGCCTTGACCGGTACGAAATGCTCAAAAAAGCATCTCCTACCGAAAGGGAACTCTACGAAGCCCGCGAAAACGAATTGAAACGTCAGCGGGAAATCGAACGAATTCGGAAAGAGAACGAAGATTTCAAGAAAAGTATTCAAGCCGAAAAGGAAACTGCTGAATTACGTTCCCTTGAAAGTACAGTTCATCCCGTCTTTGACCGGTACCGGTTCGCTGACAAACTCGGCGACTCTGACACCGAACAAATGTTCGATGAAATGCTTTGGAATGCCGCCCTAAAAAGGCTGGAACCTTATGAAGAAAAAGGGTTGCCAATTACTTCAGACTTGGTGGAGCGAGAATTTAAGTCGGTTTCGACCGCCTTACGGAAACGCATCAACCTCCAAGCTGAGAAAAAGGCAGCTAAAGCAGTTGAGCAAAAGAAAAGGGAAGCCACTGAAAACGTGCAAGCAGCCGTTTCAAATGGTTACCGTTCTTCCTCCGCTGCTAAAGAAGCAGAAGAACTCATCAAAAATGGTAACATTGCTGGCCTCTTCAAAGGATGGGGCAAGTACGGAAAAGTTTTCAACAAGTAACAAATAAGAAAGAATAGGTAAATTATCATGGCTTTTAATAACATCGACGCAGCAGCACTCAACTTAGGCAAGATACTACAAATCGCATTTAGCGACGGTATCCGTAACCAAATTTCGGTAGACTTCCGCGACTTTGAACATATCAAACGCGCCAAAGTCTCTGGTTCCCTTCCCCGTGAATTACGGTTCATGTTCCAAACATCTCTCGGCGCGGCTGCTATCCAGTACGCTGACCCAGGTGCGGGAGCAGGCCGTCTTTTCCCTTCCGCTCAGCAAGTCAAAATCGCTGAGAACACGGCGAAAATGAAAGAGCTTCAAGCAACTATCGAACTTGAGTATAACTTGTTCGACCGCGCTCGTAAATCTCCCGAAAAATATGCGGAGCCGCTCGCTATCGAAATCGACAGCAAGATGTCCGCAGCTAAGAGACGTCTGGCAGCTGACCTCTACGGCGACGGAACTGGCGTTGTGGGCACCGTGGCTTCTGCCGTTGACTCTGGTAGCGGCAAACTGACCGTTACGCTTTCCTCCTCTGGCCGTGGCCATGTGGGCTTCTTTGAGTACTATGATATCCTCCACGCATATCCTGCTGCTGGTGGTTCCAAAGTTGCTACCTTGGCTGGCGCTACCGCTGTTGACCAATGGCTAGTGCTCGACAAAGACCGCTCCGCTGGGACGGTTACCCTTCAAGCTCAAACCGCAGCTGGTGCTGACTTGACTGGTGCCTTGACGGTTCTTCCATCTTCCGGTAACGTGTTCTACCGTTTCGGGCAGCCCACCATTCCCAACCTTACTTCCATCACTGACTACAGCTTGGCTACCGAAGTTATCGCCGGTCTGGAATCGCTGACCGCTAACGACGGCCGTATCGTCCACAACATCACGATGAGCGGCGCTACTGGTGGTTCCCGTTTCGACGCAGGTGGTAACCCACTCGATGTGAAACATATCCAAAAACTGATGGACCAAGTGAAACTGTCCGTTGGTCAAGACAGGTACCGCTGGAAAGCCCTTAACATGGCTCCAGAAAGCCACGCTAGCCTTATCGAGAGCAGAGAAACTGACCGCCGTTTTCAAACCGTGGAAGACAATAAGCGCGGTGTGAAATTCTTCGCTTACGTTCATGGTAATGATGTCCTCGAATGTGTCACGTCGGAATTCGTACCGCAAAACAGAATTTACGTCATGCCTGAAACAAAGGCTGGCGAAAAGGTTCTCGAGTATCACGGGTCTGATTTCGAAACTGTTAAGGGTCAAGACATGACGGACTTCCACCTCAAAGTGGGCGCTTCCGGCTACACCAACGCTATGGTGTCTTACCTCTTGGCAACGGGTGTCCTCATCTGCAAACATCCAAAATCTGTGGGCGTTATTACCAACTTTGTTAATACTTAATGATACTTAGGGAAGGGGCGGCATCTCGCCGCTCCTTTGTCCCTTCTTGAAAGGAAACTATCATGAAATCTCCTCTTAGAACTGAAGCGGGTCCTTTAGTTTACGGCAAGGTAAACAAGAGAGAAGCAGCCGTCCTCGAATTCTCGAAGCAGCTTTCTGTCTGCACGTGGGACTTTAGTAAAGACGGCGGAGCTGTTGGCGACATTAGCTTCGGAGTGCAACTTCCCGCTAATGCTATCGTAACCAACGTGTGGACGGATGAAGAAACTGCTGTTACTGGAGCTACTGCCATCACATTAAAAGCCGGGTCAACGTCGTTGACTGGCGCCCTTGACATGACAGGTGACTCCGGGGTTAAAGCTCGGTCCTTGGCCGTGGCTGACGCAGTCAAACTTACTTCTGCTAGTGAATTAAAAATCACTATCGCAACAAATCCAGCTACTGCTGGCAAAGTATCTTTCTATGTCGAATGGATGAAGAAACCTCAGTAATACCAAACTGAAGACCGTTAGGTCGACAATGCTCGCGTCACCTGCGAGAGGCTTCGCGCCGATGTGATAGTGGTGAGCGGCCCAGCGGCTACTGGGACCAACCACCCCCCACCATGTTTGATGTGGGGGTGTTCGCGGGGGCTCCCTTCGGGGGGCTCCCTTTCTCTTACTTGACTGCCGACGTCAAACGTGGTAAGGTCAACTAGACCGGAGGCTTGCATGGCAGACTACACCATAACACGCAATCTGAAGTTGAAAATCGCGGATGACCTGTCCGCCGATGCCAAGTATAACCTTGAAAAGATTGACTCAATTGGTGGAAGTCTAGCATCTACCTTCACTTCCGGTTCGGGTGACCAACTAAATATTTTCTCTCGTGGCGATATTCAGCTCGTAGCAAAAGAAGCTTCCATCGGGGGAGCTGGTAGTGGCGGCACCATTACTTTAGGCGATAGTGATAATTTAGTCACAGTCGTGGTGGAAGGTATTTCTTTCTTACTTCGCTGCGGATTAAGCCTCCCTACTGGAAGTAGTGGTGGAAATGACACTTACCTTACTATCCTCTCCGCTACAAATAATACAAATAGAAACTTAACGCTTGATGTTGACGGCGGAAATCATTCCGTTAAGATTGCTGACACGGGCACTGTTGTCATTAAAGACTCCCTTACTGGAGACTTTTCAGCAGGTACCATTACTGCCACTTTTAGTGGTAACTTGACTGGTAATGTTACCGGTAACTTAACGGGAAACGTGACAGGTAATGTCACCGGAAACGTGTCGGGAACGGCAAGTAATGTGACTGGTATTGTAGCAGTAGCCAATGGTGGTACTGGTAATGACGGCTTCAATAAAGCCACTGCCCTCCTTGACTTACTGCCAAATGTCACCGGTCAAGGACTTGCCATTCTTCGAGTCAATATCACAGAAGATGGTATCGAGTGGGCTACTGGCGCAGGTGCCGGTACTGTGACCAATGTGTCCGTCACCAGTCCGCTAGTAATAACAGGCGACCCACAAGTAAACCCAACGATTAGTTTACCAGTTGCTACGGCATCAGCTAATGGCTACCTTTCCTCTACAGACTGGTTTACTTTCAATAGCAAAGAAAATGCGATATCAGTTGGCACTACTGGACAATACTGGCGTGGCGATAAGTCTTGGCAAACGTTGGACAAATCGGCCGTCGGCCTTAATAACGTTGACAATACTTCCGATGTCAATAAACCGATATCATCTGCAACTCAAACCGCACTAAACGCGAAGTATGATAGCAGTAACCCGGCCTCCTATGTGGATGCCACGGGAGCCAAGTCGGCGGCTGTCACCACAAATATAAACAATGTTGACCAAACTCTTGCTCCGGACTGTACTGCAGTCAAGTCTTACGTCGCTGCCCAAGGTGGGGGAGCCGTCTCCTACACATGGGAGACAGCAGATGGAGTCACTAAAAGTATTACCCATTCCTTGAACAAGGCGACTGTTTCCGTTACTGTTTATGACGAAAATGGTGAAGATATTTTTGTTGATGTTATCGACCGGACGAGTAACAACGCAGTCTCCCTCACCTCATCAGTGGCCCCCACCGGAAATTGGACTGTCATTATCAGGCCGTAATCTCGCCGTATGTGGTGTTTGACTAGTGTCGGCAACTGTGTTATAATGGCCGTTGCCATCTACATTATTTATAGGTAAGGAAACACTATGTCATTTTCGACTCTTACCCGTTACTTACGTCTCCGAATACAAACCGACCTCAGTCAGCCAGCAAGTCAAAACTTGGCCCGCCTTGATGCATTGGGAAATACTTTTGCCGTAGGCCAGACGGACGACTTGGAAGTCCGGTCAAGGGGCAATATCATCCTGAAACCGGAAGCGACTCCCGTGGGCGGAGCTGGTAGCGGGGGCGAAGTCCATATCGGGTCATCGGCCCAACCCGTTGCAGTCAAGTTTTTCGCCACTTCCTTCCAAGTGGAAGGGGGAGCTGGCAGTCTCCTGACAGAAGACAGTCTCAATACCGTTACCAATAAGTCGATATCAGGTAGCACCAACTTGTTGAGTAACATCGGCTATTCCTCATTACTACTTAGCAACAGTATTAAAAACTCAGATATCGCTTCGGACGCCGGTATCGCAGACACTAAACTTGCTACAATTGCGACACCGGGCAAAGTCAATGTGTCCGCTTTGACGGGAAGCCTGTCAGGCAGCCTCCTTCCCTCTTTCGACAGTAATGATGGGAAATATTTGAAACTTGTTGATGGTGCCCTGTCTTGGGAAACAGCAGCAGGCGGTGGTGGAGTTACTAGCTTTAACGGACAAACAGGTGACGTTACAGCTTATTTTTGGACAGAAGAAGGAATTGGCAATATTGCCGAAACCAGGATTGGCATGTTGAAAGGACTACCTGGTGGCTATGCCGGTCTTGACGAAAGCGGCAAAGTACCAGTTTCCATGTTGCCAGATTCAGCTGCTGGCCAAGTTCATAAACAAAATTGGACAAGTGGTTCTTCAATTACCATCAATCATAGTCTTGATTCAATCGATGCCATTGTCCATGCTTGGGATTTAACAACAAATGAGCCAGTGTTTTTTGACACGGTAGCACGAAACGCATATCAAATTGTGCTCTCCGTTCCCAGTGGTGTTACTCCCAATTACCGCGTTGTGATAATGAAAGCTTAATTCGTTAAAGTAAAGACCCTTATCAGCCGATAAGGGCAATGAGTCCCCCATGACGGGTGGCTAGCATAACCGGGGCAGCAACCCCAAAGAAAGGCAGCAAACATGAAACTTTTTGGTACATTATCTGAACTAGTAGCATTGGCATTTCGCCGAAACGGAAAAGAAATAAGAATTGAACCGGGTAATCAAACCGCCGCAGGACCTATTACACTTGCAATTCCTGATGTTTATTCTAACAATGCAACTCTAATCACGTCTAACGATGTCGGCACTGTTACATCAAACATGATTGCGTTCAATACTATCATTGATGCCGATATCAGTAATAGTGCTGCCATTGCATATAGTAAATTAAATTTGCGACCCTCTGGAGCAGGGGCAATTGTCAATGCTGACATCAGCAGTAGTGCTGCTATTGCAGATAGCAAGCTAGATACTATTTCGACTGCTGGTAAAGTAAGCGGTGGTGCCATCACTTCTGGAACTATTGGTGGTTCAACATCAATAAATACAACGGGAACAGTAACTGCTACCTCTTTCTCGGGTCCCTTGACTGGCAACGTAACTGGTAACGTATCCGGCACCTCTGCCAATGTTACTGGCACGGTAGCAATTGCTAATGGTGGTACCGGACAAACCACCGCCAACGCTGCCCTTAATGCTTTGTTACCGACTCAAACTGGAAATAACGGTAAATTACTTTCTACTGATGGAAGTAACACTTCTTGGGCTAGTGCAGCTACTTTACCATCTGCAGGTACTGCTGGTTCTGTCTATAGTGATGGTTCCGCCTTTACTCTTGTCGGCTCCTTCAGCGGTAAAGGTAACAACCTGATTGGCGTCAATAGTGGTGCTACGGCTGAAGAATATAAAGCACTTTCTGTTGGTACTACGGGTAGTGATTTTGCTATTTCCCATAGCGCAAATAATATTGCTTTTAACTTGCCATCAGCTTCAACTACCGCGCGTGGTGTAGTGACAACCGGTGCCCAAACATTTGCCGGCGACAAGACATTCACGGGAACGATTTCAGCATCTAACTTAAAAGGTACAACGTGGACTACTCTTGCAAGCGGCAGCGGCACATACACAGTACCAGCCGGAGTAAAGTGGCTAAAGGTCAAAATGGTTGGCGGTGGCGGTGGCGGTGCAGGTTCCGGTAAAAATGGAAATCCTGGAGGTGCTGGTGGTGCTGGAGGAGCAACAACTTTTGGTACAACAACTTGCAACGGCGGTGCTGGCGGCATTTGCGGAAATAGTACACCAGCTGCAGGTGGTACTGCTACTCTCGGCGGCGGCACGGCTGGTATTAGTTACCAAGGTGGTTCTGGTTCATCGGCAGGAGCAAATGTTAATAGTCTTCTCTATCTAGTATCTGGAACTGGAGGCAATAATGCCTTTGGCGGCGGTGGTGGTAGTGCCTGTAACACGGTGGGAGTAAATGGTGCACCCTACACAGGAGCAGGTGGAAGCGGTGGTGGTGGCTGGAGTGATGCAGGAAACTTGGCGGGTTCTGGTGGTGGAGCAGGTGGATATGCTGAGTTTACAATAGCATCACCAGCTGCTTCTTATGGCTATTCCGTTGGAGCTGGTGGAGCAGGAGGAACTGCTGGGATTATTGGAGCGTTTGCTGGAGGCGGTGGAGCTTCTGGTGTAGTTTGGATTGAAGAGCACTACAATTAATCTTTTTCCGCCGATAGGCTAAACCGGCATCTTTAACTACTTTGACAATAGCAGTATAACCGCCGTGCGGGTTGGCTAATCAAGTAAAATAGTAGACACTGTCAGGCCACTGTGGCATTCTAGCCATGGTGGCCTTTTAGTAAAATTTACAACCTTCCTTTCCTCCACTTATGTTTAATAAGTTCTTTAGAATCGCCGGTATGGCTTAATGGGTGACTCATGAAAATAGTAAAGTATAACTTTCCTTTTACAAGAAGCAGAATGAAAATACCACATTTCTTTCTTTTTATGGTGATATCATTCACCTCAGTTGCGTGTGGCAGTGAGGTACCAGCTGGTCCCATTCTTCTCAACGAACTAGAAGAAATGTACAGGAGTAAATTAGTTCATCTCCGTGAAGAGACAGAGAAAAATATTGCTGGGTGGCCAGCCGATAACGAATGTGATGGTGCCCTCTGGGCTGGGGTCGCGAGGGCAGCCGGTGCAGACTGGGTCGACGTCTCGGCCTCGTTACGTCCCGACGGTCGCCCGACCAGGAAACCGTTACGGGATTGTCTCACGCCGGACGAAAGTGCCACCACTACCAGTAACGACATGATAACGGGAATCATCCTCGGCTTGCAGGAAAGTAAGGATACCGACTCAGTACTCCGGTTATACCAGTACGGCGAACAGCATGACTGGATAATGGGTACTCCAGAGTGGTACATTAGTCGAGTCTTGTTACGCCCTAATGGCGTAACGCTAATGGCTCGAATATTATACAAATTATCCGGAGGAGAACGAGACTACTCCATCCGCCTCATGCCGGTAATCTATGGTCCCGTAGATGGGGATTATGAGGGTCATCTCTTACTTTTATCTAGAATCATTGAGAAAAAAGCTGGCGGTTCCCAATACGGAATGGAGATAGCGGAAACACTATTTGCCAAGGCGCATCCCGGGGATGCCCTGGCTCAAGCCGTGGCCGGTAATTATCAACTGGCTGCCTTATTATTAACCAATGACTACAAGTCGCCCTCCTACGTCCGAGGTGATGATATCTACCACACCGTCCACTGGCTACTAGCAGCCAAAGTTACCCTGGATAGCTTATTACCTGACGAGTAGTCCCATTGAGGCTATTGACATCTAGTTGCCATTCTGCTAAGTTACTATTACCCCTTACCTAGGAGGCTTCCGTGCCGTGTCTGAATCTGAATTAAGACAACATCTAGATGACAGATTCGACAAAGTTGACGATAGGTTACGTCGAGTTGAAGACAAACTTGATGACCATCTCCAACGATTGTCCACGGCGGAAGCTTCCATTGAATGGCTAAAGGGTCACGCCAAAATTATGGTAACAATCATTGTGGCTGCTGCCGGTTTCCTGGCCAGTCTCTATTTTAAGGGAGCGTAACATGCCTGGTAAATTGAAAAAATTAGCGATGCCCAAACGAGAAGAAATCGATATGGGCGAGTTGGAAATCCCCGTCGAAGACGGGGGAGACGAGATGATGGCAGGAGAAGAGCCATCCGACAAAGGCGAGATGCCTAGCAAGGAAAGCCCCTTAGCAGGAGCCAGTGATGAGGAACTCCTGGCCGAAATGAAGAAACGTGGTTTGATGGGCGAACTCGAAGAAGAAGGGATGGCCGGCGAAGAAGAGCTCGACATGGAAGACGAGGAAATGTACAGCTAGTTTGCACTGTCGACAGCATCAACCCCGTGTGAGGTAGCTCATGGCCCGGCCGCTGTATACCGTAGAACAATTAGCCGATTCAGTCCGGTCCCGCATCGATGAACTGAACCGTGATAGCATTGACACGGAACGGGACATCCTGCCCGCCTTGAATCGCGCCTTAGAGTATGCGGTCGATATTTATGCAAAACATTACGCGGACCCCTTCCTGGCTTACGTCACTTTGGACCTGACCGCCAGTCAGGAGTACTCCCTACCAGAGGATGTTTACGAAGACCGCATCCTCAAGTTGGAAACGAAGGTCACCTCCAACTCGTATCAAGAGATTCAAAGAATCTCGTACCGCGATGTAACAGCTTACGAAACGGAAGCTACTACCCCGACTCCGTACTATTATGCTGTAGTGGGACGGAAAATTCGCTTAATTCCACCACCAAGTGGAAGCTATGATGCCAGGTTGTGGTACATCAAGTATCCCGAGCAATTAGTCCTTCCACAAGGCAGGATTACTTTAGTGGGCAGCAATAACCAGTACGTCGTTGTTGACAGTATCGGTCCCGACCTCACTAGCGAAATCGACCAATTAAATAGTTTCATTAATATTGTCAACTCGAGGACAGGTGAGATTAAGGGCACCTTTCAAATCGCCAGCCTCGATGATGGCCGCATTACTATTCGGTCCACATCCTCCCAAGGTAGAACGGACATATACGGGAAAACTATCAGCTTTTCTCTTGCGAACCTTGATATTGAACGGGATGACTACGTTTGTGTCGCAGCGGGAACATGTGTTCCGTACCTTGCTAGCCCGACTAGTAACTTCCTCATTCAGTATGCCGTAGCAGAGTTATCTCGCCAACTTGGAGTTAATTCAGTTGAAGAAGAGCAAGTCCTCGCCAAGTTTGAGGACCAGGTGAAACGCACCTGGGCAGGACGAGAAACAACCATTCGTGTTGCTAAGAGAAGTCCCGCTTTCGGACTCCCACTCCGCAGTTGGCCCTTGTTGACGAAAGGCTAATCATGGCAAGTATCAAAGAATTAAAAGAAAGGATGCCTGCTAACAAGCCCCGCCGTGCCAATGACGGGGAGCATGACTATATCGTCAAAGCGAAAGTAGGCGACAAGGAAAAGTTGATTCGATATGGTGACGCTGATATGCCCAACCATCCCGATGACCCGAAACGAAGGAAAGCATTCCGAGACAGGCACAACTGCGATGAAAAAAAAGATAAGTTAACAGCAGGATACTGGGCGTGTAGAAGTCCAGCTTGGTAAACAATGGGTGACAACAAAAAAACAAAAAAGTTAAGAGAGATGGGTCCGCCGTCGAGGGTTCATCAGACAAGGTTATTAGTAGCAACATCAAGAAGATGATGGAAGAAGGTTATCCACAAAAACAAGCGATTGCCGCTTCTCTCTCCTCCGCTGGTAAAAGTAAAGACAAAAAGAAGAAAAAATAATGGCACTCCAATACCAAAACATCGAAGAACCATCCTTTAGCCGAGGCATTGACGCCAGGTCGGCCGAGAATCAAATTCGGGACGGGTTTGTTCGTGACTTGGTAAATAGTGACATTGTAGAGGGTAGAGCGAAAAAGCGGAAAGGGTACGCCAATTACGCTGGCAATCTTCCAGTCCGCGTTACTGCCGTCCGCCAAATCGGGGCACCGGTTGAAAAGACTGGCTTTGTCCTTGACCGAAGCATTGACCTATCTGAGGTAGATATCACCCCACTACTCGTATACGGGAAGTATAGTGGCAGTGTAGCCAATGACTCGGTAGCATATTATACCCAGTGGGAAACCAGCATCAAGAAAGCTTTCGTTGCAACGACTCCGCCCGGACCGAGTACGATTACTGTTCCCGTTGCCGAACACAATATCGATTCACCATATATTTATACGGGTACCATTCTTCACGCGGTGCCCGGATTAAACGCCGAAATAATCCATGTTGATAGTACTACTGTCGATAACGCTAATTATGATATTGATTTAAACTACTACAATTACACTGGTATACCTAAAGAAGTGTACGTCTATTACAAAGATGGGCGGGCAATTTTAGGGGAAACGGCAGTCATTCCTAAAGTTGTGGGCAGTGCTGGAGTGCAACAATTTTCAGTTCCAGCTACTGGTATTAATGGACATAACCTTTCTTTGGGTACCATTATCTACCACCTTTATAGAGATACTGGAGCTTACTTAGAAAAAGTAGTTCCTGAAGAAGTGATATTAAATAGTGCTAATAATGAATTGACATTTAAGGTTGATTACTATCAACCTGCAAATTATGTAGTGATGGTCTTTGCCGCCCCAGTATCGCAAAGCATAACTATCAGTCCCTCATTTGATAATCTCAATCAAGATTACCGGGTCACGTTACCAAACGTAACATCTCGCTACCTTTTTTACAGCATCTACCACGATTCAACTGGCGAAGAAATACTACCAGATTCAGTACTTTACGATGAAGTTAATAACTCAGTAACATTTGTTTTTGCTAGGGAATTGTATGAAGCTAATCCTGGTGCATTGAGAATATACTACGATTATGGTTCCGTTCGCGCTAATGAAATCTTGGTAAGTACAGGTGGAGTGTCAACTAATTATTTCTCCGACCCGCAACTTACTATTTACGGCTTGAGTCATGGTGATATATACGATGCAGCAAATCCAAATAATGTACTAATACCAGGAATTTACGGTTCTGGTAAAGATAACTTACGTCGTGGGTGGGCAAATCACATCGACTCATACCGGAGTCCTACCACAACTCACATGGTAGCCGGCTTGGGTGGCAACCTCTTTGCTGCCCTATCTCCAAGTGATAAGTACTTTCCCCCAGCTTTACTATCAGCAACTCCAACTTACTATCCCAAACTAAACGCAAAAACTATCTCCTCAACACAGAATATCGGACCGGCCTTTTGGGACACGAGCGATAATCCAGGCTTGACGAGAGCCATCCTCAAGTTTGCTGGTGGTGGAACTAACTGGGCAACTGTTACCGGAATAAAGCATATTAGTGGTAATACTGTTCGGTATACACTTTCCGTTCCAGGCGGGACAGTAGTAGGCGGAACGATTAACAATGTCATTTCCGTTACTCCAGGACTGGAGGACTACCTTACAGTTAAAGGAATGTCTCACTCCAGACATAATGGCAACTTCAAAATCACGTCTCGTTCCTTAGTCGGGAACGTACTAACGCTCGACGTCATCAATCCCCGAATCAAGAATTCTGACTATGATGATAGTGGATGTGCCGGCTTGGGTGGAATATTTACAGATAGAATTAATCTATCAGCAGCGTCACCTTTCCTCGCAGAAGATATCTTACGTTCCCCAGCTTGGAGCAGCAATACAAAACTTCTAGTGCAAAGTAGTTCCAGCTCTAGCATCGTTGCCAGTCAAGTATTTGGCAAGATTACACTATCTCCCGGTGTTACTATTACCGGCAAGAGAACATCGGCTGAAATACCGCTGCGTAAACTAAATGCCAACGATTCAATTACTATACTAAATTTAGTGGTTGGTGACACGGTATACCTTTCCGGCATTGAAAGACCGCTGCAAATTTTAGCCATCGACACAATCAATAACATCATCACGGTTGATGAGTCCCTGACTTGGGAAGATAGTATCTCTCTTCCGACTCCTTTGAGCGTGGCCCAAAGATGGATACCTGCCGAGACTCCCGTTCCAAGTAGCGGAGACCCGGATTATGCTCTCATACCGAAGACTACCGTACAGCATCTTTCCTCAAATCCCTATGATAATCAGCCCTTCCTCCGTTCTGCCATGGTGCAAAATAACTTGTACCTCACAAACGGAAATGATGAAGTATACAAATATGATGGGCAGCACTTCTACCGAGCTGGCATCATTCCATGGCAGCCTGGACTATTCCTCTCGGTAGAAAATGTCGCCACTGGCGGGATACCTTTGTCCGGCTCCGGAGCGCAAGTAGTATCTGCTTTGGAGGGCGCCCAATTACGACTTACCGCTAGTCCTGCCAACTACTTTCAAGTTGGGGACAGAGTAAGATTCACCAATGCTGAGGGAGTCAACCAGCTCTTAACTGTCAAAGCTATCAACGCGATTGCTTCCTCGACGGATAAACTCTTTTCTTTTGAAGATACTCTTGACTTCACCTCACTCGGAACTACACCGAGACTGACTCTTGTCTATCAAGCCAGATATTATTTTAGACTAAATGTCAAAGATGCGAATGGTGTTACCGTTTCTTCCGCCGTAACTGGAGCACTTGACTTCGTGGCTAGCATCAGCCCAGAAATTGGGAAGCCGCTAAAAGTACTTCTACGCTTGGTCGGACTCCCTCCTTGGGACAGATATGATTTCCGTAACAAGAATATTGAGCTGGAAGTTTACCGCACTTTATGGTCACGGGGTAGTTTAGGCGAAGTTCCTACCTTTTATCGCATCCAGTCCGTGGGACTCACGTATGAGAATAATAGCGGCTATATCGACATCACCGATGTGTACAGTAACCAAACACTGACTGATAGCCAGCAGGACTTCCTCGTCGGAGCTTTGTCCGCTGAGGGGCCGCCCGCAGATTGGGATGAGCCAGCTCGGGCCAAGTATGTCACCACCGCCGGTAACAGGCTAGTATTAGCTAACGTCACCGATTGGCCAACTTTGACCGTCACTTACCTCGGTGCTGGGCTCACTACGTTCGCTTCTTTTGCCGGACAGAAGTTTTTGTACAAGCGGGACAGTGCCGATACTGCCACCCTCACTGATATGCTGGACCGGGTGACGTACGAACTGGTACCGAGCTCGGCAGCGAAGACTATTTACCCCGTTGCCGGAACAAGTGGCCACTTCAAATTCTCGGCGACCACTGCACTACCCGCCACTCTCGCCCCAAAGGATTGGGTCTACCTCTACCACAGTGCTGTAGGTAGTGGAAATTCACAAGTTGTTACAGTTAGCGCGTCAACCGATAAGTTTAGCGTCACAACAGATATACCAAATGGAACACTAGTTCATTTTTCAGTTAGCGGCACAGGCACCTACCCTACCTATGTTGATGGTGCCGGAACGACAAGCATCAGTCCCAACCGGGGTTATTTTGTTGTCGATAGTGGCAGTAATGAACTAAAAATTGCACTAACGTATGGCGGTGCTGCACTTGATATTGCGACTAACGGAACACCAACACTAAATCTACTTTGGGATGGGTCCGAGCTTGACTACGCTGGCTGGTACCAAGTAGCTGACGTTACATCTGGAGTTGTAACTATCCACAGTCCCAACCTCAATTGGTCTGTCATCCCGCCGCAATTTCCTGATAAGGCACTCTTTGCAACCAATCTCGAGGACATACCTGTACTCGTGGGTACAGATGGCAACATGGGAATGGTAAACGGGAACGGTCCCCTTCCCTGGCTGGTAGTACTGCGCCGACTCGGGATGGCTATCAACGCGTCGATGCGGGTGACTGATACGACACTAGCCGGGCAAACCGACTTCGTTCCATGGCTGGTAGCTAGAAGTGAGGGGGATACTGATGGACAGCTCATCGTCAAGCAACCTAGGGCGGAAGTAACAACACCAAGTTTGACCATCAAAGGACCTACGACAACTGTTAATGGTGCAGTCACTGATAGTAGCACGGTAACATTAACTAATGCGTCCCAATTTCAGTCTAGTGGCACCCTTTTAATTGAAGGAAAGATATATTCTTATACTGGAAAAGCCGGCAACATTATATCCGGTTTGAGTCCACTACTTACTGCATCTAACGGCGTTAATGTTGAAGGTGGCATCGGAGTAAGTACCTATGTCAATGGTGCTTTGACCAATGTGGGAACAGCAACCAATTTAGTAACTACACGTTACCCAAGCCGATTACTAGTAAGTTACGACAACTATCCAGAAATCTTTGACAATCCGTGGACGGTAAATACCGATGCTAGTGATAGTGCCATCGACGTCAACTCTGCTGACGGGCAAGAAATTACTGGCGTCATTCCCTTCTTTGGTGAAAGTGCTTTCGGTGCCGCGCTCCAGTCCGGGGTATTAGTCGTCTTCAAGCAAAATAGTATTTACTTGGTCGACCTCTCCGCTAAAGCGGCCGGACAAAACCCAGTCCAAAGACTCGAGACGCAAGGACTTGGGTGTACTGCTCCGTACAGTATTGCTTCTACTAAGGATGGTATTGCTTTTGCTAATGATTCCGGCATATACGTCTTACGTCGCAATCAGAGGATTGAATACTTGGGCCGGTTCATGGAGAGAAATTGGCAGCAGCAAGTAGACAAAAATAGTCTCGACCTGGTGCAAGGTCATCATTACGGCGTCGGCCGTCAGTACAAACTTTCCGTTCCGCTAGCCGGCGAAAGTCAAGATGGACATGCTGCCAATAGCGAAGTGTATGTTTATAACCATACCGGGGAAACGGCAGATGAGCCAGGCGGGTGGTCTAGATATACCAATCACCCCGCGACGGGATGGGCCAACCTTTTCCAAGATGCCTTCTTTAGTACGAGTAACGGCACCGTAAAACGAATTAGGAATGAAGGGGATACCTCGGATTACCGAGATGATAACTTTGCTATCGAGTCCATTTTGGAAGCAAGGGCAACTGCGTACGGCAATACCGGAGTCAGAAAGGTAGTGTCTAGTGTGACCATTCACTACCGCTCCGGGGGGAATAGCACGAATACCTCCGTCTATATGTCTCCCGACCTTTATCAGGAGTACGACTTATCATCTTCCTTCCGCATCTTAGCCAAGCCGGGTATTGTGGACGGCCTCGGAACTGTAGCGGGACAAGATGTAGTTTCGATAATGCACTCTTTCCCCAAGAGACGATGTATCTACATGTCGGTCAAGATTGTAAACAATGGTAAAGACGAGAATGTCGAATTGGCTGGCTTCTCTTACTCGGTAGCAGGACTGTCCGGAGCGGGAGTCAAGCAAGCAGGTGAGACAGAATAGGTTGCGAGTGGTCGGTATTTCTTTGAAATTGCCGACTAATTCAACCAAGTGTTGACAGTTTTCAAACTGGGGTTATAATCAAGACATCGGTTGCTTGCTTCACTGTCTGGTTCGAAACAAAGTAGTTATTACGTACCGTCAGCTCCGACTAATCGCAGCAGCTGTAACGTACCGATGAAGTATGTACCGAAACCGTACCGTCGATACCGCAACAGAGACGGAGTAGTTACTACTAGTACTAGCCGCAACTTAGTACTGGGGCCGATTGGTGCCATACCAGTAACTCCTTGACACTACTAGCTACACATGCTAAAGTAACATCACCCCTTAAAACGGGAGAGGCAACCCAGTGGCTGGTAAACTGACTCTTGAGCAAATAGTGCAAAGAAAGCAGCAAGTTGGAGCTGAGGCTAAACAGCCGACAGTGAACCAGCTCGCTACTGCTACTGGCGTTGCGCCTCCTATATCCTCCTTTGGTGCTGGTCTCATACCGGGGACTACCCCCGACCAGGCCAAGATGATGGGCACTCCCGCACAGAAAGCAGCCAAAGTAGCAACCATCGGTGGCGAAACTCAGCTCGAGCAGGCAGCTAAACTGAGGGCGCCGTCCGTAGCGTCAGCGGAGGACGAGGCTAAGAAGAGGAAGGCCGTAGCCCTGTCTCAAGGTATGGGTACAATGGGAGACAAGGCCGTCGAACTTGTGGGACTGGCTTTCTCCAACATTACCGGGCAGCAGGTACAAGCTGCTCCCACCACGACTCCGGAAGGGGGAGTGGCACCAGAGGCGGCTACCCTCAACCTCAAACTGGACACGGCAGCTGGTCGCTTCTCTGGTAAGACTCCCGAACAATTGGCTAAAATTAGTCAACTAATCAACAACATTGCCACGATGCCTCCAGGTGAGGACCGTAACGCGGCTACCCTCCAGCTCAACGCTGAGCTCGGGCTGACCGGGGAAACCGCACTCAAGTCGGAAGAAGTACCTTCTCTCATCGCGAAGTTGCCTGAAACGGTGGCAGGGGCGGCCGCTACAGCCGTTACTAAAACTGTCGGTGACAAGGTCACTTTAGAAGACTTGACTCAAGTCGGCACAAATCTTGATGAATTATCTTTTTTACTAGGTATCCCACCCGAGCAAGTTTCGCAGTTAACTTTCGGCGAATTGCAAAACAGGTTAGCCATCATTGGTCAACAGACCTTTGGTGAGACTCAAGCCGTCCAAGCTGGAATGGCATCTGGTCTTTTGTCACCTACCGAGAGGGCCGCCTTACGAGACGTACTGGCTACCATGGAAGAAACTGGTATAGCCGGTGCCGAGCTCCAAGTAGCTGATATTGGTAAAGATATTGCAGCTGGCACTACCGTTACCATCGGCGGGCAACAATACTCCATTGAGGAATTACTCGCTGCCGATGAGATGACTGACATCGTGAAACAGGTATTGGCCGACCCGAAAGGTAAACTCGCTCAACAGCTCAAGATTGACAGTCCAGACCTCTATAACTGGATAGCAAAAAGTGAAGCCGGCCTCAAAACGTTGTTAGGTGCCGCGGAAGCGGGGGTCAAGGAATTCAAGACAATTCAAGAGAAGAACTTAGCTGTAGTCAAATCTCTTCTACCATTCAAAGATTACTTCAATAAAATGAAGGGCGCTGACGGGAAGCCACTATTCGACTTGACCGCACTTCGCACCGGGGAAATCAAGATAGAAGATTTACCACCCTCGATGCAAGCTGTACTTAGTACCCCACCCGAAAAGCAACAAACCGTTTTATCCTCCTTGACACAATTGCCTGCTGAAGAAGTAGCAAAATTAGACGCTACAGAACTGGCCAGCCTCGGTTTGGATAACCCAGCTGGACTATGGGCAACCTACGCTGCCGAGGCGGCAAACCGTAAAAAGATAGCCAGCATTCCGTCCAACCAACCACAAGTCATCTTTGACACTCTAGGCTGGGGTTCACTTGATAAGGCCAATCAAGTCTTGGCCGATGCCGTTCTTATCGAAGCTATGGGGGGACCAAAACATCCCCTTCTTGATATCGACGTAGATGATAACGGCATTATCAATGACGCCGATATGGATAACTTGAAGAAGTTAGCAGCCGGCGGCGAGCTACCTTCCCTCAAAGATATCGCAAAGCAGGGTAGCGTTCCCAAAGTTTCCTTAACTAATCCAAATGCGACAGCTCTTGACTTTGGCAATCCTACAGTACAAAAAGTAACAGGCATCTTGCGTGATGGTCAAATTTCACCAGAAGAAGCATCGGCCATTACTTCTAGTCCGGCAACTGAAATTGATGCTTTGCAGGCCTTACTACAAACTGGAGTTATGACAAAACCAGGAGCAGACTCACTTCGCTCCGCTATCGACACCTTAATAAATAACACAACCAGTCAAGCGTTAACCGATGCTGGAATCGACCAAGGAATTCTTAATATTAATACATCTCCAATGTATGTCGACGAAGCACAAAGTAGTATAGCCACATTAAATGGGGCAATTGATAGACTCACTCAACGCATTTCACAAACAGCTAGTAACGCAGTTAAACAAAAACTGGAACCAATTCTTAACGATTTACGAAATAAGAAATCACAACTTGAATCTGGATTTCAAGGAATTAGTACATATATTGCTCGTCCTTCTTCCGGTGGGGGTGGCGGTGGTGGTGGCGGACCGTCTCTTCCAGAAGTAAGAACTGGCGGAACTTTATTCAACGCGCCGATTGGGCAAGTTGTTTCTGAAAAGGCTGGGTCTGTAGTAAAAACATTAAGAAAGACAAAATGGTAGCATATGGCAACCCTACTAGATAAACTACAGCAAAGTTTGGGCACGGTCGGTGGACAAGCCACTCCCAGAGATGAAACTGCCTCAGTGCAAAAGTTACTGGCAGCGAAGAAAGGTATCGTCGGTGCTGGTCCGGGAGCATTGGGTCCCAGAGGCTTAGCAGCCCCTGAGATGGCCGCTCGTGCCACCGCTCAGCAACAACTGGCACAAGTTGGACAAGCTGCCCAACTACAAGCCACTGGAATTGGTCAAGTTGCTGAGGCACAAGCAGAAGAACAGAGACAGAGAGAACAAGCCCTCGCCGGCCAACAACAGGAATCTTCGCTTCGAAACCGCATTCAAACCGAGAATATCTTACGCGGCTTGGAGCAAGGACGTCAGGAGCTCGGAGAGAAGGAACGTCAGCAGGGAATGGAAACAGTCGCTGCCAACCTTCGCTTACAAGATGCCCGATATATTGATAACTTGCGCCGAGAAGGGGAAAGAGCTAGACTTGAAGAGGATATCACTTTCACCGAGCAGTTACAAAAAAGTATCCTCGAAGATAATATGGCTTTACAAAAAATCAAAATCAAGAACCAGTCTTTACTTGATGTCAATGACAGAGAGTTTAATAAAGTGCTGGCAAGTATGGGAGCCAACGAAGCTATCCGCATGGCGAGAGACAATCTACGTGCTGATGTCCAGCGGGCACAAATTGGTGGTGCTGCTAGTATGACTTCTGTCGCAATTCAAGGAGCGGAAAAATATCAGTCAGGTGGCCTCAGCTCGGGATATAAGTCTTATGTTGACAGTGTACCGGAGGGAACACGGCCCATGAGTTACACTGCTTGGCAAGCTGACCAAAACACACAGGACTTCGGCCCACCAAAAGCAGCACGAGGTACTCGATAATGGCCCAAACGCAACGTCAATCAGGACTTGCTACCTTGGCGGGACAGATGCCAGTTCGAAATCAAGAACTAGCGGACCAACAAAGAGCCGCCCGCGCCTTGCAGCTACAGCAAACCGTGGCGAGGATGACTCCGCAACAGGCTCCCACCGCAGCTCAAGCTGCTGGAATGGGCGGCGCCATGGCACAGCAAGCTGGACAAGAACAGGTCAGCCGAGCTGGTCAAATGCTAGAAACGGCAGGACAAGTAGCCAGACTTGGCCAGCAAGAAACAGCTATTGCCGGACAACAAAAACTAGGTGCCTTGCAGGAGGCAGCCCGCCAACAAGAACTGTCTCAAGTTGACCGCCTGGCCAAACTTGACGCCGCCGCTAAGACGGAACTCTTTGATAGGGAATTAACCTTCCGCAAAGATGCCGCTAATCAAACCTTCTTTACTGAGCGGCAACTTGCTGATTACAAACGACAATCTGCTGCCAGCGATGAGCAATTCAAAAACTGGGCCAACCAAGCTCAAAACTATCACAAAAGAAATATCGCTACACTAGAAACGATGTACCGCAAATTATCTGAAATAGCTGAAAATGACTACCGCATTGGAAAGCAGCAATTAGACCAAGCGGCTAGAAAAGAAATTGAACAATTGAGAATTGACACCGAAAGAAGAATCAATAACGCTAAGAATAAGGCAGCCAATACTGCCGCTAAATGGCAAGCCGGCGGTACTATCGCCGGGGCTGTTATCGGTAGCATTATTCCCGGAGCGGGAACTGTAGCCGGAGCCGCGCTTGGAGCTAGCTTTGGTGGTGCGGTTGGTGGTATGGTAGGAGCCCAGCAAGCCGGACAGGAGGAAGTATAAGATGGCCAATATCTATCAATCCGGCGGCAAAGTTGCCGGTAAACTGATGAGTAAACTAACCGAACTAGCTTCTGACCTTGTATCAAAGGGCAAGACATCTGCTGAGATTCGGGAAACGCTAAGTCAAAAAGTTCCTGGCGCTACTCCGTCCCAGATTGACGAAGCCATTGCCCCCACCCTCCTCTCCAAAGTAGAGAAGGGAAAAGAGTTGATGGTAGTGGAGCCCGGAATGGCAAGGCCGGTACAGCCCGAGCTGTCCACCGAAACGGGACTGGTGCCCACCGGCCGTGGCCGGACTACGTTTATAGCAGGGGAAGAAGGGATATCAGCTGGTGGCCAATCCCCAATGGGACCAATCCCAATTAAAACTGAGGCCCGAACAGTAGAGGAGCGCATCCGTTCCGCCAACGCCCCCAAAGCGGAGCCAGTAACACGGCCAGAAGCGGCCCGTCCGTCCATTGGCACCGCTCGTAAAGTCGGGGCCGGAATGGTAGCAGCAGGGGCAGTGGGTAAGGCCCTCGGTGGGGGAGAAGAGAAAGGCGAAGAGAAACCCCTTCCTGTATACAATGTCAACCCCAAGATTACTGATGAAGGAAAATTGGAATTCAGTCCAGGGGAACTAGAGGCTGCCAATAGTCGGGGCGGTAGTGACGAAGTTCGTCGCTTGTGGAATACATACGAGGACTTGAATCGGCAAATCGAAGAAAGGCCCCTAGTTGGGAGCCGGTCTGATGTCAACATCAAAGTCCAGCGCGCTCAAGACTACCTTAGTGAACTAAGGGCGATGGCTACCCCCAACAAGGAGGCCACCCGCCCCACTAGCCAGGTGCCCCTCGTCCTAGAACCAGGGAAGTTTGCCCCATTGCTTGGACTGAAAGAAGGTCCGGCCCCTTCAGGTCAACCAACACCCACCAAGGAGGCCACATCACCGAAGACCACAGTCACCGAAAGGATAAAGGAGAAGAAGGCAGCCACGCCTACTCCTCCGGGGGGGATTGCAGCCAAGCAAAGGCCGCAACCTAAGACTATTGCAGAGTCGATAACGAGTCAAGTGAAAACAGCTGAGACGGCGCAAGACGCAGCCTCTGCCATCACCGATAAGCTTGCCGCTGGCCAACAACTGACTAGAGCCGATATGCTCGGACTAGTAAAGAAGATTAACAGCATTCAACCCACCCCTGCCCAAGCTGATGACGCCACTGTTAAAGCGCTGCGGGCGGCTAGGGAAGAAGCTCGTCAAGCATACAGGGAGCAAGCCAACCGCAATGAATGGTATGAAGTGGCGCAAACTGTTAGTAACGCAGTAGCCAATTTCATTGCTGCCCAACGAGGACTAGCCGGTCGACCACTCACCCTGCCCCAAGTTGACTACGGAGAGAGGACAGCTCGGGCTCTCCGGGAATACCAGACCGAACTAGGCGCCATTACGGAACAGGAACGGGCCTTGGAACGGGGAGTGGAACGAAAGCAAGCTGCTGCGGAACGGGAGGCGGAAGCCAGCCGTCGCGGATGGGAACGGTATTTGATGCTTGGCGAAAGGCAGATTGAAGCGGCAGAACGAAAAGCTGCTCAAGACCAAGACCTCGCAACTCGGCTCAAAATTGCCACTGCGCAGCAGGAACAAGAGAAAGCCAAACTGGATGCCGCTGCCAAGAAAGAAGAAAAGAAAGCCGCTCAAGAGGGAGGCAAAGAACAACTTTCCTTCCTCGAAAAGAGTATTCGACAAACGGAAGACCTCATCAAGGACACCGAGACTAAGCTCAAAAATGCTACTGCAGTCGCCTCTGCCACTGACAGTAAGGCATTTAGTGAAGCCTTGCCAGCGTACTCCCTCGGTGCTGGAGTTGACCTATCTCAGTATAGCAAAGCCGGTATCCTTAGCGGGGAAAAGTATCAACAAGATGAAGTCAAGAAGCAAGCCAGGGGCCGAGCATCAGAATTATCTCTCGAGCTGCAACGCTTGGCCAAGATTCGAGATGAGAAACTAAATCAGTATGACACCCTCCTTTCGGGTGGACAGCCTACCCGTCCCGCAGCTCCGTCTGGACAGGAGCCAGCAGCTGGTGGTAAAGTAATCAGTAAGGCTGAAGTAGCTAATTACGCTAAAAACCAAGGTGCTACTCCCGAACAGGCTGCCTCATTCTTAACCGGTCAAGGCTACACAATTCAGGACTAAGATGCCCATTGATATCAATACATTGCCGCCTATGCCAGAAGAGTTGAAGACTCCTCTAGGGGGTGCAGTCCGTCCCGATGTGGTGGCTTCCTTGCCTCCGATGCCTGCTGCCCAGCAGCCTGGGATACCAGCAATGCCTCAACAAGCTGAGCTTCCCCCGACGACGGCTCCACTTGCGTTGCCTCCGATGCCGAAGGCTCCGGAAGAGAGACGATATTGGGAATTACAGGCCGAGAAAGAGAAGTACGGTTTTGGTAACAGTCTGTCACCAACTGCCATGGAACAGAGGGGCGGGATGATTACGAGTCGGGCTTTCCCCGACGAGGAAGTAAAAGCTTTCGCTGCCCATTACAATCTTGACTTTGACACGGCGAGAAAGCTGGCCACCCTTCGAGGTGCCGTTCCCCCGATGTCAGAAATCAATTCCGTTACTGAACTATTACAATCTGCCGCTGGTAAACTCAACCTCGCTACTGGAAACTTGGCAGGATGGGTCGGTAAGAAGGCTTTGACCGACGACCCAGCCATCCGAAATTTCCTTGACGATATCGGAGAATTGGCTGATGGCCGGGCCGGTTTGGGCGAAGTGGTAGCCGGATTGCTAATCCCGGGTGCGGCTATTGGTAAGGCAGGGAAGGCGTACACAGTCGGACGGAAATTGCAAGCGGCAGCTGGAGCTGCTGCCATCGGAGCTGGCTACGGCTTAGCTGCGAGCAAGGAAGGCAAGGAAGTAGAGGGCCTCGCTACTGGCGCCATCTTTGGTACTGGCCTGGCAGGTGCTGCCGGCATCGCTGGCAAACTACTAAGTCGCCGGGGCAAGATGCCCGATGTGGACAATGTCACTAAGCAAGCTCTTGAAGATAGTATCACTGAGCATAAGAAGCTTACCGGATTAGACCTTGTAGAGGAAACAACGCAAGCCTATCTCCCCGTCAAGAAAAGTAATGACGCGATGAGGGATGCCATCGTTGATGAAGCTCCCCTGTCTGACGATGCGGTGAGAGCTATCATCGACGAACAAGCCGCTCCCGACACTAAACAGCTTATTAAGGATACTTTGCAAGAGAGATACCTTTCCTCCCTGCCTGAAGAAGAACAAACCGCCGCTAGAGACTACATCAAGTCAGGCAGCACCTTCAAGGAACTTGAGGAAGCGATTAGTGACCGAGCCATTGCTGAAGAGTTGACCAGACTCCAACGTAGTGAATTCGTTAAAGAGATGGAAGGAAGATTTCCCCAACTGAAGTATGTCCCCACTGAAGCTGGCAAAGTCCGCGCTGGGGAGAGCGAAGTATTCGCTTACCTCAAAAGACAAGGCGATGTCAATCTCAAAAAGGAATATGATGAGTGGATGATTGGGAATACTGCTCGTCAAGTATTAGCTGACGCTGGAGTAAAAGTTAATCCCAATGCAGATATCTTGGGGAAGACTATAGTCAACTTTGCTACAGACCGGATGTTCGGTTTCAAAGTGATGGACGAACGTTACGGTTCAGACCTACTTCAAGACTTCTACGATGTTAACACCAATTTCAATCTCTTCACCGGATTAAAACATAAAGCAGGTAATGAAGTTGCTAGTATTTTTAAATTAGCCAAGAAGAACAATCTACACAAGAAAGCTGCTCAAGTAGAAATTTTGACCAAACTTCGAGCTGGGGAATACGATTCCCTTACCCCGGAACAGAAGCAAGTAGCTGATGCGATGAAGAATTTCTTTGAAGAGAAGAGACAGTTCTTCAACACGGCAAAGGGTGATAACTATTCCCCATTAAATATCCCGCTTCGGGAAGACTTTATTGCACCCCAGATGATGGTAACTCCGGTCGAGTATGTGATTCGGATGAATAAGAAGTTGGCCGAAGTCAAGGACAAAATTCCCAATATTGAAACAATGGGAACTGACGAGTTCATGCGGCAAGTCAATATCAGACCCGAGCTCGCTCAACTAAAACAGGGACTAGAAATAGGGACCGAGCTCCCAATTACTAACGGTCGCCAGCTTACATTGGCTTTCCAAGATGCAACTCAAAAAGGAGCCTCCGACCCGAGAATGTATAAGCTTGCCTCGACTACAATGCCGAGACAGGGCGCCATTCCAGACTTCTTACTTGAGAATAACATCTTTAAGTTGATGACAAATTATGTCGAAGGTACAGGTCGAAGCCTATACTTACGGGAACCTCTCTCCCGCATGGCGCAAAAAGCCAAAACTTTGGAGCAGGTGGGCGCCACTCAAGAAGCTAAATTTGTTAATAGATTCATTCAAGATAACCTCGGCATTAGACAACACTCGATGGCCAAGATTGGTAACCAAGCCAGGATTGCCTTCGCAGATAGGGCAGACAAGCTACTCAGGAAATATGTCCAAAATGAGGAGCAGAGGGAAGCTATCGTAGCTGGACTTCGGTTCCTACCAGAGTTAACTGCCAACCTTCAATACAATATCTACCCTAACGTACTTGGTCTCAATCCAAGGGCACACTTAGCTCAATTGACGCAAGTCCTGTTCAAAACCGCACCAGAGTTGGGCGGTAGCTACGGGTATGAATCGGCTATCAAGTCCATGTTATCAGCTGTTGTCAACCTTGCTACAAAGGAAGGAAGGCAGCGTTACCTCGCCAAGGTATCCCAATTAGGACTTGAGCCGAGTAGCCACATCAGGGAAGCGAGGGAGGGTCTAGTTGAGGGACTCCAGTCCAGTATTATGTTTTCAGTTCCCGCTAAAGCCTTACGGGCCCTGGCTGACGCGTTCATGTACACGTACGGCAAGATGGATACTATCAATAGAGCTATGACTATTGATATATCGGAGCGACTGGTAAGAGATATCGCAGCTGGTAACAGGGAAGCTTTACGCGCCGTGCAAAAGATGCCAGTCTCAGTGCAGAAAAAGATTGCCGCCAATATGGGTAAGCCTGATGTCCAACTAAAAGCCATCGCTACCCACCTCAATGCTGCAACCCAGTTCAACTACAACCGGGCATCGATGTCGGAACTAGGCGTCACACTTGGGCCGATGTTCGCCACTTTCACCAAGTGGCCACTGGCCATTTCTGGTGATATCTTAGCCGATATGAGAACGAAAGGTATCTTCAAAGCGATGCCTAGAGTAGCGGAGAAGTATGCTATCATTTTCGCCATGGCTATGGCAGCTGACTCCCTCATCCATTCGTCTCTTAGTGGAGAGGATGCCCAAGTAAATCCCGACTTCAAGGAATTGAGCGACCGGGCTAGAAGAATCTTTGGTGCGGGTGGATTCCGAACTATGACTCCGGTAGCTTCGCTGCAAGCCTTCATGCCGACTAAAACTGAGAAGAATCTCTTTACTCCACCTGTGGTAGACACCTTCTATAACGGGGTGGTAGGTCCCATACTAAACGGGGACACCGAAGCTTTGGCTAAGGGAGGAATGCGATTTCTTACCACATTTGCCCCGGGAGCCTTTCTACAAAGATTTATTATGAACGATATTCCGACTATGTTTGGGGAAGGGGAAAAGCCCGCTACCCTAGATGACTCATTACAATTCTACGGATTATAGGAGATAACATGCCAGCCATACTAAAGACAGTACTTTTTACCATCTTGACCGCGCTTGGAAAAACTCTCATGACGATGCTAACATCTCTCATGACTGAGAAATTTCTCAAGAGGGCAATCATATCTGCCTTGGAAAAGGTAGTAGACAAAACCTCTTCCGACTTGGATAATCAATTACTTATTTACGCCAAAGAAGCTTGGTTAATTGGAGAAGAAGATGTTTAGTGAAAGACAGAAACGGGATGCTAGTTTAGGCGTCCTGGAAAAGCTCAGGAATAAGGGGATGCCATCTCGTCCCGAAGAAAACATCGAGAGTATGTTTGAAGTAGCGGTCAATGATACCGGTACCGGAACAGAAGTCAGGGAAGAGCTGACCGAAGAAGAGAAGAAAAAGAAGAAGGACAAGGCCAAGAGCGAGAGCCGGCCCCCCAACCTGATTCCTTCCGGCGTCGAAGTAATGAAGTCTGCCTTCCGGAAACAGAGATAAAAAAGGAGGAGCCCGTCGGCTCCCCCTTCATAAGCACTGCAAGTGCACCGGATGTGTGTACTACAGATACTTATGTTCTTTCAGTTTCTTGAGTAGTTGGAGTAAGTGGTCCCGGTTACTTTCTGCCAAGTCAGCGGTATCAACAAGGACACCTATTACTCGGTCCAGCTCATCTTCCAAAGAGGCTATCCTCTCTTCGAGACTGCCGTTTCTATGGCGGCTATATCGTGTTTCTTTCTGGTCGACCTTCTTCCGGTGATAGGCCAGACTCACTATGTTTGATGTCTTGTCTTTCTCTTGTTTCATGTTCTTTAGCCGCTTGAGTCAGCATTTGAGCCAAAAGCTCAGCTCCTCTAAGTATGTAATCTAATTTCTGTTTCTCATCTGTTATTTGTTTCTTCAATATTTCCAAGGTCGATTGTAAATCAATACTCTGTTCCATGTCACGTTCCTATTATATCAGGTTTAAAGTTGTTACGCCAGTAGAGAAAGACGAACGGCCCACTCGATGTCGGAAGCCTTGATTCCCTTACGGAAAGTGGCGAAGTAGCTTGGTACTATTCTTCCCATCTCGCCCGGCCATACGATGTGGGAGCTGCCCAAGGTAGCGACACTTTGGAGAGCAGGATTGTAGTGGACCATGACAGGAAAGGTACCTCTAACATGAATGCTGCAAGCGGCTACTATCTCGAGATGTTGGTTTGCTTTCGCCTCGTCGACGATAGTACCATCATCTTTCAAGAAATGGGAAAAGGGTATCTCGACGTACTGATAGTTGGGGCCGAACTTTGATTCGAAACTGGGAGCCATCTCTAACCCCATATAGGCTGATAGCCTACTACCCCTAGTCAGATTCAAGAACATACTGTCCATTGTTGACACTCCTTGGTAATACGCCGCACTACGTCGGCGTTGTTAATCTTTCGCATCGGGCGGGGACCAGCGACGTAAACACGGCCAGTCTTACTGATTAGTAGTTTCACTTCTTTTCCTTCTGACTAGCCCGACGTAATTCGCCGGCCGCTTTCAATAACTCGGCTTTAGTTTTCCCATGTGAAGATGCCGCCTTCACTTGAAGTTTGCTACTTTCTTTTAGAAGTTGATAATCGCCTCCCCGCTTATATCCATCGGGGTATGATTCCTTCGTCATGTTAGGTAATGACCACACACGGCGGACCCCCCTCTCGCCACACACATCACATGTGTAGAGGGTGTCCCAGTTAGTGGCCAGTTCGCGGTCTACCAATTGGTCAGACTTGTTTTGACAATGGTCACACAGTGTGTCAATGCTAAGGAGTCCCATCACTTCCTCCCGAACCGGTTATCACGTAAGGTTCCCAGCTGCTCGCAATGGAGTAGCATGGCAAGACACGCACGTGCATGTCCCAAATGGTGTAGCCCTGATTCGTCATCAAGCGTGACGCCGTTGTTGTACTGGTAGATGTGGCGTAGTGCTGCGGAAGTGAGGCGAGATGACTCAAATCCGGCAGTGTAGTTATATCGTCCATATTTCTTTTCTCCAAACCCGAGAGCTCGTGCCTCGCTCTCGATTGCGACTAAGGGTATTAGGGATAGGTCAGCTTTCCCACTATCATGCTTAATTCCCCCGTCGGCCTTGGCCTCGAGGTGATGCTTCATGTGAGGTAAAGGGTTACTCATCACTTCGATAACATCGGCAAACATGTCATGTGGTGGCGATAATACTTTCACTGTTTTCCTCCAACTGAAAAGAAGATGACCTCATCCAACGGGACGAGTAGTTTCTTATCGGGATTTTCTTCATGAAACTTTAGTAATTTTTCTTTCGGCACAATGTAGCCCAACGTGGTGTAACCTTTGTTACGGACGGGACACGGCCGGAAACTTGACAAGTTTTCTTCAAGGTAGTTTACTAAGGCGGCAGTAGTGAACACAAACAATTCGTCCGTGTCAGGAAACCAGTAAAGATAGTAGGCCGCCCCATGGATGGCCGATTGCCACGGTCCACCGGGCTTCCCTTGACGGTCGCCCTCTGCTAGTACAGACCACCGTTCCATAAACAAGTTCGTACTCTTGCTATAGAAATCCGTCTTTAGTTCGATGATAGCCCGACTCCACTTGACTTGCAAGTCGCCCTTCCGGCCATCGGTACGGACAATCGCACCCTGACCATATTTCTCTAGGAAGTCTTTCTCAGCAGCTTTGCCCTTCTTGAGTTGGGCCGCCATACTGAATGTCTTACTCTTTTTCATATTGCTGCCTTTCCGTCCACTAAACAGTCCAGGAACCAATGGGGCAGCAAGTGCTGACCTTCGTTATAGAGTCTCATAAAACTGGAGTCGAGACAATAAGTAATGCCGTAGTCATTCTCGTGCCGGGATACTCGACCACCAGCCTGTATCACTGTCTTCGCTGTCTCCCATAGGTACCACTCATTGTCTCTAGCGGCGAGTGCTGCGATAGCCGGGTCGCCCAAAGAGGGCCACGGAATTTTAGTTATCACTTGCCACCGTCCCAAATCGTCCGGTAAATCGACACCTTCATACATCCCACATGCAACAAGGATGCCGTCCTTGCTATTCAAGTATTCTTGATATTTTTCCTTCTTGTTTTCCCTGGTATGGAAGATGAATCGCTTATCGACGAGTTTACTGCGCAGCATATCAGCCATCTGATAGGTGGCATGTACCAAACCTCTTTCACCTTGATGTCGCGTGAGGAGGTTGGTGTTTATGTAATCCCCTATCATATTCACGGCATGGTCCATATTGGAGCGGTTGACCGAGATGATGTCGTCTACTACGAAGGGACGTCGGTCTGGAGGTATCGGACTCGGGCTATGTAAGTAGGCAACTCTTCGACCTGAAAGGCCGAGTGTTTCAATATCTTTACGTCCGATAGTGGCGGACAACAGTATTACTTTTTTCACTTCAGATGGCCACATTCGGCGAGCCTGCTCGCTGACTTCGAGTGGAGTGAGTACAATGCAATCTCTTTCTTCCGGCTCCCCCCGCTTGGTACCTTTGCCGTTGAACTCGCGCTTCGCTCTGGTGACACTATACTGGGGATGACGGCTATGTAAAGTGTCCAGTAATTTCTCCACCTTAGTAGTCTTCTTTTTACGTGGTGGTAACTTGTCGGCCCACGCCAACAGTTCCGCAGGCCGGTAGGCCGAGGAGGGATAAAGGTAATCGTGTCGCCATAATACCACTTCTCCCATCGAGCGGAGGGTAGGGATAAGCTGGTGCGCTTCGTCGACGATGAGGACGTCCCGGTATAAGCGGTGAGCTAAGTATGCATGGTACGTGTACACACCGGGGCCCCGGCGATACTTCGCTCTCGCGAGCTCCGTACCGCATGTACATCCCTTACAAAAGCCCTTCTTGATTGCCCTCACCCGGGCGCACGGGAGTTGTCCGTCATCGCACCAATACGAATCGAGACGACGGAGGGTTGGCGTGTCGGGAAAGGTAGATAGAAACTGGTCGACTAGCTGATTCGTGGGATTGATATAACTAGCGGAGTAACCCGCTTTCAGTAACGTCTTCGCCATCGCGCTCTTTCCGAAAGCCGTAGGTGCCACAATGACGAAGACATCATACTGGTTCCACTTCTCCTCCAGTAAGGTGAGTGTTTCCTTCTGAAACCCGCGTATCTCTTTGTATGGGAAATGTGACAGGAGTTTCATAACTTTTTTATTCCAAAAAGTTTCTCTTTCATTTTGGTACCAAGGTATTAAGGGTTATGACTACGGTACCAATTTCGGATATATAGATTAACTATACGTCCGATAATGATACATAAGGCTACCGTTCCGCTTATTTACTTTCTTCTAATGCAGCTATTTCTTTGGTCAATTCTTCGAGCTGTCTTTTCTTGTGTAGAATGGCCTGTTCTCTTTCCCGCTTCTCTTGTTCTTCTCGCCACTTATCTCTTTGTTTATGAATGTAATACCAGTTGCCAATATCAGGAAACTTGTGCGTCAGTATTTTGCTATCAAACTTTTCAATCTCGCCACCCAAGGCACACAGCATATTAGTCAACTCATTAACTTTATTTTTATAAAATTCAAATTCAATTTCTTTCTCCGCTTCGAGATAGAAAACTTCTCCAGGGAAGCTATCCGTTTGTTCTGCGTAGTACTTTTTCATTTCTTCTGCGGTGGGCCATGGTTTGTCATCTCTGCAGGGCATATCTTCTTCTCCTTGTGTTGTTGTGGGGGGCAATTTACTACCACTATCGTCTAGGTGGATTATGGTAACTTCGATATTTCTTGGTTGTTCCAGCTCAATGAAGGTGGTTTGTTGTGGCCTTGAACGTCGCGGTCTATCATCGTTGTCGCTATAGCAAGGCATAACTTTTTCCTTTGTTGTTAACGGTACCGTCTCCGAATCTCGGCCATCGTACGCGAGTTGTCCAGTCGGATGACACTGATATCTGAGTGTAGATTGTAAATGGCTTGTATTAGTTGCTGCAGTTTGTAAGTGAGTAACGCGATACCGCCCAATCCGATGATGAGTCCGATACCAATTAGCGACTTCAACTCAAACATGTTAGTAACCTCCCTTGTTAAACCATCCGCCGCCTAGTAATAGAAACCCAGTACCGCCGACAATGGCTCGAATGAAATCATCACTGCCACACAACTCACACTTCTCTTCAGGTCCCTTATCTCGGTCATCAACTTTTCGCATCACCTCGACTTGTTTCCCACACCGTTTGCAGTCCCACTGGTACAACATGTAGACTCCTTTGTTAAGTATTATCGAACCCTTCCCACTGGTCGGGCCACCTGTCAAGTAAACTTATCGTACTGTCCGGCATCGTTACTAGTACAATCCCCGGCATCGCGTATAACTTTTGTATTGCTTTCTGTAACTCCATGGGGGAATTAATATCAACTTCGTAGTCAGCTACATCGCCTACCATGTTTCTAGCGGAGAGAAGTAGTTTCATCCTTCCACCTCACATTCTTGAATAAAGAGAACGTCTGTGGACCATTCTGTCTGGAGCTCGATGAACTTCTCTTCAGCTTTTTCCCTCGTTGCACAAATCGCTGGAATGAAACTGGACTGGGCTACCTTTATTACATACACCTTCATAATCCTAGTTCCCTTGCTACTAAGTCGCGAAACGATTGGAACCCACCATAGGTTATATCATTACCGCCTGTTTTCCTGACAACCCTCTTCCAAGCTGCATCAAACTCCGAATAAGTGATAGTAACCCGGACTTCTTCTATCTCCCAGTCATTTGATACGAGTTGATTAACATCCAGTTTAAAATGGACCAGACTACTGTCCGGGTCCTTTATTGGGCCATACCAATTTGTGCCGGTAAGAGAGTGACGAAACCTTTTGCCTGACTTGATTGCTTCGATGATATTCATACCTCAATCCCTTCTTCAATTTTGTATCACTATAAGGGGATTACCATTTAGTCCCCCTGAAAGAGACTTGACGGTATCTTCTGACATAGTCACACGAGTTACACCAGGCTTGGACAAAAGTTGTCGCACCGCTTGCTGTAGTTCGGCAGCAGATTTAACATCGACTTCTAACCCTGCGCTACCGCCCCCGTCCAGTTTAACATTAAGCAGTACCTTCATAGTCCCAGTTCCTTCTTCAATTGCGTTAAGTATTCGCAAATATGTGGTGGGTTGTATATAGAGAAACTTTGGTTTGCCCGGCTTACGGCAGATTCAAAATCGGATTCAGTCATAGTAACTTGCTTCTCCTCCACTTCCCAGTCGTCTGCTATCATGTCCTCAAAAGTAAACATAGTGCGGATTGTCCGGTCTGCAATATACGATGGACATAAAGCTGGATACCAAAAGTTGGGGTCATACTTCTTTCCTGGTGGTCGACGATATCTTTTCCCACTCTTGATTGCGTCAACGATGTTCATACTTCAACTCCTACTTTTTCCAGTATTTCATAAAAGAGTTTTTCAAGTTGACTTATTAACTCCGTCCCCCCGCCGACCATCTCTTCCGTATACCCGTCCATCGACGGTACCTTCACTGTGTCCAGTTTGTCCACCAATGCTTGTATCCTGGCATCGGCGTAGCCGTGTTTTCTGGCTGGACGGAACACCATCTGTGATGTCTCGAAGAGAGCTAACCGATAATTGTCAGCGTTGACCGCAGTATCAAACTCGTCTCTCTCTTCTGGCAGATTGAATGACAAGGTAGCCTTCATAGTTTCTCTCCCTGAAAGATGGTCCAATACTCGCCGTTAACCTTATCGGCATTGTAGTAGAATATCTTGAGCGCGGCGAAGAAGTCTGCAGCTACGGCATAGTCCAGGTAGTACGTGTGAGTCCCGCCCGGATTTACATCGTGGATGTGGTAACCATTCCCCGTGTCAATTACCTGTACACAACCTTGATTGTGGACAATTGCAACTCGGTCAAGACGATAAGTTGCCGTGGAATATGATACATCTGGGGAACAAAGGATGTACTTTTTACATACTGGGTCTGGTAATACTTTTTCTTCGGCTAGTTCTTGTGGCTTTATTTTCTTCTTTGACTTGGATGACATGTACATTCTCCATCATAAGGTGAGTAAGATTCCACATTTCCTTTACACATCGCACGACATTCCGACATCATTCTTCGGTGTTCCTCCGGCCACCATTCCCGGGGAGCGGGATGGGCACAAGCTGCAATAATAAAAGAAACAAGTACAATGTATTTCATGGTACCCCCACTTAACACATCATACTTGTCGGCAGAATTGCTATAAAACTTTAGCGGTAATAATTATTATTTCGCGAGTGACTACGAGCCACAGCTGCCACCTTTCCCAGACACTTCACATATATCAGCCTGCTCAATAAGAATTTGTCCTTCATGGGCGAGTGCTGTTTCTAGTGAGACTCTTACTAGTGGTTGCCCACCTCGGGCACCGTCCGGGTAACACGTAATGCCACGCAAAGATGGCAAGTATTTCAAGAAGAGTTCCCCCATCGGGCGGACAGTTTCCTCGTTATTGAACTTACTTCCCCAAGGCGGCAAGTTGATAGTGCTACTAATCGCTTGGTCAACATATCCTTGCACCCAGGACTGAAAAGAAAGTCTTCGTTCCACATCCTCGCTCAAGGTATAGGCGTCTTCAATCCGGTCTGCCGGTACCCCCGCTTCTAGTAACTTCTTTGCCGTCGGGTCGATGACATACTGGTACATAGTTGACTTACCATCTGGTCCCTTATACCGGCGGCGGTAAGCGACACAAAATATCGGTTCGATGCCGGTGGTCGTCTCCGCGATGATACCAATGGTACCCGTTGGGGCGATGGCTCTCGTTGCAACAGGGGCACTGATTCCCCACTGTTCGGCTGTCCATTGGGCAGCAAAGGCTGACTGCATCTTGTAAGCGTATAGCCAATGTGCCAGTTCTTTGTCTTGTTCATACCGCTTACCTCGCTGAAGTAACCACTCGTGAATACCCATGAGGCCTAGTCCTAGTCGACGGTTCTTCAGTCTGACAGCACCAACTTTTCCGTATGGGATATCACTATACAAAGTACCAGCTAAAAGAAATTTAGTTGATGCAGTGACAGCTGTAATGAATTCTTGTAGTGAGGTAAAGCGAGCTAAGTTAAGACTACCCAAGTTACATATATCGCTATCATCTTCACTGACTACCTCTGTGCATGCATTTCTCAATGATTCCCGTGGGTTGTGGTAGTCAATACTAAAGCCTGGTTCCCCAGTACGAAACATTCTCTCACATGCTGCCCAGTATACGCGGTGAGCTACTTCATCACCGGCGTGATATTTGTCAAAGAAATCTTTGTCGAGGATGATGCTAACATTGGTATTGTCCATCGGTGCCGGTGCATTGAAGTCTAGTTCTTTTGCCCGCCTCTGTTCAGGAGACCAATCTTTTACTGCGATGAACTTCATCGCGTCTGGATGGGACCATCTCAGCCCGGCCCAAATGGCTGACCGTCTAGCACCACCTTGCATGATGTGCCGGCCAGCTTCGTTAACCATTTGCATCAAGGCCAGTGGACCGGTGGATTGTCCGCCCTTTGTTTTTAGCTCGGCACCTTCACCTCGGAGGGCAGAATAGTCAACTCCAATACCGGCCCCGCTCATCAAGGAAGCAGTCGCCTTATACATGAGAGAGGCCCACTCCTCACTAGAGTCACCAGCTCGGAGCAGGAGGCAGTTTTGTGTTTGATGATATTGTCTTCCAGTCGCGTAGAGATATCGTCCCCCAGGCAAAAACTTCCTTTCCCTTATTAGTTTCTCCACTAGGTCTACTGTCTGTTGGTCCACATTGGGGGACGCAGCAAAGACTGTAGTAGCTACCCTACGAGCAGTCTCATCCCAGGTCTCAGTTCCGTTAAGTGAATACTTTTGCTTAAAGATTGCAGCAGCTAATGGACCAAATTCTTCCGACATTGATTACTCCTTCGTAGTGCGATTGACAGAGGATGACACCGCGAAACCAGCGGGGTAGCGAGATAGTAACTTGTTAATGACAACTTGTTCAACTTCTTCTCTGCTCGCATTGAGAGAGATGAGTGCCAATTCGACATACCAAAGTACATCGCCTAACTCTTTCAAACATTTCTGTCTATCAATATCATGTCCTTGAAAGGCAAACTTTTTGACGTGGTCCCCATATTCACCAGCTTCGCACACCATGCCAAGTGCCGAATTGAGCAAGGTATCCTTTGGTGATAGTTCCTTGTTGCGGGTAAATTCTACAAGCTCTCTCATGCTATTCATCGTCTTTCTCCTCAGTAAAAGTGATAAGAAGTTCCTTCCCAACTTGCTGCAAGAACTCTTCCAACGCGTGTTCTATACTTTGTGCAATGATTTCCTCAACCTCATCCGGTACCACACTGCTTACTCCATTGACATGCAACACGGCATGAGCCCACTCATGTACTAAAGTTGACCACGCCTGTCTTCGAGTCAGGTCTTCACTGACTTGTATTCGGCGGTACATTCCTACCGTTTCTCCAGCCAGGTCATCCTCTAGCTTTACTTTTTCTACGCGAAACGGGACGCCCATTATCATCAGCTTGGTCGGCAGTTGTGGCTTCGATGTGTCTGGCGAGACTGATAGCGACCCATCCCATTTCGATGGCGTCTTCTTTGTCTCCCTTTTTATATTCTGGCCTGACATAATTCTTCCATGATGCGGGGTGAATACCGAGCACATGACTCGACGTAGTACATGCTAGCACAATTCCAACCGCTTTGAGAAGGGAAGCTACCGCGTTTTGATTGAAGCCCGATGTTGCTGGGATATCCTCATACACGAGGACATCAATCCGGTACTCGGTGCACAAAAGACGGAGTGCGTCTCCTAATCTCCTCGCCCTCTGCCAAAGTTCAAGATGGCTGCCGCCGGTGTGAATCGCGCCGCTGTCAATTAATTGGCCAGATTGGTAGTACGCCCACCCAGGCGAAGAGGAACTCGACCCGATACTGGGGTCGATGGAGAGAACGTTACCGTATACCAGGGGACCTTTAAGTCTATCAACTTCTTGATATATCTTTGTTTTCTTTCCGATGTCCGCTACTGGTTTCATTGGGCACCCCGTTTAACATCATGAGCAGAGCAAAGTCTTACCGTTCCCGAAACAAGATTGCCGTTAATACTTTCAACCGTGTGAACGGTGTCACACTCTAGCTTAGACCAGGATAGCCAAACCTTTTCACCTTCCTGGCCAATCTTACTGTCCCCACTCCACGCGATGAAGTATTCCTTACCGTGGTAAACCATGTGGAAGAGGTGATTATATTCTTTTCCATCTTCTTCAACAGCATCAATCTTGACGTAGTATTCCCCTGTCATTGGTAAACATCCTCTTCATCATCAGTACTGAAATCATTTGTTGCCGTGTCGAGGACACCGAGTGTAGGTATAATTCCCGGTTCGTGTCCAGTTCTAGTATAAGCCCGACCACCATCAATGAAACATTTCTTACAGTCACAGTAGCGGAAGTCATGTCTTGACTGGGACCAAATTACAGCCTCACAAACTGGGCACTTCAATGCTGCCACTTTCATTCGTCGCTCCACAAATATAGCACATAACTACCTAACTGATAAGTCAAGTACATGGGCCAGCTGACAAAGATGATGACACATATCAGAGCTAAAACAAGTAGCCCAATGGGAAAGTAAAGTAGCCACTCTAAGGGATACCTTGCAACGTTAGGTTTCATCACTTTCTCCAATCACTTTATAGTCGAGGGCAGCTAGTAAGTCTTTCGCATATATCAAGGCATCGTCGACCGCGTTAGAGGAACTGTAATCATCTGGCATACTCATCACAACTGCGGGCAGCACTAAACTGGCTACAGTAAATAGCTTCTCCCTATACTCATTGTTGATTTTTCTTTTTTGGTCCGCTCTTGACTTGATGTAGTTGCTCATTTTTTTACCCTCGTAAAAAGTTGTGATACTAACTGGTCCCACTTATGGTCGGCTATATCTCCCGGTAAGAGATAAGTATTCATGATATCATGCGTATCATCATAGTGGTCTAAGCCAAGAGCGCAGTGACCAAGCTCGTGATAGATGAGAGTAAGCTTCTCTGCTGGAGTTGCTCTCTTCCAAAATGCTTCTGATATGGCCATACGTTTGTATGGGATACAGTAACCGATGACGGTGCCTTCTTCCTGCTTGGGCATATCACTTGACATGACGGCAGACTTTGTCTTACTGCAAAGTACTTGATAACGGATAGCTTCCCTGGAGAAGTTTTCTATCTCGAAGCGGAGTTGGTTATCAATTGAGTTGAAGAGATTAACCATGTCGCAAGTATTGTATTGCCCGGTAGGAGCAGTCACTACTTTTGTACTGCAGGAAAAAACCTCGCCGCAAGAAGTAATGAAGAAGAGTAGTGGTAAAAAGTAATACTTCATTTCATAGTCTCCCATTGCCAAGCAACCTTACTTACTATCGGCATAGTGAAGGAAATACTTTAATCAATTTCCCAAAATATTATTCCCTATCATAGCCCCCACATATAACCCAGTAACTTAATTTCTTTCTTCGCTCCACTATCCTGGCGCAGGGGGAATGTTCATACAACTCGGGACAGTGATGTTTCGCCCTGGCTACAGCGGAGCGGTCTGCTGCAGTTTCTTCTTCTCCAGCGGGAAGAATTAACTTTGTTTGGGAACAGGTGGTGAACGCTGCCCAAAAGAATACTTCAGTCATTATTGTCATTTGCTACTCCTCGAGCTTAATAGTAAACAGTTGCAGCCTGTTAAAACTAGAATTGTTTCCTTGACAATTACTCTTCTAGTTTGATGCCCGCCAATGTCTTCGCTACTGCAGCACTACCCTTCAAGGGACACGTTCCACCCAGGAGGGAATTCAACTCCCGATAAGCATCCACTTCCATTATCCGCTTCGCGGTTTCTACCTGCTCATCGGGTACCTCGATGATGCTTTCATCATGCCAGTCCATAACTATTGGGGTCCAATTCAGCTTGGCTTCGTTGAGCAGTTTAGCTGCGATGCGCGAATACAATTGAAGAATATCGTGACCGGTACTTTGTACTACCCTGTTCAAGATATCTTTCAAGTATTTCTCATCGACACAAATGGGACGACCATATCCATTCTCAACCCAGCCACCATTGACTCGCCACTCGTCTTGGAGCCAGGCTACGTACTCCAGTACTCCGCTCTTGGCAGACATGAGCGAATCGTGCATCTCTTGCACCTCGTCGAGCGACATCTCGACACCGTTAAGGGAGAGTATCTTCTGTTTCTTTTTCACTCCCGAGCCGTAGTTGTCGGAGAGGATGAGCAGCTTTGCTATCCCCCGTTCCTTCTTGAATGCTTTCTTGGTGGCGTCCATTGCCTCCGCCGTAGGGGCATACGGGTCATAGCCTAGCGAAGTTAGCTTCGGGCCGATGCCGGCCATCATGCTACCATAGAACAAGTAGATATCATTCTTTTTAGCCCCTGGCCCATATAAGGCCAGGAGATTCCTATCTTGCGATAGCTCCGCTGTCACCACCATCTCGAGCGCATTCACATCGCAGTCGACAAAGCTATGTCCGGGCCGACTAATGAAGCCAGACAAGGTACCTTTCGTCTTCGGTAACTGTTGTAAGTTTGGTGACTTGCCGGCCAGCCGTCCCGTTACGGTACCCGGCATCTTGAACGAGGGATGTATGGTGGGCCGCATTTCTACTCGCTCAATGTAATCGGAAATGTAACTTAGTTCCTTCACCTTCAACGCCCGTCCGATAAGTATTTGACCGACGTCTCCCATACTTTGTAAGGCATCCTCACTAATCGCGGGAAGCCCGCTATCCGTTTGCAGTAATACTTTATGTTTCAGCTTATCGTACATCAACCATCGCAAGTGGTCACCCGACTGGAGGTTGAATGAATAACCCGGCTCGACGCCAAACTCAATACCAACTTTTTTATCATACCATCTTTTCCAGTTAAGACTCTCAACTAACGGTTCCTCTTCAAGGGCTTTCCACTTTAGCCAATTCTTACTAACATCCCCACTCTTGGTGTATCTAGCCGGCTCCTTCCGCTCCTTCTTTTTCTTATACCGAGGCGGCTCAGTTGCTAGGAATCCTTCTAGTGCCTCCCTTTCCCATGCATCAACATGCGGTTTGACTAGGGGATGCTCCCTGAAATTGTATTCACTCTCAACAATGGCCGCCTCCAGTTCGGTAGCATACTTTACCCAATGCTGCCGGTCTGTCATAATACCAGCTATCTTTTGGTCGATGTGGACCTTGACATGGGGGAGGAAATCTTGCCGATGATAGTCAGCAAGTTTCGGAAATCTTTTGACGATAGGCAAGAGATGCTCCGTATAAAGTAAGTACGTGGCCTCCGCATCGAGGACGCAGTACTTCCCTAGTATAGATGCCGGTGCCCTCCACATCTCCCCTTTCAGGGGGGACTTGTTCTGTTTGCAGTAGCCATTCTCCACGAGCCAGGTATCGAGCTCAGTCTCATTGGTGTCAGACCAGAGGAGGACATCAACCATGGCTTCTTTCAGGCCCCACCGCTGCCCCTCGAAACCTTCACTCGCGCACTGCATGTAGAGGCCGAACGTACACGCTAACCAGTTCGCATGTCCCCCTAAGTCCCTCCGAATCCAGCCCCCGTCAAAGTAAACGTTGTGCGCCAACAGGCCACGGTGGGATAGCAGCAGGTTGGCCAGTTGGTCGAGACTGTCTTGGCTAAGCTCGTCCATTGATAGGTAACAGGAGCCTTTGTCCCAAGCCAGGCCGACGCCTACTACATAAGTTTCACTGTCGGGAAGGGAGTAGTCGTTACCTCTCGTCTCGAAGTCCACTGCTACTACCGGCGCGTCGGCGGCTTGCCGTAGCAGTGTTGTAACGTCGGCGTCAGGGGGGCATACCCGCTGATAGTTGCTGCCGGTTCGTGCGGGTGTCGGTCTCGGCTCGATGAGCACGAACCGGGGATGCGCGGTCAATATAACATGGTCCGACATACTACCTCCACTGCTGGCTCTTACTAGTTCAAGAAAGTGAAGAGCCATCATCTCTCGTACCTTCACTTTACTATGAAAAAAAAGAAGGGAGGGCGCTACACCTCCCAATACCAACCGCTCAAAGGCTGGCTGCAAGCCGCTTTCTTTACAGCGGCATTTTATTATGCCCGCTTCTTCATCTGAATCTTGGCAATGGGTTTCCCTTCTTCAACGTTCTCGTTGAGGTACACGTCGAGGTACACTTGCGTACCGGCGGGAATGTCTTTCTCAACGGTGACTGCGACCGAAGCGAAAGCCTTACTCTTCTCAGACTTGGGCTTGAACAAGCCTGAAGAGAGAATCAATTCAGGACGGACGCCGGCAGGAGCTGCGTCGCGGGTGGCAGGTTTGCTAGCAGCAGGTTTGTTGCCGAAACGATTGCCGGAAGACTGGTTGTTGTACGCCATAACTAGATACCTCATGTGAAACGCGGCGACATTGCCGTCGTCAACTCATACTTATTTATCGGAAGAACACTCAGAAAACTTTAGCACTATGATAACAAAATTGTCTGACGGGCTAATTTAAATCGCTCTTATCTTCTCGTTCTGTTCCATTCTCAATCAGAGCAAAGGACTCATTCAACATCTTAAAGATAATTTCCTTTGCACGGGGAGCTTGTTCTCCCGGCACTAAGTTTGTAATACAGGTGGCCAACATCTCAGTGAGGAAGGCAACAGTTGCATTGTTGCCAGCCAAGGCAGAAGTAGAATTGGCCCAGTAAAGTAAAGATTCTAGAGCGGCATCCTTATAATATTCCTCAATGGCAGCATCATCCTCAAGCCTTGCTATTGACGAGCCTTTTAACTTCTTCATTCCACTTCTCCCATTTGTTTTCGTACCGGTCACATACTTCACTTAACGGACAGTAATCGCAATCACTATAACCTTTGTTCTTCCCACTTGGTTTCCAAGGACTGGGACGGGGACCGAGTGCTTTCCGTTCCACCATACTGGAGACAAATTCATAGTACCGTTCTATATCTGAAAGTGTCAACACAGTCTTAGTAAAAGTTCCATCAGACTTTGCACCTTCGGGTGACTCAATACGATATTGAATCGTCCCATTATCGTCGAAACCAATTTCGTAAACGGTAGTATGCGGTAAAACTTTCTTAGGTTCATTCTTTTCATTGACCTCGACAAGGGGATGTCCTGGGGGGAAGAATTTTTTGCTCCACTCCGGCATCGTAAAATCGGTATACTGGGTATATACTAACCGGTATGGCACATTCAACTTCCAACTATAGTGGGCAGCCTGTAACAAATGTTTCATTTGGGGAGTGAGTTCGAACGACACTTCTCTCGCTGTCCACAAGGAACAAATTGCCTTATGCTCGATGCCGAGTACGGGCTTCCCATCTGCGTGACAAAGCACCATATCGGGCCGGCCAGTCACATTAGTCCCATTACTAGTCTGCCACTTAATTGGAATCTCTTCTTCTTGCTTGATAATCCCCGGCCAAGAGCGCTTAATCTTGTCAACCCATATTACTTCGTTCGCCTTACCAAGCTCGAACATTATCAAACGGTCGTTGCTGGGGGGGTCCACTTCCACACCACCAAAGCTACGGAGGTATGCTCTTCGGTGACATCCACCAACTACATCGCCACCCCTGGTCATCGCTCCGCTATCACCCGCGCGAAGGTTGCCCAACTTGGCAACTTCTCCGGCTACATGCTTCTCTCTATCATCAGACATGCCCGACCAAAAGAGTTGCGTCAAGTTGAGCTTCATACTATTTACCTTTCGTTATCGGGACCGACGTGACCAACATAAGTCCACGCACGTTCCTTGAAGTCTAGCTTTACCAGTTCTGGATTCTCGTAACCGACGACCCATCCGATAACATAGTTACCATTTGGGCCGAAGCCGGCTATCTGCCACAAGCGACGAGTGTCATGCCTCTTGGCTAGGAACGGAGTCCTGTGCGTCCGAAACAGTTCCAGCAAGCTGTACAGTGTCGGCAGGGCTGGGTTGTCTTCCATCTAAAGAGACCTCATCGGTGGATTGTTGAACCTGTTTCATCAAAGCTTCAGCTCGGTATAATACTTCACTCATGTATCTTTGCATTGCAAGTTTGGCAATTTTGTCCGGTGTGATGTTAGCTGCATCGGCCAATTGACGAGCTAGGTCTGCTTCTTCACCATGTAATTTGAATGCTACTCTAAGTCTCATTGAATACCTCTTATAAATTTCTCGTGGATGTAAATAATTTGATTGGAACCGAAGAACCCGCCCAAGCTAGTAGTGTCCAAGGCTGGCTTCTCGGGATGAAGATTGGTGATATTATTAGTCACCTCTTTAAAGAATCCCGGCGCGATGAGCATCAAGTTATAGCCTTGGTGAAGAGTCTCATTCTTGAAGTGCCAAATTAAATCTGCTTCAGCCACTGGCAAGTATGCTCTCAAATCATGGAGGGCGACCTCATCTGCTTGTGCCAACTGAGTTGCCAGAGTTGATGCCATATCAGCAGTTAATGCACCCTGGAAAAGGAGTCTTACTGGATGCCAGAGAAGAAAGGAATGTGGTGTGGTATATCTTTCGTTGCAGTGAAGTAAAAGTTGGAAGGCCATACTTGCTGCAATGTCTCTTACCGCGCAGCGAAAGTGAATACCTTGCAACTTGAGTTGTTCCATCTTGTCAATGATTAAGGAACCGACAATTACACTCCCACCTGGAGAAGAGAAGATGATGTCGATTTCTTTTCCTGTCTTAGACAGGTTGTCTAGTGCATCCATTGTAGGTTGATAAGTTGCATTAGAGATGACGCCACCGATAACAATTGTCCTCTCTGGTGTTAGCTCTACTTGTCCCCTGGCGAGGCACGAAGTGAGGCTAAGAAAAAACAGGAATAAAACTTTCATTGGCATCTCCCTAAGTAAGAATGGACGCGGAGAACATACTCCGAAGTCTCTTTAGATAAGGTACCGGTTTGTAATAGGCGTGTCAACTGGACGTAACCACCATTGTAAAGAACGAGAGCTAACATTTGATTGCCATCAACTTGGTCAAGATAATATCGCAAGAGACAAGTTCCGTACTTGACATTCGCTCGGCTATCCATTAGCCTCGCTAACAAGACGTCATCGTCTACCCCCCGAGCAAAGGGAAGGCGGCACTGGATGGCTGCCTCTCTTGCTCCTATGGGAGTGAGCTGCATGAGACCTACTGCTCCGGATGGGGAGACAGCAAGTCGATTGAAACCAGATTCAGCAGCGATGACAGATGTGGCCAGTGTCAAAAACTTGGGCGAGGTATCGACACTCTCCGTACCGAGAACGAACATGGCTGCTTTCACTTGACTAATGGAGACCGGCTTCCCTTCAGCTAGTCTCTCCCCACAATTACTCCAAGCAAGGAGGGCTGGCGACCACGGCAAGACAGCTCCATTACTTGTCCCGCTTGGGACGAGTAAGTTGATAGCTCCGAGTAACGCTGCGATTATTTTCTTCCCGCTTTTTCCGCATCTCATCTTGCTTTCTCCTGTATTCCGCCTCTAAGGCGGCTGTATCAAGCGTGTTAGTTTCAGTCTTGTCTTGGTAAATCGGTTCCTCTTTCATCCTTTCAGCAGCATATTGATTGGACAACTTTGGTTCATTCTTGGCTAAGTATTCATTTTGTTTACGAATAGTTTCCCTAAGGTCGGCCATCTTTTCGTTGATACTTTCTAGTCTTTCCTTTAAACGTTGAGCAGAAGAAGTACCATTGAATTCGTTACGTACAATGTCGCGTGTCCTCTTCTCTTTGATGAGGGGAATGACGTTATCTGGCTTATCTTTACTCATAACTTTCCTTCCTTTCTCAGCTTATTTATAGCTGCGTTTAAGTTATATACCAGTCTCTTACGGAATAACTTGGCTGCTTTTATCTTAGTCATCGTTGTGTGTCTCCGTGATGGTGTGATAGCGGGTCAATGCTTCCTTCTCAATTTCATTTAGTCGGGCCATTACCGCGTCGAGGTAATCATCCCTCTCTTGTTGCCGCTTGACTAAGTCTTCACTCACTGATGAGACCACATCCGGCCTAAGTGCTAAGGCGTCGGCTAAGACATCAAACAAAGCTTGCGCACTGTCCGCGTTAGTAATACCTTCACGATATAAGGCGTCAGTCAATCGAGCTGCTAATTGGATACTGCTAGTAATCTCGGTGGTTTTCATAATATGGTCTCCTCTTCGTTGTTATCTCGCTCAGTAAATGCTGCATAAACAGAATCATAAACTGCTTTAACTTGTTCTGAAGTTGCCTCTGCTAGAGCCTTCTCTAAAGAGAGTTCAATTGCTTTGACTGCGTTAGTGGAACAAAGGGATAACTCACTAACAGATGCAGCTAAGATATTGGCTATACTATCAATGTGAAACTCTAGGCGACTTTGATATTGATTGCCGAGGCTGTCTTGGTCAAACATATTGTTTCTCCAAATTAAAATGGGGTGCTAATTATAGGTGCCACTTCGCTTGGCTCCTCATCTCCGAACACTAGGTGAATCGGGTACATTGGTACATCATCCCGCGTGATGATATCGAGTTTGTGGATGATGACGTCGGGAATATCTTCCACGTTGCTGATGAAAAGGTCGCGTTCCCACTCAGTGTCAAAATATGCTACGTTGGAAAAGCCAGGCAAGTCTTTCATCTCCAATTCCTTTCAGTCATTGGTTGTATCAAGCTTGTTAATATTACTTCTTTCGTAACTTGCTGACATCATATGTTACTTTAGCTGACTCTCTGCGTTCATCATCTTAACGGAGTTACTTCTTTCGTAACTTGCTTGTGTCGTATGTAACTTTCACCGGGTAGTATTTCCTCCCGTCGTGGTCTTCGACCGGGAGAAGCTTTGCTTCTATGTTCTCTTCGACACATTTATCGCAAAACTTAATAGCGTCCTCACTTGATTCTAAATAAAATGTTTCAGTCTTAGTTGCCATGTCATCCTTCCTTCCCTGTTTCAGTCTCCGGTCTCGGCCAATTCTCATGGACAACAGTCACCGCTTTTACCTGGTCAGGAACAATCTTCTTGAGGAGGCCGTCCTTCTCTTCTCGGTAATTGAGTTTCGTAGCGATGATTGTTAGTAGTTGCGACAGCATCACCTGGTCTAAGTAGGGAATCGTTTTGTATACCACCGTTCCGGAAGAGTATTCGATACGGACGCGGGCCCATTTGAGGTCACGTTTGGCTGCGCGATAGGCGCGACTAAATGCAAATCCCGCTTTCACTACAAAGTATCCCAACAAGAAACTGCCACCAGTAATTAGTATGGTGCCTATTTCCATTACGCTACTCCTCTGAAGAAAATGAAGGGTTGATAGTAACTATTGCCAATCTTATCCGATTTCAAATCGAAGCCGATATTGACTACGTCACCGGCCGTTAAGGGGTGGCTGGTACGAAGCCAACCAGAAAGCTTACCACTCAAATCAGGTCTAGCAACTTTGTCTATATACCGTACTTGGACAAAGTAGTGTGTAATATTGCCCACTTTTACCAAGTCTACCGTCTCGACAAGGGCTGTGGTGGAGATGCTGTCTAATGTTGCCGATTGACTCATATCGTTCTCCCTATTGTTACACCATACAAAGATATGGTATTTTGTTGTTTAGTTTCCAAGCCGGGCATCCTTCCATCTATCATACGCCTCGTCAACCGCAGTGTCTTCCTTGTACTGCTTGCATAGTCGCCATATGGTATTGGCACAGATATCGGCCACCATGTCGAGCTCACCTTCAGTCAACGGAGTCTCGTCCTCATTTAACCAATAACCTTCAATCAAGGTGCCCTTGCTATAATTGATTTCACATACCGCAGTTTGGTACCCATTTTCAGTTAAGATATCAAAGTGATGCACGTTAGTATCTCCTATTGCTGCACCATACAAAGGTATGGCTTGGTTGTTTTATCTACATTCGTGGCCAATTTTTATGTACTATTTCTACCATCTTTACCTTGCCTAGAGTTTCTGGATTTCGGAGTATTGCATCACTCAGTGTTGCTACGTGCCTATCTTCCCAGTAATTTGCAATTTTCCACGTTGTGCTCCCATCTTGCCAGTGAACCCTAAAGAGAACAGTTTTCATTGTACTTAGTAATTTTTTACCTTGATAAAACACACATAGTGAATACTAACAATGCCATGTTGCTACCTCGTCAATTTATAAAGGTCACCACTAGTAGTGGCCAGGTAGTAGGTTTGCTTGTATTGAAAAATTCCAGCAATGTCATTGTCATTTAACTCGGTGCGTATAGCGTATGGAAACTCGCGTACGTGGCTTAGTGCGGTTGGAACACCATAATTTGGGTTTCGGATATGCAGCGTAGCACTTGGTGTGCTTGGGTAGATGACCATCTCGGAACCTACCATATCAATTTGGATTAATTCATAATACATAAAAATTTCCTTTGCTTTGGTCATTAGCCTAGTCAAGGGAGGGAGCATCGTCCGTGATGCTGGTAGGCTGGCCTTGACTGGGGGAATCCTTGCGGATATACTGAAATATCTTTGTAGTATTGGTGCGGCATCCTGTCCGCGTCTTATAACTTACTTGTCGGCACATTCGAGAAGAAACTTTAGTACTTTGTAACGGACATTTTATGTCCTTTACGACTAGTCCAAGTCTGTCAAATAATACTCATTGGCGAGAATGCTATATTTGAGCCTAAGTCTTCGGTTGCCGGGGAGCAGTTCAACGCGGTGAACAAGGTATACTCTCAACGGACGGTCTTTATAGAAAGCGTATACTTCGGAATCGGTGCGTTTGAATGACCGAGGAACGTAAACAGTAACTAGTTTAGATACGTTGGGGTTAATCATACTTGGTCCTTTCGCTTTTACCTTGTAACGGACAGCTGTGCTGTCTTTGACGATGTGTATTTGGTTCGGCTTTTACCTGGTTGTAACGGGCACCGTGTGCCCTTGACTGATGGTTTACTAGTAGCTTGGTACTGTCTGTCCTTACCGCCCTACTGCTATTATATATTGCATATGGTGTGCCAACCTGCGACCAGCGATATTATTGCCGTTTACCTGTATTTACCTGGATAGGGATTGGGTAACTGTCACGCTGCTGCTAGTCACGCTGCTGCTAGTCACGCTGCTGCTAGTCACGCTGCTGCTAGTCACGCTGCTGCTAGTCACGCTGTCGTTGGTCA
>JACCDX010146146.1_pt1 | contig 58939 bp, 79 predicted proteins | sample 7449681 | NCBI WGS metagenome assembly JACCDX01 (sample SAMN15323450, study PRJNA562643) | freshwater metagenome | isolation source: river surface water | place: USA:Blue River Watershed | collected 2017-08-18
GTGTACGCATCTCCCCAAGCATTGTCAGGGTACGGAGCAAGATCCACGATTCGCATTTGACCGTTGTTACCAGAGCCTTTCAGCGTGGTAGACAAGGTGCACTGCGACAGACCAGTGGTGGTCGAACCAGCGGTAGTGTTGCTGAGATCAGCTTCATCGTACAGCGAGGTCTGAGCCAGGGAACCATCGGCTTGGATTTCATACACGATCAGGGGATCATTGTAGAAATACGCGACAATGGCAGTACCAGCCGTGTTGGCGGGCCAGTAGTTCGACACGCGGCGACGGCCAGTGGTGTCGGTCCATTCAACGCCATCAAATGCGCCGACGAATGCATCGCCAGCACCAGCGACGACAATAGTGCCGCCAGTATCGTATTTGACAGGTTGACCTTTCAGAATGTCGGTGGCATAGCCCGACGTGATACCGTTGGCAAGCGCCTGGGCGCGGTCCAACCCCGAGGGGTGGAATGCGGGACGCATGCCAAACGGAGCGTTGGTAGCAGACATGTGCTATCTCCAGATTGGTTGGCAAATCCGTCAGGTAAAAACCGGAACGGGCATTGGTTTATCAAGGTCCGCGATGCCTTCGCCCTCGACCATACCGAGATTTCGACCACGGCTATCCCTCGGCCCCATGTTCTCGGTCTGGACGCGGATTTTGTCCGCTTCGTCCTGAGGAGCATAGTGGTGGAGTTCAGCCATGATGTCCTGGTACACATCCTCGGGGATCTTGTACAGGAGCATCTCGTTGCAAGCCACGAATCCTTCGTGCTCTCCAGCTTTCACGCGATAGTTTTCAAAGCCAGGGACTTCAGCGATAGTGACTGGGGTGTACCCCATTCGCAGTCGCTTGTGGATCGGATCGTAGCCGTTGGTGGTGGACAACCAGCAAACGTGGAATCCCGGAATTTCCGGGGGTGTGGGGAGCGATTCTTGCACCCACTCGTTCCGGAACATCCTGCGACGCTCCTGTTGACTTGCTAACTCGTTCGTGGCGGCGGCGCGTTCACTATCCTGCGATGCGCGGGACTCGCGGCCTCCAGCGGAAAGGTTCTTTTTCAGACGAGAATCGGATTGGCTCATGATTGGCTCCTGTTCATACGGTCATACTCCGCATACTTGCGGATCATTTTGTTACGCTCGGCGATGTTGTCCCATCGACCAGCTTCCTTGATGGCTCGGACGCGCTCGGGCGACAGAACGAACTGGTTATTACCACCAGTCGAACCACCACGCGTATCACGATCTGAGCCAGTTACCACAGAACGGGGCCTCCGTTGAGTTGTCTCCGACGACTGTCTGTCGTCAGTGCCGCCATTATAGCGGTGCGGCAGGTATTTTGTCAATCTATTGTCCAACTCCTCCCAATACTCGGGGGATGTCGGATCCCAGCCTTCCTCGGCGAGAGCGGTATCGACCTGGACCGCGACTCGGGAATCCATGTCGCTACCGTTGGGGTCGTACCAATCGCGCTTGGCCATCCAGTCGGAGGCCAGACGCTTGAGGCGGGGGTCGGGTGCTCGGGGGACTGCGGGAGAGGCGGGTTCAGCGACCGCCCGCTTCTTGAGTGCCTCCAGCGACTCGATCTGGCGACGAGCCTCGTACCACGCTTCGTTCGCCTCGGCCAGCTTCACGCCGTCGGCGGTCTCGGTCGCTTCCTTGATCTGGAGCTTGGCGTAGTGCAAACGCACTCCAGCATCTTCGATCGCCTTGTCCAGTCGAGCCGCATCGGCCCCCTGGGTGCGCTTTTCGAGGATCGCCAATCGCTCGGCCATCTGCTCGTTTTGGCGCTTCAAAGCGTTGATCAGGTGATTGCTCTCCTGCTGTCTCGCCTTTTGTAGCTTCTTTTTCAGGTGACGCTCTTCACGCCGCGCCTGTCGAATCGCCTCTCGCTCCGGATCGGGATCGACTTGGCCGTCGTCGTGGTCGTCTTGGTCATCCCCGTCCTCGGTGGCGCGGCCCCGAGTGTCCTGGATCGCTCCGGTCGGCTGGGGCGGGTTGTCGTTTTGAATTTCGTCGTCGGGAAGAACGACTGTGGCACTACCGTCTTGACCTTCGGTCACTTGCAGTTCCAACTTTTCGGTCGCGTTCATAGGAATGCCTTCACTTTCAAGGGATCACCCGTCACCTTGGCGATGACTTCGTGATCGTTAAAGATCGAGAACAGTGCGTGTTCGTCGTGCTCCCCGAATGGGACTTCCCAACGATCACCACCCCACTTGGGCATGCGGACAAAATCGCCCACCTGCACCCAGTTACCCTCGGGCCACGGCTCCAAGGTGTCTCGCTTTTTGAAAGCGAGTGGACCCACCGCGATCACTTTCGCGACCTGTGTGTTCCACTTTTCGGTCTCCTTGGTCTCTTCGACCAGTACGATACCAGAGTTGGTTACAGTCTTGCGGACCTGCCTCCATTGGACGAGAATTCGTCCACCAACTGGTACTGCACCGGGATCTACAGCAGGAAATGCTTCCCGCAGAGCGGCTTCATTCGAAACCTCCGGCTCATGCATCATCGTCGTCTTCCTTAAGAAGGTTATTTAAGATTACCAGGGCTTCTTCAAGCCCTTGGTGCTGTCCTACCAATCGCTGGTAGGTCTCGAAGTTAACGGCATTGCCATTAACCAGAGCTTGCGCGATATCGGTTTGCCGAGCTTTTACAGCACCGATTAATTGCTCGACATATCGCATTATTTCTTGCTGGCTTGTTGCAGACCGCCAGTGCGGGTGGGACGACGATTGGTCGTGTCCACTTTTTGGGCCGAGCGTTGGGGAGCGGACTCACCACCACCGAGCGAGGAACCATCCAGGTTCGCGCCCATCGCGATACGCTTGTGGTAATTCACGTCTTGACCAGTCTGACCTGCGTTATTGGATGTTGCCATTTGGGCCTCCTAGGGATTGTTGTGCACTTTGCAGTGCGGCAAGAGCGGTTTGCTCCTGTTCGTGCTTCAATACCGCCGCGTCGTGCGTGAGTTCGGCAGTCTTGATTCGTTCTTCGGTGAGATTGTCGCTCGCATTGGTCGCAATATCGATCTGCATGCGGCGATTCTCGTTGAGCATATCGGCTTGGAGCTTTTGCTTGTCGTACGCCGCGTCCATCTGGTCCTTCTGCGCCCGACGCTGAGTCTCGGCCATGCTCGTTTGCAGGATGACCTGATCCGCCCCATCCATGGGCGGTTGCGGCTTGTACTGCTGTGCCAACTGCACGAGTTGCTGGACCACGGGGAGCATGCTCTTGAACGCCTGTTCCACGTCCATGCTGGTGTGTTGCGAGGCCAAGGCGAAAAGCTTGTCGATCTCGGGCGTGATCTCGGGCATATCGTAGTCCTTGATCGGGCGACCAAGCGACGTTTCGACGTAGCCGTTCATATGCTTCAAATACCAGAGCGTCATATGCTGCTTGAGGTGTTCAAGCACCTGCGGGATGTACGCTGGCGCGATCAGCGGCGAGCTTCCCAGCATCGGATTGCGAGCGAAATCGAGGTGCGCCTGGATGTGGGCCAGATGGTTCTGGTGCGGGTATGCAAATGCTGCCCGTCCCACTGCCATCGCCGCGTTTTCCTCAGCGGCATTGATCTCGATGGGCTCGGTTGCCGTGGGCATCAATTCCTGCAAATTCGGCACTTTCATCTGGCGCAACGCCCGCTGGACGACCGCGCGACGATCGAACAGGTCCGGGTGCTCCTTCATCATCGCCATCACCGCCTGAGTCTGCGCCATCCGTTGCGTTTCGCTGAAAATGTGCGGATCGCTCACGGGCAGAATGTCGGTGTTGCGCTTGAAGTCCTCGCGGCGAATCGGCAACTCGGCCACCATGTCGCCTTTGTACATGTCGTCCAAGTACCAGCGATTGATGCGCGACAGCACTTCCAGCACTCGGCGCTGGGACTCGTGCAGTCGGGAGTGGATCGCGGAGTAGACCGCCGCGCCCTGCTCGATCAGTGCCTGGGTGGTTCCGACGGGTGCAGTGCTGGCGATATCGGCGATCTTTTCCTCGCTCGTGGTCACCACGCCCTTTGCCGCATCGTTCAGCCACCCGAGCAATTGGAACAGGATCGGGCTGGGCGGGTTGAATGGGAACGGCATCGCGATCTTGCGAATGTCGTCCACGCCCGGTGCGCCCTCGATCTCGGCCACCTGGGTCACATCCACCTGCTGGCTCTGGCCCGAAATCTTCGCGCCTTTGAGCTTCAACATTGTGGCGGCGTTGTTGATGTGCGCCGAGTCGAGCAACGCGCGGAGCGATCCAGTGAGTGCGGCGCTCAAACCGCCGATCAGGTGGGGAAGGCCGATAGCGTAGGCCCCGCGCCAGGGGATGAATTTGAATTCGACCAGCCAGTCGAGCTTGGTGCGGGTGTTGTCGTCCTCTTCCCAGTTGCGGTACAGGCCGACGACCTCGACATCGTTCTCGTCGATCATCAGGATGTAGGGGGCCATGTCGCCCTTGGTCCGTCCATCCTCCTCGATCTCCATGTAGGCGTAGACGTGGAAAACGCGGCGCACCCCGTCCTCGTTGTCGTTCCACTTCTTACCCTCGATCTTTTCGTTCGCCTTCTCGGGTGCGGTGGGCTCGGGTTCGGTGGTGACACGGACGAGATCGATGTCGCGATACAGGCCCGATGAAATGCGATCGCGGAATGTCTGCTCCGTGATGTCCTGCACCTCGGTCACTCGCTGTGCACTGTAGAAATTGTTCGCGGCGAAAGGCAGAATGACGTTATCGATCGGCACGAATTCAGCGCAGGGGCGCTTGAGACGTTCGTCGTACCAGAGCTTCAGGTATTGAGATCCGCCCAGCGGCAACTGCGTGAGCATCACCTCCTGCTCATCCCGGAATTCGGTGATCTGGCTCGTCAACTGCCAATTCATGAAATCGCGCTTGCGATCGGCGCGTTCCGACTCCTCGTCCGTCGCTTCGCCCAGTACGTTGGTGCGCACGGGGCCATCGGGTGGGAAAAGCTCTTTGATGACGCGCGATTCAAAATCAACGCAGGCCTCGGCCATGACTGGGTGCACGACCTTGGATGCCCCGCTGAACGTGGCCCCACCGGGCGCGTCGTTGCCCATGCCAGTGCGGCGTAGGCCCTCTTCGTATTTCTTGTCCCGATCCTCTCGCGCCTTCTTATCGCGCTCGATCAGGTCGATGTATTTCAACGCCATTGACCCGAGCTTGAAATTCGGGATGCGCTCGGCGAGGTTCTGGTAGAAGTCCTCGTCCTCCATCGGCCCCGAATTCACATCGTCCAGGCGCACGACCGCCGATCCATCGGCTTGCTCCTCCACATCGAGCGGGTCTTCCTCGCCCAAATCGACGATCATCCCCTCCTCGTCCTCTGGACCCATGGGGAGATCTTCTTGCGGTTGTGGGAATTCGGTTGCCATAAAGTTCCTTTATTGTAACACGGGTCAATAGTCGTAATCCAGTTTATCGCGGTAGGATGGAGGGAGCGATCGCAATTCGCCCCTCATCCAACGATTTACGACCTCCGGGTCCACCCCCGGATGTGTCATCAATTCTTCGACTGATGCTATTGATCGATCCCTGGCCGCTTGCACGAGTTCGTTGTATTTAGCCGGGTCCGCTTGCTGAAGTCCCCGCATCACCGGCTTGAGTTCCAACGGCTTGATGCGCTCGTCCTCTCGCCCGATCATCTCCTGGAACGCCTTGCCAGGACGCACTGCGCCCGTAAACTCCGGGTTGTAATTGATAAACGGCTCCTGGAATCGACCATAAAGGTCTTCGACGTGCTGGGCCAAATACTCGGCGGGATCTTCGCCTCGGGCCATGATGCCACTGAATCGGGGCGGGGTGCGAAATTGCGAAGTGACGAAATTCACGGCTTCGTCCGCGCTCATCCCCTGTTTCATCGCCAGCGCTACCAAGCCAGGAATGTTGGCCTTTGTGGCCGCGAGACCCGGAGTCACGGCTTGCGCCGCTTGGCCCACGAGATTCTCTACACCACCCAACGTGGTGGGCAATGCACCCTTGGGCAATGCACTCTGCACCACCTGACTCGCGGCGGATTGCAGGACTTGGCGGCGGCTCATCGGTGTTTCGATCAGCTTCTCCACCGTTTTGCTCGTCTTGCCCGCATCGGGCGACACACTGGTGGCGGATTTCGTCACTGTCGGCGCTTGCCCCGCCTTGGCCGCTTGCTCCTCGACCTTGGACAGCGGAAATTCGTTGGTCTCGGGGGCCATGCGGAAAAAGGAGCGGCGGCTCGGGTCCACTGGTGCATCGAGTTTCACACCCTTGAGCATCAACTCGTCGCGCATTTGCTGGATCGTCTTGGCCAGCCCTTTGGCCTTCCCCGCCTGGGCCTCGCCTGGATCGAGTGATAGCGCTCCTGCGGCGAGTGCTCGACCCGCCCTGCCGTATGGCAGGAGCATCAACGCCAAATCCGTGGCATCGTGCGGGACGAAGAACGTGTCGTACAACTTGTCGCCGATATCGGTGTGGTACTGGCGACGGCCCCGCATCTGCGGGTAAACGCCAAACGCGGCGCGGTTAAGATCATCAGACGGCATAGGGGTTCTCCCGTTTTTTGCGATATTCCTCGTCCACATACTCGGTGTCGGGCGGCGAGGGGTCAATGTTGAGGAAGCCCATGTCGCGCAGGAGGCGCAGGGCCTGGGTGGTGGTGTCGGTCAGGTCGTCATGCTCGGCCTCGGGGAAGGAGCAGATCTGGCTCACCAGCGGTTCTGCCCAGTCGCGTGGATGGCCGCGACGAAGCGTGGACTCGGGGACGTAGACCAGACCGTGGGCGATGATGTTGGATACGAGGTGCAAGCGCTGGGTCTTGTCGGCACGGCCCGGATTGTAGGCGCGGCACGGGATCTGCGCCCGTTGCAAATCCTGGATGATCGAAATGCCCGCCGCTTTGTCCTCGACCAGCACCAAATCGACCTTTTTGCCGGGATCGCCGTAGATCGATCCGTACTCGTCCATGATCTTGGGCTTCAAATCCGGGTAGGCGAGGTAGTCCTCCCAGCAGTCGATGAGCATGGCGCACAGCGGGCGGTCCTCACTTGGGCGAAAGATCCCCCACACCGAACACGCGGTCGGATCGTTGATTGTCTTGTCCGTGTACGCGCAGTCGTAGGACTGCAAGATGTAGAGAAATTCGGGCAGTGGGCGGTCGGCATCCCAGATCTTGAACCATTCGCGTCGAATGATGCCGTAGTCCTCCGGGTCGATCACCTCGGCGTACAATTCCTGTCGCCCGATCCGTGTACCCTCGTACTGCGAAATGATCTCGTCGCGGAACGTCGGCGCGAGGTTGTTGAAATTCTCGTGCGTCGTACCACGCGTGAGGAATGTGCGCTCGTCCTCGATCAGGCGGCGCACGATGGGGATGGGCTTTGGCGTGGTGGTAACGCAGACTCGGGGCTTTTGGCCGAGACGGAGGCCGAACATCAAGTTCGACCACATATCCTCGGCGTTGCGGAATTTCGCGAGTTCATCAACCCAGGCCAGATCGTGCTGGGGGCCGCGCAGGGTCTCGGGGTCATTGTCCGAGTAGATCGTGGCGATCGCGCCGTTGGGCCACTCAATGCGACGTTTCGATGGCACGAATGTCGGCTTGCAGGACGGGTGCGAAATGGCCAGGATACCGGACTCGCCCTCAATCATCACGTCGCGAGCATCGCCCGCGTCCTCGGCAATGAGCGCGATGCGACTCGCCAGTTTATTCTCGACGTGGTAGCGCACGAATTCCGCACCGCACCGGGTCTTGCCCCACCCACGACCAGCGAGGATGAGCCACACGGTCCAGAGGTCACCGGGCGGGATCGTCTGGTTGGGTCGCGCCCAAGTGGGCCAATCGTAGAACAGTTCAAGCGCCTCTCGATCGGACAACTCGGCGACGAATTCGTTCCAGTTGTGGGGGTCCACAATGGAGGAGCGTTTACTCTTCCTTGGACTTCGCGTTGAGGCGCTGGGCGAGGCGATCACGGAGACCCTCAATATTGACGTTTGAATCGAGTCGGCCACTGACGTTCATGTTCACGTCTTTGGCCCGGAATTTCGCGTCGTACCCCATAAGTGTGAATTGCAGGAGCGAATCGCTGTATTTCTTCACCGTTTCGCCAGTCTTGAGGCCCTGGTGCACCAACGGCTCGTCCACACCAACCACCGAGCGGCGGTAGGCCTCGGCCCGCATGGTGTCCACCATCTCCTCCTGGATCGACTCCATGATGCTGTCGAACAGCTTGTGCTCACCCCGCCAGTTGATCAGCGTGATGCGCGAAATGGAGGCGGTGGTGTACGAGTGTCGCATGCTGAATCGCGACTCCTCAGGACCATCTCGGAATTCGGCGATGACCACGAGCATTTTGAACGCTTTGGTCTCCTCGTGTAGTGCCAAATCGCCCTTGGCCGTGAGGGTCGGGTCATTGCACACCAGCGAGTGCGCCAGTTGGCACGAGTCACTGGGCGGAAAACGTACGCGGTCGCGACGAATTGCGTCGAGCAGCGTTTGCACCGAAATGCCCGCACGTCGCTCGTACTCGGCGATCGTTTCAGGCCCGCGATCTTTCAGCAGTTTGAGGTCGTCATTGAAAGCCATGGCGCGAATTAAACCACAGGGGGCACAGGGCACACAATCCCGGCGTTTTATAAACCGCAGTTATGTGGACGACAGTCGCTATAACCCGAAGTCATAAAGAATCGCGCACGTACGCGAGAGGCCACCCCGAGAGCCCCGAGTAATGAGTCAGTATTAATAGCCGTCTGAAAGCACTCCAGTGCCGTTCCATCGTTCCATCAGTGTGGAACGGCTAATGGAACGGGTATGTGCTCTACAGCCCGCGTCCTTCTTCGTTTCTGGAGTTAACGATCGCTCCGTTCCATCGTTCCATCTCATACCCCCCCATATTCGTGTTTTCGAACCAGAGCTTTTCCGCGTACGCGCATGGAACGGTGGAACGCCGGGGGCTTTTTTCGAATGGGAGAGGGTGTTCCGTCACCCGTTCCATTATGGTGGAACGGTGGAACGGTCTTGGACCAGTTCCGGGGGCTCGATCGCCCCGACCACCCGGCATTGCGCCGGGGGTCTTCGTCTTTCCGAAGTGTCATTGCGGTGTTCTTCACCCCGAGCCTCCGCACTGCGGTATCGACTACGCAACCAAGGTCTGCTCATTCGGCTGTTGGTACTCACAGCGTCGATGGATGCCGCTGTGGCTTACTGCTTTCCCAACACGGCTGGGGACTGCGATCCCAGCATCATCCGAGATGCCTCTCGAACATATAGCCTACGGGACTTGGGTAGTAGGCTTTCATGCAATCCCCATGCGTGTTAGTGTTGGTGCAGGGAGCTTTCGGCATGTCGTAACTTACAAGGAAAGGAGCAATCCGAATTACTGTGCACCAACTGGGGGCGATTACAACACGGCTCGGCGCAGAGCGTCAAGTAGGCCCTCGCTCCAGATATTTTGCGGGTCCACCACCACTGCCGCTTTCCTCCAGTCGGCCTGGGTCCAGGCGAGCGATTCGCGGGCGGCGCGGGAGCCCTCGACGATGAACACTTCGTGGTCGAATTGGACGAGCAGCCACCCGACCCCGCCGTGGGTTGCATGCTCCTGCATCCAGTGGCGCTGGTGGGGGGTCCAACCCCGGAGATGAACGATCGTGCTGGGCTTCTTGGGGAATTCGGAGACCTTCAACTCGATCCACCCGGCCAAGTCCATCGACCGGATGTACAGATCCGGCGTTGCCCGCTTGATCGTCCGATTCTCGATCCGCTCGATGAATATCCGGTGGCCCAGTTTACGACGGAACCAGTCGTACAGCCGCTGTTCAGGTAGTCTCGCCATCTTCGTCCTCCGCTTCCAGGTGGTGCGCGATGAGTTGCGCCTTCACGATTTCCAGCACCCCAATCGCGGTGGCCAGGGGCATGGTTTCGTGGTACTTGTAGATCACCCCGAGTAGCTCATCGGTGAGCCCTTGGGCGAGTTTTAATGGTGTCATTGCTTTCGCTCTTTCATTGCATGCGTCGCCGCGCTCATGCCGCTCAGGTAGATCGCGGCGAGTGCTTGCTGGAACGTGCACCCGCCGTTGGTCATGTCGGCGAATATCCCCAACGCCTGCATTTCGATGAATTCGCGTTGTGCAAGCGACCCAAGGTTCACGCGCTCCATGTTGAGGGGTCGAGACCGCGCCATGGTCGGTCGTATTGCGGTGGAGGATCTAGACATGCTCCGAACCCCCCTCGCTGGGCTCTCTTGGGGTCTCCGTTGCGCTCTCGTGGGGGTGGTAGCTATGTACATACCCGGACGAGTGTCGAGCGCCTTCCGGGGCCTCTCTTGCCACCACCCGGTGGAGTCCGCGCTCCTGGATCGCGGCGGCGATCGAGTCGTGCTCGGGGTGTGCCGCCCAGGGTTCGACGATGACCACCCGGCCACCGCGTGGGATGTACTGCACCTGCTGGGGGGAGAACAGGAACAGCCACCCGTAGGGGCTGTAGCCCAACGATTCGGCGTAGTCCTTCGCCGCTTGGTGACTCGCGGCGACGATGCGGATACGGTCGTACAGGAGCGTCATGGTTGAATCCTCGTCCACGCCTCCAACGTCCGTTTTTGGGACTGCTCCAGTGCGCGTAGGTCCTGGAGTGTTTCGCGGTGCACGATTTCCAGGTCGTGCAGTCGCAGGTAGTTGTCGATCACATTGAATCGATCGACCGATGGGAGAATCCAGGGGCGGCGGGGGAATCGAAGCCGCAGTCGTCGAACGGACAACTCGTGGCGGGAGATGGAGTACCAGACCCAGGCGAGGGTGATGCCACCGGGGGTGGGTCGAAAATTGAGGCCCAGGCTCCAGTACTGGCCCTCGACTTTGTAGTGAATCATTCTTTTCCCCTTGCTCGGATGGTGGTAGCGCAGTTCTTTGTCACAACCCTACCCATTCTTGCGCTGTTGCAGTCAATGCTTGTTCCGTCTTCAGGAAATATGTCGATCGAATAAAGCATCGAAATTTCTTCACACACCTTTGCACAGGCTTCTCGCTCGTCAGCACGGACAAGCTCGGCAAACTTGGAAAGCGCGTAAATTGACATTGCCCCGTCAAACGTGGCCCCCCACAGGTCGGAGCCAATTTCGTTCCAACCAGCTTCACGCGCCATGCGAATGATGTCTTCGTTCATTTAAACCTCCCGAACAGTGCGTCGAAAAAGTCACCGATGAATGCGGCGAGGTACACCAGCCCGATGCCGATTGCGGCGACCAAGCCGATACCGGCAAAGAGGCCGAGGGTGGAGATGATTAGAAATTCAAGGGTGTCCATCATCGCTCCCTCGCTTTCGCTTTGGCGATGGCGGCTTGGGCGCAGTCAATAGCGTCGAGGTCGTGGGAGTGCTCCTCTATATCCCCCAACGCCTTCAACAATTCCTGATTCACTTCGTGCAAGCGGCGAAGTTCTTTGGCCGCACTCCACGCTCTGTTCTGAAAGTCCAGTGTTTTGTCAAGTTCATCAGCCAGCCGCAGGGCTTGGGGTTTTGCGCTCATTTCAATACCTTTCGAATAGCGTTCAGTGCCCGCATGGTCGCGACTCCAGCGTTGGGCGCGTCGTCCAGGATTGCGGGGTCCAGACCCAGGCGTTGCAGGAGCGCTCGCCGCTCGGTGCGCCCGTTGCACTCGGACCACAGGGCCTGGGCGCGGTCGGGGGACCGGGTGGGCTTCGGGGGTAGCTCGTAGACCCTCCGTGGGGTCTCCGTTGCGTTCTGCACCACGGGTTGGGGCTGATGTACCGGGGCGGGTCTCGACGCGCTCCCGGAGCCTCTCGTCACAATTCGACCGCTGGCGATGGTCGTACCATCGGGCAGTGCGAATTTCGTCCCATTGCGGGCGGCGTACTCGCCTTTCGCCCACCAGGGGATGTAGTAGGGATCCCCGAACGGGCGGGGGGCGTGTTCGGCCAGTGCGGCTTCGGCGGGGTGGGTCATCGGGTCAGTCTCCTCGCCGCAGGAACCAGAAGCTGAAGAGAATGAAGACGATACCGAGGGGGGCGGCGAGCCAATCGGGCATGGTGGGGGCAAGGTAGATCGAGCCCAGGAGCCAGAAGAAATCGGAAGTGCGAAGCATGGTATTACCCTCTCATGTGTGTGTTGATGTACAGTTCCAGCGCCCGGAACAGTTGCCACTGGTCAATCGGACGCTCGGATTGCGGGTGCTCATCGAACACCGCATCGATTAGGGGGTAGTCAATGTTGGCGGTGAAGCGAGCCCGCTGACCCTCCAGCAGGATTTCGCCTTCGATGGTCGCGCGGTCGGCGCGGATACGAGCGGAGATACCCATAGTGGTTCAGGCCTCCACTTTCGCGGCTTGGCGGCGCACGCGGCGGAGCATATTACCCAGGTTCATGCGTTGCATGCCGGGATTCAGGTGCTCAAATCGAGCGATCAGGTCGCGGGTGGAGACCTGGGCTTCGCGCGAGACGATCTGGTAGATCGCGTCCAATTCCATCGTACGCAATTGCAACGCCACCGCGTCGCCCTTGTCCACCGAGCGGCGAGTCGTGCCGTCGTCGCGCAACTGGCTGTAGGCTTCGTACTGGGGCAGGTAACCCGCGTACACGACACCATTGAGGCGCTCGTCCACGGATTTGCGCTCGCGCGGTGCGGCGGGGGCTTTCGCGACCTTCTTGGCGCGACCCTTGGTGGCCTCGTAGACGCGGTAGGCTTCGCCCGACAGTGTGACGGGCTTGGTCAACGCACCGTTGCGCACCTTCTTTTCGCGAGTGTCCGCGCCCAGTGTGTGAACCGTGGTCCAGCCACCTTTGACTGCCACGACTTCGACCTGTTCGCCCGTGTAGATGATGGTTGCGATTTGCATTTGGTGTGTCCTCTATTGGTTGGTTAAAAGATTCTATTATACCAGCGGTGAAATACCTTGTCAAGTATACCGATGGTATTAATGGTCGCTCCCCGCCGAGGGGTCCTGGATGGTGGCGACGTACTCCTGCACGTTCGCGTCCCATTGAATGTCGGGCCAGTAGACCACGTAGTCCAGGCCCATGTGGTCCACTGTGGCCCCGGCTTTGCGAAGATCCTCCAGATCGCCGCCGCGCCCCACGATGGTGGCGACGCAATGAGCACCGTACATACCCCGGCCCGAGTAGGGGATGGGCACAAGGCCCCGGTTGAAGATCGAGTCGAGTAGATCGGCGGTGGTGTCGGGTAGCATCATGGTTCGATTACTCCGAGTCGGTGGTGGTGGGAGCGGGGGTCATGACTCGGTGCTCGATCGCGTAGGAGAACAGCACCCATTTCGCGCGATTGATCATCTGCCGTGCATCCTCCACCTGCATGAATGAATACGTTCCACCCTGGTCGTGTGCGATCATCTCCTGCGCATCGGACAGTAGACTCGTGGCGTACATAACGGGGCCGGTAAAACGGAAGGTCAGGGATTCCTCGACCGCTTCGCGCATCTGGTCCACCGTGCACCCGTACATCCGCACTTCGCGTCGCTGGGCATCAGTCATTTGCTCGTAGGTTCGAAAGTTCATGGCGTTGTCCTCTATCGGTTGTTGAAAGACTTCATTATACCACCCGTGGGATACTTTGTCAAGTATATTTTCCCTCGTTCATCCTCCCACCCGATCAAGCCATTGGGGCCGTGGACTGGGTGGCAGTTCGATGGAATGCGGCGACGGATGCACCACCATCGATGGAGTTGAAACATCTGGATTGTCAGTCGAAACAGTACCTGCCGCATTGGATATCTCCCCATTTTGTATTACCATCGTCTCGCTCCCGCATCGAGAGCAACGATAGAATTGGAATCGATTACCGCTCATCGGATCGATCTTGAATTCGGATTCGGCCCATCGGTGTTTACAGGTCATCGGTTCTCCTCCTTGAGCCGGGCTTCGATGGCACGGGCAAATGCGTGAAGCCAACGCGGTGATGTGCGGTTGTCTCCATACGCATCTTCAAAAACGCTTGGGCCTTCTGGAAAGCATTCTTCGATCGTCTCGAAGTCCAGCCCAATCCATGTGCGCTGTGGTGAGGTGGTGTCGCCAAACACAAGTGGTCTCATCTTTCGGTGGTCTTTATCTACGGGATATTCACGGTTCAGGCGCTCAAGTTCAAGCGTTGCCTCGTCCTTGTTCATAAACAAACGGACAGGCCCATGTAGCCAGTGCATCCACGCCACAGGCTCCTGCTCTGGCTGTGCCAAATGTTCAAGCAACTCAGCCGCCTCAACAGATACTGGGTCGCTGTTCTCATACAAGGCATCAATCACCTTTTGCACATAACCGTCAGGCTCCTGCTCTGGCTGTGCCAATCGGTTGACCGCCTTGTCCACGCTGGACTGCATCTGATGTTGCATCCCGTCGATGAACCCGCGCTCGTAGTCCGGGCCTTGATCATGTCTCGGCTTGGTCATCGGTTCTTCTCCTTGAGTTTGGCTTCTATGGCTCTGGCGTAATCAGTTGATGCAACGTCATAGGTGTCCATCAGTTCTTCTCTTTCATCATCCGTCAGCCCAACCCATGGGCGCTGTGGTGGAGCGTTGACGATTAATCGGTTCAATTCGCTCGTCACCTGCTTGACCAAGCCAGCAGGCTCACCAAAGTAGCTGTCGTTGTATGACATGCAGTACAGCCAATCCGTCAGTTTTTTAGCGTGGCGCTCCCACGCCATCGGCTTTTGCTCGGGCTGTGTCTTTTGAATCTTGTGACCTTCGGACGCGCAAACACCCACCAGCAAGCAATCGCCAGTCCTAACCTTTGGCTGTTCTGGCTGTGCCAAGACTTCTTCTGCGGCGTTGATGGCTGTGTCAATTTCCGCTGGCAGGGAAATGGCGTTCTCACCAATGCTCAACTTGTTTATTTCCACCAACACATCCAGCGACAGCTTCAATGCTTCGTCTTTAGTCATGCCGCCGCCTTTTCGTAGCATTCGAGTCGCGCGATACATTGAAGTACGAGATCACTGACCCCGCCATTCACGAGCGATCGATTCATGGTGACCGTGTAGAGCTTGTTCTGCACAGAGTGCGAGACGAATTTGGTCATCAGGAACACGTGGTCCGCACCCGGCCAGTCGCGCGATTTGGCCTCATCCGCAGTCAAGAATACGAGATCGACGTTGCATCCGCGAAAGTCCATCTCCACCGTTTGCGCTTGCGCCGGGAGAAGTCCGATGATGAGGAATCGAGGGCGACGCGGCTTCACTACCGGGGAATCTACCATTGCACGACGAAGGTCCACGTTGTGCTTCGCGAATTCGCGGTCGAATTGCCGTTCGGCCTCCTGCCCGAAGTCTTTTCGCAGTCGCGCGTTCACCCGCTCGTACACTTGGTCCGTGATCCGCTCGATCAATTGCTCGAAAAGCGCACCGATCGTGGGCGGTTCGATCACTGGAGGCGGGGTCGGCGGGGCCGCTGGCTTGGTGGTCCGAGAGTGTTTGGCAATGTGCATCGCTCGCTCGATCATCGCTTTATGCGCGAACGCTCGCTGGTGCGTGATCTTCCCTCGTCGCTCCATTGGCAACTGCTGTTGCGCGATTCGCAACGCCTCGACTCGGCCCATGGTCGCGTACTTCAAGAATGCATCGACGAGTCCGGCCTCGACCACCCGCTTCTCGTCTTTCGTCCAAACGACTCTGCTCATTTTACTGTCCTCTATCTCAAAAAAAGGGGTGACCCTTTCGAGCCACCCCAACACGAGTGCAACTGCGCGGGAGCTACCCCGCGCCCCATTTTATACCAGCGCGAGCGCGTTGTCCAACGCCGCCTTTTTGAGTCTCGCGCCAGCACCGAACCATGCCGATTGCAGTCGCGTATCCTGGCTTCGTGCCACCTTTTCGTGGTCCACCATCCTGGTGATTGCGTTGACCAGACCCCAGGCAGTGCCGCTCGCGGTCTTGGTCCGCTGGCCCACGCCATCGAGGTAGATGTCGGTCACGAGCTTCAGCATCGGACGCTTGGCCTCCATGTCGATCTCGTCCTCGTCCGGATACAGGGTGTCGAGGAAATACTTGCTCGCCTCCTCTTTACTGACTTTGCGCTTCGCCAGCTTCGTCGCTTCCTTGCGGAATCGCTCCCACGTGCCGCCGATCAGACCCAGTTCGGCTTTCACGCGCTCGGGGTTGAATGTGGTGCTGTGGGGGATTCGAATCTGCCCGCTCTTGTTGTCCACCGAGACACTCAGGGTGTTCTGACACACCACTCGCACCGTGGTGAATTGCGCCACATTCGAAAGCGTACCATCGCAAGAGGTAGCCAGGAGCAGGTAGGGGAGAACCACATCGCCGCCGCCCACGTCGAACGCATCGTCGGCCTTGGCGAGTGCCCAGTAGGTAGCGCCGCCGCGAAGCATACCCGCAGTCTCCATCTTGAATCCGCCCACCTCGGTCAGTTCGCGAAAGAATTCCATCACGTCGCGCGGCTGGGTGATGCGGTAGTTACTCGACATGACCGACAGGGGAGTACCAGTGTCGGAGCGATACAGCGCCCAACGATTCGGGACAGTCTGCATGCGCACCGGGTTGTCCTCCTCGTCGCGGACCTCGTAGGCGATCGCGCCTTTTTTCACTTCCCAGTCGAATCCCGCCTCGCGGGTCCAGGTGTCGATCGATGCACCAGCGGTCAATTGCTGACCCAGGCCGTGCCAGGGCTTCTCGCCGACGTAAGCCATGTTCGCGCGACCATTGGAGAAATCAAGTTCGTGAGCCATTTTGTAGTCCTCTATCGGTTGTTGAAAAGATTCTATTATACCACCCGTCCAATACCTTGTCAAGTATTGTCCGATCAATCCATCGCGACCCACGTTTCGCTTCGATGGCCGCACTGGGGGCACTCCCAACAGCAGGTCACGGCGTGTAGGTCGAATTCCGCGAGTTCTTGCTCGTCCAGCACCAGTACGTGCATTTCGCCTTCGCACCGGGGGCAGATGCGCTCGTCCACGGATGCTTCACTCGTCATTGAGTCGCTCCGCGATGAAGATGATGCCGATGACGAGCAAAGCGGAAAAGACCGCGAAAAGCGCGATCAGACCGAAGACCATGAGGGCCGTGCCGATCTGCATCAAAAAGGAGCCGATATCCATGATTTTTTCTCCTCTACTTTAATCCGTTTCCCCACTTTCCTCATCTCCGATTCGGTGATCCTTTGAAACGGGTCTATTGGGTAGCCGAGAGAGTAGAGCCGCAGGATTTGGGGCTTCCACATCTCCCAGCCTTGCTCGCAAGGATCGGACCTCGCGCTCAAGCTCTCGGATTCGGGCAAGGGCCTCGTCGAGTTGGAGCTTTCGGATTCGGGCGAGTGTTTCGTCAAGTTCGCGCTCCGCATCGGTCATCCCACCCTCCAGAGGAGAAGGTCAGCGGCGACTGCCGCGACGGCGAGGAGGTAAACGACGATCAAGGCAGTACGAATGCTCATAGGATCTCCATTTGGCGAATGTTCATCTTTTCCACTTCGACCGTGTGCTCCGCGCACCATTTCTCGCCCAACGCTTCGCGAGCGGCGGCGGTGTCGAGCCGATTCTCGCTGGTGAATTTCACTTCCAACTGGTAGTGGCGACCCTTGTAGATCGTGTCGCTCCCGGCACAATCTTCGCGTAGTGCCTCTTTCAGCACCTTCTCGCGGGCGGTCAGGGCCTTCAACTGGTCACGCACTTGGGCCAACTCGTCCACGACGGCGGCGGTGATTTCGATTCGGGCTTTGGTTTTCGTGCTCATTGCGTTGTCCTCTATTGGCTGTTGAAAAGATTCTATTATACCACCCGCGCTACACTTTGTCAATTATCCGGATCGCCACGATGTGGGCGTACCCCGCGATATCGACCCAGGAGTCGCGATTGTTCGGATTCCCGTTGAGAATCCGGGCGACTTTGTGCATGATCATGTCGAGCGACTCTCGCTGGTGGGCGTTCAGTCGGTTCCACCCCTCGGTGCTCCGCATGTAGTTCTTGAGATATTGGGATAGTGTGGCCTGAGTGGCGAAATCCCCATACTCGCGGCCCCGCTCGGCGGTCACCCTCTCGATGTTATCCTCTTGCACGTACCAGTCCTCCTTTTGCGTATCGATCCCTGAACCCTTCCTCGGGAGCCAGTCGGATCAGATCTTCGGCGATCTCTTCCGGGGTCTCACCCTTCATCATCCGACGAATCGCGTGTTCCGTGGTCGTTTGCCGCCCCAGGGTCGATGGGCCAAACGCGCCCTTTAAATTCCCCAGATTCGACTGCACGTAGGGTTCCGCGATCGCGTTGAGTCGCGGGCGATCGAAAGGCAGCACATCGCCGATTCGGGTCATGAGTCCGGTTTGGGTAGGCGGGCCGAAGGTTCCGGACAGCTGAGCTTCACGAAGATACAGTAGCCCGAGCTTTTCCTGGTCGCTCATGTTGGACAAATCCCTGGGATTGACGCGACGCAAGTCCTCCACGACATCGGACATCCTCGGACGAAGACCCGTAAGGAACAGCGAATCCAGGTATTGTTGCGTCTCGTCACCACCCTTGAGATTAAAACCCGGAAGTTGTGTCGAATAGCCAATCGATTCATCGATCGGAGAGATGAAGCCGAGATTGCCGTGCCCGATCCCGTGCGACCCGACGTTACCAAGACGACGCACTGAATTGACGGGCGTGAGTGTGTCGGCGAAATTCCCATGGCCCCCCGCTCGCATCATGTCGTACAGCGCCCCATACATCTCCTTGCCCTTGCTCCGCAACCCCTCAGTCCAGTGCCCCGGCCATTCTGGTGGGGTAACGTTCATGGCGAAAATGTTGTACATCCGGGGGTCGAATGCCCGAGGATCACTGGATCCGGTGAGTTGACGAGTCAGATGCACGGCATAATCTGCATCGTTGACGTGCGGGATTTTCTTGTAGAAATCCATTGACGGAGCGACGAATGTGGCCGAGTCCATTCGATCGTAGGGGATCTTGCTTTCGGGAAAAAGCATGAATCGACCCTGGTCTGGTAGATCGATGTCTTCGTGCAGTCGAAAACCCCCTCTTTCCGGTCGTTCCTGGATCACGCCGCGCAGGGGTTCACCTGATGCGGTTTTGCCGAAAAGCTGGTTCTCGTTGTATTGCTCCAGTACCCGCTTCGGGGACATCTTCGCCTGGGCTTGGCGAAGCATCGGATCGACGCGCTGAGCACCCGGAGTGGCCGCAATCTCGGAGTGCACCTTCGCGACCCCCTCCAGGTAGTCCTTCATCGACCGCGCGACATCCTGTGCCGGGGCGCTTTTGGCCACTTTTTTACTCGCTCCGAGAATTCCCATAATACACCCAATCGCTTACGGTTAAAGTAGTCAGATGGATATCGATCACCTTTTGCATCGGCTGACTATATCCACCCGCCAGATTCCAGACCAGCGGAACCCCAGCGACCTTGGCCGCAGTCATGATCCCGAGATCCCGGCGTTTCATGTCGAGTAGATTAAGGTATCCGGCCCCATAGGGGTCTTCGACCCAGGCATCCGCCCCGGCTTGATACATGATTATACCCGGTTCGAATTCTCGAATCAAGTCGTCGGTGTAGGCCTTCCAATCGGCGGCTGAACCCAGGCCCCCGGTGTCGTATCGAGCCCCCATCGACCGCGAAGTGTGGTTGGTCACCCGATCCGCGAGTCCGAGCTTCTCGATGATGTCGTCCGTCCCGTCCCCATGGTGGCCGTCCCCGTCGATGATTAACACACGCTTTACCGCGCCTCCATAGAGCATTAACCGAGCGGCGAGCATTAACCGAGCGGCGAGCATCAACCCGTTGAACGTGCAGTATCCGTACCCCGAGTCGTACCCGGCATGGTGGAATCCCTGTGTGGCCGAACAAGCCACCCCCTCGGTCATCGCCCGACGAGCGGCGGCGACGAAATTCGAATTCGAAGCCAGGATCGAGCGATTGATCACCGGATCCGTATTTTCGAAGCCGTTCGTAACAGCACCACCCAGCACACCATCGACGTACTCGGGATCATGAACGTAATACAGCACCTCGGGCTCAAGGAGTTCTGGTACGATATACTCGACTTTGGACTGGCGCACGAATTCCGGGATCTTCGTGGTCGAGATCCGGGGCTGTACAACGTCTTGGTGCGGATGGTAGAAAAGCGGGGTCATTGCGTGTGTGTCCTCTATTGGTGGATGGCGATTATACCACGGATACCATACCTGCGTCAATCCTCCAGTTCGCGACGGGTCCGCATCCGTTCAAGGCGCTCGGCGATCGTGGATTTGGCCCACCTACCCTCCAATTCCTCGCCCCTCACCTCCGCTTTTTCTCGCGTGGTGAATCGAAATTGACACTCCGCGCACTCGCGGCGGCGGCGGGTCGATCCGTTTTCGTTTTGATAGGTACTGGTCACCATCGTGGCCCCGCCACATGCAATGCATTTCATTGTGTAATCCTTTTTTTCGAGTTATCGTGCGCCCAGCGCAGTGACTCGGCGAGTGCCAGATATTCTTCTACTGGTACGTGTCGAATCACGATCCCACCCGGTTGCTTGAACTGCATGATCATCACCCCGACACCATACATCACGGTGTCAATTGAAGCTCTCACCACCGGATCGTTCGGATCGCTAGGATCGTCTTCGGTCATAGCCAGCCACCGTGAATGTGGATTTCCTGGCACACTTTCCGCACCGCCACGCGCACGTTCAGTTCGGGGAATTGAGACTCGTACTTAGTCACCATCTGAGCCAAGATCTCGCGCAGTCCATCGAGCACTTGGATCGCATGCGCCCCCACCCCATTGTCTTGCAGGAAGAAGATCGCCTCGATCTGGTCCGCGAGCTTGACTATCGCGTCCGTTTGCGTGTTCGCCAGTGTTCGCGCAGTCCCGGCGGTATCCGAGTCCACCAGAGTCTCGGCCCGGTCAAGCACACCCTCTCCCGCCACCTGCTCCAGCACCCGTTTGAACGGTGTGGGCATGTCGCCCGTGCGCACTTCCAGGATGTCGTGCGAGAGTGAATGTTGCAGTAGCGACAGCTTGCGCTCAGTGTGCAACAGCCCACCCCAGCGCATCGCGGTAGCGAGCGATCCAGCGATCACAGCGACTGCAAATGAATGCTCGGCCAGCGTTTGCTCGCGTTTGGTCTGCACAATGTGCCAGCGGCGCACATGGCAAGCGCGAAGCTGTTCATACGTGGTCAATGCCATCTCATTTCTCCTGGTTACTCGTTTTTAGTGATCTAATTCGATCGGCCACCGCGTTGCCCGGTAGCTCCTCGAAAATATCGTGCGCAAAAAGCTCAGCAGCATGATCCAACGCTGAATTCCAGATAGCACGAATGATGAGCCGATTATCGGGGTCCTCACTCCCCGGAAAACCGCCGAAATGGCGGTCGTACCACTCGTCGAATGCGAATTTATTCGACATGACGCATGATCCCGGTGTTCGCGTCCACCTGCCACTCGCGACCCTCGTTGATATCCATCTTTTCTTCGATTGCTCGGTGCACATCGATACCGTTGCGCGATGCGACATCGAGTAGAAGGATAAAGACATCCCCGATTTCTAACGCCGCTTTCGGGTCACGAGCGTATTCACCAATCTCTTCGTAGAGCTTGAGAAGAATGTCCTTAGTCGTACGTTGCGGAAATTTAGAGTCAGCCCACCGCGTGATGCGGTCTTGAAGCTGGCGTATATCGGCTCCCCCCCGTTTTTTGTACGCATTAACCGCCCGAACAGCAAGTTCCGCGTTCTTGTCGCAATTACCGAGGACACCACGTAGGTGGTGACGAACTTCGAAATTCGCGATGGTAGCGCCTTTCGCATCGACAATTTGTGATGGGTGGCGTTGGTCGATCGACCACGGAAGCTCATTGGTTTCATCGGTGTGGACATCGGATTCAATTTGAAACACGGTTATTTCTCCATTCGTTAAGGATCTTGTTGCGGCGAAGCCCGGAAGCGAAGAGATCGACGGAGACGACATCGTTCACAGTCGGCCCCAGCCCGATCCAGCAGACGCGAGCCCCGGTATTCTCGATCGATCGCACGATCTCGTCCAGCTCATCCTCGCGTTGCACATAATTGACGAAGTTCAAGAATACCTCGTCCACGCCATTGTACTGAACCGCTTCCCATATCTGCGTCCTGCTGAATGTGAAAATTCGGCGCGGAAGCTTCGTCACCGTGGTTAGCTCCACCTTCTGGCCGATATCTTCGAATGATATCTCCATCTGGTCCGCATACACGGGTCCTGAGTACCCGACCTGCGTCCCGTCCGTATCGAATCGGTTCGCCACCCGAATCGGGTAGGTGCGGGCAGTGCCGACGATGCGCAAAATGGACATGGCCGTCGCCGGAATTCCGCAGTCCGCGAGAATCTGCCATGTGCTCACGTCGCGCGAGGTGGTGTAGGGGTAGAAGCCGTGGTACATCGACAGCCCGTAGCCCTGCGCCCCTTCGATCAGCACGTCCTGGGCCATCGCGAGCGCATTGGTGTAGTTCTGCGTCGTGGTGACATACCCTTTCAGCGCCTCGCACTGTGCGGCCACATTCATGTCGTCCGGATTGCGTCGAATCCGTTGAATCATCGCCGCACCCACTCCCTTCTTGGTCGAGCCGATCTTGGTCATCGGCCCCGCTTCCTCCTCGATGTGGCGCTCGGTCACAATCGCGGCGTGTGGGTGGATGAGGATTCGAATGCCTCGCCCGTCGATGATGTCGCGGCACTGCTCGATTTCGTCCAGCAGTTGCTGTGGGTTGATCAGCGATCCCGGCCCCAGCAGGATCTGGCGCAGATTCGGCGACACCACCCCGTTGCCCAGGTGCGTATGTACGAACTTGCGGCCCTCCGCGTTGATGTAGGTATGCCCCGCGTTCGGAGCCCAGGCAGTAACCACGGTGTCTGGCTTCTCCTTTTCGGCGAGATACCCGACGATGAGACCCTTCCCGGTACTCCCGTACTGCAAATCCACTACCATTGTGATCTTCTTCATATTTACCCTTTCGCTTGAAACCAGTCTTGACCCACGCCCCAATCGCATCGGATCGGGACCCGTAACTTGATCGGACACCGCACCCCGTCGAACGTGGTATAGATATCCGCTACCTCCTGTGCCGCTCCTGGCGGCGCATCCTTATCGAGCGAGATGCCGAGTTCATCGTGCACGGTCAGGAGCAGTCGTCCATAGCCCCGCTCCTCCAAGTGTCGGTGCACCTCGATGAGCTTGACCTTCATGCAATCCGCACTGGTGGCTTGGTAGATCAGCCCCGAGGCTTTGTGCACAAATTGCCCACCGGGGAATCGAATGTGCCGTCCCATGATCGAATGCACGTACCCGCGTTGCTTGGCGATACCGCTAGCCTTGATCGCATTGTTGCGCATGCCAGGGTTGGCGGTGTGATACTTTTCGAACAGCTCCATCGCCTCGGGTCCGGCCTTGAGGTAGATGTTGCCGTTTGGCCCCTCCTCCTCGGTGTAGGGTAGCCCGCACTCCTGCGCCAGCCGCCCGGAACCCATGTTGAACGCGAGACCGAGGTTGATGGCCTTGGAGCTTGGACCCCCGGCGTACTGCGCATTTCGCGGAATCCCGGTCATGTCGCTCACGAGTTGGTGGAAATCCAGATCCGGATTATCGGCGTAGGCCTTCAAGATTGCGGGCACTTGGCCGTAGTGATTCGCCACCCGGAATTCGAATTGCGACCAGTCGAGGCCCAGCCACTCCGCGCCATAGTCGGGCTTGAAGATCGGACGCACCAACGACTTGATCGCCACATCTCGGCTCGGTATCTGCTGAAGCGCCGGGTTGGTGATGGACAAGCGCCCGGTTCCCGTCCCCGCTTCCGAGTCGTTCTTGGTCTGGTTGTAATTGCAGTGAATCACCCCATCGTGTTGATGTCCCAGGATGTGGCCGTTGATGAAGGTGTCGCGCGTCTTGAGCATCTTGCGCAGATCGAGAATCATCTTGGCCGCTGGGTGCTTCATGCGACGCAAGCAATCCGCGTCGATCGAGGCCTTACCCCCGTCGGTCTTCTCGGCACGAGTGCCGTCGATGAGATACCACTCATTGTCCTCCCTCAGGCGGGGTTGGAATAGCTCGGCGATGGATCCGGAAGGGTTCGGGTTGACCTCGAAACCCGCGAGGGTATTGAGATCCCGCTGTGCCACGTCGATGCGCGTCGTGAGGCTCCGAGCGGCCAAAACGGCCTGATCCACGTCCACCCGCACCCCGCCCCGTTCCATCTCGATAATCACGGGCAGAAGCTCGCGCTCCAGGCGGTGCACTTGGTGTAGATTCTGCCGATCGATCTCCGTTTCTTGCCACGCATCCAACGCCAGCGCGACCACCGCATCCTGCTTCGCATACTTCGCCACGAGACTTTCCGGTGCTCGGTGCAAGTTCGGCATCTGCGCATTGCGCGTCGCCCGACCGCCGAAGAGCTTGGCGAGTTCCTCGTAGATCTCCTCCTCTTTTTTCTGCCCGCAATACTTGCGAGCGAGGAAATCCAGCGCGTAGGTCGGCTCGTGCTCATTGATCAGCGCCGCCCGCACCATAGTGCAGTCGAGACGATCCATGGGAAGTTCGATCCCCATCTCGCGCAAGAAATGGTAATCGAATTTCATATTGTGGTTCGTCCACGTGCCGACGCGGTTTTCGCGGATGAGATCCTTGAGCCACTCAATCACACCGGGCGTGGAACGCACATCCCAATACCCAGCGAAATCGGGTATTGCCACAGCAATGCCGAACAGGCGATCCTTCCACCAGTGTAGACCAGTGGTCTCGGTGTCGATCGCCATTCGCTCGACGTAATCAATTCGGGGGAAAGCAGTCATTAGAATGGGATGTCGTCGGAGATGTCGCCATCGCGTGAGCGTCTGTAGTCATCATACGTCATCACCCCGCCAGCGTTGGGTGCGGGAGTGGGAGCACGTTGCTCTTTCGGATTGAGCTTGATCGAGAAGTATTTCTTGCCTTCCAGCTTCCCACCGGGTTTGCCCTCGTTGACCCAAGCCGACAGCCAGTAATCCACGCCGTTGACGTTGATAGAACCCGTGAATTCGGGGTGCTTGTCGCTCTTGCGATTCTCGTTCCGCGCCATCATGCCGGAATTGGTGTTGTCGAATGCCATTTCGGAGTCCTCTATTGTGGTGAAGGTTCTATTATATCACCACTGGCATTATTGGTCAATACCTACAGCGGGTAACCGTTTTGGCCTTCCACGATATCGAGCACTCGCTTGGAGCGGGTCATACCAACGTAGAACACCCGCACCTCATCGTCCGGGGATTTTTCAGCGCTTTGCACCACCCGGCTGGTCATGTCGGTGAGGAGCACCACTTGGTCGGCCTCGTGGCCTTTCGATGCGTGGATGGTAGACAATCGGATGGTGGGCGCTACATCCAGATCCGCGTCCATGTAGAAATCAATCGCCCGCGATGGGATATTGAGTGAGTTATAAAATGGGCGCTTGACAAACCCGTAGTCGTTACGCTCAAGGTTCGCCCGAGTCTCGGCTGTCGAGATCGCGAACAAAGCATTTCGCTCACCATCGGTCAGTCGTTCGCCACGGGCGAGTTTATTGAACGCTCTCAGTCCGAACGCGAACCGATTCTCATACATCCCCGGCCTACCGCTTTCCCGCGTGTACGGGATGCGCCGCTCGATGAGTAACTGTTCAACCTCGCGAAGGACTGAATGCGTCCGTCCCAGCAGTAGCGTATCATTCCCGTGCCGCAGATCGACCGAGTTGATCGAGCCGTGTAATCGCACCAGTCCCACATCGTTCCGGGGATTAAACTCCTTATCCACTCGGAATACAACTCGACGAATGAGGTCTTGAGACCGCGCGTGGACTGAAGCAGGAAGTCGATGCGATTGCGTGAGGACAACATTAACACCTGAATGCCTTTGGACGAATCGCGCCATACCATGTGGGTCAGCACCCGCCCACGTATAAATCGCCTGATCGTCGTCCCCCGCGAGGACGACCTTCGAAGATCGTCGGCTGAGCTTGGAGATAACAGCCCACTGCAAAGGTGATAAGTCTTGAGCCTCGTCGACAAAAAGGATTTCGGCATCCGCTTTAACTGCCCCCGAAGCGGCTCGCTCCAGCATGTCGGTGAAGTCGTAATAGCCATAGACATGTTTCCACTCAGAATACGCGCGAACGAATGCACTGAATTCTGCGCGAGTTCCCGGTCGGTCAGAGACATTGTAGATTTCCTCCGGGTTGTTGAATGTGTTGCGGGCGTAGTTCAGGATGTCGAGATAGAAATCGCCATCGGCCCGCTCTTCGTCGTCTTCCGGTGACTTGCCGATGATCGGCACTCCCATCACCGTGGAGAATTCGCGAAGCTTCATCGAGTCCACCACCTGCGCTTGCCGCATCCCGGCGTGGCGAAATGCCATAGCATGGATGGTGCTCACATTGTCCGAGCGGCGAAGGCCAAGTCTCGATAGCGCCTCGCTCGCGGCGGCACGGGTGAAGGACACGAAGGCGATACGCTCGGCCTGGATTCCCGACTCGCGGGTCTCCTTGACTCGACGCAACAGCTCCGTGGTCTTCCCCGTCCCCGGTGGACCGTAGATAGCCTCGACTTGCATCAGAACCGACGACCTCTCGAATTGGTCATGCGCCCCTGCTTCCGGTGTCCCGCTTTGTGCCGACGACCCGGCCCGCGCTTGGTAGCGGAGGGATTGCGAAGTACACCAACGTAGCCATCACCCAATGTGGGCCAGATCAGTCGAATGTCGTACATCAGCCCCTCCAGGTGATGGCGCGAACCGCCCACATGCTCGCGGTCTCGGCGTTGGTGATCGCCACGCTGTACATCCGCTGGGTCTCGGCATCGTGCACGGAATCGCGCAGGGATTGCAGATAACCGATCAGTGCGCCGAAATCGGCCTTCACTTTAGCCACCCGGCGCTTTTCATCATCCGTCAGCGCATGGTGTTCGGCCACGACTTTCGGCTCGACCTTCGGCGCGGGTTCTGGTTTCACTTCGATCGGGGGCTTCTCCTCCTGTGTCACCACCATCTGCTCGGGTTCTGGTGCTCGCCCGAATTCTGCATCGGGTTCCTGATTCTTTTTTGTCGCCATTCAATACTCCAAATGAATTGGGGGGCCGCTTGGACCCCCCGTTGATCAATACTCGCTACTCGCGGCTTCTTCGTGCACTTCAGTATCGAAATCGGTACTGACTTTCACGTTACCTGCGCGGATGGTCTCGTACAGCTTCTCGGCGCGGTCGTAGACTTCCTTGCTCACATAACCCATGGGGTTGATGTTGAAGTTGAAGTACGATTCGTTCCTCGCGTTGGTCTCGGTCACCGAGTGCAGTTTGTAGGCGCGGGCGAAGGAATCGGTGTTGGTCAGTCGCATGAGCGAATTCCAACGCTTGCTCACCTTCATCTTGGATTTGGCCATCGAGATGACCGCTTCCTGCCATTCACCACCGAAGTTCACAAGCACGAAGTGCTGTGCCGTATCGACCGCCTCCAGGCCTTCTTCGGCCAGTTGCGCAATCGCGGCATCGGCCAGATCCTTCGTTGCAAATGCACCCCGGAATCCGTTGCTACCGCCACCACCCGCTTTGCGATCCTTCCACACGAGGTACTGCTTGGTGTAGTACACCGGAACCACCGTCACCTGCTCGCCATAAAGCTCGCGGGTCACGTTGTTGAACAGCATCCCCTCTTCCGCGCCTTCGATGTAGGCCGCGTCCTTTTTGTTACGAGCGGGCGAGAGGGCTTGCACCAACTCGATTCGCGGGATGATCATGTCATCGGTGGTGACGTTCTCCGCACCACGACCACCATCCTTACCACGCAACCACTCGGGCAAGTCTTGACTCACCACCAATTCACCAGCCGAAGCCGTTGTCAATTCACCTTTTTTGGACATATCGTTCTCCAATGATTAAAAAAGACGCACCGAAGTGCGCCACGTACCCGGCTTGCGCCGAATTTGGGTGGGGGCGTTGCGGTTGCGATCCGCGCAGAGCACCGGAATTAAGAAGCTGTGCCATTGACTAGCTGATCAGACATCAACGACGACACTCCACTGACCGGCTTCATACCTGCCGCCCCCATAGACTTTACGACCTCGTGATGCTCGCACGTGTGAACGGAGACACGTTGAGCAGATCATCGGGGACTTCCTCGCCCTTCTTGAACATGCCTTTGATCGTGGCCTTCAAGGTCGAGGGGTTGATATTCTCTTGCAACAGATCGCCGCGCCCGTTGTCGCGAAGCCACTCGTGGAATCGCTCCTTCATCTCGGCTTTGATGCTGACGTGCATATCGGCGGTGAGCGACACTCGGCCCACGCCAGTGACATTGATGCGATCGACCCCATCATCTTCCATCTTCGCTGGGATCTTGACAATGCGCAAGAAATCGAGTTCCTTGTTGATGATCTTCAACTGCTCTTCAGCCGCCTCTTTGCGATTTTGCAGTGTGCTCATCGCGTGGACCAGATCGACCAACGACTGATTGTCGTAGTGCGCGTACTCGTTTTGCTGTTCAGTGGACACCTGTAACTCCTTTTAGTCCGATGCGAACAGGCGTGTACTGCCGATCGCGATTGTTCCATTTCAACACATTGAAGACATCACCGCGCTCACGGGCCAGTGCGAACACCAGCCCGGTGATGATCGGCGAGCCGCTGGGCGCGAGGAAATCGACTCCGGGGCGATATTCGGCGAAGCGCTCACGGATCAACCCCACGAGCTTCTGGTTGTGTAGCGAATCCGGTACGTTACTGACTTCGGAAGCGGTGAGGAACACGGCATCACCAAAACGCTCGATGTCCTGGTAATTCGCACTCGCCACTTCTTGTGTGATAAAGACCTTGGGTCTTTCCATCTCTATGCACTCCTCTATATCGTTCGCACTCATTATAACATCACCCACCAGTGCCCATCAAGCTATCGACGTTTCGATTCTCGATACTCGTGCGTATGTACTCAGACACGTCCTTCTTATCTTGCAACGCCTTTACCACCGTCTCGTCCACCGTATTCTCGGCCACGATGTCGATGTAGGTTACGCTTCGAGTCTGCCCGATTCGGTGTGCTCGGTCCTCCGACTGCTCGCGATCGGTAAAGGAGAATGAATTACTGAAGTACACGACCAACTCGGCCTTGGTCATATTCAGACCCACACCACCAGTGGCGGCGTTGCCGACGATGAATCGAGCGTGACCCTTTTGGAACTTCTCCGACACATTGTCCCACCGCACATCTTCGCTGATTGCGCCGTAGATCTGCACGACCGAATTGGGGCCGTATTTCTGGACCAGCGCCTCGGTGACCATCTGGATCTCTTCGACGAATCGACACCAGATGATAGTGCTCACCGGGTTCTCCTCGACAATCGACATTAATTCTTCGACCTTCGGGTTCTTGCCCTCGATTCGGCTATGTTCAAATTTCGAGCCATCGTAGATATCGGGGTTGCGCTCATAGGTGATGATACCGCCCACGATCTCCTGCAATCGAAGCATGCGCTCCAATACCGTCCTCACCGTGAGTCCGCGATCGCCAGTCACCACTTTATCCTTCTTCGCGATCTCGCGATACAGCCGCCGCTGTTCGGCAGTCAATTCCACCGTACGTGTTTCGAATATCTTGGGTGGCAGTTCCTTGAGCACGTCCTCCTTGCGCACTTGATAGACGAAAGGCGACACTAACTCGATCAATTCCTTCATGTTCTGATAGCCAATAATCTGCTTGCCTTCATGCCCGCCCATCACCGCGTAGCGATTGCGGAAGGAATAGAAATCGCCAAGGCCGATGATGTTGGGATCCAAGAATTCGAACTGCATGAACAGGTCCATTGGCCCCTGCGCGATCGGAGTGCCAGTCATAACGACTTTATAACGTGCCGATCTGCCGAGTTTCACACAATTGTTGCTTCGTGTCGCATTGTGCGTTTTGATCATGTGCGCTTCGTCTACAATCATACCCACGGCAAGCGCCGAGTCCACGAATTTCTGCGCGTACTTGACCGCATTGCCCGCCGCGAGCGACTCAGTGCCGACGATCAGGAATTTCAACCCCGCATCAGTCTTCGTGTTCCACTCTTCGAACGCTTTAACCTTCGACGTGTCGAGTATATGTACATCAGTCGCCACCGGGCAGTGAATTCCAATCTCGGCCTCCCAGTTGCGGCGTGTGCTGAACTTCGTGGTAACGAGCACTCGCTCGACTTTTCCGTCGATGTAGTAGGAGGAGAACAAATCGAGCGAAGTCTTGGTCTTGCCCGTCCCCATGTCCATATAGAACGCGAATCCCTCCTTGCCCCAGGCGCGATCCAGTCCCTCGCGTTGGTAATCGCGCGGTTTAGTCTTGAATGGGTAGAGAACGGGAAATGGGGTTACAGATCGCGATACACGCTGGACAGCCGCAACTGCCACCTCGCGAGCATCGCTTGCCCACGTGCAGTCATCAAAATGAGCAAGGAGGTGCTCACTGTTAGCCCGTAGAGCAGGAGCTGTCCACACGCGGCGACGAGCATCCCAACGGCGATTAGGAATCTTGCGAATCTTGTCCACAAACCACGGAGGCGAGGTGATGATAAAGCGAGAGGTCTTGGCATCATATTCAATCCGGATATTAATATTCTGATTCGAACTTGGGTTCATCGATCTTTACCTCGTGTTCATCGGTGATAGGGGCATACCAGACGTTGAGCGTCTTGTTACCGGGGATTCGAATTTTGTCGTGCGATGCACCACAGTCGCGCCGCAGTGTGATCCACAAATCCATGCCGGACTGCACCTCGGCTTTGTTCCTTTTTAGATATTCGCTGAATGCAGTGCCACGGAATACGATGCATCGCACCCCATCAATCACCTGCACGATCGGGATATTGCGAGTCAGCGCCTTGCGATCCTCAATGTTCGTGCCGTCCGAACTTAGATCGGCTTTTTGCACGAATTCATTGAACTTGGCCACAATGACACCCGATGCGCTCGCCTCTTTGGGCACTTCCACCGACCGCAGTCCCGGAACCAGCGGATCAAGTACACGCTTGCGCCATGACTCCTGGGATATCTTCGGAATGTTGATTTTGAGCTTCTCAAAAATGAGAGTCCCCATCGCCGCTGGGTCGCGAAGCACAATGGTAGGAATGTTCGCGATGAGCGACCCGTTGACATGGATACCCCAGCGCGGCGGGTCCGACTGGTATTCGATTAACTCCGTGAATTGAGGCAGTGAATCGTGAGCTTCCAGATCTTTGGCCTCATCCATCGAGATCCCGAATTCACGGGTAACGCAGACCTTGCGGTCGCAGAGACTCTTGCAAGGGTCTTCCGCGCATTTGTACAGGTAGTCACGCCTTGATGCCGACCGAATCACCTTCTTGGCCTCAGTCGGTGGAAGTGGCTTGTCGAACATCGAGCGATTCAGCTCCATCGCATCGTCGAAGAATGTGTCCGGGCGAGCACGTTTGAGGTAGACTACCACGTTGTACATGGCATCATTGCGGGATCCGGATTCCACCCCGGTGTGAATCATCTTCTGGATACATGGTGGCGCTTCCAGGTGTTCCCGCTGTGCCATCTCCTCCAATTGCTCCACCGTCACCCGCTTGGACTGGGCGTAAGTGACGAAAAGCTCGAAAGATAACTTCTCGCCACGCTCGTTCACCCCGTACCGCACAGTGTTGTCCGCATTGTGGTAGCACAGATTGATCCAGTTGCCCAGCGACTTCTCCCCGCTGGCGGTTACCAGTGAATCCTGCTTCGGGAAGATGTCCACGTGGTTCTTGATCTGGAGTACATCCCGCCAGCTGTTGAGCAGTCGAATCACGAGTTTGGCTGGCAGGTACTCCTGGCCGAACAGGTACAGGTGCGCCCCACCACTCTTGGATCGAGTCGGGACAAGCGGCAGTCGATAGTGGTCGATCTTGGCGGCAAGTGCGGTGAGGTCCACATCGGACCCGTCCGACCCCTTCCCGTGGTTGTCCACATCGATACACCCGAACAGCACCGTACCCCCATCGGTGATCGGAACCACCCCGAGGCCCGTGCCACCGGACAGGTGGGTGCTATAATGCGACAGCTTCACCTCCGCCTTCTCGGTCGTCATGGCCCCAGTGGACGGATCCCACTGACCGAACGAACGCAGGTTACCCGCGAAAAGAGCGGCGAAGTCTTCGACTAGACTTGTCATCGTTTCCTCACTTCCTCTATGGTTATTGACACCACCTTGGTGGTCTGGTAGAATTCTATCACATTACCCCCAGGAACACAACCGCTACCGTTTGTTCCACCGTTCCACAGTAATGGAACGCCCTACAGAACGCCCTCTCCCATTCGAACAACAGGATATCTGTTCCATCGTTCCACGCGTACGCGGGGGAAGTCTTGTCGCAAGCCTGCGACAGATATATGGGGGTGGTAATGGAACGGTGGAACGACGGAACGGCTCAGTCAGAAGCCCCGAAGGACGCGGGCTCTGGACCACCAGACCGTTCCAGACGGCGTTCCACCATGATGGAACGGAGAGGGTATCTCGGGGTGCTCTCGCGCATACGCATGTAAGAAGAGAGTATTCACCCCCGTCCGTCGTCTGACGGAAGCCTCTCGGAGACACGCGGAGGGGTGGTGGCTATATCAATAGCTCAGGGCTGAGCTGGAACGCCCGGAGACACGAGAGCGCCCGTCGGCGGGGTATTCTCGGGGGTCTGGAACTCATCCTGCGGGTACTGCGGCAGTGGGGGCTTGCGGGTGATCGTCTGCCCAGTCAGACCAGCGGCGACATCAGTCCCGAAGGCGGCTCGGGTAAGCGAGGCCTCCTGCTCCTTGAGCGACTGCATGATCCCGGCAATGACCGGATCGATGCTGGCGGTCGGGGTGAGCAGCTTCCCAGCGGTGCTGGACGCGACAGCGGGGGCCATCCCGCCGACTTTTGGGAAGGCCATACGAGCAGCATCAGTCACGGCGGCGAGGGGGTTGCCCGTAGCCAGTTGGGTGGCGGCTCCGACACCGGAGGCCCCGGATTCGAGATCGGCATCCATCGGTGTGCGACGGAACCCCTGCTTCTCGGTCTGGAGCATTCGCTGTTCTTCCAGGAGTCGAGATTTGAACTGGTCGAATGCCTCGTCGTCCCGGAAGGCTCGTCGGATCTTCTGCTCCGCGTCTTTGCCGAATACCGATTTGAACGGATCGGCACTGGGGCCAGCCACCCGGAGCTTCTCCAGCATCGACTGCGCGATCCCGGCACGGAATGCGTCGTACTCGCTGGGCGAATCCTTGAACCGATCGATCATCTTGCGCATGTCCATCTCGTTCATCTTGTAGATGTTGCGCCCTTCCTCCATGGCGGTAAGCATTTCCGAGTCACCAGCGTAGGCCATCCGAGCGGTTCGATACTCGGGAGAGGCCGATTCCATGTCTTTGAGCAGTCGTTCACGCATCGAGATGAGCGTCCGAGCTTCGTTCCCAGCACCCGCTTGTACCTTGGTCTTGATCATATCGTCCAGCGCCAATTTGGTCTCGTGCAGTGCTCGGAGCGTATTGTTCGGATCGGTGATATCCAGCTCCAGATTCTGCATGCGTTTGGCCCCCTCCTTCATCGCCTCCTTGAAGGATGGGAGATTGCGAAGTCGCTCAATATCGGGCGCGGTTTTGGGTCCGAATCGAGCCCCCGAGTCCCACGCGGCTTGATACAGGGCGTTGGCTTCGGTCGAGCGCTTGCGGATCAGATCCTGGACATCGGTGTAGAAATCCTTGCTTCCGGACATCAGCGAGCGCAGATCTTCGCTCACCCTCGGAATCCGATCCATCTCTCGTCCCGACAGCGCGGACTTGGTAGCCATGCGAGCCTCGCCGGGGGTAGCGGAGGCCATGCGGAGCAGTGCGGCGGTGTTCTCGCCCAGATCGGCTATCGTCATCTCGCCACGTTGCATCGCCGCGAGTTTAAGTGCCGCCGCCTCCGGGGTCAGCCCATCCTTTTGCAATGCACGGGCGATGGCGAAATCGGCGGTCTTGTCCGCATTGCCAAAGCCGAGTGCTTGCTTAATACGATTGAATGCGGGCGAAGCCACATATTTGCCCATCCCAGCGAGCCCGAGAGTGGTAGCACCGCCAGTTACCGTGCCGAGGCCGAATTCAACGGGGAGATCCGCCATTGGCTTCTCGGAAGTGCCGACTGCCGTGAGACCGCCCTGGAGTCCACCGAGTCCGGTCATTCGTGCGATGCTTGGTGCACGACTTGTACCGCGCAAGAGGGAAGGAATCATCGATAGACCACTGGTCACCAGAGCCGGGACGAGCGCCCCGCCCAATTCCAGCGCAGTACTGGCCTTCGGGAATTCCTCGGCGTACTTTCGATTGGCTTCGCGCTCGGCTTGCACGTACGATTCATAGGTTCCCGGTCGGGGATCAAGACCGGAGCGCATTGCGGCGATGGCCTCGTCGGAGAATCCCATGGTCATACCCTGGAGGGCAGAGGACACTGGGGCGGGAAGTAGGGCGGTGGGGCGCTGATTGCGGTCGATCACACTGCTCGGAATGCCAGCGGGCTTGGCCGCACTCGCGGCGGGGATTCGCCCGGTTTTGCTCATTTCGAATCGATCGATCACCGCGTCCGGTGTGTTGGCCGGAAACTCGTAGATCACCCCGTTGATCATTCGTTCTTTCATCACTGTACCTCTTGACCGTTGGCACGAACTCGGACTCGCGGAGCCGTGAAGTATTCACGATATCCGACTCGATTGGGATTCAGAACCGTCTCGCCCTTCTCGTTTCGAGTGGTGATCGGATTCGCATTCACGTACTTGCGCCACTGGGAGATCGCGTTCGAATCCAGTGTGCCATTGACTGCGGCGTAATTGGACATGAACTGATTGTACTCGCGATCGCGCTTGCGCTGTTCCAGCATGTAGTCAATGATGATCTTGTTCGCCACTGGTTGCTTATCGGAACTGAATGTCCCGCGTTGCATCATCTGGACATCAAAGTTCGAAATATTGTGATCACCCGGAATCCTATTGGCTCGTGATGCCTTGGATGCCAATGCGTCGAATTCCTGGATCTTGGCCAGATCACCCGAGACTCGTTTGAGCGGTTCACCAGCGATCGGCAAACCGTAGCTCCATCCCGTACGAATCTGGTTGTTCAGCGTTTTGGCTCGTTGCAGATCGACGATATCGGACTCGATGTTCTCCAGCAGGGGTGCGACCTTTTCGGTGATCTGCTTATCCGCGTCCTTGCGCTCTTCCTCGCGTTTCTTCGCCACTTCGATTTTGTTGAGTCCCGCGTAGCGACTCGGATCGGCGATCGGAACACCGAGTTCAGCCGCCTTGGACTGCAACGCACCCACGTCTTGATTTCGAATGTGTTCGTCGATCTCCTGGCGTGTTCGCTGGGTCTGCACCCTCGATTGCTCGATGCTGACGCGCTTGGACTCTTGCTCCAGTCGAATGTTCTCGGCCACGATCTGCTGAGCGCGAGCCAAATCCTTGGGATTGTTGATATTACCGCCGAAAGAGGACAGTGCGTCCTGGACTGGCTTGTTGTATGGTGCGAATTTGGTCGCGAACTGCGGGTCAGTGAGCTTCGTTCCAGTACGAGCCGAGAATTCTTTCATCTCGCCCGTCGCCTTGTCCTCGGCTTGCAATTCTTTGATTCGTTCAATCCCGGCTGGAGAGCGTGGATCAATGCCTTCGGATTGCACCTGTTGCTGGAAGGCAGTGAGCTTCGGCGTAAGCTTGGACACCACCGAGAGGCCGAGCTTGGCCATTTCAGCTTCATCCGCAAGACCAGCACGGGCCAATTCGTAGCGCATGCGAATAGCATCCCGCATCCGCTGTTCTTCTTCCAGCTCGGATTTCCTGTACCCGCCGATCGCAGTGCCGAGCGATTCACCGAAAGATCCGGTGCTGGTGGGTGCGAGAAACCCTTGAGCCAAGGCCAGGATCGACGGATCGGGTCCAGTGCGGCGCTCGGACAGTGCCTTTTCCATCGCCGCTCGTGCCGCATCGACCTGCTCTTTTGCTGTGCGATACGCCTCCGAGTCGGCCCCCACTACTTGGCGACCGAGCCCGGAGAGGGATACACTGCCGATTTTCTCCGGGTCGATTCGGAGCATCTGCGCAAGCAGTGGACTGTATTCGTTGCTAGTTTCATCAGCCATTGTTCACTCCATTAACCCGGAACCCACATCGGGTTGCCGTAGTCGTCGAAAAGCCACTGGCCAGAAGTCGAGCTACCCTGGTCCACTGACGGTTCCGAGTTGATATCCGATGAAGACGGCGACCAGATCTGAACGCCATTGGAACTGTAGATCGAACCATCCGAAGCCGAGTAAGTGCCGTCCTCATTAGCTTGCATACCATACACGGGACTGGTCGGAACCTTGGACAGGTCCTGGTAACCCGAGTCCCCGGCGGCGGTGTCGGCACTGGTCGTACCACTGCCGCTTGCACTACTTCCCGAGCCTTTGAGTAGGCTGAGAATGCCTTTGGTGGCGATGTCGGAATCCTTCCCGAACAGGCTACCCAATACATTCTGCACTGCGGATGGTGAGCCACTGGAACCCGATGCGAACAAAGTGCCGAGACCCGCGATCTGCGACAGCGGCGAATTCGAATAGGCTCCGGGGATTGGTGCGTTCGACACGGAAGAGACAGTGGAGGGCACTTTCAGATTCGTGAAGATATTCGCGGCGTTGGCGGCAGTCGCGAGTGGCGCATTGATCAATGCCTGAGCTTGCTTTTGCTGTGTAGCACCGAGATCGGCCAACGCTTGGGTTCCGGTGAGTCCGAGCTTCTGCTCAGTGGAAGCCAGTGTACCCTGCGTTTGAGCGGCTTGATTGAGGAGATTGGCTTGGTCCTTGGCGGCGGCGACTGCATCAGCATACCCTTTTGACAGTGCGCCAGTTTGCGCTCCGAGCAAATTACTTTCGATATCGGCCAACGTCTGACCCGTTGCACCCGCATAGCGACGAGAGCCCAGGCCACCAGTGCCGACGAATGCCGCTTTCAGCGCGGGCAGGATGTTGCGTTGAGTGTTCAGTCCAGAGAGTCGGCTCATCTCATCCACCACACCAGAAGTGTAGGGATTCATGAACGACTCGATGTTCTGCTGAGTGATCCCCTGCGCGGCTTGACCAGCCGTTTGCTGAGCTTCGCTCAATGCGGGTTCATAACTGGTAGCCGCAGTGGGCGCACCCTGAAATGCCGCAGTCTGGAGCGGAGAGAACCCGGCCACCATCTCGGTCGGAGTCTTGGACAGCGCCGATGTGCCAGTCTGGGCCAAATTCGACAGGTACTGGTTGTACCAATCCGGACCCGAGGTCGTGTCGGTCTTGGTCGTGGTGATATTCGGGAGAGGTGCTCCCTGCAAAAGTCCGGCCATTATTTGATCTCCCTCATGTACGCCAGCGGCGACTTAGCTTTCGGCGGTATCCCCTTGATCGAGGCCGATCGCTTGTGTTTACGAATTTGCTCACGCCATTTGTCCAAGATCTCAGCGCCTCGCTTGTTCGAACCGTCTCCGAGTGCCGATACAATTTCAGCATCGAACACATATTCGCCATCTGCGAGTTTAGCATCAATCAGGTCATCTTGTCCACCCCCTGCACCCTGGACGTAGTGCGAGCCTTTGTGCTCCACGTCACCACCGCTCGCGGCCATCAGGGGGGATGCCATCACATTGCCGCCATTCTTAAACGCTTGAGGCTGATACCCAGCGGACCCCATGGCATTCACCAGAGTGTTGAAATTGGGCTCAACACCATAGGAGTAATAACTGGCTTGTGGTTGCTGAGTCCACATATCATTCGACTGTGAGTACAGCGATTGGAGTGGTGAAGGTGGGTTCATAGTGATTACCTCGGGAGATCCGGCTTGTGAAGCCTCCAATGGGTCGATGAATCGGGCTCCACGACCGAGACCACCGAGCCAAGTACCCGGTTGAGTCGCGGAAGCGGAAGCGGCTTGCTGGGTGGGCGAAGCCGTAGGTGCGATTGTAGCATCCTTTTGGCCCAGAGACAAAGGAGCGGAGGAGGCCAGATTCGGAGTAGGCGCAACGGTGGTGGCGATGGGTGCGGGTTGTACCCCTGTACCAGCGAAGACCGGGGTCGGCTTGACATACTGGGTGTCTCCCGCCACCACATCTGACCCCATGTCTGGTACGACCTGATTTTGCAGTTCTTGCTCGGCTTGGACCAGATCGACCGGAGCCTCCTCCACTGGGGCGGCTTCCGGGGTTTCAGCGACTTGAGTGGGCTCCGATGACGCGGCTTCGATCGGCGGTATGCCCTCAGCGATCTGCACTTCGGGGGTATCCACCGGGACGGATTCGGCATCTTGCACCACTTCGGGTGTCGGAACGTCGCTGGCATCCGGAACCACTGCGGCGACATCTTGTGCGGGCGCGCTTTCGACCACATCATCAGCGGGAGCGGCTTGAGCAGTATCAACCGGGGGTGTGGTATCGACGGTCTCCACGGGCGGTGCACTGTCGTTCTGACCCACCCCGGCGAAGGCCTTGGCGAGGTCCTCGTATAGCGAACTAGAATACTGATCGACCTGCTTGGCCGATTGCAGTGCCGCCGCCGAGGCTTGCTCGTATGCGAGCTTCTCGTCTTCAGTTCCCACCAACGCGGCTTGAGTGGTGTCGTCTCGCTTGCCCGACCAGAAATTGTAGTTATCGGTCGCGGCTTTGATCTTACCGGCCAATTTATTCACATCTGCCGCTTTTGCATTCAGGTCGCCGACTAGACTATTCGCCCTTTCAACATCCCCAGCATCGACCGCCGCTTGCCAATCGGATTTTGCAGCATTGAACGCATCGAGCTTCTCATTATATGGATCGACGTAACTATCGATCATATTCTTATACTTGGTCATGTACGTCGTACCAGTAGTATAAGCGTCCTGCGCTGGTTTCAGCGCCTCCTGGTAGGCGTTCTCGGCTTTTTGGGCCTCATCATACTTGGATCGTGCCTCGGCCAGCGACTCGCTGAATTGCTGAGCGCCGAATTTTCCAAGTACTTGTCCTGCCGAAGTGACGAGTGACCGTTCAAGTGCCGTCGAGACATCTTTGCCTTGCAAGGAAGCGGAAACGGTCGAAGCCAATGCGTTCTGGATCAGAATCCCAGCACTCTCGTTCTTTGGGTCACTGAAAAAGTCCTTCAGCTCTGGACTCGAATTAATGATACCGCCCATGACGTTCGCACTCGACAGCGCCGAGGTGAGCATCGCGGATTTGACATCGCCCCCGGTAATCGCGGTCGAGATACCGCCAGCGATCGATCTCTGCACGGGCTCGGGCAGTGATGTGAAGCTATCCATCTGGCCCAACGCCAAAGGCACACCAGCCGCTAATCCCGTGAACAGCGATTTACCTACATCTTGTCCAAGGATCACTGCCGAAGTGCTGGCTTTTGCTATGTTCGCGGCAATCGACCCCGCGATCTTGTAGCCCGTAGCACCCGCGACTTCAGCGCCGACGACGTTGCCGACATACGCGCCAACACCCGCCGCTGATCCGCTGAGCACGGCAGACCTGAGAACGTCCTGGATGTTGCCACCACGCATCGCAGTGGACAGTCCGGATAACGCCCCAGTACCAACTGCGGTAGCGAGAGTGGAAGAAATCACCGCATCTGCCGCGATAGTGCTGATGAGCGTAGCCCCCACCGTTTCCGCGATAAACGGAGCGGCGATCAATGGGAGTGCGGCGAGGGCTGGCATCAGAATTCCAGATAATATGCGGTGGTGGTGGAATCAGATCCAGGGATCTGTACCGTCTCGGATTTGAATGGAAGACGAGTTCTCTTCGCAACGGCCTTGAATTTCGGGTCGTCGCTGTAGGTGTAGGCCATCCTCACCCCGATCTTTGGTAAATAGCGGGACAGCATGATGAAGTTCCTGGCGATCGCGATGCTATCCTCACCACTACTCATCGTGTGAACCTCAACCACACCCTCACCTTTTACTAGCACCAAAAACACCGTGTTGCCTAGATGAATGAGCTTCGCTCCCGGTTGCTTGAGCAACTGGTTGAGCTGTCCCATCATCTGCTTGGCCTGTTCCTCAGTCTTCGACTCCGAGCGAAAGTAAGACATCACGATGTCGTTGACTTGCTTGAGTTCCGCTTGATCCATCACGTCCTCGGTGCGGGATTGACCGCATTCACAAGAGCTACAGCCCAATCGAACCAGCTGTCGTAGGTGTAGGGACTGGGAATGGCTTCATTGGCGAACACATCAATACCCTTGACACCCACGGCCCAGTTCTTCCACTGAGCCTCGGTCGTGGGGATTTCGAGATTCTGCGCGGCGTAAAGCTCGCACATGAGACTCGCCCACGACACAAAATCGTGGTAGCGGGGATCGTAGATGAGTGCGACATTAGCCACCATTGCTGTAGCCTCGCACATCGCCGAAATCGGCACTGATCAGAATCTTGCCGAGTTGATAGTTACCGCCCGCCACGTTCGATACGAAACGCAATCGCGCCTCGCGGCGCTGTTCGCGCATATCGATCTTCCCGGTGTTGGGGCTGAACACATACGGGTCGGAGACCTTTGATGCTTCATCAGCATAGGGAGGACCGACCACATAACAAGTCATGTCGCCGCTTTGGATAAAATCCGGTTCCACTCGCTCCACACGGAGCCAGCGGTTCTCGCCCATCATCGCGGGTTGAGAGGGGCCACCAGAGACCCAGCCGAGATCATTGGTCTCGAAATACGATTCGATAGCAGTAGCAAGCCCATTTTGAACCGCATCGACCCCGATTTCATGCTGAAAGAGCGACACATTGTTTACAACTTCGGATATGGTGTACTGGAATCCAGAGCCACCGCCTGGAAGCAGCGCAGTGAGGATGTCGCCCACTTCATATCCACTGCCGGGATCTTGGATGACCACTGAGGTAACGATTCCACTCGCCACAGTGATGGTGGCGGTGGCTCCGCTCCCTGATCCGTCGGACATCGAGAAGTAATTGTAGACCCCATCGGTGTAGGATGAACCACCACTGGTAAGCGTTCCGGAGTAAATTACCCCAGTGCGTGTGTAGTCCCACCCAGCGGCGACCGGGTAGTGGAAGACCTGCGAGAAGTATCCCGCTGAGCGACGAGCGCCGATGGCCGACCCGGCATCGTACCAGATACCCTCGCGAACGTTGTAGATGATCGCATCGTTGCATTCGGTCGCATCGCCACGGGGGTAAAACCACCAAATCTCGCCGAATCGTGTTACCTTGCTGGCCCACACTTTTTGGCGCTGAGCGTAGTTCAGATTATCGAAGAACCAGTTTTGGTTCATGTCGTTCGGGATCTCTTTGACCACGCCGTTGTACAGCATGAAACGGTCAACGCCGATCCAGTAGAAGATACCGTCATACTCGATGACGCACTGACTGGACAGGATCGAGGACTGGGAGGTCACGATGTCGTAACGCCAATACTGGGTGACCGTAGTGCCCCCAACAGTAATATTGGTGGGCGCGTAGCTCACTCGGATCAACGAATCGAGCGACCAGAAAAGCCCGGATGGAGCATTCGAACCACCACGGACCGGGAGCCCTTGCACGATCTTGCCAGTGGCGACGTTGGTCTCGTTGGCATCAGCACTCACCCAATCATTGGGCGCACCAGCGGCACAGTTCTTAATCAAACCGTTGTCACCATAAACGAACACATATGGGTGCAGTGCAACGACACCACCAGAAACCGAAATCTGGTTATCGATTGTCAGCGTTGAAGACCCAGTGGTGGTGGCCGCATTGGTGATTTCGAACACAGTGGTAGAGGTGACGGATGCAACGTATGTGTTCGACGGAATGCCAGTACCAGTCACCAACTGACCAGCCCCAATCTGCGCCGTATCGGCCACCGTCACCGTCGTACTGCTGGCGAGCGTTGCCGCGACCGTGAACACGCCGATGGGGCTTAAACTCGTACCATTGATGTTGCCATAGAGCACCGGAGTATTGACTGTAGAGTCGATCTGTGCGAGGTCTTGGCCTGGGTGTGCCAACAGTACCTGCTCGCCACCCGTCACATCGTACAGAGCGTCGAACTGCCACAAATTGTAGTCATTCGCTGTGAACCCGGTAAGGGTGAAGTCGAGCACCCCAGCGCCAATTCCGATATCATTGATCGCGACCTTCTGCACTCCACCAGAATAACCGCTGAAGATGTTCGTGAATGAGTCCTGCGGATTTACAAAGATACCACGAGAGGGGCCGATCAAGTTATCGACGATCTGGCGAAACCCGCCGACCTTACGCGGACGACCACGCTGAAAACGGACCCAACGGCCATCATTGTAGTATGTCTTGTCCAGGTCTGTACCGTCTCTCTGCACCCCGGACTTCGTATCAAGTGCGAAGACCTTTTTGGTCATTAGAACGTGCCCCCACTGACACCGTTGGTGAATGTGCCAGAACCAGCGATATTAACGCCAGTGGCGGTGACCGTGAAAATTAAGTTACTGCTGACGGAGACCCCCCATTGGTTCGCTCCTGGACGGTATATGCCAGTGTCCGGTTCAGCGCTAAAATTGATGGCTGGTGAGGCCGCAGTACCGCTGATAATACTCAACGATGTCGCCCCCGCTTGTGTGGTATTGGCGTTGTAGAAATTCGTACCATCGCACACCAACGTGGCTTGCTGTCCAGCGGCGATCACCGCATTTGCCCCGCCTGATATCCCGGTAGTAAGCGTCAGAGTGTAACCACCAGCGGTCGTCTGATTGCTCACCACGTAAAGATTTACGACTGGGGGGTACGTGACGGTCACGTTTCCGGTCAGAGTCCCAGTATACTGCTGGATGACATTCGACGCTTCATTTGCGGTCAATGTGTACGCCCCACTCGTTACAGGTTTAACGAGCGCGGTGAACAAGAACACATTGCTGACTCCGTAGCCGACAGTCAGGAATTCAGATCCATCACTTACAATAATCGCGGATTCGTTGGGTTGAAAAGTCTTGGTGGCCTGCCCGTCGATCGTTTGCGGGTAAGGGGGGATCACCGTCAACGCCCCAGTACCGTTGTTTTTGAGCAAGATAAACCAATTATCGCCCAATTCGACCGCGTTGGTGAAATACGCATTGCCAGCACCACCGGACCAAACCTTGGTCAGCGCTCGATCTCCACTGCCGAATGTAGATTCACTGACGATTGCATCGGATGGATGGCTCTGGTTCAAAGTCGAACCACTCGCGAGTAGACCAGCGCCAGCAAGCACCGACGCATCCACGCTCGATGTCCCGACACCGAAGGACACCAAACCCCAAGTCCCAGCGGTGGTGGAGTTGGTGGTGGTGTAAATGTACTTGGCATCACCCGGAGCCAGAGTGGTCAGGGAATTGTTGTCGTAATCGCGGACTGTGAAAGAGAATGAGCCAACGTTTCGAAACAGCGCATCCTGGCCCACCGATGCTTGATTCGCCGGGGGCATCAGAATCGAGAGTCCAGCACCAGTGGCGGTGACCTCCATGATTCGGGCGGCATAATTGTTAGTGTCGTTGCCGTTGATCGGCCACTCAAGTGTAGTGTTCGTCGAGAGTGTGATCGCGCGGTAGGCGACATCAGTCGGTTGAATGACGTTGCCAGTAAATGGACTGTTAAAGCTGGTCATGAATCCAATACCGTCGATTGACGGTCTCCAATGCGGGTTAGATCTTCAGTCTTCAAGATCGAAACGATGCTATCGTATTCGGACTTGAACACAGCGATACGCTCATCATTCTTTAAAAATGGCATGGCTTGCAGAAGAGACCCATAGAGCATGGCTTGTGGGGCGTACTGAGTGAACCAATTCGACTGATTCGCACTGGACAGTGGAGCCAGTCGCTCGTAGTACAGCACTTCGCAGTTGTAATTCGAGTCTGGTGTCGCGGCCACCAACCAGTGGGTGTAGTCGTAATCGCAGTAATACTTGGGCACACCCGTGGCGGTGGGGTCTGGCCAATATTCGCGAAGGTATTCATACTTGCGCAACAGCACTGGCTGGCGTTGCCCACCAACAGTCACGTTCATCGAAACAGTCTTGCGCCACCGAGCGGGCTTGTCGATGGTCGCTTGTCCGGCAGTCATAGCGAATTCGGCGACGGTGAGGTTTCCCAGGAACTTGATGTCCGCCGCGAGCTTTTGCTCGCACAGCATGATGAATGTCGGGATTTTCTGAAGCGTAGCAGTATCGGTGCGCTCAAGATACGAGGCGATATCCGTGCTGAGGCTGTCGTAGGTCATTACTGCGGCGGCAGTCATGGATGTCCCCCGGCTTGAAGAAGTACTCGCATTTTAACACGAGGGTATTTAAAGGTCAATCTTCGCATGGTACTCGGCCTCGGTCAAAATACCCGGCTTGTACTTCCCCTCTGGCTTGAAGATGGTCAGCTCCTGCTGGCGCATCTCGGGGGCAAAGGAGATATGCATCCAGCGCCCGTACTCGTGAATCATCTGGTCGAACCGGATCCCAGCGTTCTTGACCATCTGGCAAAGTTCGTACGGGGTGTGGACTGTGGACGAGCAGTCGATCGCCCAACCGTCCATGTGGGAGGACACCTTCGACCCGCCAACGGCCACATTGACCTCTGGCAGGCGAAGCCAGGAATTGACCCGCAAAGGCCCGGAAAAGGCCCTCACGGCCTCCAATTGGGCGGCGGCACTCACCATATTGGCCAACTGCTGGGCACTTGGCTGGTTGTTGATGCCCAGGCGAATGGCCGTCTCGCTGTAGGTGGCCTCCTCCAGGGTAAAATGGTCGCTCAGGTTCATTTGATGGGCTGGGCCTTGGAGAGCAGGTCAGTCTTGGCCTGGGAGCCCGCGCTGGAGCCGAAATAGTAGGCAATAATACCCGTCCAAGCCGTGCCGAGCGACCCCAGCATCATCATGAGGGCTGGATTATTGGAATCCACCTTGCCCGTCAACATCATGCCCAGGATGCCAAAAAAGCCCACCGTGACGACCGTGGCAAGGATTGGGGGCACCATGGACCGGGTGGCGGCTTGCATGTCTCGGGCCGATTTGCGGTCGTCCACGGCCAGCTTCTCGAAATTCAGGCCCAACTCCTGGGCTTGTTTTTGCAGTTCGATCTCGGCGACCTTGAGTTGTGCAATCTGCTCGGCACTGAGCTTGTTGCCGGAAATCATGTCTTGCACTTTGTCAGGCTCGACCCCAATGGCCTTGGAGATGGCGGTGACAGCCATCCCGGCCAGCGGGCCACCGAAGGCCGTGGCAATCGTTGGAGCAATCTGTTTGAGCCAATCCATCACTCTTTCTCCTTTTCCTCAAGCCGCTTGATGATTTTTTCGACCTTCTGGACTTCCAGCCGGGTCTCCTGCCTAGCCTTCAATGTGTCAATGTAGACCATGAACATGAGCGGCAGGAACACCAAGAAGGCGACGACTATTGAAATCACAGCGATCAAAAACCCCACCTGATTTTCCTCTCCAGACTGATCAGGTACAGCAGAACGTATAGGTATCCCACGACCAGCACCGCCGCCACGACCGTTAGAACCTTGTCCTCCAGGTCGAGCAACAGTTTTTTGCGTTGCCATTCAGCCCTTGCCTTCTCTTGTTCTTCCTGCTCTTTTACCGCCTGCTGTTCGAGTTTAATCTGCTCACGCATCTTCTGAAAGTCAGTCCAAATTGCGCCAAGCTCTGGCGGGCTTTGGTAGATCAGAAGATCTTTCAATTCAGACTCCATTTGAACGAGTCGTCGTTGCGCGAGAACTCGGTCCAGTGCCTGTTGGTTGAGTGATTCAGAGTTCGTTTTGACGATTCGTTTCTTTTGCTCTTCGACTTGCTGATGCACCTTTTCGTGAACGTTAAAGAATGAAGAGAGGTGCTTACCAATATCGGTGGCAACATCATGGACTTCCTTACCCACCGCCTTGTACTCTTTGTAGAGAGCGCAACCCTTCTTAATCGCGCCAACCGCAGAGTTCGCAAGAGCGAGAAGGGTAAGTGGGTCCACATTTTCAAATTCCGAACAGTTTGTGGATGAACTGAGCCGCCGCTCCGGGGCCGAGAAGGATGAAGACGATGATGACGTAGAGCATATACTCGATGCGCGTCATCTTGCGCTCGCCCTTTTCAAGTCGCTCTTCGATGTGTTTGTAGCGCAAAGCCGACGTTTCTTCATGGATCGCCAGCTTGGCTTCGACGGACAGCTCAGACACGATTTACTCCTCAGTGGGTGGTTCGGGTGGAGGCGGGAGTTGACCAGCGGCTTCCTGTTGTAAGCCAGTGATCAGTTGGTGAACCTCCTGATATGGGCGAGTGCCAAGGTAGCCGATGATCTGGTTCAGCAGTTGAGTCGTGATATTCAAGGTTTCCAATGTTTTCTCCGAAAGGTTAAGAAATTCTCACGAGTGTGCTGAGAAAATATGCGCCGCCACCTGTAGTGTTTTCAATACGGGTGAGCAAACGCCATGTCCCAGACAGTGAGAGAGGACCGAGCATCCCCGATAGCGATGTTACCACACCGTAGTACAAATTGGAAGATAGGTTATAAATCGCGTTGTTTACGATTGCATATCCAGGCAATGCGCCGAAGCCTGTATATAAACCCGATGCGCCGCTAAAGGTGACACCGGGGGCTACTGTGCTGGAACTGGTATAAAAGTAGGCCTGAATGATCGAGCCGATATCGTAAAGGCCAGTAGTAACTACCGCCCCAGTTTGGCCGTTCACTGAAGTAACGGGAGCCGAGGGAAGACTTGCCGAATACCAGTTGGTTCCGTTGCTGGTCAAAACTTCGCCCGTCGCTCCAGGAGAAATGTTTTGAACTGGCAGTGTGCCATTGCCAACGATCAAGTGATACGGAGGAATCGTGGTCACTCCAGTGCCGCCGTTGGTAACAGCGAGAGTACCGCCCAGGGTAATAGTTCCGCTGGTCGTGACAGGACTGCCGCTTGCGGTCAGACCAGTAGTACCACCCGACACCCCAACGCTGGTCACTGTGCCGAGCGCACCCGCCGCTGAAGCCAAAAGCGTGACGACACCGGAACTGTTTTTGTAATACAGCTTCCCATCGGCGATGTTGATCGCGAGTTCGCCATCTGTTAGATTTCCAGCGGAAGGTACAGTTGCAGGGGTCGAGGTGTGATACAGTTGAATCGGTGTGTATCCAGTCTGACTCATAATTTCTCCTTAGAATACCATCAGGAATTTAGAACCAGCCGTCGGAGCTGGCGCTGTGAAATTCCAACCAGTGTTGTTACCATTATCCACGTTCCCGTTCGTGATGTAGGCATTCCATGCCGCACCACCAGTGGCCACTGAATAGCTAATAGAGCAATAGGATACATTCACCGAACCGGAACCCTTGGATAGGGTATGAGTAGCCGAGGTGGTGGAATTAATTGTCACTTGATTACCAAGCGTTCCAGCCAACGAAAAGTTCGTGAATGTGTTGGTAGTTCCAGCTGTGAAGCTTACAGTCACTGGTTGAGTGCTGTTGGTGATATCGTAAAACGTGTTCGAACCATCGACCGTCAAGGCCCCAGCACCACTCTGTTGCAATGTCGCGGCGTAATTGAATCCACCGCCCGCGAAAGTTTTCGGCGAAGCCGAGGTCATCACGATATATCCGGGTCCGATCGCACCGATGGACGTAGTTAGATTCGTCGTACCGCCGACCACTGAGAAATTGCCAGAAGTCGTGATCGTTCCACCACGAAATGTTATATTCTTAACATTCGAACCTCCAGACACCTGGAAGATCGGGGTGGTCATAGTATTCCCATTAAGATCCAAAGTCCCATTGGATAGCGTGACTCCAGAAGCGTTACTCGTTGTGTACGCGCCGTTAGTATAGATGTACCCCGAGGTGTCGGCGGCGTTCACTACGATTGCGAAAGGAATCGTTTTGCCGTTGGTGGTGATCGCGTAACCATTCGCATCTGCCGCACCGACATTCAATGGAGTGGTATAGGAACTCGCAGAGAATGACATCCCACTACTAATCGTGAGGTCGCCATATAGATAAGCCCCGCCAGCCGCAAAAGTGTTAGTCCAAGTGCCAGCGAATCCGGTAAAATCGACTCTATTCGCCGCATAAGTCGAAAGATTGAGGAAGGTAAGTGCGTAAGTCCCAGCAGAAAACCAAAACGGGAACGCCGAGGTTGCACTGGACGAAGTGCAAACCACTGTGGTAGACGCGGCTCCGCTGTAAGTTAATTTCACATATCCGCCAGAACCAGATACCGTCATACCAGTATCGTTGGTTAAGTTAAATACGGCTGTACCACTGGTCGTCAAAATGATCGAACCACCAAATATAACGGCCCTTGCTAGCGAATTGGTGTAGGTAGATGCGTATTTTTGAGCGCTTACATTGAACCCAGCTGATAGGTCAAGCGTCCCGCTGAGATGAGAAAAACCATTGGCGTTAGTAGTAGTAAGGTTCGATCCGATGACTTTAATTCCGCCTCCGGGGCACTCCAAAACAATCAAAGCGGAAGTCGATTTTGAATTGACGTTGACCGATGCGAAACTAGGATTTCGATTCGAAAATGTGATTGTGCCGGTAGAACTGAAATTAAATCCGCCCATAAAAAGCGAACCAGTGAGTGTCGGACCGGTAGTAAGGACGAAAGATGGGGTATTAGTTAACCCACTCGCATCCCAATTCGGTAGCCACAAACGTTGGTTAAAAGTAACCGCCACTGCGCTGTTAATACCGGCATTGGTAAAGACCAAAGTGTCTTGTGGCAACGGGAAGTTCGCCAGAGATGGTGTTCCAGTTGGTGTCAGTGCATAGGCCACTGCGGAGGCGTATGTCCCTCCCCCGACGAGATTCCAATAAACAGTCTTGGCGGCGGTGAACGTAACTCCACTGTTGCCGCCCGCATTACCGATTGAAGTCCCGGTAACACTGGTCGGTGCGTTAAACGAAATGTCGCGCAAATCCACATTACCAAACGAAGTAACATTGGTCCCGCATGTGATGGTTCGCGGGACTCCCACAAGGCTGGAGTAAATGTATTGTCTGAGATTTACGGTAGCCCCAGCAGGGACAGAGATGTTAGTGGTCAGACTGATATTGCCGCTAAGTACGATCGAAGAGGTAGTGTTAGTTTGCGCCGCGAAAGTCAGGCTGTTGGCTGTGAATCCATCTGCCAGCGTATGTGTGCCGTTATTATTATTGGTGAACGAGATGTTGTAATAAGTCAGCCCACCCGATGTGAAAGTTATACCAGACGAACTCATCACCAGAGAAGAAGTACCGGCACTCAAAGACAAAGACGACGTGACGTTCCAAGCGGCGGCGGCAGTGCAAGTAAAAGTCGTCGCTCCAAGGGTGAGCGATCTGGTAGCCGCGCCAAGAGACGTAACTCGGAGGCAAGAAACAGCGAAACCAGCGGTATCGACAGAACCAGTCGCAAGGTTAAAAACCCCAACGCCAGTCAAAGCTGCTGCCAACGTCCAACTGCCAGTTGAACTGTTGAATGTGACACCATTGGAGCCCATAGACACGCCGTTGGTGTTAATTGTCCCCCCGCTACCTTGGAATAGCCAAGTAAAGTTGGTAGCGCCGATGGTTGTCCTGGTCGCATTGAAAGTCAGTGCACCATAGACGTTAAAAGAAACCACACCGTTAGAGTTGAACGTCATGGGCACAGTGACGGATAGATTCGTCCAACCCCTGCACGTCGGAGTACCGGTACTATCTAAAGTAACAGTGAATGTGCCGAACCCACCGTTGCTGTTCCCATCGAAAACGACATCATCGACAGAAGTAGGGACGGATGCTCCGCTCGCGCCACCGGAACTCGCGGACCAATTAGCTGTGTTGGCATTGCTCCATGTACCAGTACCGCCGACCCAATACCTTGTCGCCATTACTGAGGCTCCTGCGCCTGTTGTGCGTGGACTTCATCAAGGTGGGCCAACCATTTGTTGAGCCGATCGATTTTCATCGCTTCGATTTCTTCTGCGGTCAAGCCATGCCCCTCGGGCAGAGTGATCGCATCGGTGAACTGTCCGTATTTTGTGGTGTACGAAAAAACGTGCGATTCCATGGTTTCTCCAATTATTCGTTGGTGACCGCGACAACATCCCAGAATGGAGCGGACGGTCCGAGTGCATTATACATCACGCCAACGTAGATCATTTTCGACGATCCGAGAGTCGAAGTCGGAAGTGTGACACCAATCGCTTTGTAAACAGCCGACCAACTGATAGTCTGCGCCGTCCCGTTGTCGTAAATCCTGAAGATCAGTTTCCGGCCATCAGTGGCGAGCGACATTGTAGGGGGGTTGATGGTCAATGCGCCGTTGACGAATGCATAGGCGATGATATCGTAGGAATCGGAATCTGGCGTTTGGGTTCCGGAAACACTAAATCCGATATAGACACGCGGAGTGATCGATTTATTCGTCAGGGTCTGCGTGTCGGTTGTACCGACAATAGTGCCGCTGGGGCCAGCCATAGTGGCGGCTGTACCCAGTCCGAGACTCGTTCTGCCAGTCGAGGCAACCAAATTGGTCGATCCACCATCCCATTGTAGACGTTCGAAATATGCAGTGTCCCACACTGATTGCGATGCGGTGGTGGGAATACTGTAGCCCGATTGGAGCGTCAACGCCAGTGTACCGGAAGTCGTGATCGGCGAACCCGAGATCGACAGCCCGGTGGGTACAGTCAGTGCCACACTGGTGACCGTACCAGACCCAGTTCCAGCACCAATGGCCGAGCGGAAAGTCGCCGCATCGAGTGCAGAAACGGTGTCATCGGCGTTGAACCTCGGGAACGTGATCGCGCTCGGATTCGTGAGTGTGAACAGATTCGAACCGATCGTGGTCGCGCCGAGGCTCGTGCGGCCAGTGGAAGCCACCAACCCAGTCGCGCCACCATCCCATTTCAATCGATCCGTGTAGGCCGTATCCCAGTTCGACTGCGAAGCCGTCGTTGGGATCGAGTATCCAGTATCGTAGGTGAGGGCCAGTGTGCCCGAGGACGTGATCGGGCTACCCGAAATGCTCAGACCCGTCGGCACTGTCATTGCCACACTGGTAACCGTGCCGCCAGCCGCCGGGGTGCTGGAAACCCAGGTCGTTCCGTTACTGGTCAATACATTGCCAGCAGTACCGGGAGCGACTGCTTGAAGTGCGGAAGTGCCATTGCCCAAGAGGACGTTGTTCGCCGCCAGGGTGGTGGAACCAGTACCGCCATTGGCCACATTCAGTGTTCCAGCCAGCGTGATCGTACCGCTGGAGGTCACGGGGCCACCGGAAGTCGTAAGTCCGGTAGTACCGCCCGAAACGTCAATGCTGGTAACCGATCCCGAGCCAGTTCCCGCCCCGATCGCTGAGCGGAAAGTCGATGCATCGAGCGCCGACACCGTGTTGTCAGCATTGAAGCGGGGGAAAGTGACCGCGCTGGGGTTGGTGATTGTGAACAGATTTGAACCCAGGGTTGTGGCCCCAAGGCTCGTGCGCCCAGTCGAGGCGACCAAATTGGTCGATCCACCATCCCACTGCAAACGCTCACTGTAGGCAGTGTCCCAGTTCGTTTGAGAGGCATTCGTCGGAATCGAGTAACCAGTCGTGTAGGTCACCGCCAGTGTACCGGAGGTGGTGATCGGACTGCCCGAAATACTGAGTCCAGTCGGTACGGTCATCGCGACACTGGTAACCGTACCACCAGTGGAGGGCGTGGAAGACACCCAAGTCGTGCCATTGCTGGTCAGTACATTACCCGCAGACCCCGGAGCGACTGCCTGGAAGGAAGAAGTACCATTGCCGAGCAACACATTGTTCGCGGCGAAAGTCGTGCCGCCAGTCCCACCATTTGCGATACCGAGCGTTCCGCTCATGGTGATCGTACCAGAAGTCACTACCGGACCACCAGAGAATGTCAACCCCGTAGTGCCGCCCGATACATCAACACTGGTCACCGTCCCGCCAGTCGAGGGCGTAGAAGACACCCAAGTGGTTCCATTACTGGTCAATACGTTGCCAGCAGATCCTGGGGCCACGGCTTGCAGAGCGGAAGTGCCGTTGCCGAGCAGTACATTATTCGCGGCCAAAGTCGTAGAACCAGTACCACCGTTGGCCACATTTAAAGTGCCAGCCAGAGTGATCGTTCCGGAAGTGACGATTGGGCCACCGGAAGTCGTCAGACCGGTAGTACCACCTGATACATCAACACTGGTGACCGTACCACCAGTTGATGGTGTAGAGGAAACCCAGGTCGTCCCGTTGCTGGTGAGCACATTGCCCGCAGTACCAGGAGCCACAGTCTGGACAGCTGATGTACCGTTGCCCAAAAGGACATTATTGGCGGTCAGGCTGGTAGCGCCCGTGCCGCCGTTGGCGACGTTGAGAGTCCCGGCCATCGTGATCGTACCGGAGGTCGTAATCGGACCGCCAGAGTAGGTGAGACCCGTCGTTCCACCCGAAACATTGACACTGGTAACCGAACCACTACCCGCTTGGGCATCGACATACTGCTTGGTCGCCAACTGAAGTGCCGATACCGGATCTTGCGTCACCGTGACCGAGGTCAACCCGCCCAGCGTCAATGTAGTGCCGCCGAGCGTAAGAACGGTAGTTCCCACCGTCGTCGACGAATTGGTCAGCGCGGAATTGGGAATATTGGTGAACGTATTGCTCGATCCCGACATCGACTTGTTCGTCAAGGTCTGCGATCCGGTCAGCGTTGCCACCGTCGAGTCGATCGCGATGGTCACCGCCGAGGAGCCATTGTACGAAGTACCAGTCAGCCCAGTACCGATAGTCAACGCGTAGGGATTCGCCGCAGTAATCGTGGTCGAACCACCGAGCGCGACCGTGTTGCCGTTGATCGTAATCGAAGAGTAGGTCAGTGCCGAGTTCGGGATATTGGAGAACGTGTTGCTCGCGCCGCTCAAAGTCTTGTTGGTCAACGTTTGAGTTCCCGAGACCGACGCGATCACGGTAGAATCCACGCTGATCGTACCAGTCGAGGTGATCGGGCCTCCAGTCAGGCCGAAACCCGTACCCACAGAAGTCACACCAGCACTGAGGGTAGTGGCCAAAGGAGTCCACGCCCCGGCGATGTAGCCCTCAAAGCCAGGAGTATCGCTATTGTATCGGAATTTACCGTCGACTCCCGTTCCGCGTTGCGCGGAGGTTCCCGAGGGGACATATACGCCCTCATTACCCGGAATCGTGGTGTTGTTGGCCAGCGAAAATACCGCGTTGCCCGCCGTGGCATCGCCACCGGCCACGTTAATCTGGTTCGTCGTCCCGAGCAGGTTCAAACTGGTCGCTGTGCCGATCGAAGAGATGCCGACGAAACCGACACCCCCCAGATTAGCGAGCGAAGCGGCCAGTCCGGACAGTGCGAAGGTCGGATTACCACTCACACCACTGCCGTTGGTGATCGAGAGACCCACTCCGGAGGCCGTGAGAGTACGGTTGGCTATAGTAGTAGCTCCCGTCTTCGCGAGCATGCCCGGAGACACACTCTCTAGGCTCCCTGAGGCCCCGTTGAGGGTAATCTGGAGGGTCGATTGGGCTCCACCATCCACGAGACCGATTCCGGAACCCCCCGAGAGGGATCGAGAATTGGGCAACGTGGGCTCCTGATTTACAGTCAGGAACGTCTGAGTCTGCGACGGGCTTCCAGCAATACTTGCGGCATTCGTCCGAACAGTCTGACCATTCTGGACGATAGGTACGAGTTCGGTTCCGGTGATCGGACCCGCCGCTGGGAGTTGGGTAATAGTTACGTTTGGCATCAGGGACTCACTGCGATACCATCGAGATTACCGTTGGTGCTGGGATCATCGGTATTGGTCTCGGTGGAAATGACAAAAGGATCGCTCCCGTTGGTCTGGAGTTCATTCGGATCGGTCGCGACACTCACATCGGGTCTCGGGAATCGGATCGCGATACGCTCCGTCTGTCGAGCGGGCAGTCGATAGGGGTCTTTCTCGTCCGCACACCCCTGATCGCACACTTGGAGACCCGAGAAATTAGGATCCGACCGCATCTGATCCTTCGCCCGCTTCATCTTGCAACGGTCGCAGATCGCGATGGATAGTGTCGCGTTTCCAATGGTGTCGAGAAAGATTCCCATATTATTTCGTGTACACCCCGATATTGGGTGCGAAATAGATTGGGGACTTGTCGCGTTCTTCCTGCTCGGCCTCGTTCAGGTATCGATCCGCCATCTTTTCGAGGTAGAGGACTCGCTCAAGCGGGACATTGGGGAGTTCGAGGCTCATGCGGTGAGCCAGGATCATGATCGTGGCTTCAAGCCAACGCTGAGGGACTTCGAGTTCATCCGTGAGTGATCCGACATCCATGATTTGGCGTGAATACCAAATCGTCATCTGGTAGAACGGGTCGCTCGGGGTGGGCCACAAATAGATCTGGGGTCTCGGAATCGATCGATTGACCCAGAACTGGTAGGGCTGGTTGGCCGTGAAGTTCTTGTTGGGCAGGTTGGTGTAGTCGTCGCGGTTCAGACGCGCCATCGTGATTTCGGTCGAATTGTTACCGAAGTACAATTCGCGTACCGAAATGGTTCCACCGCCCGTTGCTCGCATTCGGTAATATTGGACGGTCTGCCCGGCCTCCAAGTTATACCACAACCACTCGTTATCCACCCAAGCGACCGTCCCAGGATCGTACAGAGTAGACCAAGTGATACCATCGACGGAGTATTCGAACACTACGTGCATGCTCGCAGTGACCCCTGGAAGCACTCCGATGGAGCCGATATACACCGGATTGTCCGTCCCGTAGTTCACAGTGAGGTTTCCGTTGGGCGCGGACTGGGTGCAAACGGTATCGACATCGCTGTCAAAGGCATTCGCGATGTTTCCAGAAGACCCCGAATAGTCTCCGGACGGTCTTTGCATCCATCGATACAATGCGTTGAGCACATCGACGGAGCCGAGAGGGAGGTCGTAGACGAATTTGTCGGGCTTCAGACCGATCACGGTACTGCCGATGGCCCAATACTGGATGCCGATATTGATCAACGAGGACATCGCGAAGAACAGCGAACGCCTCGCGGCCAGTTGCTGTTCGCTCGTCAGCTCCTCCGCGAGCTTCCCACAGCGGCGAGCGGCATGGTCGATGAGATCTTGAACCTCGATGACTGTTTCGGAGACCGTTCCTGAATATGCCATTTATATCACCACCCCGGACAATTCCAGCGTTTCATGCTGGCGCGAGACCTCGAACCCTTTTCGGACTTCTCTGCGACTGGCCCCATACGGGCGCAGAACGAATCTCGACGTGCTCCACCTTGCGGCTGTGGTGCTTTGAGATTACTCCCAGTTTCGCGATTATACTTTGCCCGACCTTTTTCAGTCAAGCCAGCACCTTTCGATACCGGTAGCTTCTCGCCTCGACCCACCGCGAGGTTCACCTGACCGCCCGAAGCCTTCTTTTCGGGCAGTTTTGAATACGCGCTTTTGCCTTTGTTCATCTCGGTGAACTCGGCGGCGGTCTTGGACGAGATCCCGACCTTCTTCGCGAATCCGGGATTGTGCTCAGCCGCCTTCATCAGCCGAAATTGAGCTTGGGACTTGGCTGGCATTTAGGCCACCTGGAAAATGGTTGTGATAATCGAGGGGATGGCCGGGTAAACAGGAGAGGCACTCGCAGGCAATGCCTCAAGAGTCACTGTCGTGCTGGTCGGAACCCAGACAATCTGCACGTAGTCGTTTGCGGCCAAGTCCAAGAGGAAGGTCAGCGATGCAACACCATAGCCAAAAATGCCTGCGCTTTTCCGAGCCGGGATGGTGTATTGAGTTGCTGAATTGGCCAAGTCAACGCCGTTGATTCGCAACCACACGGTCACATCCTCTTGAGCATTGTCGGTGTTTTTGAACTGGGCGCTGAACTGCAAACTGTACTTGCCAGTGTTGGGAACGGTGATTCGGCTAGAACTCACCAAAGTCACACCATCGGCGACATCAACAGTACCGAATGTCATCACCGTACCAGAGGAGACGTTGCCAGTTTGGTCGTTGCTGTCACTAAAGCCGCCATACGCATTGTCGTAGGCTCTGATCACATCCAGAGTGGCTTGGACGTTCGCACCACTCTGCACCATGGGGACGAGTTCAGCACCAGTCAGCGTTGTGGCTGACGGCATTGCAGAGATTTTTTGATCAGCCATTACGATGACTCCAAAATAATTTTGCTGTTGTCCTCTTGAAGCACATAGCCCGGAGAGGTTTCGTCAGCGATGTAGAACGTGGTGACTGGTGTGCCGCCGTACATATCAACCACACCGTCGTCGCCCACATCGAGACCGAAGTCGGTTCCACCAATGACGTTCTGCGCACCGACTCCCAGTGCGAATCCATCGCTGGTGTTGGCTTGATTGGCAACGCCTGTGTAGCCAACCTTGCCCATTTAGATGCCCGCTTGAATGAGATTCAGAGTGGCAGTGCCAGAGCCGGAATTCACCAACACTTTGATGCCAGTGACTGGGAATGCATAGTTCCCATCAGCATTCGCCGCTTGGCTCGCTACCGTGGGATGAGAAAACCAAGTCGTGAACCCAGTCGCGGGATCATCGAATGTGTGTTGAACGGTGTAATTGACCGTGCCAGTCACGACGACACCGAAACCGACGTTGAACGGGCTGATGTTGGTGTTCATCACCAATGCGCTGCTCGATCCAACTCCCGTTTTCGCAACGGTTTGAACTTTCATGATGGTTCCTTAAAAGAGCGGGGGCCGAAGCCCCCACCGATCAGCAGACCCGGCCACCCTTTTTGAACGTCCCCGAAAGCTCGGAGATCGCCACTGGTTTGGACGGAGCTTTTTTAGGCATGGCTACGGCGTGGCCGGAGTTATTAACTGCGCCCCCCGTAGCAAAAGCCTTTTTTGTGGAACCACCTTTCTTGTAGCCCCCAGCATTGCCCATCTTGACATCACCCGTGGGGGCGCTGTTGTTGTCGGGTTTTGCTTCGACCATCTTCGTGGTTTTACCCACTTTAGACTTGATGATACCACCGTCTTTGAAGCCACCCTGGCCGTTGACCACACCACCAGTCTTGTACTCACCGGGTTTCGTGGACTTGGCGATACCACCAGTCTTCAGACCTTTGTGAGCTTTCGATGCGGGTTTGTCTTCGTGCTTCTTCAACTCCTTGCCCACGCCCTTGATGGCTTTCATCTCGGCCTTGTGCATTGCAGGAGTCTCGACATCCCCACCCTTCTTCATCATAGGACGCGATGCGCCAGCCATGGGGGCGGGCGTAGGAGCGACCATAGGACGACGACGAGCGGCGAGTGCACGAGCGGCGGCAGGATTGCTCATGGCAGGACGGCCAACGGAAGGAGAGCGAGAGAGTGCGTTGAGCACCCCACCGTCTGCCTTGCGCTTGACCGAGCCGCCTTTTTTGAGCTTCAATTCAACGGAGGGTTCAGTGGTCTCCATTTTCACCATCGGCTTGAATTCGGCCATGTCGGTCTCCTTTAAGCTTTCTGGGCATAAACCACGGTGACGCGGTAAACACCTTGGGTGGTAGAAATGGTTCCGTTGGGGTCCACAGTAACGTAAACTCCAGTGTTCGTGCCAATGTCGCCCATCGCCGTGAGTTGCGCGGCGGTGAAGGACAGAGAGGCGCGACCACCAGCGATCACGTCGGTAGCGGACAAGTACTGAGTGCCAGCGGCGGCAGTGCCAATGGTGATAGGCACAGTGGTCGCCGTACCGCCACCAGCCACAGGGGTCGTAGTGCAGTCAACGAAGAATTCGATGATCTGCGACCCGGCGGGCAGAGTGACGGAGGAGGTAACTGCTGTGCCAGCGGACACGGTAGTCACAGTCGTGGACTGGGAGACTACAACATAACCACCATCAGTAGCGTCGGTGAGAGAACCCGAACCTGTCCGGAGAGTAGAACCAATGTAGGTTGCCATTCAATTTCTCCAAAAGGAGCAGGGGCGCGAAGCCCCCGCTGAGGGTTTAAACGCCAGGAGTGCCGTACATGGCACGCCAATCAGTGAAGCCAACGTCGTAACGCTCGGTGGCCTTGTAACGCATGGTGTCGGTTTCGAAATCACCTTCCATGGTCTTCTCAAGGGCGCGGCGCATCAACAGCTTCATGCCTTCGGGGGCATCAGTCTGAACCCACCATGCATTGGCGTTGGTCAAACGGCTCAACACTGCCGCACCTTCGTCCAAGAGGCCGATGGATTTGACGGGGTTGATGTCGTTGTTGGCAGTGCCAGCACGGAGAACGGACTTCAACAGAACTTCGGCTTGGAAAACGTTGCCAGGAGCCACCACCAACTGGCGGGGAACCAAGCGAATTTTCTTGCCGTTGTTGTCCACTGCTTGACGAATCTGAATCAGCATCTGCTCAAGCGAGGTCTGGCTCAGGTTCGCGGCGGTGGACAGCAGGTTGCTGGCAGTACCGTTCACGATGGGGTGGGAGGCAGAGTTCAACTGCACACCGTCGCCGCCGGGATAAGAGGCGTTGAAAGCGCGGTTCAGCACGTTGGCCGACAGCGTTTCCTTCGTCTCGATCAAAGACTGAGCGAGGTGCTTGGCGTAAACCTGACCGATACGGATGTGGTCGCCATCTTCCACCAGGACTTTGGTCAAGGCGAAGGCCAGACCGTAGACTTGGTAAACATAGCGCTTGAGGAACAACACACCGCCCTGCTGATAGGTAACGGGAGTACCATCAGGCAGTTGAGGTGCGGCCCCAAATCCATAAAGGACGGGTTCTTCGTGGTAATTGCGAGGGATGCCTTGTTCTTCGCGGAAAACGCGAGACCATTCATCTTTTCGCTGTTCGTAGACTCCATCGAAACACTCGTTGAGGATAGGCTCAACGATTGAACGAAAGTCTGTACTGCGCATCGGAGCGGCCATGGTTCACTCCCTCCTTAAATGGCGTTCGTTGCCGCAGTGTTCTGCGACTTCGAGATGGTGGCGCGCACAATGGTGTACGCATCTCCCCAAGCATTGTCAGGGTACGGAGCAAGATCCACGATTCGCATTTGACCGTTGTTACCAGAGCCTTTCAGCGTGGTAGACAAGGTGCACTGCGACAGACCAGTGGTGGTCGAAC
>JACCDX011667168.1_pt1 | contig 58881 bp, 47 predicted proteins | sample 7449681 | NCBI WGS metagenome assembly JACCDX01 (sample SAMN15323450, study PRJNA562643) | freshwater metagenome | isolation source: river surface water | place: USA:Blue River Watershed | collected 2017-08-18
GACTTATTTTGTGACGTCACAGCTAGGTAGCCATTTTTTGGTATATCTCGATTCCTATTGGTTGATTGGTTTTACGATGCTGCAATCCTATTGGTTGGTTTGTGATGCTGTGATCCTATTGGTTGGTTTTGCGAGAGTGTAATCTGCAGAATAGGTGTTCAGAAAAAGTGAACTGTACAAACTTTTTTTGTGTCTTTTGCGAGAGTGTAATCTTGCGAGAGTGTAATCTGCGGAATATACCTTTTTCTGGTGGGTGTGTATTCGAGCGTGTGTGTCTTTGTGTATGTGCAGTGATGCGTATGATTTGGGTTAGTGCTCATTCATGTGGAAATTCGTGTATAGGAGTATTCGAGCGTGTGTGTTTTTGTGTATGTGTAGTTATGCGTATGATTTGGATTAGTGTTCATTCATGTGGAAATTCGTGTATAGGAGTGTCGTTCGTGTGCCTATGGGAGCGTTAAGACGAATTGTGCTTATTGAGGCGTGAAGAGGTGTATAGTGCTTAGTGGAGTGGAAAGACGTGAGGGTATGTGTCTACGTGGTGAGAGTGATGAGCGTGTGAGCGTTTTCTAGCGGATAGGACATGAGAGAGTTGGGTCGTACGTAATGCGTTTGTCGTTTGAGCGTTGGTCGGTGCGAGTTGGGTGCTTTGTGGGTCGATGGAGACGGGTGCCTGGTAATGGTACGCGTAGGGTGGACAATGGGGGTAATGAGAAATTGAGATGGAGACGGGATAGGAGGGTTGGGCGTCGTCGGTAGATGGAGACGGAGATGATTAGGTGTGGACAATGGGGAGATGGAGACGGAGATGGTAGCTGAGAGGGATGAATGGTGGTCGTTGGGGGCGATGAATGGGGTAGCGGAGATGAGAGATTGGTGGTGGGTATATAGGCTGGTAGTTTGGTTGCAGTGGACAGACTCGCTTGCGCAGCTCGCCCTCTCTCGAGAGTGCTTGAGTAGCGTGTGGTATCGACAGCAGTGTCAGCGGCTCGAGTATTCGCTTCAGTCTTGGTGAGTCTTTGGCTGCCTTTTGCTTTTCTTGACGATGGAGTTGTCGAGTGATGAAGTTGTTGTGGATGCCGCTGCTACACCTAGGCGTTATGTTTTTTGTGACGGCGTGAGCTGCTTGGGCAAGACGGCGTCGTGTGATGTGTCGTGTGACTTAATTGAGTTGTCGAAGAATTCGCCGTTGATTGCTCGTCCGAATGCTAGCGCGATTAGTCAATGCACGTTTGTGTGGAAGATTTTGGATGCGGCTCGTTCGGTGCGCCACATGACGGGGGAGGTGGTGCGATTGGATAGACATCCGCTATGTACGCTGGCGTATGCTGCCTTGGGGGAATGTGGTGGCTTTACGTCGAGGCATGAGGATTTTTTGTCCAAGTGGACCAAGTTTTTGGCGGATCATTCTCGTGAGTTTGGGATGGCGTTGGCGACGTGTTGTCGCGTAACGGCGGAGTTGATGTGCTTTGATAAAGCGGAAATTGAAGTTATTCTGTATGCGCCAGCTGATGGTTTTTTGGAGACGGTAGCGGCGGCCATGAAGCGACGTGCATTTTTTGATTGTGACTGGGGCGTTGATTATTTGCGGAATCAGCGTGTGGTATTTCGAGCTATACCCGATTTGGTGAAGAAGGTTCAACTGGAGCAGTGGCTGGTGCCGCGTTATGTTGAGGTGGAGACGTGGGTTAGTTTGCTAAAGGACAACTGATTATTTCGTCTTGTCGTTATAGGCATGAGTGACCGTCGTCGTGGTGCTCTGCTTAGTCAGGATGAACGAGAAGAAGATGAATGCAGCGAAGAGGTTTCGCTCTTGTCTGCGGAACGTGTGTCTTTGTATCCTGTAGCTTACGACTATGCTCGTCGCAAGACTCTACCCGTACCACCTTCGCTTACCGATAGGACGGCGGAGGCTGTGACACTGCGTAGGTCCTGGCGAGAGCGATGTAATGACGCGATGGGTGCGATTGCGTCTTGTCAGGATTTTGTGTTGGATACGCGACGCGGACGCATTAACGTGGCTGGTCAGGCTACTCTACGTTTGGAATTGTTGGCGTTGAATATTTGTGAGAGCGTGATTGTGTATTTGCCCGGAGGAGGCGCTCATCACTTAATGTGCGTGGACGAGGCACGCGTTATTTGGGTTCATGCTCGCACTGAGCAGTGCGCGATTTGTCGTGCAGGCGCACGAGTGCAGCTGTAACGTGATGTAGCCGAGAGAGCCGATACTAGAATAAACTTGTACGTAATCTATCGATTAATTCTATTATGGGTCATTCGTGTTTTTAGACATGGACACGTGTGAGATTTGTCATCGTGATGTTGGTGCGCGACATGTCGTTACTTTGGCCGGGAATGTGTTACACCAAAGTTGCTATCGCGCTTGCACTAAACAGTTGAGTCCGGGGGTCAAGCATATCACGGAATGGTTATCTTTTCCGGCGAGCGTGATGATTCGACTTGAGGAGGAGGAGGAGAAGGAGGATCCCGTTTTTTACGTGACGTCTCTTGACCAGGCTAATAATATTTTTGGATGCTTATCGACGGGAACTGAATGGGTAGTGTGGCTTCATCGCACGGGGATGGTCTTACATGGCATGAGTGGTGACGTGACGGCATCTTCATGCCATGATACGAATTATTTTTGCGAGTGGTGTAAGCGAATTCACGATGCGCGCGATAAGGCTAACGTGTCTGTATTAGCTGGTACGGTTACTGAATGATGTCGCGGATAATGTATTTGTGCGCCGTTGAGGTGACGAGGAAAAACGATTTTGTTGTAATTAGCGTATGTGGTTGCTGTAGGTATTAGCGATTACGCGTGACAGGCTCTGGACGAAGGTTTATCGTGCCAACTATGGCTGATCGTCATCATGACGTGCGCGCATTATACACGGTGACACTATCGTCGCCGTGTTCTATTTGTTTCGAGTCTCTGCGGAATGATCGAGATACAGCAGTGACAAACTGTCATCATTATTTCCACGTTACTTGCCTGTCTGGGTGGCTAAAGCGATCTTCAACGTGTCCAGTGTGTCGGCAAGACTTTGATCAATGTTGTATAGATGCGTTACACGTGACGAGGCGCCTTATTTTGGCTAAACGCGAGCGGCGTTTTTCGTTGTTTTCGAGAATAAGAATTAAATGGTGGAGCTGGCACGATACGGCTGAAACGAGAGTTTTGCACAATATTTTGCCGATGAATTTAGTGCGGATGGAAGAGCCTTGCGTTATTTGTTCTGGCGTTATGCTAAATGATGACTTTTCCGTGGTGACGCGTTGTGGTCACTCTTTTCACGCGGAGTGTTTACGGGGTTGGTTTAATTTTTCGTTCAAGTGTCCGAAATGCCCCACTGTTTTTGGTCAGTGTTGTGTAGATTCATTACGACGACGGTGTCTATCTCTTTACTAGATTAATTACGATAATGTTAATAGGGCGTCATGGAGGGGGCGTGCGCGGACATCGACGAGCGAGCGAGAAGTGCGTTCATGATTGGTGGATCTGTTATGAATGCCTGGCATGATAGTAGGACACGCGTTGTTCTCGGCATGGTGGTCGATTTTCTGGTGACTCGCTCGCCATTATCGGTTGTGGTTAATGGTGGCATGAGTAGTCGCGGTGTTGAGGTTTCTATTCAAGCATTGAACGGCTCTTGCAAGACGACGCTAACTTTACCGTCATTGCTTTGTCATGACGCGGACGAGAAATACAGTTTACTTGCGTACAAGGCGACCGCGGCCATGATACGGGTCGGTGACAGGTGTTTTGCCTGTCAATTACCGTTGTTGACTCTTAATGCTGATGGTGGTGCTGGGTCGTGTGTCGTATTTCGACCGTGCGGTGCTTTGTATCACGAGACGTGTTATTCGCGCGTATTGTTTGATGCGAGCCACGTGGGCTGCCCGGCGTGTCCATCGGCCGAGAGACGCGTGACATTATCGCGGTCGCTTTGTATGTCATTTGTTTCGATGGCTGATTTTTATGATTGGCTCGAGTTGCGACTGCCGGCTGATTTTTGTGCTAGTATCTTTATCCCGACAATGTGTAATCTTTGCGGACAAGTGATAATTAATGGTCCCGTATCTAGACCATTTCCTTGCGATTGTTTTGCTCATGATTCGTGCACGCTTCGGGCACGTGCCGAGTCGGGCGATTTGCGTACGTGTGCCGGATGTAAGACAATGGCACTTGTGCACGATGATTTGCCGGTAATTGAGTTATGTCATCCATCGAGACTTGGCGCGAGCGCATTGATCGTGAGCGCTAATTACGTTATTAATTAGGCGCACGCTCGCGTGATTTGTCTGTATAGGTTCACGCGTGATTATGCAGCTTTTGATTTGTATTATGCTGATGACAATATACGTGACGTGATTGTGCTAATTATGTCTTTCTTCGATGATCATGCGTCATTATTTTGCGATTGACGTTTTTTGGCAGCAAGTATGTCTCTTGAGAGTCCCACCTTTGCGAAGAAGGGATGGATGCTTCACAATCCCGAGAAAACGTTCAGCGAAGTTGTTGACAAGATACGTAATGAAGCAGGGCTTCTGTCCGGACACTATGTGTCGGCATTCTCAAAGCATATGATGGCGATTCTAGTGTACACGAGTAACAAATTAGAGAGTACGCTGCCTGCAGGAATTAGTGAGAAAGAGGCCTGCCGCATTCTGGATGAAATTTATTTAGAAGACAATCAGAAGAACTTTTGGGATGTTCCTACCGAAACCTGGTCAGCTGATGGAGACGTCAAAGGCAACAATGTGCGCCCCCAGTTCTTGCAGCACATGCGAGCTGCTCGTTACTTACTTGAACATATCGACATGCCGCTGACCGTTGATGCCGTCCTGAAGACCCACCAGTTGCTGATGAACGGCGCAACTGACGACGATGGTAATCCCATTATGGCTGGCAAATTTCGTGACCATGCCTGCCATGCTGGACACCACACGTTCCCCATAGGGAACCAAAATATGCTGCACACTGCTCTTACCAAAATCGTGGAAGCGTTTAACCGCAGTATGGCTGAGCCCCATGTTAGCACGCTCATCACCGCCCCGGTCCGTTTAATGTACGAGACCATCACCCTGCATCCATTTCAGAACGGAAACGGCCGCCTCTGTCGACTGCTGTTTGCTTTTGCGGTTCGAAAGGCAGGCGTGCCCTTCCCAGTGCCCTTTACTACAGGGCATAGCAAGGCGCGCAGCCATTACATGCGGGCCATCCTTCGTGCACGCCGAGGAGATATGGGTGAATTGCATTCAATGGCTCTGATGAGTATTAACGCTACATTGCACGATTTTGAAGTACACGTGAGATTGACTGAAATGCAGTGTCAAATACAACATTTTCTCACCTGATTCGAGTGTCGTCAACATCTTTTGTCTACCCTCGAGACCCTCATAATGGCTTCTTTGTTGCCCCGGTAATTTGTTCGCTCACGTTTTTTTGTTTACTGCCAAGTTTCGCGAGGAGAAGAATGGGTGCAAGATCGGGAAGATAGGGCGGTAATTTTTGGTCTTGCTGACGTAGGCAGTTTTGGGCTGACGCGCGAGACTACGTGCTCTATTGTTCCGTCTCGAGGCATAACAATGAGACCTTTGTTGTCCCGGTAATTTCTCCAGCCAAAATCTTTTCACCACTGCCAAGATTTTTCGACGAGAACGAAGGCTCCGTATCGCTAGTGATAATCTTGGCCTTGCTTCTGATTGGTTGCTTATTTTTGGGACCTATTCAGGTGGTCCGCTGACGCTGGGTTTTTGCAAGACTTGGACCAATCAGAGAGAGCTAGCTACTGGCATAAGAGGGAGAGCGAGCGCTCGGCAGTCATTCCACCACGCTCTTCGGACGCCACCAATCTGCTGGATACCGCTGCCGCTGCTGGACTACGAATGGACCATCTCCTGCTGGTAAGTAAAAAAGTTAGAGTCCGCTCGTTAGCGCTTGTTGTTAGTTACTGCTGCGTTTCGTTGTTTCGCGTGTGGTCTAGTTAGGGTCTTAGACAAAGAGTGAATGTTAATTAGGTCGTTTCGTTAATTATAGGCTGCTGAATTGTTGAATGGGGCGGAGTCTGTGCCGACTCTCCGACCACTGTCTCCCATTAGGAGACGACGCCCTTTCTTTATCGGCGGAACGGCGATGAGTAATTGGCCTAATTATGCCATGCGCCTACAATTGCTCGCCGTCGCCGACTTTTTGTCTATGCGTTGCCCTTCGTCGGTCGTGTTCGATGCGGAGTTTACGCCGATTACGGATGATGGACCGATTGCTCGCGTTACATTGTATTCGCTCGGACTCGGCGCAAAGGCGACAATGACACTGCCGACTATTATCTGCTCGCCATTGGAAGACACGGCCAAGATCAATACGCATAAGGTACGCGCGTGCCACGTGAATACTACCGAGACGTGTGGACTTTGTTCTCGTCGTCTTTTGCGATCGGCGTTTCGCCCGCGTAATGTGCTTCTCGATAGCGATGATGAGAGGCGCATTAAGGTAACGGGCAATATTGCGGCTACTGATTGCGGCGGTCTTTTTCACGCCTCTTGTCTGGAAGCGTATCGCGAGAGCGTATTGGGAAATATTTGTCCTCATTGTCCGTCTACTGAGCGCATGCGCACCTTGATGGACTTTAGCGCTGATCGGTCGTTTATTAAGCACTCGAGCTTTGAGATGTGGCTAGAGAGTCGATTGCCCATTGACTTTACGACTATTGCCGAAACGCCGGCATTGTGCTGTGTTTGCGTTAAGCGCATTGAGGGCGGTTTTGTTTCGCAGCCCTATTCTTGTGAGTGCTTTGCTCATTACGAGTGCACTATGCGCGGTATCCGTGAGAACGACGACGCGCGCCAAGTGATTCAGTGTAATAAGTGCACTGTTTTGACGCGTCGCGTGAGGCTGCCTGGTGGCGTTTTCCTGACAGCGAGAAGTGGCTCGCTTGAAGAGTCGGAGCTTCATCAGGACGACGACGCGTGACTTTTGTTGTCCTTGGCTACTTGATGGAGTCGCGTTTCGCGATTGTCACTTAATGACTGATTGTCTAAGGCTACGTAACGCATTAACATGTGATTGGTTTTGGTGTCATTTATTGACAAATAAACGGTACTAATGATGATTCCTTGTCTTGAACGCTGGCACGCGCCATTACTGAGTCGGCGTTGTCTTGAGCGCTGGCACGCGCCATTACGGAGTAGGCGTTGTCTTGAGCACTAGCGTACGCACTTTATACGCGGACGCTGCCCCCAGTCGCGTGGCACTGATGCACTCATAGTCGCGTAGTGCGTCTCTTGATAGATACGTGTCAGCAGCGTGTTTCCCATCAACGATTGACATTATCACCTTGGTCGGTCGTAATTTAGCCCTCATTAGGGCATATTCCAGTGTCTGTTTACCGCCAATGACAAAGACTCGTGGACAGCCAACATTGATGGCAGCTTGAATGGCTTCTTCGTATGATGAGACACGGATAAAGGGTGTCGTTTGAGAGTCTTGGAGGTAATTACTAATGACAATATTTAGCCTCCCGGGCAAGCTTGATAGTCCCATCCATGTTTTTCGCCCCATAATGAGTGCATTTGGTTGTGTTTCTCCAGGTTCTTGATGTTTTGTCACACGCTTGAAGTGCTGGAGTTCCTCGGGATTGTGCCATGGTAAATGATTGTTGATCCCAAAGCCTCGATTTTCGTCTATCGCGAATATAGCCAGAACTTCCATGGCTGGCGTGCAACGAGGACACACGAAAGGTGAGCTAATATATTACGCTAGCTATTGCGTGTTTGTTTGTCTGCACATAATGCGCTGACCACTATCTAGGCTTATGCTCTATTTGGCACGTGCTCGCCCGCTTCGTTTAGGCTTGAGCGAGGTTATTTCTTATTATTCCATGCTTTTTTGTCGGTGTCGACGGGATGGACGAGGAGACGGCGGACGCTACTTACGTGAGCTGGCTATACTGGAATGCGCTGTATGAGCATAACGACCCATATCGTTTTTCCGCTCCGGATGGCGTGGCTGCCTTATTGGCGCTTGACGTGACAAAGGTCGAATTATCGTTACGAGGTATCGTTGGTGCTTTGGCGGCTTCTTTTAACGTGGCACTAACTGGTCTGGCAGAGACGCTACGCTCCGTTTGTGCTCGAGTTCCGTTACTAATGCCGACAGTCATTTCGCTTTCGTTGTGTGGTGATACGGACGAGCAAGGTTTTTCGTTACTTTGTACGATTTCCATCGAACCGACCCTGTCCGTGACGCGCCGTTTTCGTGAGGACACGATAGGCACATTATCATCTTTTGCGTATGACTTTCTTGACAAGAATTTCAAGATCCCGTGTTTGCTCGAGGGGAATGGGGAAGATTGTTCGATTTGTATATCGCCAATGGTGGGTCAATGTGTCCTTACGCAATGTAATCACATGTTTCATGTTCCGTGTTTGGCCACCGTTCAGCGGCACGCCGGCAGGGGTTATGACGCGACGTGCCCTCTATGTCGTTCACCATTAAAGATTGGTGACTTGTCACCATTTACCCGTTAACGATCTTGTGTCAAGAGATTTTTGTACGCATCAGGGATTGCGCGTTCAGTACGATTTTGGGTACGTTATGCTCGCTTGGGTTGCGGCCCTAATATAAGATAGAGCGTGGACTGTGGTTATCATTGCGACGATGACGCTCCTATCTCCATGGCTCTCGAACATGGCCACATACGCGGTTGGGCCGATGCAAGTGCGTCGTATTTCGTCTTATCAAGAGTGTGAAGGACGTTCTGCAGCGCTTGCGGGGACGGTTGACTGGAATACGTTTACTTATCAACCATTGGGTGAGCCAGACGAAACGACTCGAGAAGTATTATTTAGCGTGGATGATCAATATGGTTCACTGCGACAGCGACTCGAGCTTGCTATCGCTGACACGGCCTCCGTAAGTCTTTTTAGAATAACGGGGATTGCTTTACGTGACGCCATAAGTGAATTGGCTTCATTTTTCAAGCTCGCTCTTCCTATTGCGGATGGGTTCATACGAGAGGTTTGTCTCGTTGTGATGCCAAATATCGATACGATTCGGTTGGTTTTGTTTTACGGGACGAAATGTCTTATCGACTCTACCTATTCGCAAGCCTTCGTGGAAGATTGGAGATATTCTGTTAAGAGGTTCCCGGAGCACGTGCGTGCGTGCCTCGATGGTGTTCGCGCAGCGGAACAGGATTTACCGATTTTGTCCATGCCTGGTGTTTGCTTTATTTGCGCTCGGTCTCTCGCTGGTCAATGTGTACGCTTGACTTGTGGACATGTGGTTCATCGTCTCTGTCATTTTGAGTCGATGCGTCATGAGGGATCGTATGGTCTGCGCATGTGCCGAGATGCTAGTGGTCGTTGGCGACAAGGGAATCTTGGTCATACGATAGTGTGCGGCAGTTGTTGGCCGGACGAGAGCCAGCATGGTCGCGTTACCACCTCGAGGGCTTATTTGGGCAGTCGTGATGGTTGCGTTCTGGACTGAGACCACGAGTCGTATTCTGCATTTACCACACGCTTACTTTCGGGCTTCTCCTGGTCAGCGTCTCTGGCGTTGGCTACAAGATGCGCGACTTCGCTTTGTCGACGAAGAACAACACGTGAATGTTACGGACACGGGTTCATTGCTTATCCTGAGCGATGGATATTATCACTGCTACGCTAGTGTAGCTTTCGTGATGGCTACGCGTGATGCTTCTATGGCGAGTCGCTTTATGCTCGAACTAGCTCGTGTTCGAGACGATTCTACGCAGGTGTTGCTTCGATCCTGGGCTGACAGGCCTTGGGACTCGCGTTGCGCCATAAAGACGCTGTACGTGGCGGGTGTTTTTTGGCTTCGAGCCGGTGATGAGCTTGTCGTTGACGTGATGAGCCGTGATTTTGTCTGGCAATCACCCAGGCGCACATTTATTGGTATACGAAGCGTGAATTGATGAGATGTAAGCCGACCACTACATATAATAAATCATGCCTTGTATCGTGAGGAGCTGTAGTTTCTTTTATCGCGGCAAAATGGCCGAGCTGATTGAGGCTATGCGAAAAGCGACTTTTACCCAGATTCAGGCGAACGTATACGCGACAACTGGGCTAGAAGTTTCGTATGAACGACCCACACGCTCGCTCATTGTTGGAATGGAAAAGATTAGTGATGATCTTAAGGAACGTTTGGGTCTGGCAACGGATGGCCTAATTCGGGTAGCTGTGTCTAGGCGAGCTTTGGTGGTTGATTGGGATCCGGCTCAACGTGCGGCAGCGTCGCGACAACAGTTGATTTCGGTTCAGTTATGTCTAGGGTCGTGCCAAGAGCTGAGCGTGATTTTCAACTGGTCAGCCTTGAGCTACGAGAATGGAGTTTGCGGCTACGATGCGGCATTACGTTGTGCGTCATCGTTATGGACTTGGCTTGTTGGCAGTCGTGATTTGCGGTTTGGTCGGTTAAGGATGGTGATTGGTCGTTTTGAGGTCTTGGGACATAATTTCGCGAAACTTGGTATACCCTATCAACCCTTGTGGCGTGATTCTGTTTTGTATCTCGACGTTCCGTATCTGAAGCTAGTGCGTGATATCATGGAAAAGGGTGAAATGGTCAATGATCGAACTGGTACTGGCACGAAGCGACTTTTTGGCGTTACTGTTCGGTATGATTTATCGACGGACCAGTTACCACTCTTTACCTGTAAGCGTGTTTCGCACGAACTGGCTCAACGAGAGCTGCGATTTTTCCTGAATGGTGGCGTGGATACTACTGACCTAGAACGTGTCGGTGTTAATTTTTGGATGGCAAACACGAGACGCGCGATATTGGACGCACATGGGTTCACCACGCGTCCAGAGGGCTCTCTCGGTCCTTCGTATGGTTTTTGTTGGCGAAACTTTGGCGCACCGTTTATCGAAGGTGTTTCGCCGACGGGCGGAATAGATCAAGTCCTAGATAATGTTGCGGCGCTCGCGGAGGACTCAAGCGACACGAATTGCGTTACGCTCGCTTGGGATGAGAAACTAGTGCATCTCGCTTCATTGCCTCCATGTCATTATGCTTTCCAGCTGGTTACGCGCGGCGCATTCTTGGATTGTGTTTTGCATCAACGATCTGCCGATATGCTATTGGGTGTGCCCTTTAATGTGTTTGAGTATGCGTTACTAACGCGCTTGGTGGCGAACACGCTCGGCTTGCGTGCCGGTACGCTCATTCACGCGATTGGTGACGCTCACATTTACAAGGATCACTTGAGGGCGGCTGCGGAATTACTGCAGCGTCCCGTGATTCCTTCGCCTGCCGTTTCTATCTCGATGACTCTCGAAGAGTTCATGAGTTCATCCGACGTTATCAAGATTCCGTCGTATGTTTATAATCCCGCAATTAAGCTGCCGATGTCTGTATAGCGTGGCGTGCGCGCTAGTAGCGGCACTAATGTCATGAGCGGATGTTTACTGATGCGTCTGAGACGTACGACATTAAATTAATTATTCTTGGGTGAATACGTGAGATTTCTTTATTATTTAGCGACGTGGTTAGTGCTACCCTTCATCGTTCGCTATCGACCAGCAATACTTGTCATGGCATCGAGCAAGCTGATTACGATAGAGGAGCTAGCCAAGCTCATGGTACACTCGGATGTGAGTCCTCGTACGCAAAAATTGGTGCAGTATCAGCGCGATACGAAATGGTTGGCTCGGGAGTTAAGTTTTGTCGGGGACGTGGCCAGCTGGAAGGAGCTACCGCCTAGGCAGGCGCGTATCGTCATTAATTTGCTCCGGTTCTTTGTCTTGGGCGACTCGATCGTGAATAGCAATATCTTGCAAAACCTTCTCGCGAGTGATTCGTTGCCGCAATGGACGCAGACATTTTTGATTGATCAGGCTTCGCAAGAATGTGCGCATCGTGAGGCGTATCAGATGATGGCGGAAATGTGCATGGCTGGGCGTGATATGGGCATGGAAAGATTCTTAGGCGAGATGCCGAAGGAAATCGCGGAAAAGGCTCGCTTTATGCAGGATTGCGTTAACGTGAATGTGCGGTTGGTGGAACGTTTGTTTTTGTTTGCGGCCCTTGAGGGTGTGTTCTTTGCTGGAGCTTTTGCGATTTTTGGTTATTTTCGACGTACGGGCAAGCTGCTCGAGATTGGGCGAGCGAATGCCTTTATTTCGCGTGACGAAACACTTCATTGCTGGCATGCGGCCACGTGCTATGACGAGCACTATAGCCACGAGCCCTTATCGGATGAGGTGACGACGGAGATTATTACGAAAGTCGTTGAGATGGAAGAAGCGTTTTTGCGGGTGGCATTGGAAAACGAAGACCTTGACGCTGGCCTGTCGATAGAACTGCTCGTTCGCTACATACGACACTGCGGTAACCGCGTACTGGCGCTGTTTAACAAGCCTCCTCTATACCCGGCGGATGTTGATTGTCCAATTCCTTTCATGAACTTGGAGGGCGTGTCAATGCACTCGAATTTCTTTGTGTCTGGCGCAGTCGATTATGTCGCGGCTCCTACTGCTATTGTGTGGGATTCTGTCGATGCGTGATCACGTGTATCGTCGCTACGTTAGCGACGCTCTGTCATCGCTTATGGTTGATTAAACGCATGTCTCGGTTTACGATGAATTTGGCTTATGCTTTTCGTTGGCTACTTAACGGTGGCCGTAGCGTAGAGCAGAGCATGAGCCATGGCGAGACTCGAGACTGAGCTTGATCTCCTCCAAGCGCTAGTTTGGCTGCCGGACGTTGACGATAGCTCTTTGGTCGAGGAGCTATGTTTGCCTAGATTGGCTAAGAATGAGTTCTCGACTCAAGAGCTGCGTGACCTGTTGGGTGGTGAAGGCAAAAAGCTTGACGATTCGGCTTGGAATGGTTTTGATCTGGCGTCTCGCGTTGCCGTTGAGCGATATCAGTCACTACGATATGATTTACTCGCGGGCAGAGTCGTGGCGTATACGTGTCTTGCTATCGATCATGTTGGTTTTCAACCTATGGAAGTTATTAAGTTGGATGATTTCGCGATACGTGCTTGTCGTCTGGTGGAGCGCGGGCTGAAGACAGTGGCTGAGTTTGTTCAATGGCTTGGTACCAAGTTTTTTCTAGACGAATGTTACATGCCGACAGACTGGCGAACTGAATCCATGCGGCGTTTTGACTATACTTACACTTTTTCGAGCCTGATGCTGATGAGGTCTGTTGGCACGCGTGCTATTGATTTTGAGGTGCCATCTGACATGATGCTTCGTGTCGCATATGCGGCGACAGAACACGACCAAACGGGTACGGATATTCACAGTTGGGTTGGAGAATTGTATGTTGCTCTCGGGCATCGGCAAATTTCTGTCGCGACACCCATTGCCAAGTGTGCGGCCCTAATGCCAATGACGTTATTGTCGAGCTGTTTCTTGATGAGTGGGATCGGGATTGAGGAGGCGCAACAACACTTGTTTGAGGCGGCGAGACAAAAGGGTGGTGTCGGCCTAAGTCTCGCGATGGAAACAAACATTTTACCGGCTCTCGATGTCGTAGCGGCTACGATTCGCTACTCTCGGTCACAGGATCAAGAACGACCGCTGAATGTTGCGTGCTATCTTCCAGACTGGCATGACGGCATTATGGATCTCTTGTCGGCAAGACTGCCGAAACAGGACACGACTGCCTATTTTCCGCAGGTCTTTACGGGTGTCATGCTGCACGATGTGTTTATGGAAGCTGTCCAGCAGGATAGGGAATGGCACTTGTTTTCGCCAGCTGTTGCCTATCCAGCTCTTGTCGAGGCGGATTTGTTTGCGGAAAAGTATCACGAGCTCGTCGCTGCGGGAAAGGCAACTCGCAAGATGCCAGCGAGAACAATTTTTGAGGCTATTGTTCGAAGTTCAATCGTGTCAGGTACGCCGTACGTTATCTTTGCTGATCGCGTCAACTTGAGCACTATGCAGAATGGTTATGTTGAGTGCTCGAATTTGTGCGCCGAGGTGATGCTACATAGCAACGCGTGCACGGTGGCGTCCTGTTTTTTGGCTTCTATTGCGTTGTCTCGCTGTCTGGTCGATGGTAAGCTATGCTATAAGACGATCGATTACCTAACATCGATCGCGACACATTTCCTGACGGCGATTTGTGTGCGGACGGAAAGAGTGTGTTCGTCTCTCGTTATTGTTGCCGACACGACGAGAGCGATTGGGATTGGCGTTCAAGGTTTGAGTGATGCGCTCCAGTTTATGGGTATTGAGTATGATTCTACCGCGGCGCAAGAAATTGCGGCAAGTGTGGCGGCTTGCATGCAACATTCAGCCATGTCAACGTCTCGTTCGATGTCGTCGGATTTTGGTGTAGTGGAGGCTGCTGCTGGCCCGCATCACGAACGATGGAGAAGAACATTGCCCAAATCGGCGCGTCCTCTCGACATCAATACGCAGCATGTCGTGTCTTCGGCACAGTGGCAGTACTTGGCTGAGCTCGAAAAGAAACGTGGCAGGACGAACGAGACGTGTATCGCCATGATGCCGACAGTAACGACGGCTCACGTTCAAGGTAATAGTGATGGCATCGAAACTCGAGTCGGTAACGTTATCGTGAAGCGATCTTCCAGCGGTGACGATACGCTCTACAATCCGGTTCTCTGGGCGTTGCTCAAGAAGAAATTGGGCGTGGAGCAGTTTAACCGCATGGAGGCTGTATTGGTGCGAGATATTGTACGCGCTGATGGCTCGGTGTCGACCTTGGAATGCTTGTCTGTCGAGGAGAAGCGCCTATTTCGCACGGCGTTTGAGATTGATGTGTTGGGGCAGCTGGGCATTGCAGCAGCCATGACGCCATACGTCGACCAGTCCATCTCGATAAACTGGTTTATGCGCGACCCATCACCGACGACGATGGCGACGTGCCTGATTAAGGCTTGGCAGTATGGCCTCAAGACGGGCATTTACTATCTTCGGCAGGGCACGGCGATTCGGACACTATCTACGCTCGAGGAGGCGCGTCCAGCTCTCCGACCGACGGAACCAAGCACGGAAGATTTGCTGGTCGCAACGACGGGCGCAACGGAGCGTCTTGCTTGCACGCCAGACTGCGCGTCGTGTTCTGCGTGACTTGACGCATGACAAGGCATTAGTCTCGACATGCAGGCGTCCTAGCGGAACGGATTTAGGCGCGAGAAACGCGCCTCTCGCCTTTGTCGCGGTGTATGCTTATTGCGGCGTACTGAGACGCGAACACAATAACCAATTGTGATGTGATTATGACCATGAATAAACGTGATTGATATCGTACCAAGACCTTTTTCCACGCTTAAGCGCGTTCATGGCAGGTAGCTAGTATATGATAGCTAGAGAGCGATCGTTAGGTTATGGATGCGCACACGGCTGGAGCAGGAATCATGTCTTCTGGCGAGTCTACGCAATCCGAAGTCATTGGGATTGAGGAAGCGTCGCTACGCGCCAAAGATGCAGATTTGTGTAGACTCAGGGCCAGTCTCTGCATAGACTCGAGGCTCTTGCGCGATGAGAATGGACCCGGATTCGTTATCGAGAGCGATCGTGTCCTGTGCTTGGGTGTTGCCACCGAGGACAGCAGACGTTCATTCTTTGCGGCACAACTTAAGCCAATTATTGGCTGGGCTGCACTGCGAGAGGCTGAAGAAAAACTTGGACTCGCATCTTTTGTCCATGTTACGCCGACACGGGAAGCGGGAAGCGAATTTGACGTTAACGTGGAGACTGTCGTTGAACTACTCTCTCAAGCTTCATTGATGATTTTTGTCTTATTTTCGGCGCCAACTGTTTTTATTGAGGGCATTAATAATATGAGATTTGGGTTTTCGATCGCGCTCGGCTTTGGCTTGAGCAAACGATGTGAGTCTAGCATCTTTAACAAACATGGCCACGAGTCGCTAGAACCACTCCTCGCTTGTGCATCGGCTGTGGTTACGTCGGTTCGCTGGCCGAACGTAAATGTATTGGCTCCATCTATTCCACGTAATTTGCTCGATAACGAGTGTCTTCGTTTGTACTCGAGGTTTTCTACGCTATATCAGGCGAATCAGCTCACTTGTGCGCGTCCATCTAGTACGCATACGCATGGTGCGGTGCAGTACATTGAAAAGGAAAAGGTGAGAGCATTTAACACGACCTTTGCGACTCACGTTGCTCGAGTCGTTTATGCTCCAAATGATCTACTATGTCAGGATGAGCTCGTGCACGTGACAAGCTGGATTTATGCCGATGCGTTCCTGGATCAATGGAAGAACGAGAGCTCGAGAGAACAAGACGACGACGAGAATGAGGATTGTGACTCATTTTGGCCGACTGCCGCTATTGGGACGAAAGACTCGCAGATGCAAGTCATCACTTGGCTGAACGATGTTTCTAAGCTACTCGACTCGCAGGAGGCGTACCAAGAACTTATTGAGCAGTGTGTTTGCCTGTAGCGCATCTTTTCGTGCATGCTTTCGCGCATGCGCGCCCACATGTCAACGTCGTCTGATCATAAGGTGTTAATTAAATTACGGCTACCTGAGTGGTTCGTGGCGTTTTCTTACTTTATAGCGAGCCTACGAGCGCAGTTTGGGTATGTGTCGAGCCATGGCTGCGTCTAGTAGCTGGGTTTCCACGCTGAAGACGATGTATTTTACGCCAGAGGTTACGCGAGCCTTGGAACAGCTTTCATGTTCGGCTGAGATAAGGAAAGGTTCTTCGCTTGCGGCTGGCGTTGATATTCCAACAAAACGAGTCAGCTTGATTGATCGGGATATGGAGGACCCGAGCTATGTTTTTGTTGTTGTCGAGCTACACGCGATTAGTGGATTGGCGGCTCTGCGTGAGGCGGAAAAAGGTTTCATAACGTCGGCGCCACTAGTACTGCTACGCTCGGGCATTGGCATCACGTGTCGAGCTTCGTGTCTGGGTCAAACGCTACTCACTACAAAGACTGGTGATACGATTATCGTGGTTTACGTGAGGCTTTTGGAGAGCGAACTTGAGCTCTTTCGAGCCGCACCATTCGCGATGCAGGTGATTATGGCGACGGCGGGAGCGTACGGTCCGCCACGCGGCGAGAGTACGCTGACGGCAAAGCTTGACTTGGTTCTACTCGGGACGGATCTAGTGCCACTTCAGGTTGTGTCGCGCGATGAACGCGGTTGGAAAGGCATGGCTTTACGTTCGTTTGCCGAAGCGCCAACGTGTCAAGATGCAGTTACTTGGGTTATGCTATCATCGCAACGACACGTGCCGCGTTGGGAAGGCGTAGCACGCTACAATCCCAAGGAACGACTTTGTGCGGGTGTTATTGATTGCGATTTCGTGGCATGTCCGGGTATTTACGTTTCTGACGCGCGTCTGGGCGATGGTTCAATTTGGGCTTTTCGATTGTTGTCTAGCGCAAAGGCGTTTAGTCAGCAGTTGGGAGATCAGGCGGTCAAGCAGCGTGATCAACGTTCTCGCGAGGAAGTTGTGGCGGAGCTTGGACGCGCGAGGGCCACGGCCTCGACGGAGATACCTTGTCCTTCAGGATCACCTCGCTCCCAGTTGGAACAGCACCTTGAGGACTTGAAAAATGTGCTCGTGCGACAAGATAACGTGAACACGATCGTTGAAGCGATTACGCGCATTATGCTGACGTGTCCTGATGATTCCGCATCAGTAGCGAGCCGACGACGACGCCTCATCTCGTGGATGACTTAGCGCGTGCTCACGCGTATGCGCACACGAATCATGTTCGCGTCAATGCTAGCGTGCCAAGAGAGCCTAATAAAGTGTCTTGCTTCCTAGTCTTGACTTATCATTGCCAGTGATGGCTACTGAGGTGCGGCGTAGGATGCTGGATGAGGCTGGTAGCGACGAGATGGCGGCGAGGAAGTCGGCCATTGATGCGCTTTCTTTGCCAGACATGTCAAGGCTGCGGTCTTTGTTGAGCGTTAAGGGTGCGCTCATGCCCGCCAAGGCGGGTGGGCGTGGCAGTGTCTTGCCGCCCATTGCCAATACGTACTGTATTGGTCTGTGTGATGATGACGAACATCGGGCAATTTATGTCTCGGAGCTCGCGCCAATTTACGGGCTTATGGAATTGCGAAACGAAGAGGATCAGCATGATGTCGTGACGCATATTCGCGTGCACGTCGATACTAACGAGGCGGTGCAGATGGGCGTTCGGATATTGGAGGTGCTTGAGCTGGAGACTGGTGAGAATAAGAAGACGGAAGGGATTTGCTGGACTGTATTGGTGTTTTTTGAGGCGCCAGCCAAAGATTGGTCGCAGATTCATTCGTGGAGACGCGTATTCGGTATTACGCTCGTGTGCGGCTATGAGCTCAGGACACCCTACTACACGATGCTCGCGCTGAATGACGTGTTGTCGGAAGACGTAACGTTAACGTTCAAGGCCAAGTATGCCCGCAGTCGTCGAGGGTACGTTGTCTTACGTGCCGCGCGTATTGACAACTGGCGTGATAAGCGGATTGTTCAAGAGCTGTCGCCGACTAGTGGCTTGTCTTATCGCTCACGCCTGACGACATGTCCGCAACGATGTACGGAAACGTTGGGCATAATTCAATCTCATACCTGTCGTCACGATGATTCGTATCGTCTCGATTTTGTCGTGAACTCGATCATTGAGGAAGAGGCGGGGCTTGGCACTGTTTACCTTTTTGATGGTGACAGTGGTGCTAATGTACGCGCCATTCACGAGATTGTGAGCTCGGATGCTTTCGCGGTGCAGCTCGCGGAGGATGCTGGACGGCAAGATCCGCCACCATCACCGCGACCGGCAAGCGTTTATTTGCCAGCTATTGGCACTGCGACGGCGACGGGAATATTTGCCGCTTGGGTAGATGAGCTGCTTTCTCGATGTGATCGTGATTTGGACTGTGTGTGTAAGATGCATGACTTGCTACTTGTGCCTCGTATGACTTCTTGGTAATGGACTGCTTGTGTTATGTACACGTTGATACTCGCGTGACTCGATATTGGAATAAATGACTGATAGTCTGCTACTGTCTGACTATGATTTCGGCTCGCAATCATGGAGCAAGTAGCGACCAACTTGAGGCTGTTGTCTAGTGAGCGCCGGGGCCTGCGATGCGCTGGTGGCTTCGTATATCGTCCTGGCGAATCGAGACACGCTTCACGTCATTGACGTTACACGTGAGCGATATTTTGCCTGATCCACTTGCAAAAGTGCGTGTCGATAAAAGCTACGCTTTCGAGACTGTCCGCCACGCTCGAGTTTCTGTCAACTCGAACGATGCATTGGTTTTTTGTTGAGGCGTCTACCTTACCCACGCTATCTTTGACATCCTCTTCTACTGCTCCCACTTTACGCACCGTGTCTGAGCTAGTGTGTCGCGATGTATTTAGTTGTGACTTGGCTTTGAGGGCTTTGATGCCATTTTGGGGAACGTGAAGGAGTGTGCGTGTCTTGTCGACGTATAATAAGTGGTTGTTTGTTTTTGTGTGATTATAGACATCATGGACTTGGTGTCAGCGCTTCGTTGTGCTTACGCGAGCATGCGAGTTGACGGTCCCGTTTCGCGTGGCTTAACGGGTGAGGTTGGTATCGATGTTGACGTAGCGCAGTACTCTCTCGTTTGTACTTTTGGCGAAGACGACGAATGGGGTATTTTCCTCTGCAAGTTGCCCGCTATTAAGGGTTACGGTCGCGTGCTCGATTTGGAAAACGAATTTAGTCTTCGCTCAGAAATTCTGGTTTTTCTGCGTTACGGGTTTGCGCTCGAGACTCTGGCGACGATCGATATTGTGCGTTACGTGCGTGAGGCGAACGATACGACGCGGGTGTATGTTTACGTTAAGGCTCGCTTGGATAGTGTGCGTAGAACGGATTGGGCTCGCGCGTTCCAACTTGTTTTGGTTACGCTCGGTGCCGATACGCCAGTTGACAGGTTACCATTAGGCGGTTTTGAGCCTAGTGAGTATATCCGAAATTACGTCTCGATATCTCCGCGCGCACAAAACTCGACGACTTGGGCTGTTTCTCTCGACTCTAGTATCGACGTTAATCGGGAAGCCGCATCCTATAGACTATACGAACCAGCTTTTCTCGTCTTATCCGGTCCAATTTCGACGATTCGTTTTGTTTTGGGTGAGCGGCATTCGTGGTATCGTTTTACTCTTGGCTGTCCAGTGCTCGGTGGATTGATTTCGCCAACGCGTGATCGGCGCGTCGTCGCGCTTGGCAAAACTCGCAGGAGCGATAACGTGAACGTAATTGGTGTGGTCGTGGCCATGCACGCATTCGAGCAGCAGTTATGCGAAGTTCCTAGCAAGCCAACACTAGCATATAAACGTCAACTCTATAGGACGGATGCGTTATTTAGTGGCGTTCCAGTAAGGTGTCTTGCCACTACTTACGAGTGGCCTGAACCATTACGCGCCTTCGTCGCGAATCGAGCTAAAGCATTGGACATAACGTGCGTTGATAACTTGCGCGATTTAGCGCATGATTGCTTGAGCATTATTACAGCTTCAGCTTGAGAAAAATGGAACAGCGAGTCGACACGAGTATTGCCGTGTCCGCAACTGGAGCCGTTGATACATTTCCGTCGTCGCCGTTTTCCGGTATGAAGGTGCGACTACGAGATGGTTGGCTGGACCTAGAGAGTGAGTACAAGGCGCTACTCATACGTGACTTACGTCTTTCTACGTCTCCAGCGCCACATGATATTCAGGTTCCGATCGGTGAGAGTTTTGTCACTGACTTATCGTCTTGCGATAAAATTTGGGCAGCCGCGAATGCATCTAGCTTACCGTGGATTGCGATTGGTGGTGTCGTGAATGCTAGTGCTGGCTGGCCAATTGCATCGTCAACTAGCTTGTCGAGTGGTTATGGTTGTGTATTTCGTCTCTTTAATCACAGTCGCGTCGGTCAAGATCTTCTTTCGTCGGTTTCCTGGGTAGCTAATGGACTGACGGACTCGCGATGGTATTCGCAAAACGTACCCTTGGCATCAACTGGTTGGGTTACTCGATTAGGAGCCGGTCTTAAGGCGTGTGGTTTTACCGAGAGCGAAACGCCCGATAGATGGACATACTCGTCTAGTGAGGCTTTTACGATGACTACCAATAGTCCAGATGGTAAACCTGGCTGGTTGGCGAATGCTCTCTTGGACTCTATAGGCTTTCAGGTTTCCCAAACATCGGTTTCGTTTTTTAAGCGCAGCGGCGACGTGTTTACGTCTTGGGCGATGTTAATACCTCAAGTAAAGGCATTTAACCTGGGCTGGCCTGTTCCATTTCTGGAGAGACTAGATGTTTCTCTTGAGCCAATGACTTCCTCTATGCCATTTGGCTCGACTGAATACGATACGACTTTCTCGGCCGGAGGAGCTATTGTCTCAAAGGATACGATTATCGCGAGACTACCCAAGATTCGTGGTGACGTGGACTTGTACGTGATACCGTGGTCGAGTCGCAACACTACGATCACGAGCGACAGTATTGAGCGCGTTATTGCTAGCCTTTCTAATCCCGGCTACGGATGTAGTTTATCTTTTGCTTGGAGTGTGCTTCCCGATATTCCCGTTACGATGGATGGCGTATCGTACCCAGAAATTACGCGTCACTTGACACGTCAAGTTGATACGGATCGCGCGTTCTCGTCCGACATGATTGAACCAACACTGTCTAGCTTACGCGGTTTCGGCATTATGTTGACGACACGAGTTCAGTCTTTCGATGACATTAAGTTTGTTATCGATGACTATGAAGCGCACGATTTACCGAGCTTTACGGAGGTAGCGGGACCTTGGGGAAAGGTGGACGAGCTTGGTCAAGTCAGCACCCAATTGCCAGCGATAGCGGTGCGATTGACCCGCGGCAATACGACTAAACTCGTTCCATTGTTGGTTTGTTTTGAGACGATGCATGAACCGTGGAAAAATAGGGATGATGTGCTTTTGCTAAAGTATCCCTATAATGTTTCTATCTGCGAACAATTGTCGAGCAACCAAAGCTTGAACCGCGCCATGGCTGAGGTGTCTGGTGGGGCTGTCAGTTGGCTCCCGTCGTCACCTACAATGACGGGTGTCGATGAGCTTCATCTGCCAAAAAATGTTGCCAATATGACAGTTGAGTTAATATTTAATTACGGCGGTTTTGATAGTGAGCTCGGATTCGCTGGCCTGACTGTCGCTAGTCGAGTTGGCTACGCGGAGACGGATCTTATGTTTTCCTTTACGCGACAAGCAAGTATTGGTCATCGTACGTGGGACTTATTTCTGGTCGGTAATGGCAATTCTGTTGAGGTGAATGGCCGACCATCGAGCCGATTAGCCACTTTTAGTTGCGCTACACAAGCGGTCGATTCGAACTTGACTTTATCCGTCTCTATCCTAACCGATAAAGGTATGTTATCGGCTATGGTACCATTATTAGCTCCAATGGGTCAGTTGAGCGTATCAGCCGATGGGATGCATATTGTGGGCCGATTTCGACCACGCGCTGGGCCATTTGCTTTATTTTTGGCACCATCTTCTTGTCAAGTCAAGAGCACGAGTGGTTATAATGATACGTTTCGCGTCTCTACCTCAATTCCAGTTTCGTTTACGACCCCTCGAGTTCGTCAGTCTTTTCGTTTACGTTTTGAAGCATGAGTGCCGAGAAGTTTGTGCTCGACACGTCCATTGATGATGGTCATGTTATTGCCCCAAACAGAGTGGAAACGGGCGGCTCTATTTTTACGATTACGCTACGCGACAGAAGCGCGAATACTAGAACGGTGACTATTGACAGGCTCACGCTTCGTGATGTCCCAACATACAAGGCCTTTCTAGGCACTTTTGTCGACGAGGATTCTTCGTTGGACGCTCCCGAAATTACGTTTTGGACGCGTGTCGGAAACTCGCCCTGGGTTGGGCATTCACTTTCGCTCGGGAATTTTTCGTTGACGCGCGCCACGCAGAGTACTGATTGGGTTCTAGCCGAGCCATACGTACAATCATTTTACGTTAAGTTCGCGACCGAAGCTGGGCTCGCTGCTCCCACCATTACGTCTCGTTCGATCGTGCCAAAAACGAGCGCTCAACTCTCGTTTGTGAATCCAACGTCTGGTACGTTATCGAACGCCTCTAGATACGTTCGCACCATAATGGGTATTGTCGAGACACCATTATCTTACGTATTTGAGCGTGATAAACTACTTGTCGCGCCACAGCGTTACGACTTGATCGGCGTTGAGGGTGTGAAGCCAGTTGTTATCAATGGTCTCGACACTAACGTCCTCGCTACAACCGCTTTCGAACCCATGCTCGTGACTAAACTCAATCAGAATATTACGACATCGTCGGCGAGAGGTTCTTACGTGGTCGATATTGGAACAGTTTATACGCGTCTATCATTTGCGAAGCTATCGTTTTCACTCGTCCCGAACGCGCGCTCGTTTACGCTGGCTATTGTGCCTAGTGGTGTGAGCGTTACGCGCGATATTTTTGGTCGTGTGCTAGTACGACCCATGCATTATGACGCTGCTAGTAGCTTTGCGCTTGGGAACGTTGAGGTGTCAAGCTGAACATTTCGCGTGACTCGAGCATTATTTGTAACTTGCGCTCTCGTTCTTAGTGGGACATGATAACTCGTATAATAAACGATAAGCTCTAGTGGCTTGACATTTACGTCCTTTGTCATGGATTTTCGGCTTGGTGGCAACAGACCGTTTCGTGATAGACGAGAATTAGCGCTGGGTACTAGTCGAGACGACGCCAGACTAGAGTCGTTTGCGTATCCTACCATTTCCTCGCTCCCCAGTGGTCACGACATTAGACTAACCAACGATGCCTATCAGATAGATGCCACGGCTCGCGCTCGCTATGGTAATGGGATTCATCGAACTAGACTCCAGCCAGAGGGACGTGTCGATCAGCGATCTGCCTCGGACTTTACGCTAGCAGACCCTCGTGAGCAGTTTGATGCGTGGCCAGATGAACGAAAACTTTTTCCGACTCGCTACTCGGGTCACGGTGGTCGGCCGATATATGCCGCGATGGCTAGAGGGCTCGTGCGCGAGGGTAACGACTTTACGTCTCGTGATTCTTTTCGATCTGCCAATGGAATAGTTCCAACGAGTCGTATTGACGGAATGATGCCTAGTGCTACCGATTATTTGCTGGGTCCACAAGTCGTGCAACTGATGAATCAGTTTCCACGCGTAGACTCGCTCAATGTTTCGACGCTCGTTAGGGGTGATATAATGACGCCGAATGCGCGCTTTAACAAGCCGTGGTAATGTTTTCGACATTGGGTGTGACAGAAGAGGACCAGGACACTTTAGTTACGTTGACTGCGGCTTTGCTAGCGCTTCGTTCTCAGCGGCATTCACCACTATTGGTTAAGGACGTGGACCAGGCTTTACTCGCGGATGAGCCCGTTGAGGCAATCATAACGCGTGACATTGACGATATCCTAACGGCAAAAAAGTCTCTGCTAGTGGCTAACGATGAGGACGTGGACGAGGAGCTACCTTCTTCCCCGACTACTAGTGTCGTTTCGATTGAGGAATTATGTATTGCCAGAAGCGTTGATTCACTAGCGCCTCAGGTACAGGAAGAATTTTCGCTCGCGCGTTATCTCATCCCGGCGGCTATTGGGTTCGCCGGCGCCTATGCTTTTTTCGTGGCGCGTGGAGCCCGAACAGCCATTAATGTCGTTCGTCAACTCCCAACAACGGCACTATTATCCGCCGTGAAATACTTTAAGGATCTCAATGACGCCGTTTCTATGCAACCGCAGCAGCAGCAGCAGCAATACGCAGAAGCGTTCATGCCCAACGACGCAGCCCATGACCCTGCTATGCCGCCAATGTCGATTGCCTTGATGGAGAGAAGCGTGATACCGGCTTTGCTAGCGGCCGAGGCTGTGGTCTCTGTTGGCAATTCGCTCGTGTCAGTCGAGACGATAGCTAGAGCGGCTAGTGTCGCGACACACTTAATAGAGACGCTGGATGGACGCGCCGATGAGATGGACTCTAGCCATGTTTTACCCCTCGAGATTGGGGCGGCTCGTTCATTATCGACACTTACGGGGACCGCCACGATTGTGGAGACGATCCCGCTCCATGAAGCGTCCGTTATAGCTAACGTTAACGTTGAGCAAGTGACACCGACTCAGGTTCCTCTTGATGCACTAATATTATCACGCGCTAGTGGATCGCGCTGGACAGTAGCTGGGGTACGAGTTGAGGCCGATGGCTTACGAGCCTCTCTTACGTGGGTTCCGTCTAGGCTGCGTAATTCTGTCGTTTCGCTAAACAACGACACGACTGGACGTCTCTTGTTTATTGGTACGGAAGAAATGCCGCGGATGGCGAGGATTCAGGGTCTTGATCGTAACATTGACTTAGAGGTGAGCGTCGTCAATTATACGCATGATTTAGCACGTCCCATCGAGGCAACACACGCTATCGACGTTCATGATCACGTGAGCATAGAGTCGCTCGTAAGTTCTGCTAGATCAATGTCGCGCACGAGGCAACCAGTAATGGGTACGGAGACGTCACTGTCAGGCATGAGACTACGAGACCTACTTTCGCTCCTATTACCCGGAGAGACTAGTTTTGATCTCAATAGTTCTAACATTATTGACATATTGTCCCGTGAGGTACTATTCCGCGACCTGGACACGATTGGATCGCCGGCCGATGACTTTCAGTCACATATTTTTCAGTCTAGCGGTTCTACGCGACCGTTTTATGAGGCTCGTGTCATGCGTATGGATGAACGCGTACTGTCGACAATTGTTGAGGGGATGGTTCGCGCGACACACGTTTCGATGATTGTTTTTGATGCGCGAATGACTAGTTTCACGTTTCGCGATGTCATGATGCGAGATTTTGATAGTCGCATTGACGTGGAAATTGTCTTTGACTCATCTGAACGTATTGGTCGTGTCGTTGGCTGGAGTGGAACGGCCGCGATGCAGGACCCAGACGCGCCGTTTGTACACCGTCGCTTAATTCGCCTAACGATCCCTGTTCCTTCAAGCCGTTTATTATCGCTAGATGGACGTCTTATGGCGCTAGAACGCTCAATGTCAGTCCTAAACGACTTCGTCGAAAGTGAACCGACGTCGCGACCTGATGCGCACGCCTTAGAGAACGTTACGGCGACGCTTCGAGATGAAGACATCATGACTTATGGTTCCCTGTTGGCCTCATCGTTTCGCGCAAGGCTAGAGTTAGCTCGAGAACAACCACTACCTATACCGGAAGCAATCGTTCACATGCATCGAGTTTCGCAAGCGTTAACGATCGAGTCGACGATGGAACGAGAAGGCGTATTTACGACGCGAACAACCAACGCTCGTCGCGCGCTAAGCACGTCAATTTTGTTTAATCGTTCACACTTGATGTCTTTGCTTAATACCGCAGCATTAGGTTCTAGCTCGGACGTGCGAGCTTCTTGGTTTCGCGAACTGTTGTTGCGTGTGTCAACGAGTGTGGCCATGTCGTTACCCGCGAGAAGACGTGGTGAAATGATGCACCTGATTCGTTCCATAACGAATGGTCAAGTGTCTACGGACGATATGCAGCGTGTTGTCTCGAGCATAAAGACATTACTGAATAATAAATAATAATCGTCGCATTAGGTCAGTCTTTTATTTTCATGCATGAAAGACATTACAGGCGAGTAGTGACACGTCGAGAACTTGGTTCTCGTTGCTAGGCAATGGTATGGAATTACGCGGACCAGCCCATAGCGTGACGCCGCGCGTCGCGTTATTTGTCGGTAGAGTAATGTCATGGGCAACAGTCATCGACACATCGTGTAGGCTTACGGCACGCGAAAAGTAGTTTATTTGCGCACCGCGAAACGCGACTATGCCTTCTTGTCGTCGCCTAATTGACGTATTATCATCACTCTCCTCGAGTAAGGCGAGGCATGAACTGGGCATGCCGTTGAGATTAAGTCCAGGCATATCCGTATGTAAGAACCATGGACGAGAAAATGAGTTATTTAGCCTCAGGTTAATGACCCAAGAATAAGTGTTTGTCCTGACAAGTCCAATATTGATGAGCGAATCAACGTCACAATTCGTGAATACCACGTAGAAAAACGAAGTTCGTGGCGTATCGTACAATAGATCGCCCGCTTGCGTACGCATATCAAACGCGAGCGTGTCACCCCGTTGGTTAACGGGTCCCGGCGCTAATCCTGTCGTGTTCTCGAGCAATAAATCAATTACCCTCGCGATCGAGGTGGCGTACGGATAAGCGACCTTGGCAGTCACGACCTGCCCGGTATTCCAGTATAAGTGTGCAACATTTCTCGTGGCATTGCCTAGATTGATTCCTTCGGTGACTTCACTCGAAACGAACGTGCAATCAATTCCAGTCGTCGAAAATTGCGTCCCATCCGCGTAAAAAAGATGTAACCTGGTCCTATGCTTGAATGGTGTTGGTTCCTCAATCTGTGTATCACGTCGAATGCAACGTACTTCACGTATCGTTATGGCGTTTGGGTTAAATCCAAACACGTGTTCGAGCTTCAAGGCTGGCAACGTGACGTTGCTCGTCGTGACACGCGGACCACTCAGCGAATCACTGCGACAGTAGAGATTTGGTATCTCGTCACTCGGCTCGAGACCTCTTCTTAACACGCGTAACATTGCCGCGTAGAAGGCGGACGTTGTCGTCATGGCTCGAGAAAGTCTAGGGGCTCACTCTCCAGCACTAGTAACGCCTCATTAATGTAGCTATCTTGTAGTGGAATTTTTTCCCCATGCTCTACGTTGACTTCATTCGATGGCATTAAGTCATCCGTGATACTTACTCTTTGCACACTAAAATTCCTAAATTGTTCGGCGACGAATGCTGACACGATTTGCGGCGTCGTGACTGGAAGCTTATTGCACTTTTTCGATGGTTTCTTTACGCCAGCCGCTCTTTGCGTTTTTCCTAGACGTTGTCTTGGAGCGGTAATGTCCAGTGTTTCTTGCTCAAAGCTCCACTTGTAGGTTTTCTTCATTTCTTTCTCGTACTCGAAATAAGCGGCCGTCATTTCGTCTCGTCGATTCACGCCGTCATCAAATGTATCGTCGCCGTAGCCTGATTGACTCCGTGCCGTTGCCTGATGCCGTAGCTTGGACGAGTGCGTGCCGCGCGCCATGATGGTCGATAAGTCGTACGATAGCGCGAGCGTAGAACCATCAATGGGCCTAGGGTGTTTGCCTTTCAGCTGCAATACTACGGCATTACAGCGCTCCATCGTTAGTGCGCCGAGCGCGATAACGCCACAACAGTTTGTCATGAAGTAACGCGTCGTGCCACGCGAGAGAGCATCTAGCATACTGTAGCTTTGCACGGTCCCGCGTTCCTCAATCAGGCAGAGCGTGACGTGTTGCTTGAGATGAGGTTTGTTGGCGATACTAATGAGTTGTTCCTGAGGACAAGCAATCAGTTCTAGGCCAATGTGCGTAATTGTGGATTTTTCTCGGCCGTTGACGTTGACACTAATGACGTAGAAAACGCAATGATACTCTGGTAGCGTTGACTTGACGATGGCGTTAAGTGTCGATAATAGTACTAGTATACTCTCCTTGCATACGTTAACTGAAGCGGCCATACTCAAGACTTGACATAACGATACGTAAACGGCATGGACCCCGTCTGGTTCTTTTTCAGTGTTCTGTAGGCCATCACTCGTAGTCAGCATCATGGCGTTGAAGAGCCGCGATATACTCATTATTCCACGTTACCTAATGAACGAATAACCCGAGACAAGGCAATAACGTTCGCTTTTCTAGCGTGTTGATGAAGAGTGTCGGCTGATGCTGGGTTTTGGAATGACGCTGATGACAATATTTCCCTAATCGATGGCGGCTGATGTCGCTGACTGGACCACATCGATGACACTACGTGCTGTCTTTGGCGACGCTTTATATTGTCTTTTGTGGCACCGCGACCTCGTAATGTCCTAATCCCACTCGTTAATCGTGATGGTAGGATAGACGGCGACTTTATCCTAGACAATAGACTCGTCGTCTTTAGCGTTGGTATCTTGCTCGGCGCCGGAATTGAGGTTTTCGTTTTTGTGCTCGTAGCGTTCAGCGAACTTGGTCTAGCCGTGGGTACGGGAATTTTGCTTGGTCTTGGCGCAGCCGTAGCGGGTGTAGCCTTACTCGTTCCTGTCGGCGAAAGGCTAGGTTCGCTCTTTTTATTCTTGTAGCGTTCGTAAAGCGCAGAGCCTACCTTTGCTGCGCCCATAACCCCAAGTAGAACAGCTGGCGCGATAAGTCCTTTAGCGGCATCGCTTGAGCCAGTTGATGCTTGCTGCTGCTGCTGCTGCTGCTGCTGCAGAGCAATTTGTTCCTCATCGGGATTCTCATCTGGCGCACCACGGCCGGTACGCCTTCGGCGACCACCGCGCTTGCAAGCAACCGTAAACATGGCGCGCGGATAATGAGACAAGTTAATTATCATGACGTGGCTTTATTTGTTAGGTCAAGCATAATTAGCGCGATCGCCACCTGGATAGAGCTCCAGATAAGTTTGATATGATGCCACCGTTTTTCCTAATAGACGCGAAAGCAGTGTTGGTAGCCCTTGAAAGGTTACCAAGTGCACTTAATTTTGGTGTAGGCGCAGTCGCGCGAAAAGCAGCTATTGTACTTGGCGTAATGGCGCGCGATCCCTGCGACGTCTTGGGCGTAACCGCATTGAAAGCAGCATTCCTAGCCGTACGAGTCACGTCACTGACCATGTCCTTTGCAACAGCGCGTCCCGCCTGCAAGTCCGCTCCGGCTGTCTTTACGGCTGACTTGACATTATTGGCAGCCTTCGAGACAGCAGCCTTAACGGCCTTGGATCCCTGGTAAGCCTTATAGGCAGCATAGCCACCTGTCGCCAAAGCGGCGAGTGGCCCGATGGCCTTTAGCGTATTTCCCACGTGATCCGTTTGTGGCTGTACGTTGACCACAATCTTTTGTTCGCGTTGAGTCTTCCCCTCGTTTGGCTCGTCTGCTTGCTTTTCGGCGCCTTCTCCTCTACCTCGTCGACGTCGATGTCGTGACCCTCGTCCTCCTTTATTATACATGCGCCACTTTGCCATGGTCGCCTAACGCGCTTTTCGACGACCGCCTCGCTTAAGTCCTTTTCCGTAAATTGGTAATGGTGTTCCCTCGAGAATTGGTGCGTTGCGGATTCGTGTTGCGCCGCCAGTAGTTACCGCGTATGGATTCACGCGGCTCTTGCCTCGTCCCGTTCGGCGTCCTCTACCAACCGCTGCGAGCCCGCTTCCGGACTGAGCTGTAACGAGAGAACGAAGCGACGGTGGTTTCCGACCCCTGCCACCAAACAGTCCACCTAATAGCCCTGGGATGAGCCCAGCAAGAATATTCATTCTATCAGCTAGACACGCTCATAAATGAAGAGCAACGAAATGTGGCACGACATATTGTAGGGTTTGCTTTTGCTCAAAGCCAAGAAAGAAAACTCACTAAGCTTTCCCTTAATTGCGTCTAGCGCGGTTGGGATCGCGTATCCAATTGTAGCTTCGAGGGCCGGTCGCGCCATCATTTTTAGGCCACTTTTCAGGAAGCCACCAATCGCCGCCCCCCAGCCGCCTCGACCGCGCATACGCCTGACGTGCGTTTTTTGCATCATGGACGTGGTCTATCACGGTGTCACTAAGGCTGCTAAAGATTTAGTGACTAATTTATGCAGGAGCGGCGTGTCACACATTAATCCAGTGTTACCAGCGGTTCCACGCATTCTAGTAATTGGTAGTAGCGGTGATGGAAAGACGTCAAATGTGCTACCCAGCCTTTTGGGTGGTATTCTAGGTCCAATCTCGGCTAACAGTCCAAGCGCGTCTAGACCAGCTAATGGTATTGCGGCAGAAACGCATGGTAACGATCCGGACGATGAGCGCACCGCGCCTGCAGCGAAGAAACAAAAGACAGCAAGCCCGCAGGTTCCTAGAACCGTCTACTATGTATGTGACGAAGGACCAGTAAACAATAACGCCATCATGAAATCACGCTTTGAGCGCGGTATGGCGGCCGTGTCAGATACATTCAATGGACAAGTCGTCAACTTTACGGATCTTCAAGCGCTACTAGAACAAACTGACGCACCACTGCGTGGCGCCGTGATTGTTATCGAGGACCTGGATTTACTAACCGTTCAAGTTTCTAGTAGTGTCGCGGCAAAGCGCCTAAATTTACTATCCACACTCGTCAACAAGTATGCCAACTCTCAAGGTATAACGCTAATAACAACGACGCAGAGTCATGGCGAAGACAGAACGTCAGTACATGGGAAACGGAACATGAACCTAAAGCGAAGTCATAACGTCTTCATTGGAACGAATGAATCCATCAGATATTTTGGTGGTACGCAACGAAGCGGCGAAAAAACAAACGATACGCTTGAAGCGGCCATCACGCTCTCGAGAGCTATCAAGGATGCCATTAATGCCATACGGCAAGATGCGGAGGCAAAAGACGAGAGCGATAGCGCGGAAGTAATGCCGTCAAACGACATTATATCAATCCCGTGGATTGTCCGATTACCCAATAACAAGGACTCGCTCTTGGCCGTGCCCATTTCGGAAACAACCGCCTCATCACAATGAGTACGACTGACCCTACGGCTGCTCGTGTGCGAAGTCTCGTACTTGGGTCTTACCTGACCAATGATCGTGCGAAATACGCAACGATACGTGCGCCAGGTCTCGAGTCAACTAACGTTGACAAAGCTGAAGAATTCGCTCGATACTATAATCGGCTAAGTGGGCTTGGGCTTCCGTATCCACAAGTCTCGTTGCGTGGTCAACTACCAGGTTTCCCAACGACCGTGTCTGAAAATCCGATTGCCGTCTATACGGACGCTAGGTTACGATCATTGGCTTCACTATCACCCACAGACATGATCACGCCAACGCACGCGTCAACGTTCAAGGGACAATTTGCTGTGCTCGCTAACGAAAACGCGCAGAGTCGTGGACTAAAACTGCCCGGTTCTAAGCTCATACAGCCAGAACGAGATGCTCTTAAGAGCCAAATGCGTGAAGCCGTTGGCACTCGACTAGCATCGCGTGGCTTTCGCTTCTCCTAAGAGTAAACGTCATGGCCAGTATCGAAATTGGGGCAACATATGGTGGAGAAGGAACATACGACTCGACGATTGATCAGGCTCTAGGCGGTTTTGAGGGTTATCTAGGCTCCATGCCATATGATTTATTTGCGTCAAGTGAATTACTCGCGGCGTTTAACGTTTCTTCATGTCGTGAAGGAAGGCGTCTCGTGGTGCTAAACTCGGCTTCGTCTTCGTCTAGCGGTGAACATTGGCTCGCCTTATTTCGCCACGAGGGCATGCCTAGTAATTGCGTCAAGGTATTTGATCCGCTCGGAACCATTGCCATTGACGCAATTCCAACACAAATTAAGAATGGCGCCCTAACCGGCAAGGTCCTGGATATACTCGAAAGCATCAATCTCGTGATTGTTGACGCTAGTAAAGCTTATCAACTCTCGAGCGGTGACAGTTGTGGAAAAATGGTTATCCTATTCGCGCAATTCTTATTCTCGAGACCAGTTATTAACCACGGGGTAGCCATTTTTCGCGAATTTGAGCTTGAGCGCGCCCTAAGACCGGCACTGTCCGATTCAGAGGCCAGCATAAACGAAACCGCACTAGCCTTGTGGAGCAAGACGCATGGATCGACACTTCCTAACGGCGAGGCAGCCAGCGAGAGATAATGCCGTCGTGTATGATAGACCAAGGGAACCACTCGACTATCGTCAGCCATACACCTCCTTCGCAATGGTGACCAACACCACTAATCTTATGCGTGGCAAGTACTCGGACATTAACACGGGTCGACCGGTAGTGGTCGACTCGGCACAACGTAATAGCATTCAACTAATGTATGACGTCGCGCGCAGAATGGACGCGGCATGGGCTAAAGCGCAAGAACTAGCGTCACGTTAGGCAAACAAGTGCCGCTACTTACCAACTTTCTTCTTCCATGGCAATGTCAATGGAGGCCTTGAGCGCTGATTGAGCCTGTTCGCGTTCAACTTTCCGATGAGCGCTTGCTTGTACTTCGCATCGTGCTGGCAATAAATTATTGATAATGCTTGTTCCGTTGGGTATTACGTCTCCAGTGACCGTAATTCGTCCTGAATGCGGTACGGCAGGGCGCATGTGCCGTCTCAGCATAAACTTTGCTGCCTTAACGCCACTCGTTGTGGTGAAAGCAGCACGCCACGTTACGGGATACCCCGTTCGACGCTCACGCTCGCCAGGCGGCAAATGCGAGTAATGCAACTTGGCGATATGCGCTAACTCTGCTTGAACTCGTGCATGATGCGTCGCTAGTTCGGCTTGCGTAAATGATTGTGTTGGCGCGGGCATATCCGAGGGAAAAGATAAGCCTAGCGCGCAAAGAAATGTATGCAACGAGACTTGCTTCGTGTTGGCGCCCTTACAGGCACTCTTGTACGGTCGACAAGTAACTAACGTGGCATACATTTCCTCAGCGATAAGCTCTCGTACCATGTCATGCGTCGTCTTTAGTGGATGGCAGGACCAGCTAACAATTGCCGAGCAAATTGTTTCGTTCGAGAAGCCACATGACTGCAGCGTTTCCAAGTGTGCTAGAATGTCTTCGTCAATTACGTTGGCGATCATGTTTTTGGCCATGGTGAGCTTATCGTTCCAATCCGTGGGTGGGAGGCTTCTAGTGAGCCGAAGCGCTAGGACGTGTAGTGCCCTAACGCTCGGATGAATATCCTCTATAGACACATTTGCCAAACTCTCGAGATTGTTCAGCACTTTCTCAATCGACTTTGTCTCGAAAAGACCATAAAATTTCTTGCCAACGTAAAAAGCCAAGTCAATCCTTGCCCCACTCGTTTCGTCTGTAGTAAACATACGCATCACGTCCGTTGTAGCATCATACGTCGCTTGTCGACGTGAACCATCTGCATTCTTTACTCCATGCAACTCCATGAATGCCGCGTACTGGCTGTCTGATAATATCGCGTGACAGCTATCAGTATCTCGCGCGAAAGAAGTCGGGAAACATTCGATAGGCAAGTCATTCGAGATATCATGCAACAAATCAAGGCCCCGTCCGACGCACCACGTTTGGTATGACCGTGTACCTGCAGGAATTAATTCGTCAACTGTCGCGCAAATCTCACCAATCATCTCATGCGCTCGTGACGTTATCTTGCTAAAGTTCCAAATCATCCCTTCACGCGCCGGTATACCACGCTTCTTGCGTCTAGTCACGACACACGTGGAAGAAACGTTAAACGTCTTACCACGACTCTTAACTCGCGCTCGAAGAGTATGTCGTAGTTTCGCCTTGAACGCCTTATTCTCCTCCTCTCGCGAGAGTACTGGCGTGAGTTGAGCCAACTCAATCTCACCAATCTCGGCAGACGGCTCGTGCCACGAGTTTGACGTAGGAGCGTGAAGTGCTGGCGTTCCGAGTGTGCGATTCAGTTCCAAGCATGCTTGCTCAGCTTCCTCTTCCGTCATGCGCTCTCGAAATAAACAATTCTCACCATCAGCGGCGAGCATATCCCGTGACAGCCACGGCGAGGGTATATTCTCACCGATATGCCAGCTATCGACATGATTCTGCGCGCGCTGACCCATTTTGCCGCAAAAAGAATTGGCAAGATTCTTGATGATGGTTCGTATGATCATGAAAGGACTCTTTGAGTCACCATTCGCCTGCGATTCCATCGACTGCTTTAGTTTCTCGAGCGTTTGCCCGTAGTCGCGGGCCAACGGCCAAGCATTCTCGTGATCGCACACGAAACTAAGCGGATGCTCGAAAAACTTGATCGAGTATCCCCAACGAGCCGCGATAGCGACATGGTGTAAATTCATCAAGCCAACATATGGCTGTTTTTCCCACACCGTAACACCATCGAGCTTGAATGGAATTGGGACAAAATTAGACATGCGTGGCCAAAAAGACTTGGCTGGTGGCAAGCACTCAACGACAAATGTCCCAAAATTAAATGGCTTCTTTCTCGATGCAGCGAAATTCCCTCGGCTCTTGAGGACAAATTCTTCCATGACGCGCAAGTCGGCATCATTGACACGTCGAAACGGACCTTTTGGCATATTCTCGCACATTGCTTGCCCATATGCGCCGCTAATATCAAGAGTAACGAGACGATCTTCGTCCTTAAACACATGCACAAACGGCAGCCGAAATAGGCTCGGTAGGGCACCAAAATGACGCGCATTAGCGAGACATGCCAAAAAGCGCTCAACGAGAGACTGTTTCATAAACATGCCTTGTTTCGTCACGGTACACATACCACCAAAAGCAGTTTGCGTGAAAGCTTGCTTAAAGCCATCACCCGATGGCGTCACGACCGTCACGTCAGCATTGAGCAACTGTCCAAATACCAAAGTGGCTCCAGCGGTCGTTGAAGTTAAGCAGCGTATGAGCAAAACGTCTAGGCTCTCGATAAGACGTGCCTTCTCCTCGTTTCCTTCCTTTTGGCGTAAAAAACTAGCCAATGCATCCAAAACAGTTTTGCTGCCATCAATAACACCCATCTTGATCACGATGGGTAATATTTTCGTATCAATTAGGCAATAATCGTTAACAGACTTATAAATGTCAATAAGTCCTTCGTCGTCCAAGTTGGCGTCACGCCATGCTTTCCACGTGTCTTCATCGAGCCCGTATGGCGTATACACGCGCCGACCCTCAATATCTTTTCCTCGCGCCCACTCTTGCTCAATGGCCGTTGGTGATATGAGAAACCTTGTCTTTGTTTCTATGCATGGACGGACTCGACCGCGATAGCAATCATTCACGAGAGCAAATGGACATTCACCTTTCTGGAGAACGTTCATGTTCTTCGCGACGGACCGTAGTGGAACAATGGCACCGTATAGTTTCATCGTGTCACCCACACCCAGCCCAACCGTTATCATGGGGCCATTCCCACGAACTGGTGGAAACTTTGGCTCATAATTAATGGCCACAATTCGACGCGCATTCCCAATCGTCAAGTTTAGGTTGGGAATTTTTCCATTGCGAAGCGAGCCATGCTTCGCGCGTAGTTGATCGATTAATGCGGGTGAGAAGAAAACGTTATCCCACTTGTCGCCGTTCCAAGCGTGGCAATAAACTAGTCCGTTACAACCGCGGTACTTGCACGTTGATTCTAGGCACGAATGTATGTCCAACACGATATCCGCAAACACCTGTTCCAATGGCCTCGTCGCGATCACCCCATTCCATTCTTCGCGTTGCGCCATATCCACGCAAATTGCTCTTTCAGTATTAGCAAAAGATCTCACGTCCATCAATAGACTCACGTCCAAGCAATCATCATCACCAGCATTGTTAGTCGTGATTCTTGCCGTAGCTATAGCAAATAGACTGCTCGCTCTCTCAATTATTGTCTCGGTAACAAATCGAAACTGTTCGAGCAATCCTACTCGTTCCTCTCTAGTCAATTGAGATTTTTCAGTTTTGCCCGCATGTACCGAAATGGAAGCCGTAATGTTCACAGTGAGACCCAAGCCACCATCCCGACAAGAAGATACATCCGTTTCCAATGTCATGTCACCACGTTTATCGACCATAGTCTCAATCACCTGTTCCATATCATACGCCACCATCACGATAATTGTTCCAGCCTCAACGTAATTCATCATGCGCCTATTGAGTGGATTAAGCGAAATTTGGCGTTGCTGATCACTACGACAATTCTCACATTCACCCGTAATAAACGACAAGTTCTTCTCGCACACGTCAATCACGTCACGCGGTAGATAGCATTCACGACATAGGCTGAGTAAAGTATGTTGCCGTATAGGTATCAACACAACATTCACTATGCCATTCCATAGCAACAAAAGATGTAGGGATCGTTGAGACTTATTCTCCGAAAAACGATCTAGGTAAATCGTCGCATCATCGCCAGAATCTTTATGCCACACGTGCGACTCACCCGTTTCGAGGGCTGCTCCACGCTTAATCTCTCTGACATTGGCGACGTTGACAATGTCGTGCGGCACAAAGCGCGTTATCGAGATCCAGCCTGTTGGATTCATGATTCTCCAAGCGTCGCTCGAGCTGCGTATCGCATCATACACGTCCACAGATGATAGCGCAGAACCATCTGCGCGCGAGCGTACCGGAATGTCCATGCATAATACGCCAGCCGCGACAAAAGAATTCGTGTGCCATGTATCGTGACTCGTAATGAGTCGACTGACAGCCACAAGGTTCATGTCGCCCAGACTTATGCGCTCAACGAGTAGCTCCGGTTGCGCATCAATCATATCGCGCCAAAAAGCCGCAGACGACGATAGACGGTCAGCGTTAGATGCCATCACGGCGCTAGAATGAGAAAACAAGCACATTTATTTTTACTTATGTAGAGCGTGCTTCTTTCGTCCACTGACGCATCACTAATGTAATGGCAGGTGGTAGAGCAGCAATACTCGCAGGAACAGACACGAGCGCATGCTCGTCAATCTCGTCAGTTTCGCCTAACGCCATTCTTGCACGCGAATCAATGCACATGCCGCAACGAATCCAGTTACTGATAGTTGAACGCGCACGAAGTCGAAGTAAATCAATCATGGCTGGGCTGAGCCATGCCATGTTAGCGTCCCGCGTATGAATGCCGACGCAAGACGACATGATGACGTTTCCTAGTACGATTTGGCGGGCGTATAGCTCGATCGGGCGAACGTAAGCGAGTGGTACACTTTCTTGATACGCCATTTGATCACGTATTTCGCGCAAACATTCCGCTATCACGATGCATAACGTGGATCGTCTCAATGGCATAGCGCCAGCGAGTAGTGCTAGCAAACATGTAAACGTGCTTCGAGCGTGACAACACGACCGAATGACGTCTAGTTCCCTCGTCTTGCTATCGACCGAGAGCGTGACTTGACGCATCGACATGAGCGCATTCTCGACAGCTTGCAAGACGGTAATATCACTGCCGCGATATTGAGTCGTCGTTGACAAGTCCAGCATCCACGCGAAAATATCTCGATGCGCTTGTTCGCCCATTTGCCATCATGCCACGAGCAACGATCGCATCTCTTATGTCTCTAGCGCTCGTGCTAGAACTTCCGCGTTTCCGTCGTAATATAGTGAGAATCTCGATAGATTATCGCCAGCGTGAGCAATATTCAGACTCATTATGCGGTTACCAGCGATACCCGCTTTCGACACGGTTGACAAGAGTGCCGAACATCGAGATCTCCAAGCCATCTCGTCATCTCGCCTTAATAGTGCATTGGATCGTGCGAGACCGCAGGAGTAAAACGAACTCAACAACGCCGGCGAAAGCCCAGTTAGCATCGCGCTTGCCTCCTCCACGTCTAGAGGGCAGCCATCTACTATTTGGCGTATGCATAAAGTAGAGATCGTAACGAGTAGCGTACTATCCACGCGGTCTACGGTTCGCATGAGCAAATACCATAGCACGAGAAAAGGCGAATCCGTAAGAGACGCCACGTCCGTCGCGCTAACGACACTAAACATGCCAGGCGAAGGTGGTACGTCTCCCTTAAAAATCCTTACGATATGCCCCCGCACTACCAAGCAAATGGCGCTCTTACACGGTCGCGTCGTGAGCGTCATGGCCGTATCGTGGTTAACGTGAACAATCGCGGGCTGCATGGGCCATCTATCAGGCCACTGCTGCTGCTGCTGCTGTTGTTGCTGCCGCGACATGACACTCAATAACTACCCTCATGGATACGTTTATTAGCGAAACTAATGTCACGCATGCACTCTAGCGTATTGCGTTACGCAGCACGTAAGCGAACCCAAACAGCCCAGTCAGTAAACGAGTCGGGCACACGATCCACCTCAATGGATGCTCTTTGGCGTGAATGGAAAATATCAGGCATTTTCGTCGAGCGAAAACCAGCCGCGCGTAAATTCGACAGAAAAGCTATGCAGCGCCGCATCCATGTCATGTCGTCGTGTCGATGAATGAGAGGTCCGGTGAACGATTGCATAGACGACAAGATCGTCGAGGCTACGCCAGCCCCAATACCCGTAATCATAGCGCTCATCTCGTGATCGCGAAATGTCGTTGATGCCCTCATTTGCGTGAGGCACTCCACGCCAATCGGGATAAGAGTGGAACGAATAACCATGTCTCGCGCTTGAGTGAGTAGGTACCATAACACCAAAAATGGTACCCTTTCCTGTCGCGCCACGTCGATCGCGCTAATCGCATCAAACAATCCATCAACAGCCTCGGCCCTTCCGTCGTACACCAGAGCCATGTGCATGACAATAGCTCGTGCACTCGAGCGGTCGCTACCGCCGAGAGAAAGTAGAGCGTCCTTAATGCCATAATGTTTCACGAGCTTGCCGGGCAAAAACGTCGTTACGCGGGTCCCGCAATCAGCCACCGCCGTCGTGCTCCGACTCATCATGCATCTGCTGCGTGAGTGCTATCACTGCCGCAACATAAGCGTCTAGCTGGCGACGCGTTTAATTGAGCATTGCTGAGAGTAGTGACCCTTTGGCCGAGCCGTTTTCTTACTCATCAATGACTAGTTTTGGCGGGAAATCATCAGGCTCTTGTGACCGTGACGTTAGCGACGCATCGCAAGCCTTGACAATCGCATCAATCGCAGCCCTGCGCGCACGCTTAGCCGCTCCATTCTTGACGCGATCTCCAGCCACAATCGCCCTATTCAATTCTCGAAACTCTTTTGAGCCAGTCTTGGCCAAGCGTTCAATGAGAGCTCGTATAGGCATAGACGTGATACTCACCAATTCACTCGCGCATTCGGCCGCCCGCGTATCAAACGATGCTTCACGTCGTAGCCTCTCCCGCAACCGTGAGTTCGTCTTGCTATCGGTCAAGAAAGACACTAGCATTGCGGAAATAATACGAATCGATCGATCATCAGACTGCCGCGTAACCACCAATGCCGCGTACGCCTCGTCCATGAGGTCGCTCAAGACGATACGATCCTGCCCTTCTACTATTGGCCTAGATAGGGCGGCAGCCAAGTACTTGATGTGCCTAAACACGCAGACACGATCTTCCAGAGTACCGTCCATCAGCGGTAATTCGCGAAGCATTGACAGCAGCGAAGTCAGGCCGCTATCCAAGCGCAAGTCAGCTAGTCCAAACAATGTGTCACCTCGACAGAGTTCAAACAGCATTTCTAGGCCATTCAATCCTTCAGCCATCAAGACGCGCGCCACGGTTCCTGGACTAGATACCGACGTGCCCGCAAGCGCGCTCATGATCAAACAACTAACGTTGCCTTCGACTGACTCGCACGTTTTATTTGGTTACGTTACACGCGCACAAATATACGCAAATGCATGCCAAGACGATGCCATGATCCGAGAGCTACTCAGGCACTGCTATACGGTCGAGTAGAGCCCGCATGCGGGCGGACGAGACGTCCTCTTACACGACCGTGGCGCTCGTCTCTCCGCCATCAGTTGAGTCGTTGGCGGACAAGGCGACTTCTTCCACGACCGTGGGGATCGTCTCTGCAGGCTCCGCGTTTAGCAGCGTCTCTCCGGCATCAGTTGAGTCGTTTCTTTTCCGTTTCTTACTCTTACCACTCCTCGTCGTGCCATCCGTCGCGAGAGAGCTAGAAAGACGTGCAAGCGTCGCGCGCAACGCTTCCACTCCGCATCGAACGAGGGCGGTAATGAGAGTCCTAATAGCTGGCACACAAATCGTAATTATCGCGTCCAACAAGACACCATCAGTCGTGTCCGTAGAAAAGCGAGCATCAAGAATGGCCAGTAACGTAGAATGAACATTTGCGTGCGCTAGATGTGCAATAAGCGCCTTGACCACCATGTCGAGATGATGATCTCCAGGAGCTCGACACAAGAAGGGCATCCACGCTGGGTCGATAAGCGTATCAAGTGCCACACCATGCTCGCCCTTGACGGCTGGCATTCTCCATCGCTTAGCCAACCCCATCGCCTCCTTGTACATTTGTTCCTTCTCATCCGTGGAGTAATCACTCTCGACGCACGCATACAGCAACTGCTTAACAGTTGCCATGACCGCCGGGTTCTTTAGCGGGACAACGTTAGCATCATTCTTCTCGTACACAAAAATAAACAAGCGTTCCAGGTTCGCTAGAGAGGCGGACGAAGCAGGCATCCTCGCACCAAGCTACTGTCACGCTGTTCGTGATTCTGCTCGCCGACAGCCGCCGTTATATACTCAGTTAGGGCACGTTGATCCTCTATCGTGTATCTCGGGCTGATGCGGGACATTAATCGATTAAAGGCCCATCTCGCGGAAAATTGATGTGCCCAAGACGGTGACCTTGTCCGAGCACTCTCGATTTCGCACCTCAAGCCAGCCGTAACTTGCTCGTTTAACCCCGAGCGATCCATGACACTCTTGATTGCGTTTATCCAGCCGTCAATGTGCTGATCCGAAAGCGTCCATGGTGCCCCCGCTCCGTCATAACTATTAGCGTTCGCCACAATTGACGTAAAACCAGACAGCGAATGAAGCGTCGCAGTTTCTTCCCCGCGCACATGCGTAACCGTTCCGCCGCGAGGCACGTGCTGTGCTAGTTGTCGCGTATTTTGAAACAAGTAGGTGGGTATTATCCTCAGCTCAATAGCTAAGCGCTGCGTGAGTGGCGTGAGTCCCATAATTAACGTACGCCACGCTAGTACGTCGCGAATGAAGCATAGCGCATGAACGAACTTCTCCCAATGCGACATAGACTGCGGCGTAAGTACTTCCGGCAAGACGGGTCGATGTATGCCAGAGTTGAGGCATTCGGCCGCGTCCACCGCCAGACCAACACCAAAAGGTATAACCATCGAGAGATTCGGAGCATCTTTTGCTGTTCTCGAGAATGCCGCCTCAAAGAGATTCTTGATATCGTTAAATTCACCCAAACCTTTCGCTATCGGCGTGTCTATCGGTAGCGCTAACGCTCTGCGAGCCGTCGACGTAAGCCGCGTGGTAAGCGTAAAAGGATGAATGCATAAGACATGAACGTGAATAGTACGTCTATCCATGTATATTCAACGCGCCAAATGCGTCTCGCAGTGGTACAGGAATCGCGCTCGCGTTGCGCTCAATATTATAAAACATACGCACAGCGTCAACACCCGTAAGAAATTCTTCTGACGGGTGCAAGAAAGAAGCAATACGTATCGATCCAGCACTAATGTACCGCAAAACACCAGTCACGTCCTCGTCACGAGCGCGCCCTCGATTAAACCAACTCGGGGCCGCGAGCGTGGCCGTAATAACAATAGCGCGAGCCGAATGACCCGTAAACCAAGGAAAATAGCGCACCTGCCGCAACAGCCCACTCATGGCAAACGACAAGCCCATCATGTTAACTTCGCCCGAATACTCGTCGTAAATACGGGCCGTATCCGGATCATTCTCAAACATGTTATCAACGTCCCCTCCATTACGGAGACGCTCAATAGCATCCTCGAAGAGCTCCGCTAGGTCACTAGCCGATAGACTCGTTGCGTGTTTCTCGACAATACTGTCAATAGTCGGGAGTTCGCCATTCTCTAGTCCAAGAGCTTGAACAAAAAGTAACTTGAACGTATGCGCGTCTATCTCACGCATCTTGTTAGTCATGTCTCGTATAGCCAGCCGTATATGCTCGTACTCGTTCGGTGATAAACCGCGTGCACCAAAAAATTCCGTCCCGCGCCGACGTAAGCGCGTAGGCGCACAAATTGGTATCGTGATCGTAATTGACCAATTCTGTTGTAACGGCGCATGAGCGTGCAGCAAAAAAGGAATATTACGCTGTTCCAATGGTCTCACAATGTGCTCAATTGCACGTCGGCAGCCGCGTGGTCCAATCGCGAACTGCGACCATAGTTCTTGCTGCGTAAGAGCCTGATTCGGATCTAACGCGAGTAAACGACCACGTGCCGCCTCTAGTGCCACATTACTCGCACTCGCTAGCGGACGTTCTTGCCTAGCGTACGCGTGATCCATGCCCAATCACGGCGCGAAACTGGCTACCCAATTCGTTCCGCGGTTCTGGGTTAAAGCGTTGACTCGTTTGCTGCTGCTGCTGCGGCAGTTGTGGTTGCGGCTGGCGCTGCTGCCGTTGCTGATCTTCGTGAATTATATGCGAAACGGAGCCACGATCTCGAGACCGAACTGCCCCCTCGATTAGTCGCGCTCCCCACGTCGAAACGAATGGCCGTCCCTTATCGTCCGAATCTAATAGGGTTCGTAGGAATGTCTCGACCGCTACGGATGTTTCGCCAGCATCAGATGTGTTTTCAATCTCGTCGCCAAGCGTAGCATGCAAGACATCAACGTGATATCTAGTGATTGCCACCATACCCGCCATGAGTGCACGCTTATCAATCTCCATCGGCAAATGCGCGAAAGGGTTATCCGCAGAAACGGACACTTGCGTTGAACGCGTTAATCTTGATGGGTATAGGCCGCTCACCTTACACGCGTGAGCAATTGCTTGAGGAGTCGCCAGACGAATCACGTGCGTTTTCGCTACAGCGTGTTGCATAATCACCCATCCACGCCTAAACGGAATGTCGAGTTCCGCAATGATGTCATGCTCCAAGGGCGGCAAATCGACGGTTTCGTTATCAACGGCGAATAGTGCCGAACAGGTCATGACAAGAAAGCGTAACACAATTAGTGATGTCATGTCAACAGCTCCCTGAACATAGTCTGGCCCAAGCATCTCCACCTGTCGAAGGGTATCCTCTAGTCCACCGCGATCCATGACACTGGCTACATGAGAATCTAGCGTAATCTTGATATCACGAATCTGTCCCATATACTTTACGACTTCAAAATCAAATACACGCTTGCCAATCAAAAAGTCTACGGTCGAAACTTCTGAATCGACTCGTGACGCCGTAACGCGCCGTAAGTCGGTCAATATAGGTAACCAAAATCTTGCCAACGTTCCATCTTGAACCGGCGTTGACTGCGGCCCCGATTCTTCCCTTGGTGTTCGCTGCGCAACCGGAGCGACATTGCGTCCCTTCTCGCTACTCGCCTGTGTAGCTTGCTCGTTGAATAAGTGCGAGGCCAAAAACTTGCCCAACTCTTCGAATTGCGCAAACTTACTCTCGCCAGCCATTGCTCTTCGCCCTTTCATGATAGCCTCTCCATAGTCGACTGCCTCCATTAAGTTTACGCGCGGTAAATTATTGCCCAGTTTATCGTTCGCGTGAGTCGCGGGAAGCGAAAAACTCTCAATGGAAGACATCGCCTCACCCAAAGGCACACGTTCCGTTTGGCTACTCATCTCACGCGCTCGCTCAATAATCGATGAGAGAGAGCTCGTCTTTTCTTGAGCGAGTTTGGCAAGTTCACTCCTCGCCGAAGGTGTCAACCCGAGCAAACCACTACGCTCGAGTAGAGACAATATTGCACGCGTCGGTCGCTTCCCACTATCAATCCACTCAAGCGAAGGGAAAATATGTGTCCTCAAGTGTCGTACGGCCTCTCTCGACATGTTGAGCTTTAGTGCAATTTCGTTATCGGGGCTCGCGCGCACCTTTGACGCCAGCAACGGATACAGTGTCTGATTCACGACCGCGCGTGGCACCGTAACGTGTCGCGAAATTTCATCTCCGCGCGTTTCCTCATCCGCTTCGTCATCATCCTCATGCTCATCGGCGAACGTTTCCCGTCGAGCCGCTCGCAAGTCTAGGCCCTTAGTCACGTTTTGCTCTAGGTTATCACGAATGGACAAGAATAAATTCGAGTCAATAGGCTCTTTCACCACTAGACGCGTAAGGACGAGACAGTCCTGATCACGCGCTTTCTTGCACGCCTCCTTGTCGAGAGACTGTAAGCCAGAAGCCATCATGAAACATCCCTTCGTATCACCCCACGCTGAACGAGGATTGGCGGCGTGATCAATCATGACTGCGACTAGGCACGTGGCAACCGCCTGATGACCACTCGACAGTAGTCTCTTGACGAGCGCGTCGAGCTCAGTAATCGGGACCGTAAATAATGGACCAGCCGTAAAAACCTTTCCACGCTTAGTGTCACCGTGAAGTACGGCATCAATCACTTGTCGCCGCACGTTCGTGCTCACGCGTGAGGACAACGGTAGGGCAAATTGAGATAACGAAAGTGGAACGAAAGAACACAGACCCAGGACAAAAGACGTCAACGGCATACCCGGGAACAAGCACGTCATGACGCCGGTCCAGCGTGTCTTATCGAAACCAAGAGTAAAAGCATTCAGCACACTCGTGAGTGTCGCCTCCAACGCGTCAACAAACTGACACACGTCCTTCGCCGCCGTCACCCCAGCGCGCGATAAGCCTTTCCGCGTGATTGCGTTCATTGGCACTCGCGCGATATCTCCGCGCCACCAATGAGGCGAATAGCTAAGGCTATCGACCATTACGTCTTGTCCAAGCTCACCAAGCGTACCGCGAGGACGACTCGCAGCACGATACTCGCGAAGTTCGCGCCTACGACGCGAGCCTATCCCAACTTTCCGACCACCCACAATCTCGAGACGCTCATTCGTCCAGTCATCTTGCGCTGCACTATCCAGCGTCGCTGACGTGGCTCGCGTATCGCGTCCTCCAACATTGTGCGTAAACGACGAACTAATCGATAGTAAATCGACAAAACCCTCACGCTCCCCTATGCGTAGACGCACAATCGAGCCGCCTCCGTGACTAGCGAGCGCATTGAGCCGCTGCAAGGCGCTTGCGCCAATCTCCACCTGCGTCACTAGTGAACCCTGACTAACGGGCTCGCGCGACCCTACGTTATTCGCCATATCGTTCAGATTAGCCACAAGGCCCGCCTTGACCAAGGGTTCGTTCTCTGCCGATACGCTCGTACCGCTCGGATCCACTGCCAAATCGCCCGTCTCGACAGCCATCTCGTCCATGGCTTCATCATCGCCAATTTCCGTCAAATCACCAGCCCCCTCACCCGTTATCGCCTCGAGCTCATCTGGTTGCTCGTCCTGCTCAATGTCTGGGCGCCTTGCCTGAGAGATGGTCGGCGCCTGCATCGGGACATTAACATCACGAAGAGCAACCAAATCGCTGGCGGGTAAATTCGATGGACCTGTGGCCACACGAGCCGCTTCAGTCTTGATAGCTCCAGCTACGCGTGGAATAAGCGAGTCTACGCCCGTAGTCTCTTTGTCGCCGAAAAAACCAAACCCCAAGAGATCAATATCGGCCGAATAAGTTGAGCGCGTAAAGCCTACGTGATCCGATGAAGCATCGTAGCGAAATGCGCCAGCTGGTGAGCGCTGAATGGCTGACACTGCTATACGGTCGAGTAGAGCCCGCATGCGGGTATTGGCTAGCTTAGACGCCGCAGCGTGGTCGAGAACATTTGTCACGACAACGTTCTCATCGCTCGACAACGTTTCCACAATGGTATCTCTAGCCGATCTGGCAATTATAGACAGAATAAAACGGACAAAGACGAGCTCCCGCTCACGCAACGATAGTGCACTCGTCAGGCGAACAAGTGAACCATCCACGCCTCGCATCGATAGACACGAACTAAACCAAGAGGGTTGCGTCAGGTAACCACGAAGCGTAGAAATGCCAACACTATCTCTTCGCATAATTAGCTGCTTATTGCCCTCGAAGCAAATTTCGTGAATCGCCATCTCGTAAGGCGACTCATAGCAGCACGCTTGAATAGCGCTAATCGCTTCTCGCGAACCACGATCGTGATCTGTGTCGCTAATCGTGGAAGCAAAACTGGCGCTCGAGTACACTTCACGAACGAGCGAGTCTAGTTCCGTGCACAATAATATGCGAGACGGAATCGCGAGTGTGCGTGCCCCAAACGACTCACGCAACCCAACCCCACTAATGTCCGAAAAGGCCCGCGCACGTGCTTGTACGGGTGGCATCACCTCTGGGTTGACTGGTTGTGCTAGAATCGGAAACGCTCCATTGATAAACGATCCAATAGGAATGAATGGTACGCATCGATGCTCGTTCACGGCCGCTTGCGGCTCAAAGTAATCAATAGTAGGACCCATAAGCTTGCTAAAAGCTCGCGCTTCGGGCATCTCCAAGGCAGACAGTGGTAAGTCTTGCGTAAATGATACGCGTGACATTTGCGGTGGCAACATAACGCCCGTACCACCATGCGACGATAATGCGGGTGTCGATTGGACTAAGCCATTTACTCGCTCCACGATATCATGCCTAGTGATCAAGTCACCGTTACCAAGGGACATTAGGGCGAGAGCCGTGCCTCGAGAGTCGGTGTGAATATCAAAATTAAACGCGTCCGCGTTCAAGCTCAAGCGCGTCAACGTACGGTTTACTGAATCTGGCAAGCCCGAACCGGTCGGGTCGAGCGCTGCCCGAATCATGGCCTCGTGGACGGAGGACGGTCCAAGAAAACGCGTATCGTGCGTGCTCGTATCAACGATAGATGTCCGAACGTGCGCGTACGCGGGCAAATGCTTGTTCATGTCCCACCAAGGTGGTGGCGGTAATTGCGTGATATCTCGCTCCAGCTCTTGCGTCGTCTTACCCCCCGTCACGAAATTCCATAGTGACGTGATGAAAGCTGGCGCGTAATTCGCACGTAAACTTAATGCGGTAGTTGGCGGATTGGACGCCCGCAAAGGATCTCTATCGCTCAATGAGGCGCCGGCTTTATCAGCCGCCATATCCATAGCAGGAATCGGCTCAGTTGCTGCGGTCGCGTTAACAACATGATGCATGAACTGTTCCGTCGCTGGCGGAACAACGCGTGGCTCGACTTGCTCAGTCTTGTGCGTTCCAGTCAGGCCAGCCCCCGCACCCATTTCGCGAGGTCGCAAAACAACAATATCAGCCGCCAACTCGGGAATGGCGCTCGGGTCCACGTTTGTCTCGATAGAAGCCTCATTCAGGCCTAGGAGCTCACGCGATACGGCAATAATCGATTCTCTAGCATCGATGAATCGCGCCAATTGTCCAAGCAATAGTGCCTTGTAGCCCGACGAAAAAGTCACCACACCCGAGCCGACTTGACCAGCACCGTTCTTGCGAACAAGCAAAAAACCCAATAGACTCGACACGAAACCCACACTCGTGAATGCCTGTGACTTGCCCAGAATTTCGCTCGATAATTCATCCCGCGACGTCGTGTCCAGGTGAGCCGAATAGGCGAGAATAGCCTCTAACACTATCCGTCGATATTGAGGCGGTACGCTCGGATGAACATCGATGAATCGTTCCAAGTCAGAATAACTAAAAATGGCATCACGAACCGTCCCAAGATTATGCAACTCCAAGAGTCGACTCGCTGAACTCGTGCTCGCTAGTTCTAGCTCACGCGCATCATTCGTCGCCAAGAAACCAATATCGCTAGCTGCACGTAAATCCAGCGCTATTCCAGTCTCCAAATCACCCGAAACAGCCCTTGACATGAACGAATCTACCTTTGCGGCTCCAGCTGGGTCTAGCAATGCCGAAAACAGCACGTTGGCGAAACGGGGCGATTTCGATGATTTCGCCAAAAACGAAAGGACACGCTCCATCTTCTTTCGAACAACTAGAGCAAACGTCGAAATAAGCGCTGGCGACCCGAGGTCGCGAAACGACTCAACAATAGTCGAACCAGCATCGGCGGCATCCAACTCTTCGACGAGTTCCTTCGAGGCTACCGCATTTCTAGCAACGAAAGACGCGGCCTGGCCGCCATATCGATCGACAATATCCCCGACAACACGCATCACACCCGCCATCTTACCCGCGTTTGGTGAGCCACTATTACTAACCGCGTCAATCAATATATCTCGCAAATTATTATCTTGGCTAGGAACAGCCCCAGCCTTGCCATCCACCACTACGCCGCCAATCGTCCCCAGCACTGAACGTAAATCACTCGGTCGATCGCCAGCGTTGGCGCGATGCACCTCATTCAAGATTCTCTGCACGCTAGACGAATCCAAGCCAGAAGCGCGCAGCACGCTCTCGATAGAAGCAACCGTGTTCGCCATGCCCACGCGTTTACCAGCATCCTCGCGCATCTCGAGCGAAGACATCATGGACGGTAACGGTGGCAGAGGAAAAGACGGCATTGGGGCGCGTGCGCCACTCCGCCCCATCATCGGGTTCGTTTGCCTAGTGGCGGCACTAGCCGTTGAGGCACTAGCGGTACTCGTCCCGCTCGTCGCCGTCCCATTCCTCTGGTCACCTCGATACCGACCTCGTTCACCGTCAAGATCCTTAACTGGATCCAACGCAGCACCACGTCTATTCGCTGCACTAGGTGCGCCAGACGATAGCGTCAACGTTTCGTCTCCGCGTCTTGGTACTTTTCGTCTAGGCACATTTTCGTACGACAACGATGGATAATTAGCATTTAGCATCAAACGAACAGCCGAATACACGTCATGCTTACCATTAGCCACGTTATTCAGGATTGGTAAGCATGTCATCACTACCACGGCAGCCTCTAGAGCTTGACGAGTCGCTGAGCTATTTGCTGACGCGAGAGAAGCCTTGACACTCATGAGCAAATCCATACCACCCTCAATGTTCTCGCGCAAGTACGCAAACTCATCCACAGCATTTTCGTCAATAGATGCTGGAACATAACGAGCTATCATGCGCTGGGCGCCAATCGCTCGGCCCAACCAAGTTTGCACCGTCGAGCGTGCCCTGTCCATTCACGAGACACTAATTGACCAAACACCATCTCAAGCATTTATTTTGAGATTACGCGAAATAAGCTACCACCAGAAGCGAACGCAGCATGCGTGACAAATGCTAGCGCAATCAGCGAGTGTATCGTGCACGCATATCGTGCTTTTCCTTCTTGAGCGTCTCCATCACCGAGTCCCAAGAAGCCAGCCGAGTAACGCGTTCGCTAGGGGACTTGCCCGCCAAGTCACTAAGGCCCATGTGTGCTAGCCAATTGTCCACCGAGACAACATAGGGAGCATAGCTCGCCTCTCGACTAATGAGCAGCGCTGGGCGAATAGCCTTATTCAGCATATTGCTAGCCGCCTCATCCTTAATGGCAAAACCATAGCAACACAGAGAATTCGAGTTACCATACGACGTGTCCTTCGATACCTCACGTCGAGATGTCACCAGCGCAGGTAGACAACGTGTCATCGCTGCCCTGTTTGGTAGCTCCAGGCCCGTAACGGGGTCATAGCCCGACAGTCGAGCCGTGCTCACCTGAGCAGCCGCCACACGACCCGAGACACGGCCATCAAGACGCACCTCGTTAACGTTCACCTGTATGTTAGAGTTAATGTTCGCCACCACATCCTGAGCACTAATCTTCATCGCCACCGAAACAGTCGACAAGGGTACAATATAGTTTTCGGGAAGCGCCACAAGAGCCGGCACGCTGCCCTGACCATCAGCGTCACGACACATGTAAGCTAGCGAATACTTGTTATCCGTCGCGGATGATCGCTCCTTCAGCTCATAACTGGTCCCGTGCACAGTCAGCGTTAGCTTATTGTCTCTATCCTGTCGACAAGAGGCGCCCGGATAGTGAGCATTACACGGTACCACTGGAGACACATCGCTTGGCGTCGTAATCGGGATAATCGAGATTGGAGCCGTCCACGTGATACTCGCGATATCGGCACGCGACACGCTCCCGACAGTACCATCATCATACTCACACTGCACGCCCCGAGTCATAAATTCCGTGCTCATCGGGTTCACCGGCTCCGCCACCTTGCACATCTTGCCATCAACCAGTTTCACGAGGCCAATACACGTTGCGCGCAACACAGACGAAATACGACTAACGTCCTTTTTCAAGATTTGAGCCTCAAGAACGCCGGGCAAAACAGGGAACCGAATAATCGTGTCCCGTGTCGCCGGTGAACCCTCAGCATCCAAAATAATTGCCTTATTCTTCACGCCACCCGTATACTCGAGCGAAGGCACCAATAGCATCAGTGAACGTTCACCAGTAGCGCGTAGCGTATACTGTAGACGAATGAGAATCGAGAGCCATGCCGTAGTCGCAGCCGTTGAAAGAGGGAGAATAGACACATCATCCATTGTCACCAGCGCTGACATAGGGTCAAGATGCGCCTCAACCTTTTGTCGTTTAGCAGAAGGCTCCATGGGTTCAACCAGCTCCACGTCAAGATCAGCCGAGTCGTGTTCCATCCCTCTAGAGACGCAAAAACGCTACGATCTAGTCCGAGTAGGCGAACAGAACGAGAATACTGTTGCCCATAAACTACCCGAATTTATATGCGTTAGCGTGCCTTCAGCAAAGACGCCAATAACTCGAGCGCTTGCGCTCTATCAATTTGCGACGGTTCTGAAGTTACTTTCGGTTGAGCTGGCGGCGCCAAATCTGGCACGGTCTGAATCATTGCTGGTGCTTGTCGAAGCGTACTCGTTTGACGCGTTTGCGCCTGGACGCTTGCACGCGACGACAAATCTGGCTTTGTGGCATTGACAGTTTGCGACTGAGCAAACCGACGCTCAACGTTTTCGCTGAGCGCATTAACGAGCGTTTCACAGGTCTCCAACCTGGACGAGAAATTTTCCAACGCTTGTCTAAGATCCGATAGACCAGAACTAACACTCGCGCGTACCTCAGACAATGCATTATCCACGCTGAGAGCTTGCGTCTCATTTTTCGTCTCCATCTCCTTCATAGCTTCAGCAAGCGTGTCTAAGGAACGGGCCACAATCGGCGGTACCGTTAGACGTTCTAGTTCGTCCTTTGATAGCGCTTCTTTTTCCTTAAACACGCGTGTCACGTCCGCTAGCTGACGCTGCATAGCATGATTCGACGACTCGAGTACCTGAGACATTACAATCGGTTTTCCTGTACGCTCGAGCGCACGACGCGTTTCGCCAATTACGGCTGACAGGGCCGGAACAGTAACTGTCATTGGCATTTCTTCCCTCACGCGCTTCCTACCTCGTGACAACGCCATTGTCGCGCGCACACATACCCAAAACAGTATTTATTGCGTAGATGCGTATCAAGAGTGGCAAGCTATCGGGATCAGTATGGAAAGTGTGAGTGGGACAAAGCGTAAGCACGAGGCGACAGAAACTCAATCGCCACTCGCGGCGAATATTGAGGGTCCAGAACGGCTCGAGCCGAGTTTGGATGCGCCCGACATTTCCACGCACCCAGAAATCATATCGTGGTCCCTTGATGGCTCATGGGAGCAGGCAGAATGGTGTGGTCGCGTTAACGACACTGTCCTCGAGATTACGCGCCACTTGACATTGAGCGACGAGGAAGATGCCAAGCTTGACATACTACAAGCGTGGGCCATCGAGAATGAGAAAGAGACAATCCCGACTCTCACGGACGAGTCCATTGAGGAGTACCGCCAACAGGAAAAAGACTTGACTTGCAGCTTTAGCAAAATGTTGGGTGGCTCGACGAACACGCACGTGAGCAAGTACGCTATTCGCGTAAGCAAATCAAGCGAATGGCTTCTCGTAGAGCCCTTCAGCTTGACGCGTGACGAGAAAAATCAATTGATCGAGGCTGGCCCTACGGAAAACGTCTTGCTACGACACGTCACTGGAAAGCTTAATGGTACCGTTATTAGGATCACGGAAAGCGCTGATAATTGCACAATTAACGGACAGCGTTACCAAATTGACGGAACGAACAAAGTGCGTGCGTGGCAAGTTAAGGTTCGGGCCCGAGGAAACGATCAGCAAGGCATCACGATACTCGCTTTCAAGGTGCCAACGAAAAATGCTCGACTCAAATCCCTGGCAACGCTCTTGTCGAGCAACGATCTCGTCACAACGGAAAAAATCGTCTCGGCGAGTCGCGAGGCTCGCTTCCGGAAACTACAAGGTATTGGTCGAGCGGCGTGCGAGCGCCAGGTCCAGCAAATCAACGAGGGAAAACTCGGGCCAGGTGCTAGCAAGGTGGAAATCGTGGCTGCCTCACCAGGCCTCGGTTTGCCCGTCATTGATCCGCGAGACTATACGCTTTTGGGCGAAAAATCAGATACTTCGCGCGCGCCCGTCTCTGTCGAGACAGTATTGGGAAATACCGAAACTTTGTCGGAAAATGACATGCAACCCGAATAAAGAAAACGCATGAATACAATCTTGTGCTCTTTAATTTGACCCATGGCAAACACACACACGTTAACTAAAAAACAAGCAATGATGTGCCCGTCGTCGGGTTGTTAAATGGCGGAATAGCAATATTGACGCCATTACTAGTGACCACTGACGAAGAAATTGCTATAGCATACAATGTCCATGACTCTGTCGTAACGGGAACAGAGGAGGCTGAGTTAAGGCCATACTCGTGTCCCGCGCTTGACCAGTCTCTAGTAGGTGGCCGATTGAAAAACTCCACAGTTACGGGGAGCGATAGTTTCGTCCTTGCGTGCGGCGCAATAGGCGTGCTTGTCTCGTAACCAACACCATTAGTAATCAAACGGAACGGAAATCGCGGCGGAATAAAAGCGTATGGCCACGTACCATTCAAGACAGTATCGCGAAGTACACGCTCAAAATCATTATTCGCGTAGAGCTGCTTCCCCAATGGGCACGCGGCCGTTACGTTTAGGAGCGATGTAGGTACTTGCGCATCAACGCGGTCACCATCATAACCTTCCTCAAGGTATGGCTTGAAAATACTATAGCTCTGGAGCATCCGAAGCGTCGAGAGTGGAATACCAGCAGGATCAGCTGCTCCTCGATCCGTCAGGTTACACTTAAAAATGTCAACATCATACGTAATATCCTTACTCATACCCAAACAATTTACGCCCGCATTCAAGGAAATCGCGAGACGTTTCAATGGTACTCTATCCGTTGCCACGTCCGCATACGATATAGCCCGCGTATTGCTCGATCCAAAAGCCACATTGGCACCGTCATACAAATCGAGAAGACGGCCATTAGCTGGCTTAGTGGCAGACGTCCAGTTCGTGGAACGGGCATATAGGCCGGGTACTTGTAGGTAGGTCAAGTCTCGCACAAGATTGCTCGACACGCTCGGATAGTCGACAATAAAATCATAATAAGAGTTTGATGTCGTGGCGTATGGAATCTTTTCCAAGAACGCTCGACGCCTAAAATCACTTCTAGCCAATGACTGCCATTGAGCTGTGGGCATCAAGCCAATCAATAGTTGATCACCGCGCGTTACGGCCAAGTCTAGCGTAAAAACGCGTTGATCTGAACCCAAGTCCTCCGTTCCAATATGAAAAATTCTCGCATCAAAATCCTGTCCATCAGTCGAAGCGGTAGCCAGCCCAGCCTCAATTTCAGCCTCACATCCATTATACTGCGTGTTATAATAAATGAGCTGATTAACAAGAGGTGCGCCATCTAGCGTCGTGCCCGTATCGAGATCCGTCTTTAGGCGAAACTCAATTCGCGGCGGATTCGTATGCATGAGCTTGAGGTAGCTAAGCGCTCTATCCTCCATCGTCTTACTAACTACCCACGGAGCAGCGGACGTGTTCAACGTAGAAAACCCGGTATACCCGAGTTTCGCCGCCATGATAGTGGCCAATCTCGAAATACAATAACCAACGGGTTGTAAATTACCAGACGAGTCAAAACCAGAATAAACCGTTTGAGACAGCCGCTTAATAATCTTTGTGCCAGGCTCATGAAACCGAAGAGCGTTGAATTGGTCCAGATTAAGAACAATCTGAGGCGGTAGGACCTGAACCGGTCCGTGATGCGCCCAGCTCGGGAAAATGCTTGACATGGGCACAAGAACTGGCCAGTTAAACTCGTAATTCCCAGCAGACGTAATCGTCGCATTCGACCTCAACTCGCGCGTAATCGACTCGTGCCACCTCAGGAAAATACTTGACGCCGCCGTCGCCGGTGATGATAACTCCAAATCACCGCTATCGTCTGGAGCTAGCTCGTAATTATTATTAATAGCGACATCCTTAAACCTCGTCGGGAAATTACCCAAAGTACCATTCACTAGCCCCGCCAAAACATTAGCCTCTGGCGTGCTAACGTAAGCCCTATACAGCGCCGACGGTAGCGGCCCCAGCGCGGTAGCGGCATTCAACCCAGCCGATGATGGATCTTGAGGAATAAACAAATCGCTCTCGTGACAAAGCGAAACGCAGTCACCAAGAAAATAAGCCGCCTCGCCTAGACTCGATGGAAACTCAATCAATGGGGAAGCTTGAACCGTTAGTTTTGGTACGACAATCTTCAAATGGAGTAGTAGATAAACATCCGATCGACGTACCACGTGCTGAAAAGCCACGTATGACATTTGGAGTCTAGCGAGGGACGAGGACGAAATAATCAAGGCGGACGTTGGCGGTAGCTGCAAGTGAACCAGGTTACGCCTAACCGAAACCAATTTTTCCGTCTCCACTTGAAAAACGAGTTCCGTATTCACACAATAACTCGACGGATCCGGCGTTGGCATAAACAAAATCTTATCCTCCTCAACAGCCTTCCCAACGCCATCCTCTAGACGCGAGTTCCAAAACGCCTGCGCAATCGAAGCGCCAGTCGACGCTGGCAACGTAGCCATCCGCTGATCGGCAGGTAAACTTTTCGGCACTGCCGCCATCGACGCGGCAGTAGCAATCTGCGGGACGGCAGCCATCGACGTGTCAGTAGAGACAAACTCTAGCGAATGAGAAAAAAAGCCTCGCCCCGTAACCAAATAAGCGTCATTATGTATTAATAATACCAGCAAGAGATATCGTCGATTTTCCACTTAAACAAATAAGCAATTGATAGGGACTGACTCCGCGGTCGCGCGAGGGTAAAACGATAACGCGTCCTGCCCAACGATGCAAGGCAAACGCCCATACGAAACCATGACCCAAATCATGTCGTCCTTGTTTACACACGAAAAGTTGGGCGTAAGACTAACGTCAATCTCAAAGTCCAGTGTCTCGATCAAGTCAACGTACCCAGACACGGTTGGATCACCCGGAACATCGCGCGTGTCAATGATAACGTAAGGTAATGGTGTCGAAACACGACTCGGCACCGCCCCCACTAAAGCGTCCCTTAGCCAAAAACCACTCCTCGCCTTCGTCACCTGCCTTGTCTCTCGCTCAAGAACTGGCCGTTCATCCAAATACCGGCTTAACCAACTCCACGTGAGACGGTCATAATTATTATCGTCCATCGGTTGTCGAGGACCGATAACACGACGCGAAACACGCGTCTTGATCGGTATCGAACCATTTGCGCGCATAGACAAGCTCTCGATGGCTGATGTAGCCCTAGATGAATACGCCAATAGTGGAACCGTCTCAGAAGCTGCGGGAGCACCCACTATTCCGGCAGCTAAACCGCGTAAAGGCGTTAGCGAATCTGACGTACCCGTGGCCGTAGGCGACCAATCGGATGGAACAAAAAGATCCTCCGTGTATAATTCTGGAAACCATGACATCATCGGTGAATCGAACGTAGCCTTAAAAGTTAATGGTCTAGCACGCGCTTTACCATTATTAGCATTCGCAAATGGTCGTAGTGCCTCGCCCGCTTTCAAAATTTTCCAGCGGACAGGCTGTCCTGGTTCGCGTAGCGCGTTAAAGTGTTCCCTCGACAAAATCATAACGGCTAGCTTGTCCAACCGTGGTAAGCCGGAAGTGGTTAACTTCCCGACGCGCATCACGTTGTCCTTAAACACTTTGCCGCCTTCCTTAATCGCGAACGCTAGCGGAACACGCGTTATCGGGTCAACGTGGAGCAACTCACGACCTAACTCGACTCGGTGTCGCCAAATATCCCCAGTAATACCAATCTCCGCCAGCATGGGTGTCATGGACTGACATAGAATCGTGTCCGCAAACTGAGGATCTGGCAGGCGAATCGATAACGCTCGCTGACCGGACCTTATTTCGTCAACCATATCGATCCACTTAACCCTCGTGGCACTATCCGGATACCCAGCCGAAGAATCGCTCGAAACGCCACGAGCGGTCATGAACGCTTGTGATATCGCCGATGCCATGTCCAGCGCGTGAAGCTCATAGCCATCATTCGTAAAGGCCCTCACCGATAAAGTTGAGCTAGCATCTAGTCCAGACACGATACGACCGTTAAGGTCCGCTAGCTCGTAAGCGGTCGTCTGCAATGGGTTCAAGCAATTCGACAGAACCTTCTGCCCCGGATAAAACACACGCAAAGCATTCGGGTTCAATGTCAGTGTCAATGATCTTGGTAATATGAGCGGACAACTCGCGTATCCGCATTGACGCAAAATAATACTCAGAGGTATTAGGAAAGTCAGGGGCCAGCAAATATTATTCCCAGCCGCGGTATCAAGACGTGCGAGATCGCTACCATTTACCACATTCCTCATCCAGCCGTATAGAGGGTTAGACATGTCGAGGACTCGAAAAGGCGTTGCCGTGTCTGGAATACTATAATTGTAACGCCACGCTGAATCAAGTTGCAGAAAGTTGCCATACGTGCCATTCACTAGCCCCAAAAACATGGATCTTGGTACATCCGTCTCGACGCCACTGACCAAAGCTAGTGTCCTAGCCAAAGCCTGAAATGGAATAGCACCTCCACGACCATCTAAAGTGCTCGACTCTAGAAATAAATCCCGTTCCAAGTCTAGTCCCAAACACTCGTTAACGAAACAGGCAAAATTAATGCGTGCGCTCGTCGAAGATTCTGCGTCCATCTCATCAAGAGACGTATCCACGCCACGCCAAGATTTCGAATCCGCAGGCGTCTCGACCACGACAGTCAACGGGATGAAAATATCGCAAGAACGTGAAATCGCCGAAAAAGCCCACATCGCTGGATATATTTCCAGAGATCTACTAGATCTCACAACATAATGCACGTCTCGTTCCAACGGCAAAATGCCCAGCATTCGAGCCGCGGAAACGCACTTGTCCGTCTCGATACGAAAAACAACTCTCGTATCGTCACATCGAAAAGTAGCATCTCGCTCCAGAAAACATAAACGCGCGCGATTCGCCATCACTCACTCGTAGGCGCACGCGTGAGAATCAAATGCCCTTAACACGCGTGCCCTAATTAGTAATCATCACGCGTGCGTATAGCCTCGCTGCGAAAATAAATAGACGCGCGAGCTCTAGCCATCATACACAATTAAACAAACAATTTGTCACGCTTGAGACACCATTCGGCTCCGAAAAAGATACCATGCTGGTATCGTTGACGACGCTCGAAACACGCCCAAAAGAAATCGTAACGAAATGTAGCCCATCATAGAGAGTCGGCGTCGCGGTAGTGAGACTATACGTGACCGAACCCAAGAGCACCCCTCGATTCGGCAAAACGCATGGCAAATCTTGACGTTCAGTTCCAACCATGTCAACAATCCACCAGGATCGAACCGCGGGATGTCTCTGACCACTCCCACCGTCCAAAGTATCAAAATTCTGAAACACGTTATCCATAAACCAATAACGGGCATCTCCCCTTGGAAACATTGGCTGATGCCGAAACACTCGACTATACTGATCTATGCGAAAACCAAAAAATCGTGACGCTACTCGACAATCACTCGTCGTTCGAGTACTGCGATAAATCTTGACACGCTCCAATCCACCCGCTTGCATATCGACAAGATCAATAGCCTCAAAAAGCGCAGCTGGCTTTAGCCTATTCACAATCGCGGGCACGGTTGTACTCGCCGTGTTCCAGCCATTCTTTACTAGATTCGTATCGCTCGCAGCGAGCCCGATACGAGTATAACCACCTCTAGCAGCCGCAGCAGTATCGTTATTCCATAACTGGCTAGAAGTGTAAGCACCAATAGCAGGATAGAAAAATTGCGGCAAACACCTCGCTACATAAGAATCAAACACGGCCGCCACAATCAACGGCGTGCGCGTCGAGCGCATAGGAGTCGTGGCATCATAATCGTAAAGATACGGAACGTTATCGAGCACAATAGCCTGTAAATACCTGTCCATACGCTGCGTTGGGTCAGCCAATCTCCTTAGTACCGACTCCGGAATAAGGC
>JACCDX010396288.1_pt1 | contig 58869 bp, 51 predicted proteins | sample 7449681 | NCBI WGS metagenome assembly JACCDX01 (sample SAMN15323450, study PRJNA562643) | freshwater metagenome | isolation source: river surface water | place: USA:Blue River Watershed | collected 2017-08-18
ACAATCAGCGGATGCGCTGGCCGTATGCGGCCCATACTGGTGCGAAGGTTTATCACTATGGCCATGTGCGACCTATCTCGGCGATGAACGCCAAGCAATACTCGGTAGAGAGGTATTGGGACAAGCTTCCTCAAGACTTTAAGCGTTATCAGATTGACCCTCACGCTGTGGTGCCCTACTCGGGCGATCATCCAAAAGTCATGCAAGATTGGTTGGCGCAGAGAACTGATGATGCTTGGTCTCCAGATCCCAGTCATCGCCCCACTTCTAGAGAACGTCGTCATCGTCTTGCCATGAAGCTAGAGCGCGCGTTAGGTCTGGACTTGTCTCGCAAACATTTCAAGTTGGTTGCAGAGGCGGCTTAACATGTCGGATAAGACTGAACTTCGGGTTGTTGTGATCGTGACCACCTACAATCGTCCCACCGCTCTCAGCTGGGTTCTGGCGGGGCTTTCTCAGCAAAGCCGTATGCCCGAACAGATTGTGATTGCAGATGACGGATCAGGTCACGAGACGACAGCCCTCATCGAGCAGTGGAAGGCGTTTTATGCCAAGGAATTCCCAGCCACGCAGCTGTCACACGCTTGGCAAGCAGACGAGGGTTTTCGTGCCGCTCAGGCGCGAAACAGAGCCGTCTCTTTGGCCATGGAAGTCGGGCGCCCAGATGTGATTATATTTCTTGATGGAGACTGCATTGCCCCGCCCTGGTTCATTCAGAACCACCTACGACTTCTAAGCAAGGGCGTCATGGTCGCCGGTGGCAGGGGCTTGTTGACCCCTGCGTTGACAGAACTTCTTGAGAACAACCTGTGTGCGTTAGATCGCGATGCCATTCAAGCATCTTTGGGGGTCTTTCGGTCGCCTTACTCACTCTGGAGAAAGGAGAATTGTGATCGATATCTGTCCATGCTGCCCATGATGAGCACCTGGCTCCTGAGCGTTAGAGACCGCCGGCCGACAGATGACTCATTGGTCAGAACTTGTAACTTGAGTGTCTGGCAGACAGATTTTGTGTCAGCGGGAGGGTTCGATGAATCGTTCGTTGGTTGGGGGCTCGAGGACACGGAGTTTGCAGTGCGGCTCATCGATAACGGGGTGAGGGTGCGGTCTGGACGATTCGCAACAAATGTCTTTCACCTTTGGCACCCGGAGAGAAGTCGCGAACAAATCGAACTAAACATCAGATTGCTGCAGCAATCGCGCGACCGACGATCGGTAATCGCTAGTCAAAGGGTCGGCTAGATGGGTTTGTCGGTGATTATGATCACGAAGAACGAGGCCCATAATCTCCGAAGGGCTCTTGAGTCCGTCGCCTTTGCTGACGAAATCATTGTGGTTGACTCGGGAAGCTCGGATGGGACCTCTGATATCGCCAGAAGCCTGGGTGCAAAGGTCATGGAGACAATCGATTGGCCAGGTTACGGTCCTCAGAAGAACCGAGCTCTGTCGTTGGCGACTCAGAATTGGGTTTTGAGCCTAGATGCAGATGAATGGCTATCTCAGCCTCTCGCCGAAGAGATTCGTATGGTTCTAGAGCGAGACACGTTTGCATCATCCAATAATGCGCCAGCTGCCTATTGGGTTCGTCGTCAGTCTGTATACGTTGACAAGATTATTCGGTGGGGCGATTGGCGCGGTGACAAGGTCTTGAGACTATTCCGACGATCTGATTACCAATTTAGTAATGACCGCGTACATGAGAGGCTTTTCTCTACCCGGCCTGAATGCCTGGGGGAACCTATTTACGAGGCTAGGCTTCAGAATGTTTTGATGCACCACCCTATTCGGTCGATTTATGACTCGATTGTGAAAATGTGGGCGTACAACCGTGTCGCTGCAGAGCGCCTGGCGTCCCGCCATAAAGGGGGGCTTTTCTCCGCCATCACCCATTCTTTTTTTACGTTTTTCCGAGGGTTTGTTTTACGTCTCGGTGTTTTGGATGGCACTCGCGGTGCCCAACTGGCCTGGTACAACGCCAAGGGTACTTACATTCGCTATCGAATGGCTGGTGAACAACTGGTTACCCAGCGCTGGCGCCAGGGGCAGCAAACGGGGTGGGATCGATGGGCTGATTGGTTGAGTTTGATGTTGATTGACCATGGAGTCTTGCGACTTCTCTACAGCAACCGTTGGCGCCTACCGGGTGGTCTCTATCGCTGTAATCAACCTTCTCCCTGGACTTTGTCTAGAGGCGCTCGCCGACTGGGACTTCGGACAGTCGTGAACCTTCGCGGCGAGAATGATCAGCTTGGCTGGTATCGACTTGAGAGGGAAACGTGCCAGAGCCTGGGTTTGAACTTGGTCAATCTGCAGGTTTTTTCTAGGGGACTTATCGATCAGGCTGCGTTTGACGATGTTGTTCAATCAATCAAAAAAATCGAATTACCTGCGCTTGTCCATTGCAAGTCGGGAGCGGATCGAGCCGGTTTTTTTTCCGTTTTATATCGACATTTTCGGCTGGGGGAGCCGCTCGCAAACGCTCTTGATGAATTGAGTTGGCGATATGGTCACTTCAAGGCAGCCAAGACAGGTGTTCTCGATCATTTTTTCGACACTTATTTTTCTGAGCGAGCCCCTCGAGAATCTCTGATGGGTTGGATGAGAAGGGTCTTTTCGAAAGAGAGAGTCGAGGGCAGTTTTGTGCCATCTGGTCTCAGTAGCTGGGTGGTTGATCGCCTGCTTCGGAGAGAGTAATGAGAAGCGACCTTCAGATTTATCTCCGTTTGCTTGGGCATGCCCGTCCTTACTGGAGGGTGATGGTCATAGCGGTGTTAGCTATGATCTGCAGCGCAGCCCTGGAGCCGGTATTGCCTGCTTTGATGCAACCGCTCATTGACAAGAGTTTGATTCAAAAGAATGCAGCCAGTATGTGGCAGATTCCGTTATTTATTGTGTTGGCGTTTGTGTTGAAGGGCGTCGCAGATTACGTCTCGAACGTGGCCAGCCAAACCGTAGCCCAAAAGACGATGGCCGATCTCCGCGCTTTGGTTTTCGCCCACCAGTTGGACCTGCCGCTCCCACGACATCAGCGCGAGGAGGGAGGTCGGATGTTATCCCGTGTCACCTATGACACGGGTCTGATTGGAGAGGCAGTTTCGTCGGCCTGGGTCACGATTCTTCGCGATAGTTTGGTCTTAATTGGTTTGCTCGGATTCCTGTTTTATAACGCTTGGCAGCTCACTCTATTGGTCATTTTGATCGCACCAGCCCTAGCCCTTGCAATCCGCATCATCAACCGAAAAATCCGCCACTCAAGTCAAAATGTTCAGACCTTGATGGGCCGCGTTACTGGGTTGGTACAAGAGGGCCTGCACGGCCTGCGGGAGATCAAGATTTTTGGGATGCAACAGCAGCAGGCAGATCGCTTCGAAGACTCAAATCAATCTCTCAGACGTGAACAGATGAGGGTGATTCGGGTACAGGCCATTAACGTACCCCTGGTTCAAATTCTGGCGGCCTGTTCGGTGGCGTCGGTCATTTTTCTAGCCTCTAGGCTTAGCAAGGAGAACCTGCTGACCCCAGGCGAGTTCGTGGCCTTTATCACCGGCATGAGTATGGTCTTCGAACCGGTTCGGCGGCTGACCAATGTCAATGCGGTCCTGCAGCGGGGGTTGGTTGCTGCGAGAAGTATTTTTGATCTGCTGGATGAGATAACCGAGCGTCAAAGTTCCCCGGCCACACAAGGAGCGCTGGCCACTCGACAAGAGTCTTCGCCAACAGCGTCGAATTTGCATTCAGCGCCTCCTGAAATACGATTCGAGCAAGTGAGCTATCAGTATCCAGGACAGGCGTCCGCCGGCCTTCAGTCTTTTTCTGTTGTTGTCCCAGGTGGAACGTCCGCAGTCATTGCGGGTGAGTCTGGTGTCGGAAAGTCAACTCTGCTTTATTTGTTGTGCGGGTTTGATCGCCCTGCGACAGGAGAGATTTATCTGCAGGGCAGACCGTTGAGTGAGATAGATCTGTCTGAATTAAGGCGGATGATTTCTTATGTTGGTCAGGCTGCTGTTTTGTTTGATTTGTCTGTCCGTGAAAATCTTCTTTTGGCGCGCCCTGATGCCAGTGACCAGGATTTGTGGGAGGCACTTGCTCAGGCCTCTGCAGATGGGTTTGTGCGAGAACTGGCCGAAGGACTGGACTCAAAATTGGGCACCTTGGCCGACACCCTGTCTGGCGGACAACGGCAGCGGTTGGCAATAGCCAGAGCCTTTTTGAAAGACGCTCCGATCTTGTTGTTGGATGAGCCTACGAGTGCTCTCGATCGTGACAGCGAGGGGGCTGTGCTTCAAGGTCTGTACCGTCTAATGCAAAATCGAACCACCTTGATGGTCAGTCACTCGCCCGAGCGCCTGCACCATGTAGACCAGGTGATTCAGCTATGACCAATACCCTCAATTCGAATTCGTTAAGCTTTCGATTGAATCATGTTGCGCTCTGGTTTTGGGGTCTCATGCTGACTGCACTGCCTTTTAGTACCGCGCTGGCGTTGTTGTTCTCCGCCCTTGGGGCGGTTTTCTCGCTCTTTGGGCTGCGCCGAGCGCCCCTAGTTGCCGTGGTTCGGTCGCCGATTGCATTGTGCGCCCTGTTGCTGTTTGGGTGGCTCGCACTTTCGTCGCTATGGGCCGTCGCCCCGTGGGAAGAGCTGATCGAGGGAGTCTGGAAGTATCGAAAGCTGATTTTTGTGGTTCTGGTTGCGACTAGCTTGGTTGTCTGCCGCAAAAATCCCGGGTTTCTGATTAATTTTTTCCTGGCGGGCTGCGCGATTGTTGCATTTGGCTCGCTCGCGAGTCGCTTTGGCCTGATGGAATACGTTTTAGGCTCACCGACCTCTACTGGAGGTTGGCTGATCGGCGGCACACCGCAAAAGTCATGGCTCTACATAGGCGGGCCAAACAACCCAACCTTTGGGCGGAATCACATCACCCAAGGAGCGTTTTTGGTGTTTGCTGCTATGTTCGCGGCAGGGCGAAGCTGGTCAGTTTTTCTCGAGCCAAGCAGAAAGTTCGGTCAAGGGCTGCTTTGGTTCTCGCTCGCGCTCTTTTATCTTGTACCGGTATTTTCGATACAGGGTCGATCGGGCTACCTACTGGCCCTTATCGGAGGGCTTTATTGGGCGGCTTTTGGAATTTTCAAGCTGCGTGGTCTGCACCGGTTTGTGCCCCTAATCCTCGCCGTTGTTTTGCTCGGTAGTTTGGTGTTTTTCAGCCCCAATTTTTTTGAACGCTCCCATCAGGCTGTTGATGATGTTCTGCGCTATTCTCAAACCGGAGAGCAGACCAGCCAAGGCGTGAGAATCCGGTTCTGGCGGGCGGGGCTCGAGCTAGCCATTGCGCGTCCGATAGCGGGATATGGCGCAGGAGGTTATGCCCAAGCGTACTCAGATCTCGGCAAAGAGCCCAAGAACCTTCGTGCTAGCAGGTCCCAGCCGCACTCCGAGTACGTCATTTTGCTCGTACAGGGAGGAGTCGTTGGGGCAGCCCTTTTCTTCAGTCTGATTGCTTATTGTCTGGTGGCGGCATACAGATGCCGGGACGCAGTGGATGGTCTTGGCCTAACATGCGTGACCCTGCTCTTTTCCGTATATGCTGGTTTCAATTCCGCCATATGGGACCTAGCGGAAGGGCATTTTTTTGCAATATACGCTGGGCTCATGTTGACTGCACAACACAGGTACACTATTCGCAAACTAGCTAGAGAGTAGCGGTAAGAAACCTGCTTCACCAAAACTGGAGATAGCAGGTACCTTAGTTAACGGTACAACACAGCACTCCACATGATGCGCCGCAATAGAGTAGAGGTGCTTGCGGTAGCCATGGAATCCCCTCTTTAACCGAACCAGAGTATGAACTTTAAAACTGACAATTCTTTGATCGCCGTTATTGGGTTAGGGTATGTGGGTTTACCACTTGCGGTCGAATTTGGAAAAATAAGAAATGTCCTCGGTTTCGATATCAATATGGATCGGATAAAGGCACTGCGATCAGGCCATGACGAGACAAACGAGGTACCCGAAAGCGACCTCCGCTCAGCGAAATTTTTGACCTACACAAGCGATCAAGAATTGCTTCACGCGGCGACCATCTTCATAGTCACCGTCCCGACTCCCATAACCGTTTCAAACACCCCTGACCTTGAGCCTCTGATTGAGGCGAGCGAAACAGTCGGTAAAGCTTTAAAACCGGGAGACATCGTTATATACGAATCAACAGTCTATCCTGGCGCAACGGAAGAAGTATGTGTGCCCACTTTGGAAAAAATATCAGGATTAAGATTTAACGAGGATTTTTGTGTAGGTTACTCGCCGGAAAGAATCAACCCGGGGGACAGAGAACATCGCTTAAGTAATGTAATAAAGGTAACAAGTGGATCGACATCTGAGTGCGCAACAGTAGTAGATCAGTTGTATCAGCAGATCGTGACTGTCGGAACGCACAGGGTAAGCAGCATAAAGGTCGCCGAGGCTGCAAAAATTATTGAAAACACACAGCGAGATTTAAATATAGCGTTCGTGAATGAACTGGCAATAATATTTAATTTGATGAATATTGACACGCATGAGGTTCTGAACGCGGCAAAAACGAAATGGAACTTTATGCCCTTCAAGCCCGGCTTGGTCGGCGGCCACTGTATAGGTGTAGACCCATATTACCTGACTCATAAAGCACAGGCAGTTGGTTACAACCCGGAACTTATTCTCGCTGGTAGGCATTTGAACGACGTCATGCACGAGTATGTGGCAACCAATTTAATTTCGATGATGTCTAAAAATAATATTATTACGACAGGGGCGACTGTGGGGATATTTGGTGTAACTTTCAAAGAAAACTGCCCGGACTTTCGAAATTCAAAGGCACTAAAATTAATTTTTGAAATTGAGAAATATGGTATAAAAACGAAAATCTGCGACCCGTGCGTTGATAGAGTCAAATTCTCTAATGAGTACAATAGGAGGATTTTTGAGTTTGAAGAACTAACTGAGCTTGATGCAATTATCATCGTTGTTGAGCATTCACATTATAAAAAATATTCAGCAAAAGCTCTTAGAAAGCTATGTTGCGATCGCGTTGCACCAGTAATCCTCGACCTGAAGTCTATGTTTGGTAGGCAAGAGTTGGAGTCCCAGGGTTTCACTGTTTTTCGGCTGTAGTTTGGTGAAAAATTACCTGAACAGATAGTCGATATATAACCAATCACACCAGAATAAAATATTCAAATATCGTTAAATAAGCTATAAATTCAGATATTTCTTGGTAAAAATTACTCAGCTAGCGGGGACGCATAATTAAAAATCAAGCAATGAGGGCTAAGGCAGTTTCCCATTTTTTAAGCGTATGCGGCTTACTCGATAGACTTACTCGAGAGAGAAAGAGGCAGCTATTAGGTCTGTTGGTTTTGGCCGCGTTTGTGGGCCTTTCCGAGTTAGTTCTCCTTTTTGTTGCGGCACCAGTTCTGCACAACTTAACTTCCCGGAGCCAAGTATCAAGCGAGTCCGAAGAAGGTCCCGCTGCATTAATTTCATCGATGGCAATCAAATTTAGCCTCGGAGAGTTAATGTTGGGCTTTGTACTTATTTTGACCATTACCAACATCCTTAAAATAATTTTAATCTATCAGCAATCCAAAATATCGGAGCAAATATCTACGGATATAGGGATACAAGTTTTTCAGAGTGCTTTGGGGCGCCAATACTGCCAACACTCTCAGCAACATACCAGCGTCCTCCTCTCGGCTGCACAGAAGGCGAGATCTATATCTAACGTCACAGTCATACCCATTCTCAACATCGCGAGCACCCTGTTAAGTTCCCTCGCGATCATAGCGGGCCTCGCCTATCTCAACACCTTTAATATTTGGTGGCTATTGGTTCCATTGGCCACTGCTTACGCCGCCATCTGGAGACTCGCCAGATCTATTATTTGTCGAAATGGTAAGTTGATTGCTTCCAAACAACGAGACGCTACCAGAATACTTCAAGACACATTGGGAGGCATGGCAGAAGTCATATTGGGGAGTCATCAAAAGTATTTTCTATCTAGATACAAGGCCACTTTAACTCTCTTATCAAAGGCCGCCGCCGAGAATAAATTTTTTAGCTTGAGCCCACGCTACTTAATTGAGATAGCGGTAATTTTTTCGATTGCGGGGTTCATTTATACAACTACCGGTCCAGGTTTTTCCCAGACGGGGGAAACGGCTCAAATCTTGACGACACTTGGAGTTCTGTTCCTGGGCTTCCAAAGACTTCTTCCTCAAATGCAACAGTTCTATACTGCATACGTAGGAATGGCTAGTGCTAAATTTAGCTTGGATGATGTCTTACGGGAAATATCTCCGGTGGACATGAGTCGTAGACTGAAACCCACGGATACCACCCTAAATTTTAATAATTCGATAAAATTTTCAAACGTCACCTATGTACATTCAGCGGAGAGAAAAGCTGGTGTTTATAATGTCGATTTTGAAATCTTCAAGGGGGATCGTATTGGGATTGTTGGGAGGAGTGGAGTTGGCAAGACTACCTTGATAAATTTGTTGTCGGGTTTGCTTATGCCCTCATCCGGCGAGATATATATCGACGGATTATTATTAGACCAAAAATTGATTCAACTATGGCGCCAGAGGGTTTCGGTCGTGCACCAGTCTATATTTTTAGTCGATGGAACGGTCGCAGAGAATGTTGCATTTGGAGAGGACTATAGCTCCCATAAAAGGGCCCGCCTGATTGGTGCATGTGAAAGCGCGGGACTTGGGGGCTTGATTGAATCATGGCCTGAGGGACTCTCTACGAGGATTGGAGAGGGTGGGTGTATGTTATCGGGGGGGCAGCGTCAAAGGATTGGCATAGCGAGAGCGATATACAAAAATGCTGACCTGATAATACTTGACGAGGCGTCCAGTGCGCTCGATACTAATACTGAAAGCGCGATTAGGGACATGCTGACCAATCTCGATAGGTCGACGACGCTAGTAATAATAGGACACAGAGGATCACTAATTGATATTTGCGACCGGGTAATGCACATAGAGAAGACGGATGGAAGCAATCCAATTTCATGGACTGACGGATACGGCAAGGTTTCTCGTCACTCATGAAGTAAAAAGTATATCAGATTGTTTATTGAAATGTGGGTAAATCTTTGTGATCCAGAATAATAGCGGTTATTTTCTCAGTCAAGTCTTTGCCCAACTGTTCCGTTTGTCACCAAAAAAATGGTCCCCAGGCCTTTAGTGCCCCTGATCATCGGTGTTGGCCCTGTCGCCAATGTTTACGCACGCATACTTAGCTCGACCTATGGGGTGAGTCGAGCCTTTTTCATGAGAAGCGATAGTTCAAAGGGGTTACCGGTAAGCTTTGGTAAGTTGTTCGAGAGTGCAAGTCTAATTAGCGATCTTGGAGATATTCCATCTGACGTAACGCATATCTTTATTTTGACATCTTGGAGAAGCACGGTCCAAGTTCTAAATAGGGTGAGTTTAACCTTTGCCGGGAAAATATTGGTTGAAAAGCCCCACATTTACACAGCCGAAATTATGGAAGAGTCGTGCAAAGATTACGGTGGAAATGTATTTTTCGCGGCGAATCGTCGCTACTACCGCACGGTTGAGACCTTCAGGAAAGAAATACAGGCATCTGAGGTAGTGAATGTCTTTGTAACTTTATCGGAAGATCTGCGTCGCTATATCAATTTACGTGGGGCCAGGGAAACCTGGGAGGTCTTATTGGCAAATTGCCACATTATGGATTTGCTCATTTATATTTTCGGAAGCATAAAGCTGCTGTCAATTTCTAAAAGGCGGTTCGACGGACTCTTTTATGAATTTTCCGCTCATCTCATGAGCTCAATTGGCGCGCCTATCTTACTACGATTCAACTATGATGCGCCTGTACCAGTAGGAATAACTGCGTTGACGTCTGATCGCAAATCTCATTCTCTCGCTCCCGTAGAGGTCTATAGGCGCTACGACGGCTACGAGAAGGTCTGTCGCAACGACGAATATCAGAGAAACGAATATAAATTAAATGAGTCCTGTACGTTAATGGAGGAGAGTGACGTAAGAATAGGATTTGGAAGGATGATAGATGCCTTCGTTAGGGGGGACTGGACGCGAAGTGTAAGTTATCCAGAAAGACGTAATTTGGCGTCTCTAATCTCACAGATAGACCGAGCCGGTTAGGCCAATGCAGAGTCCATACGAGTTGAGAGAGCACGCCCTGTCACAGTTACAGGCGGGTCCGAGGGGCTGGCTTGAGGGAGGTGTTTTAAAGGGTTCGACTCGATACCTAAATGCCACTGACCTAGAGTCCACTGCAATTGTTCCTAACGTCCAGGATCTTCCGCTGTATGAGAAAAATGTGACATCGGACTTACTTCGAGGAGCGCTTATTGTTTGCCCAATGGGGCATTTGACACAGTTCCATGCGGATGGAGAACTGGGGGTCGCGAGGGCGTCACACGAGTTGGGAATTGCCTATTCAATAAGCGCGATGTCAAGGTATGACCCCTCCCGTCTCAAGCCCTATTTCTCTGATTCAGTCAGTCTACAGATTTACCCCTTAGGTATCGACCATGTACTAGCAGAGATAGAGGCCGCAAAGAAACTGGGAATTCAGACCATAGTGATAACAGTTGATGGCCCTAGTGTAGGATTGAACTATAATAAACATGGAAAATATGATGCACGCAAAGTTGGTGCATACCATACGAAAAGAATTACGCGAAACTCTCAGAGGGGAGACTGTAGAGTAGGAATCAATGATTATTTGAGAATTAGAGATGCATTTGATGGGACATTGGTTGTAAAGGGAATAATGTCCACATTGGATGCGAAAAGATTTTTGTCCTTTGGGTATGATAAGTTATGGATCTCAAACCATGGTGGGCGGGTATTCGAGTCCAATGTGAGTTCTGCGACAGCATTAAAAACAATAAGAAGTAATTTCGTTACGGATTGCGAGTTAGTGGTTGATGGTGGCGTGCTTACTGGAATGGATGTGTTGCGCTATATCGGCCTGGGAGCAGATAAGGTTGGAATTGGACGATTGATTATATATGGTTTAATCATCGGGGGCTATGCCGGCGTGCGAGATATTTTAGGGAATTTATTAAATGAGCTAGATTTATGCTTCCGCCAAAGCGGCCATACTAATATTGAAACTCTTCGAATGAACACCTATATCAAAAAAAGGGATTAGAAAAACCTATGATAGATGGAAAGACTATATTAATCACCGGTATTACAGGCTCATTCGGCAGTGCGTTCGTAAGAAAAATATTGAAAGACTATCGGCCAAAAAAGATTATCGGCGTGTCACGAGATGAAATGAAGCAGTGGGAATTTAAGAATGAACTCAGAGTGGAACAGGTCACCCTGTCAATTGGTGACGTTAGAGATGCAGAGAGAATTGAGGAACTTACTCGAGGGGTTGACATCCTGATACATGCTGCGGCGACGAAAATTGTACCCACCGCGGAAAGCAACCCTTCCGAGTGTATTAAGACAAATATCTTAGGTGCATTCAATGTAATCGCATCTGCGAAAAAAAATGGCATTAAAAAGGTCGTCGCATTATCAACTGATAAGGCCTGTAATCCGGTTAATCTTTACGGGGCCTCAAAGCTCGCATCTGACAAACTGTTTATTGCAGCAAATGACAACTGTGATACCCAATACTCAGTCGTGCGCTATGGCAATGTTATAAATTCTAGAGGATCTGTGATCCCATTTTTTAAGCAATGTAGGGACTCAGGAGTGATACCTGTTACTGATAAGCGTATGACCCGATTTATGATCTCTATGGATCAGGCAATTGACCTCGTCATACACGCAATAACTCATTCACGTGGTGGGGAGATATTCGTCAGGAAGATTCCATCGATAGGCATTCTGGACATTGCTGCAACCGTTGCACCTCAGGCGAAATTGGAAATCGTGGGCATAAGACCCGGAGAAAAGCTTCACGAGCAGATGATAAGCGAAATAGATGCTCTGACCTGCTATGAGTTTCAAAACCATTACACTATCCTTCCAACGAATGGGGCGGGAGAGAGATATTCCGAGGGGGGTGTCGAGGGACATTTGGTGAGGCCCGGTTTCGAATATAGATCGGATACCAATTCGGATTGGATGACACCTTCTGAGCTCAAGGCGTTTATCTAGTGCGAGAATGTTGCTTCTATTTTCAGGCGGGCAATTTACGCTTTGACCACCTCAGGCGCCTTGATATTATTAACTCATATGCCCCGGAAGGGGCTATTTTTGTTTGTCACACTATGTCGGGGAGCTGGAGTCTAAAGCAGCTTAACCTTATCAACGTGTTTTTTTACCTCTTGAGATTAACTCATAGGTGTTCGCTAATTCTTCCGAGTAACATCTTGGCGTTTCTCTTAGACATTATCTTTAGAGAGTATACTCGAATATTTTTACCTGTTTCCAAAAGGGGGGTTCGAGGCGGCGATGTCTATGAAGCTGTGTTCCGGCTGCTGGAGGTTGTTTATCCTGACAAACTAGTTAGTTACATTAGGAATGAGTATTATCTTCTAGATAATATTGAGGGTTTTTATGGAGGGCGAAAAGTAATTCTGAATACTTTGACGCAGAGAAACAAATGGCAACTTCTAAATTCCCATAGTGAGATCCTCGGGCGTGAGCGCCCAAGATGGCGTCGAGATAATTCTTTGAGTATTAGTGTCGACAGGCATGATTCAGGGAGGTGCGCATACATAATGCTCAAGAATTCCTCGTCTCCGGTTTTGAAAGGAGTCGACTACTGGAGTATCTTGGAGTGTGGCATTGAGGAGTTGAAGAGATTTTATAAGAATCTCATCATTTTCCCGCATCCGCGTGAGTTGACTGGGGAATTGAATAGTTTCTGCTCCGGGAGTGTCGCCGTTGACTCCAACGCGAACGCAGACCACTTAAATGAGATCCTTACATCGCAGGACAATGATGTCATATGTTTTCCTTCCGGTGTAATCATTGATTGCATTTTATCTGGAAAAGTCCCCTACAGATTCCCTGGGATCGACTACTCGGATCCATATTTCTCCGATTGGTGTATGAGCCTCAAGGGCGGTATCGTGAATATATTCGAATATTTTAGCTTTGATATTTGTTTAGTCGATCCTGGTATAGTGATCGAAAGGAGGAGGCAGCTGATTGACGAACTCATTTAAACATTCCGGGCGCACGTTAGTTGTTGGTGGACGAGGTCGCCTCGGTACTGCTATCTCCAAGTGGCTGAGGGCACGAGGTGGAGACGTGATACCAGCCACTAGGTCAGTTGACGTGTCTGATTCGGAAATTCAGCTCGTGTTAGATCGGCCGCTTGAGATGGTATCTACGCTCAACTATCTTCGGCCGAGTCACATTTTCTATTGCGCGGGTAGAACTAATGTGGAAGATTGTGAATTAGACGGGGCTTCAGCGATTATCGCTCATTCCACAGCTCCTCAGATGTTGGCTAGGTGGTGTCGCCTAAATGGGGCACGCTTTGTATACTTTTCTACCGATCAACTATTTTCAGTTGGTTTTGGACCCTTCACAGAAAGTGATAGACCGGCTCCCTGTAACAATTACGGGTGGAGTAAGGCTATCGGTGAGGCAAAGGTTTTAATTGAGAATGAGAATGCACTCATTATCCGGTGTAGCTTTTTCGGCAATATTGGGAACACTAGTATGACGTTTTCTGAATATGTTGCGAGCTGTGTAGAAAAGGGAAATCCGGTAGTATGCTCGCCGGATGTTATATTCAATCCCATTCATATTCATACATTGCTGGAGGTGTTAGACAAGGTTCTTAGTCTTGAATTTTTCGGTATTTTACACGTCTCGTCAGATCATTCGATAACGAAACGTGAGTTTATCCAGCAACTCACAAGGCATCTATTTGGGTATTCATACGATTATATAAATTGTCAAGTATCGGGCATTGTTTCTAGGCCCTCGTCGATGTATCTCTCTAACGCCCTTTTGAAGAAACGTTGTCAGATTGATTTGCCAACTCTAGAGCATCAAATCACGCTTTGTGGGGCTTAGTATGATTCTATATGGACAACACACCATTAGCAAGGGCGATAAGGAGTCTGTATTAAATGTTATGGACTTTTTGTCTTTAACTCAGGGGCCAGTCGTTCCTTTGTTAGAGGCGAGGGTCTCCGCCTATGTGGGAGCCCGGTATGTATCGGCTGTCTCCAGTGCAACCGCGGGATTGATTCTCGCGACGAAGGCGATAGCTGGGGATAAGGAGTTCATTGGCGTATGTCCTGAGGTGACTTTTGTAGCAACGGCAAATGCAGTTGTCCATTGCGGCGGAACGCCGGTTTTTTGCGACGTCGACCCAGATACCGGGAATATTTCACTTTCCGGGCTCACTGAGATTTTAGGTAATAACCGAAATGGCATCGTGATCGTGTATCCCGTTCACTTGGGGGGTAAGCCAGTAGATATGAGGCAACTCAAATTAGCATGTTCGAACTATCCAAATGTTAAGATTATTGAGGATGCGTCACATGCCTTAGGCGCATTTTATGCGGGGGGAACCTCCAGGGTTGGGAGTTGCGAATATAGTGATGCCACGGTATTTTCATTGCATCCGGTTAAAAACATCGCAGCTGGTGAGGGCGGATTAGTCACGACATCAGACCCTGCGCTGTTCGAGCGAGTAAACCTGCTACGTTCACACGGAATTAGGAAGATTATGTCGACATGTGATTCAGAGGACTCGAATCAGTTTTGGTTCTATGAAATGGAATCACCGGGTTTTAATTACAGAATCACAGACCTACAGGCGTCTCTTGCTTTGAGTCAATTAGAAAGGATTGAGACGTTTATCAGCAGACGCCGTGAAATCGCCCTTGCTTATGTAACGGGACTCAAAAATATTCCTGGAATTCGGGTTCTGCAGGAGATAGATAACTATCACGCTCTTCACCTATGCATTGTCCGGTTAGACTCATCTGCGAATGTTAATAGAAACACTTTGATGAACCGGCTGCGTGACGCCGGTATAGTGAGTCAGATTCACTACATTCCCGTTACAGCGCAACCCTTCTATGTCAAGACCTACAATACACAAGTCGGCGCTGGGGCACTTTGCTACTATAAAAATTCATTGTCTATACCGTTGCATGCTGCTCTACACGATATCGAACAGGAATACATAATATATACCCTTCGGAGAATCCTTTGTCATTAATAATTGGGACGGCCAATTTCCTGAATGACTATCGTTCTGGAACCGAAAACTCATTTTTGGGCCCGGAATTGGCAGAAGAAATTATCAGAGTGCATTTTAAAGAGGGTTTTGGGTCATTTGATACTTCAGTTGGCTATGGGGGTGCTCAATCCTTTTTGGCGAACTTCAGATCAATGATTAATTATGTTGACACCAAGGTTTTTTATAATCCTCTTGTACACGGGGAATCTAAAGACTGGTTGTTCAGTGCACTAAGGGACTGTGTGGAGCATTTTGGACCCAAAAAAATTCGTTACGTATTTCTTCATCGAAGTGACGACCTGGCACTTATTCCAAAGTCAACTATTCCAGATTTTATCGACGAGTGCAAGAGGCTCGGTATTACATTCGGTGTCAGCGCCTATGACTATAGGGACATTGAGTATATTGTCCAGAACTATAATATTAGTGTATTTCAAATTCCGGCGAACCTTTCGACCTTGGGCCAGCTTCAGGAGTGCAATCAGCTAAGGATGGTTTGCCCAGAGTTGAAATTGGTTGGACGATCTATTCTGTTTCGAGGACTTCTTGGCGAAAAGTCTCGGAAGGTCCTCGGGGCACTTGGTGAAAGGTTATCCCTCACCGAAGAGGTTTTTGCAGAAAGAGGGCTCGCCCTATTGCCAGCAATATTCAATTTTTTTTACACCACAGAGCTCCTAGATGATGTGGTAATTGGGGTGAATGATGCCAGTCAGCTTGGAGAAATTCATCGCTGGGCGGCTGCGGCCCATGTAGATGAGTTTGTTTCAAATCACTTTTTCCATCATTACACATCACTACCCCAGATTGACCTGAGGAATTTATGAATATGATTGATCCGATAAACAACACTTGGCAGCGGGCGAAAAATGTGATTCCAGGGGGGAGCCATCTTTTTTCCAAGCGACAGGATCTTCATTTACCCGGACTTTGGCCAACTCACTATTTGGAGGCAAAAGGAATCCGTCTCAAGGCAACAAATGGTCGCTGGTACACAGATTTCAATTTGATGGGCGTTGGTACTTGTACATTAGGATATGCAAACGGAGCTGTGAACTCAGCGGTTCGGAAGTCACTTCGGTCATCGAACTTAACTACGCTCAACTCAATTGAGGAAATCCAAACCGCAGAGCGGCTTGTTGAAATTCATCCATGGGCGTCTATGGTCAGATTCGCTCGAACTGGTGGTGAGGCAAATGCAGTTGCTGTCCGTATAGCAAGAGCTGCAAGTGGCCGTGATGGGGTTGCATTCTCCGGATATCATGGATGGCATGATTGGTATTTAAGTGCCAACTTAGCTGAAGAAGGCTCACTGGCTCAACATCTTCTGCCCGGATTGGAATGTCGGGGTGTTCCAAGGGGCCTGAGAAACACTGCCCATCCCTTTGGCTATGGTGACTTGGAAGGTTTGAAGCGGATCCTGTCACAGAATAGGGACGTCGGGGTGATAAAAATTGAGGTTTCAAGGAGTGCATCGCCACCTAAGGGCTTTCTAGAGGGCGTAAAGGCTCTTTCAATACAATACAGGTGTGTGCTTATTTTTGATGAGTGTACTTCAGGTTTTCGTGAAACATTCGGGGGCATACATAAAAGATATGGAATTACACCTGATTTGGCAGTATTCGGAAAGGCCATTGGTAACGGTTTTGCCCTCACCGCTGTAGTCGGAACTAGGGAGGTGATGGAATATTGTCAGAGTTCGTTTATAAGCAGTACATTTTGGACAGAGAGAATTGGCTATGTTGCAGCACTCGCCACCTTGAATGAGATGGAGCGGTTGGGCTCTTGGAGGTTGGTACAAGACTATGGCGAGAGATTTAAAAAAAGTATTTGTGAACTATTTGGTGAATATAATATAGATATCGAATTCTCTGGGCTATCTTCAATTCCAGTGCTACGAATTAACCATGAAGATGGCTTGTACATCAAGGCATACATAACACAGGAGTTGTTAAAAAAGGGATATCTCTTTACTAACATTTTCTATGTATCTATTCTCCATAATGAGAAGAGTATCGAAAGTTTGCTTAGGAAGCTCCGCTCGCCATTAGTTGTGATAGAGCGAATGATTAAAGAAGGAAAATCTTTGAAAAATCTACTCGAGTGTGAGCTCCCAATAACCGGCTTCAAGCGGCTCGCGTGAATGGCGGGATATATATTAATAACAAGCGATAAGAGATATGGGTCGGGGCATTTGATGCGTGCCACTCACATAATAGAGAAACTAAGAAGTTACGGAAGCGTCAATTGGGAAATAATTGATAGTCTGGAGGCGATTCCGACGCCGATTGACCATGAAAGTAAGATTGTAATAGATGTGAATTTGCATTGTACCAAATCTAGATTGGCAGTCGAGGATGTAGCGAAGAAAAGCGCTTTCTTTAAAAAAATTATTTATATTGATAATCTACAACTTGAAAGACCGCCCAATGGCCTTAGAATAGATTCGGCAGTAATTCCATATCCAGTCAGGATGAGCTACGTCACAGAAAATTATGGTAACTCAGAGAATGTGTACTCAGGCTTAAAGAATTGCGGTATTTTTTATGCTGAAAAAATACGAAGGCAGAACGCCAAGAAAAATATTGAGTCATGTATTTACTTTACAACTGGTTCCACTGATGAATTCAGGAGGGCTTGGAAATTTTTACGTTCCAGGCAAAGGCGAGACATAGAACGCGTTGATATCCAACTTGGTATGTACTACAGCATGGCATATGTTGCTGAGCTGAGAAAGCTGAAGTTGAGGCGCTCTCTCAGGAAGGTGAATCTTATTAAATGGAAATTCCCAAGGATCCAGCGACTATCGCACACTTCCTTAGCTATATGTTCACCGGGGTTAACACAGTACGAGCATTTATTTAATAATATTCCGTTTCTATTAAATTCACCAAATAAAAACACGCTGCTCGATAACACCTATTTGAGGTGTGTGAACCGTTCAGCAGTGCATCGAACTTGGAAGATTGAAAAAAAATATTATACATCCAAATTGTGGGTGGATAGGTTAATAAAGGCCTGTCCAAATAGATTTGATAACGATATTAACGTGGGAGAAGTTTTTTGAAATTAGTAACTTGCAAATTACCATACGTAATAGCGGAGGTGGGTTCTAACCACAATGGCGATCTAAATCAAGCAATTGCCATGATTAATCATGCCGGAGCCACAGGCGCTTCGGCGGTAAAGTTCCAGCTTTTTTTCGCTGATGAATTGTATCCAGATGGCACAGATTTGTACCGCGCCGTTTTGCCGCATCAACTAGATCAAACATGGCTCGAGCCTCTAATTGCCGCCGCAAAAGGCATCAATATTGACATCGGTGTGTCAGTCTTTGGTGAGAAAAGTCTCGCGGTTGCGGCACGTCATGGTTTTGATTTTTTGAAGGTTGCTTCGTCAGAGGCGGATAACTTGCCCTTTATAGAACGGGTTTTGGGGTATGAGCGACCTACAATAATATCTACGGGAATGTGTGATTTGACAGATCAGTATAATCTATCTAGATTAATTAAAAGGCTAGACGCCAAAGAAGTCGCCATATTGCACTGTTATTCTGAATATCCCCTTGCGGAGGAAGACTCGGCAGTATCTCTACTCGCTACTCTACGAGAATTGTTCGATTGCCCCATTGGGTTTTCAGATCATACCGAGACGAGTCTTGCGGCAATCGTTGCAACAGGCGCTGGGGCGCAGGTATTTGAGAAGCATGTCACACTAAGCCGCACACAGAGTGGCCCCGATCACTCTTATGCGACAGAGTTTCAGGAGTTCAAGGAGTATGTAGATTTACTGAATCGCGCGTATACTCTTTTCAAGACTGATGGTGACAAGGACCTTACGCAGTCAGAGCGCACCTTCGGGCGACGATTGGGTGTATACGCTAGTAAGGACCTCTATAGCGGAGATTTTCTTACACTTGAGTCCATTGAAGTAAGAAGGCCTGCTCTTGGGCTGAGAGCTAGGGACATAGGAAGTATTCTCTTTCAGAGATTAAGACAGAACGTTAATAAGGGTGACCCAATAACTTGGGGGGCTGTGAAGTGATCGTATTGGAGAGCGAAGGTATTGATGGCAAGACGCTGGGTTCGTTGGTTCGGAAATATTTAGATATATTTCCGGTCCTGATCCTCAAACGCTACATTGACCAGGAACTATTGGAGCGGTGTCACACTCAATTGGAGGCACTCAATGCCATCCCCGAGGACCTGGCTCTAAATGAAGATGGATTTTGCCACTTCAAGAGCTTTTATCCTGAAAAGTCTACTGCTAGATATATACATCATACCTTTAAGTTTAATTCTATGTTCCTTGGTAGGAACCGAGCACTTGCTGAAACATTTGATAAGCTCAAGAGCCTTTATGGATTGATTGTTCCGAACGAGTATAGCTATCTGGGAACAGGGCGTGATGAGCAATTTGGGCTTTCTCCAGAGGTAATACATTATCCAAGTGGGGGGGGGTTCTTTTCTGAGCATGTCCATGAGCAGTATCCACAGGGCTACGGACTCATTTTGAATGGTAGTTATTCAAACGATTCCTTCGAGTGTGGGGGAGTTTATTTCAGGACCTCGGATGGTATACGATTTGATTTTGATGGCGTTAGTGAAATTGGAGATGTAGTAATATTCGACTATGGCCTACGCCACGGTGTGTCGAGAATAGACCCCAGAAGTGACTTTACTTGGTCTCTCAAGTCAGGCAGGATTTCCTATGTTTTGCCACTGAAACGAAATGAATCCTAAAAGATATCTCTTCGGTGCCGGCGAAATGGCAGGTTTAATATATGACAACCTTCGGCAGGTAATAGGTAATTTCAGTGGATTTATTGTTGATGATCCCAAAGGAGTCAAATCTTTCCGAGGCATGCCGCTTTACGATTACCGCACCTTTCTGAAGTCAGGTATAGACGAAGCTGAAGTCCATGTTGCTATAGGCTACTCAAAATTAAATTACACTCGTACGGCGGTATTTGAGCGCCTAAAATCTGACGGCGTTCGATTTTACAATATACTTGGGAGCGGGATTTTTGGTCCAGGCTCATTTTCCATTGGAGAAAACGTATGTATTTTCGATAATCAGACAATACAGTCTGGGGTGAAAATCGGTTCTAACGTGCTGATTTGGAGCGGCAATCATATTGGACACGATGTGGTCATTCACTCGGGGGCATACCTTTCCTCTCACGTTACGGTATCTGGCCACGTTGAGATTGGAAGTCGTTGTTTTATAGGAGTAAACTCAGCAATCAAGGATGGTGTATCTATTGGACCAGATTCAATAATTGGAATGGGTTCTACGGTTACCAAGAACCTTCCAGCAGGTTCAGTTACGAGTCCAGAATCAACGATTGTGTATCTCAGCGATTCACGCGTTGCGAAGCTTATACGGAGGCTTTTTTGAAAGAGATTAAGAGTGCGTTTGAGCAAGAATCCAAGGCTACATTAGAGCAACAGCGGAAATTTGATGAACTAGGTGAGCTATTACTTAATCTCGATGCTACTCCGAGAGATTTAGTAACAAACCTTGGGCTATTCATCAGATCGTCAGCATTGGCGAAGATTCTGTTCATTGATGAGCTGTACCGGCGTGTCATTAGGATTCCTGGCAATTTCTACGAGTTTGGTTCTTGGATGGGGCAGAATCTTATTCTTTTAGAGAATCTTCGTGCATTGTATGAGCCCTTTAACCCGTCCAGAAGGATCTATGGTTTTGATACCTATTCCGGCTACCCGGAAAACGGTAGTGTCTCAGCGGATGTTCCAGCTCTTCAAGTTGGGGGTTACAGTGTCACCACTAAGTTCCAACGACAATTTGATGAGCTAGCTGCTATCCACGAGTCCTTGAGCGTGATAGGAAATGGCAATAGAATATCAAGAGTCTCTGGAGACGTATCGGAGACGGTTGAGCGACATTTTCGTTCTCATCCGAGTGAATTGGTGGCACTAGCGTATTTTGATATGGCGGGATACGACAGCACACTAGTGGCACTCAGTCAAGTACTGGATCGGTGTGTACCGGGCTCGGTAATAATGTTTGACGAACTCAATCATTCCAAATATAGCGGTGAAACTATTGCCTTCCTAGAGTTGATGAAGGATCGCCGTTATAAAATTGAAAAGTCTCAATTTATGACAGACAGAACGATCGTAACGTTGTTGTAGTTTTTTGGGTGGGCGTAAATATGCAAGAATGGACACGACATGGACTCCTTCTGGCACCCACTTCAACTATGGGGGATTGTTCTCACTGTATGGTTCCGACGCCATATAGAATCTCGGACGATACTTTTATAGTCTATTACTCTTCGAGAAATGAACATAATGTTTCGTCCATATTTTATAGTATATTAAAACTGTCAAAACATAGAGCCTACGTTGTTCGTAGAAGTTCTGGGCCAATACTAACCCCAGGTCGACTAGGTTGCTTTGACGATTCTGGTGTTACTCCGTCATCCATAGTCCAACGAGGTAACGAGTATTATCTATACTACATCGGTTGGAATCCTGGTTCCACTATACGAGTAAACTTATTCGGTGGATTAGCTAAGTCAAAGTCTCTGTTGGGTCCCTTCCATCGATATTCCGAGGCACCGATCTTGGAACGAACCGCTGAGGATCCCCTGCTCAATACCGCACCATTTGTGCGGCAAGAACAGCTGTCGCGAATGTATTATATAAGTGGAACGTCTTGGGATGACCGTGATAAATCGAGATACCATATTAAAGAGGCGAGCAGCTCTGATGGTGTGGTTTGGTTACGTAATAAGGAGCCCCTAATTACATATCAGGACACTGGCGAGACGAATTTCGCTCGGCCCTATGTATTCACCTCAATGAGCGGGGAAACCAGAATGTGGTATTCCGTGAGAGGTGCGAATTACCGTATTGAGTCGGCACTTAGTGTCAATGGAGTTTGGGTCCGGGAAGGCGTAAGAAACGGATTGGAGCCACTTGATGATGGCGATCTAGAAGATCAGATGGTTGAATATGCGGCAATTGTTGAGCAAGGGGGCGTCCAATTTATGTTTTATAATGGAAATGACTTCGGGCGAAAAGGTATACTCTATGCAACAAGGGAATGTCGCTAAATGTCAGTGTCCGCTGCAATGCAACCACACTATTTGCCATGGCCTGGATATTTCTCCTTGCTAATGCGTAGCGATATATTCTGGATATTAGATAACGTCGACATTGACAGACGATCGTGGCAGACAAGAAATTATGTTGCTAACAAAGGTAGTGCATGCCTCCTGAGTGTTCCGCTTGATCAGGGAAAAGTAAGTCTTTCGAGAAGGATTTCAGAGGCTAAGGTTTACAGCCCCGAGTCACTAAAAAGGCATCTTGAGACTATTTACCATTTTTATAGAAAGTCGAAAGTTTTTGACACAGTCTTTCCTTTACTTCAAAGCATTTATTGTAATCCAGCGATGTCATCACTATCAGAGCTGTCCATTCAGCTGGTGAAATTGCAGATGTCTTACCTTGGATTAAATACAGACATGAAGTTAGCGTCAACTTTACCCACCAATAGATTAAAATCTGAACGTATACTGGAGCTGGTTCTAAAATCCGGCAGTACGATTTATCTTTCGCCGATTGGGTCAAAGCCGTATCTTGATATTAAGTCATTCCAACGCCATGGAGTAGATGTTGCATTTCAGCTAGCTGATTTGCCACCAGTATTTAGTATGATTGACGGCAAGGCAATGTCGCTACTTCACTATATTTTCACTTTATCAATAGATGAAATTATTGAGGGTCTAAATGCATTCCAGTTCGAAACGCATGCTTGCGGTAATCCCGGCTAGAGGGGGTTCTAAGAGGATACATAAAAAGAATATTCGACCATTCTATGGAAAGCCTATGCTGTTTTACACCATCGAGGCGATACGGGAAACTAAACTTTTTGACGAAATACATGTGTCGTCAGAAGATGAGGATATTATCGACTTGTGTGAGCATCACTTAGGTTTGACCCCGCTGTTTAAACGCCCGGTCGAATTGGCGGACGACTTTACTCCATTGCTTCCAGTTATCAAGTTTGTGGTTGACGAGTACGGAAGGCAGGGGAGGCATTTTGATGCGGTCTATCTAGGTATGCCTTGTTCGCCGCTTGTGAATCCGATCGATATTGAACGTATAGTCAACAAGTATTGGCATATCAGATCCTCTGGCGCGTCCGGATTTGGACTGATATTCGTTGCCCGCTACCCCGCCCCTCCCGAATGGGCTTTCAAGATCACGGGGGACCTATTGCAGCCGCACAGTGTTGAATTGCAATCTGTTAGGAGTCAAGACATCCCACCGTCATATTATGATGCGGGTCTTGGTGGAATATTTGATGCTTCATTATTTGATGGACGCAACATGGATGCGATGCCGCTCTACGGACAAGAGATCGATCGAAGCAAGGCGATTGATATTGACACTGAAGAGGACTGGAAATTAGCTGAGTTAATATATCGCTCATTTCATGGGAAAAATAGTGCTTGATATTGTGGTGAGGCCGTTAAATCAGGGGGATATTACCGAACAGTATCGTTCCTGGTTTGATGATCCAGACGTACAGCGGTATATCGAGTATTCTGCTCTCCCTGGGGCCAGGACGATTGAAGGCTTATCTCAGTATTTAAACGATATTTCCAATGATCCTTGTAGGTGGTTGATTGGCATTTTTATAGGTAAGGAGCACGTAGGGAATATTGGCGTTCAATTTGACCCACGAAATGATGGCCTATGTACCATTGGATTTCTGATAGGGAGCTCCGCTAACCGGGGCAGGGGCATAGTTGGGCATGCCTTTAGTAAGCTTATTGAATTATTACCACAATCAATTGATGTGATCTATCTTGGAGTTGAGGGGGACAATCTCCAGGCCATAAGCGCCTACAGACGCATGGGATTTAATGTGTGTCTACAATCCGGTAGCAAATTGCGGATGCGTTACGACATCGCACGATGTAAAATTTGTCGCTCAGATAAAATAGAAGTTTTATCACTGAAAAATTTCCCTAGATCGATATGGCCATCTGCTAGAACAATACCGCAGGATAATCTAGAATATGCGTTCTGTGGCTCCTGTGGTTACGCGAGTTCATCATTATGCGATACTGTAGATCTCGCGGAACTGTACTCTTACGAGCAATTTGTCGTTCCTACCCCCACTTTAACTAGAGATAGATATCTTGAGCTAAAAAATATAGCCGGCATATCAAATATTAGTTCAATATTCGATTTTGGGGGTGGGAGTAATAATTTTTATGACACAGGGCACAGCAACCTTACTGTTATTGACTTCGCGCCGCCAAAGAACTCATCAATTAAATTCATACGCACCAGTGATTTTTTCGATGCGGACGTAAGCGAATCCGTTGACTGCATAGTGTCGTATCACACACTTGAGCATCTTTCGAACCCTTCAAAGGCGATAGAGAAATTTTATTGCTCGCTTAAACCTGGTGGTTGGCTTTGTGTGGAGGTTCCAGACAATGAAATAATTGCCTCTACTAACCCGACGTATATGGTTTTTCCACAGCATGTGTCACTATTCACTAGCGAGTCGCTCGGCATCCTGATCGGAAGTCGTGGATTCGAGCTCGCTCATGATAGTTCGTTCGGTTCTGTTATTCGGATGTATTTCCGTAAGTCAGATGCTCCAAAGCCTGTTCAGCTTTCCACGGCATATAAACCAACATATCTTGAGCGTTACAGGATCGCACTGAAGGCGACTGTCGAGAGGTTGACTTCGATTTTAGATGAGTATCCAACAGTACAGATGTTTGCGGGGGGATCGACCTCTTGCCTGATCTACTACCTCAAAGAGAACGGTTGTACGAATATATCGGGAATCCGTCTTTTTGATTCCAATTCCATGAAACATGGATTGCGGGTATTTACTGGCCAAGTTGTAGGGCCTTTTGAATCTCTCTCTACCGAATTTCCTCTCGTAATTATCGGAAATTCCTTTTGTGAACGAGAGCTAAAGTCTAAAATCGGTGCCTCACTGCGTATTCACAGAATATAGTAAAATTATGGTCCTATATAAAAACATTTTGCCACCAAGTATCCTCGGACACAAGTTTTCGACCTATATAAGGGGTTACGATAACAAAACGTCGGACCCCAATTTCCTTTCGGAGGATGCCGTCCAATGCATATCGGATAACCAAGAGATGCGCGGGACGATGGTAGACTTTATACGTAGCGATGTACTGCCGGCGATCCTTGGTCGAATTTATTCAACCTTCGGTATTGATGTTAAATACTTCTTTCTTCCAAGAATAATCTGTACGTTAGCCGAGGGTAATATCCCAAAAAATATATTAACGAATATTAAAGGTAATGAACGACGAACACACGGTAGTCTAAACACGCTTGTTAGATCTAGAGACTCTGATATCTTTTTTTTCTATGATAATCCGCCCCATTGTGACTTGATAGATATGCCCACGGCGACAAAGAATTTCTTAACCGTTCTCATCCCTCTTACGAGACGTGATCAAGATTATGCGCCACTCTTTTCAGAGAACATCGTGCCGTCTGATAAATCCAACTTTATTGTGCAGGATGCGAACTTTCCTCCTAGGGGTGTTCTTCTTTATGGTGAGGATAAAAAGCTTTCACGTGTGTTGCCTAGTGTGGGTGATGTAATTGTCTGGGATGCCTTGTCTTATCATGCAGTTAAGCCCAATCTATCGAGTAAGAATGTGTATAACCTGAGATTTAATTTAGCAGTTGGCGATGATTCGTCCGGCGTTGAAGATTCAAGAAATATCTATAAAATATAAGACTATGAATATAGTTAGCTTATATCCATATCCATTTGATGGCCAGTTTCGGCACGAGCCTAATGTATCTGTTTGGTCCAATGGTAAGATCTTCTCATATGAAGAAGACAAATTTACAAAGTTAAAGTCTGACCCGACTGCCCCATTTGCTGAGAGGGCATTGATGAGAGCACTTTGCGAGTTCGAGTTGATGCCGGAGGACGTAGATTTATGGGTGTTTCCCAACATACCGGGAGGCATTGATCGTCCTTTAGCGAAGAAATTTTTCGTCGATTTGCTTAAAATTCAATCCGCTACGGATGATTTCGAAAAATTCCTATTCGATAGGCTTTTGCTTGTAAGGCATCATGATGCCCATGCGTATTCAACTATTTTTGCATCCGGTGTAAGCAAGGGGTATTATCTTACGTATGATGGTGGCGGTGACTTTGGCGACCGAAGAAACATGACCTTCGGTCGTTTTGATGTTTCCAAACCTAGGGTCCTAGACCAGCTTGCGGAGCAGACTGAGACCGGAAACCTTTGTACTTTCCATTCGTTCGTAACTGACGCATGCGGATTCTACGGAGAGAATGGTAAAACCTCAGGACTTGCAGCTTATGGATCTATAAATGCCAGCTGTGTCAACGAATTGGTCGGACTTTTCAGCGCTGATCCCTTCGGGGTGTTCCATAGAGTCCGTAGGCGTAGAAGTAAGTTGCGTCCGAGTGCATGTAATGCGGAGGCTTTCGATCGGAACAAAATTTATAATACAGTCCCTTCGGAGACAAATGTTGTAGATATAGCGAAGCGCTACGACCTCTTTGATTTCGCTGCTAGCGGTGAATATGTTGTTCAAGAAATGTTTTTAGCGCTTGCGAATAAGCTATCGTCAGATCATAGAATTGACTCTGGGGATCTGTGTGTAGCTGGGGGGCTTTTTAACAACGTATCTCTAAACTATCGACTCTCAGACTATTGGAGGAATAAGGGTAGGGTGCATTTTTGCATGGCGCCCTCAGATGCGGGATTGTCTCTTGGTGGACTTTATTTTGGTTTGCACCAACGTATGCATCCTCATATTGAAAATTCCAGTTCTCCGGTTTCACCGTTTCTTGGCCCAGAGTATTCTAGTGAATATATAGAATCTGTTTTAAAGTCTAACCGCTGTGTCTATCAGAAATTCGACTCTAGCGCCGAAGTGCTCAGTCTCATGAGGGAAGATATTGTTAGAAATAAAATAATTGGCATATTTCGTGGTAGGGCGGAGCTTGGGCCGAGATCGCTCGGGGCGCGATCGATTTTGTCTTCCTCCAAGAATGTTAACGCAAAGCGATTACTTAATCTCTATCTTAAGAGAAGAGATTGGTTTATGCCCTATGCTCCTATCATAGCTGAGGAGCTAGCTGATAAGCTTTTGCCGACTCGCTTCCATAATTATTATATGCAGCTCGCTGTCAAATGTAGCCCTAAGTTGAGGGAGCGTCTCGGTTATGGCGTGCATGTCGACGGTAGTGCTAGGATTCAGGTTCTCAGGCGGGCCGACAACCCATTCCTGCACTCGCTAATCCGGTCCCTCGAGGAGTATGGTATATACTCACTACTTAATACGAGTTTTAATAGGCACGGCATATCGACGGTTGGAACTCCCTTGTCGGCTATTCAGCATCTTTTATCGGGGTGTTTTGACGTTTTGTATATTGAAAATTTTATGGTCCGACTAGAGGCTAACAGAATAATGCCGGAAATTAACTTATCTGAAGAGTTGGATGAGCTTGAGATGATGGAGATTGAGCGGAATGAGTGGAGGGCGAGGTTTGAGGGACTTTAGTTTTCAGTATCTATGCCACGCAGCCGTGCTATTTGAGATTGACGGAGTCTGTATTTTGACGGACCCTTGGCTAGGTTCAGAAAGCTGGGGGGGTACCCTTGCGCTTCATCCTCAGTCTACAGTTAGCTTGCGTGAGATAGAGGCGAGGGTTGATGTTATATTCTTCTCCCACGCTCATGATGACCACTTCCATCTTGATTTCCTGGCTCAGTTAAGTAAGGACTTTCGGCAGAGGGTCACAGTAGTTATACCTTCTTTTGATGGCGGCTATTTTAGGCGTCTCGTATCGAGGGTTGGCTTCCATAACGTCCTAGAGATAGGTATAGGCTCTACACATGTCATTGCCGGACTTGCTTGGTGTTGCTATAAGCCAAATCTTTCTCACGATGTTGCGTTAACGATATTTGGTAAAAACTGTCGTGTCTTTCTCCAGACCGACGCAATCTTTGAAGAAGAGGAGCTGGAGCAATTTAGCCGGCTCGGTAATATTGATATCGGATTTTTTATGCCGGGTCAAACGGGTATATTCCCGTCATTTTATGAGATCGAGGGCAGCAATTTACTCGAGCTTATGAAGCGTAAGCAGCAGACCGCATTGGAGGGTACTTTAAGACTCGTGAGTCACATAGCTCCGACGATTGCTGTTCCTTACGCCTGTGGTCTTCGTTACACCGGCCCTGTATTTTGGGCGAATTTGTTTCACAATGTTGGCCACTCTGAGTTTGTGAGAAGAGTGCAATCTTCTGGCATAAAGTCCTTTTCCCTTAGTCAAGGAAGGGTTTATGATTCCGATATTATCTTTGGGTCGTCCGATAGTAGATTGCTTAGTGAAAATCAAGACGATAAGGATCGGGACCACTTTTTGCAACTGCTGGAGATCGCTACGATTGAGAAGTCACGGGGACATTTAGCTCATAGGTGTAACCTCTTCTCCAGTGACGAGATAGATGCGGATGGTCGCTTACTCGATTCCTTTGCCCGATGGCTCTCAGACGTGAAGTCGGCTAGCGACAGCCCATCAGAGTTCTCGGTGCTATGGACAATCGTTTATCGTGACGTGGAGAGATATATCCGACATTGCTTTTGTTCTGGAAGGGTGTCGGACGAATCAGGGCCAATAGGAGGGGTTGATCTGACCATTTCTATTACTATCAATTGGTTAAATAGACTACGTCGCGGTGAGATTCAAATGGGTGTACTGTCGCTTCAAAATGGTCATGCCTTTTGTGTACGTAAGTGTTCTTCCCTTTCAGACCGTGAGAGAGAGTACTGGTCGAAACTATTTTTAACTAAGCCGATCTTTGGTTGATTATATTAGTACCTTTCTGAACGCACTCTCCATTCAAGAGGGAGATAGAATTCTTTTTCATGGTAATCTTCGGAGGCAGCTGTTTGGACACAGGGGGAGCCTACGTCCGGTTGAGTTCTTTGATTTATTTACTAACGTGATTTTGGATAGGCTTGGCTCCCACGGAATTCTTGTGGTCCCTACATTCACCCCCTCATTCATCTCCCGGGGTAGCATATTTGATCGAGACGCAGGCCCTTCAGAGATGGGCGCATACTCTGAGTATTTCCGAAAAAGGTTCCACTTAAATCGAACCTATCATCCCGTTTATTCTTTTTGCGCGTCTAGGCCATTAGGCTCAGATCATTTTGATGATCACTTTTTTGCGTTTGGAGTTGATAGCGTATTTGACTGGCTACACAGGGAGGCTGGGAAAATTCTAGTCTTAGATTTGGAAGCAAATAATTCCATGACTGTATACCACCATTTCGAAAAAATGCTTGGTGTAGATTACCGCGTAGAAAAGGTTTTTGAAGGATATCAGATTAATCAGAGTGAAGGGAAACCGAGGGCTGTTAAATGCTCCGTATATTCGAGACGATTGGATATCGGCGTCGTTACAGATGTAGAGGGTGCCGATCGCCTTGCGAGGGGGAAAGGCATCTATACTGAATACAGGGACGATATTGGTTCAAGTTTCCGGATCTGCGAGATAGATAGGTTGTATGAACATACGGCGGAACTGTTGAAATGTGGTAAGGATATAGGCTACTTCTATAAGATTGTTGTATGAGCAAGGGCTTTGAGTTTGCAAAATCCGCTTTTGACATAAGACGCTCTCTAATTGGGGAGCCTGTACACGCCACACTCAAGCTAATAAAATCCTTAGTTTCTCAGGACTTCAAGATCAGGAGACTTCGCTCCGGAGCTAAAATATTTGACTGGGTTGTTCCTGAAGAATGGGTACTCGATCGTGCGGTATTAAAAGATGATGCAGGTAATATATACTGTGATTCGAACAGGAACTTCTTGGAGGTAATGCTCTACTCTGCTCCTATAAAAAAGTGGCTGAGCTACGATGAACTACTCCCTCACCTCTATACCTCTGAAGTTCAAGCGGATGCCCTGCCGTACGTAACGTCCTATTATGACAGGCGTTGGGGATTTTGCCTAACCCAAGATAATTTTCGATCATTACCTCGGGAGAAGAATTTTTTCGTCGATATCAAGGCTACGTTCCGCCCCGGAAATTTATACTATGGGGAGCTTCTTATTGAGGGTATGTCGAAGAAGGAAATTCTATTTTCAACATATGTCTGCCATCCCAACCTTGCTAATAACGAACTATCTGGGCCCGCGCTCCTAGTCGATCTGGCATCATCGATATTAGCCCTTCGGGGTAACCATAGGTACTCTTACCGCTTCTTGTTTGTGCCCGAGACAATTGGAGCTATTGCCTACATATCTAGAAATCTTTCAAGATTAAAGAAAACAGTTATTGCGGGGATCGTTGCAACTTGCGTTGGTGATACAAGAGCGTACTCCTTTCTCTCGTCCAGAAATGGAAATACCCTTATTGATCGAGTTATCCCGAGAGTATTTGAGCGGTTGGGAATTAATTTTGAAGCGTATAACTGGCGTGAGAGAGGCAGTGACGAGAGACAGTTCTGTGCACCGGGGGTGGATTTGCCTGTGGCCTCAATAATGAGAACTAAGTACGGCAAGTATCCAGAGTACCACACATCGAATGATAAAATCGGAATTACGCTCACTCAAGAGGGTTTAGACGGTTCCCTAAAGGTGTATCAGGAGTTGGTAAGAGAGCTCGAATCACTTCTGATTCCATTAAGCACAAAGCTATGTGAGCCATTTTTAACCAAGTACGGTTTATACAACACTGTTTCAAGTCTAAGCAATTCCTTGAGCTTTAAGATATACGCTGATACTCTGAGTATGTGCGACGGGGCCCAAGATGCGCGTTCGATTGCTGAGTACTTTAACTTGCCCATTGAGGATATTCATTCGGCGTTGTCGGTACTTCATAAAAATGGGTTAGTAACCTATCCCCATGAGATTGGGTAATGTTTTATCTCAGCAAATCCACTAAGAGAATGCTCTATGCAGATATTCTCGAAAATGGGTTATTTGCTCGACTCAGTGATAGCGCCAGTGAAATCGTAGACCCTGATTTTGAGAGATTCCTAACGTACTTTCAGGTAGGGAATGACTACAAAAAAAATTACATCGGGTTGTCTTACGCGAGATTTGTCCATCGCGCAGATTTTAGATCCGCACTGTTAGGTTGCATAAAGTCAAAATCTTGGTTTTTTATATATCCACTACCAAGGTCTATATTAGATCTATTCCCAACGGGACCAAAATTGATTAGTGGTTTAATTTTTGAGGTTTTGCTCGCCTTGTGGGAATTGGTAAGGTCAGCGAAAAAACTGATCAGTTTGACTAAATATATTCTATTGTATCCAAAGAGACAACAGCCTGTAAGGAGATTATATTTTGACTTGCCAGGGGCTTTTGTTGGTAAGGGTGGTAGGCCAAACGACGAGTTCTTAGTCTGGGAATCCGGTGACAAAAGTTGTGAGGCAGTAGCGACGAATGATGAGCGAGAAGTAATATCGATGTTGATTGATAGCCTTAAGTTGAGTCGAGCCTTATTTATTAAACGTATCGTATCAAACGGACTTCGAGTAGCTTTAACGGCATTATACGGAATGGTGCTTCGGAAATATTCATCATTTGCTCTCACGTCTTCCATCTACGAACTTACCATATACCTGTCTATGCGGGCCCAGACGTCCGGGACGGATCAGCAAAATCACCCCAAAGTTATATTTAACACATCAAGTATGACTTGGCGTCCCTTATGGAGTTATGACGCGTCGCTTGCTAAGAATCTAGGTTTTTTTAACTACTCCCACAATTTCGAGCGTCTTAGCTGTAGTAAGTATTACGATAAGCTTCCGTTTTGGATTGAGAAGTTTCCTTTTGATTGTGTCCGAGTGCTGTCAAGGGCGCAGCTGAAGTTGTTTAATTGTAAAGCGGCTTTCGATACAACCCCCCCCCCGGTAAGGCGAATTGCTGCCACGACAGGAATGGGACGGATCCTCGTGATTAATGACGTGAACCCTTTTTCTCAAAATTTTAGGGATAAAAATGGCTGGGAGCTTGATTACTATTCCAGCTCCGTTATGCAGCGGTTCATTGGTGATATTATAGCTGCGGTGGTCTCTATCGGGGTAACTACCCAGATATTTCTTAAGAGGAAGCGAATTAATCAACTAGCTGACATAGACTCAAATTACAACACATATGTTGATAACTTGGAATCGGAGGGGGCTATCAGAGTCACAGAGCACCATATTAAATCAGAGGGTAGTATTGCTGTCTCTATTCCATTTACAACGGCTGCGCTCTATTATCCGCTGGACCAGAGCTTCTACTATGACCCACTAGGTCAGATTGCTGAGCCAGAGTATATGTATTATGAGAGACCGCTGCTGTGTTCGTATACGGAACTTGGATGTGCACTAAGGAGAGTGTTATGCTGATCTACGCAATTATCCCAGCGCGAAGCGGGAGTGTGGGGTTGCCGAACAAGAATATATTGCCCATTTGCGGGCATCCGCTCTTTACGCATGCAATAAATTTTGCCAAGTGCTTGTCAGTCGCAAGAGTCTTTGTGAGTACTGACAGCCAAGCCTATCAGGATATTGCACTGAAATATGATGCGGAGTGCCCGTTTTTAAGAAGTGCGGATTGCGCGACCTCAATTTCAATGGAGGAGGATGTCTTGCTCGACCTTAGGAGGAAATTTCTTGAGCACTCCATCCCAGAGCCAGATTTAGTCGTTTGGCTTAGACCTACGTTTCTATTCCGAGACCGGACAGAGGTGAACTTGTGCATCGATGCGCTCTCAAGTGACACTTCATTAAGCTCATCCAGGATTGTCTCCGAGGCTGAATCAAGACTGTACAAAATTCGAGGAGGACGGTTGATCCCGAATTTTGACGATCAGGGTAGGTCAATGATCCGAAGGCAGGATTTAGAGCCTAAGTATAGAGTCTTTAATACGGATGTTTTCAGATTCCGGGGAAACTGCTTTAATTCACAATTTTTAGGCAAAGATATATACCCAGTGGTTTCTGATTCATGGTCTGGACTAGATATTGACAGCGAAATCGATTATGCGTTTCAAAAGTATTTGATTGAGTCTTCCCTATTCCCTAAAGAGAGGTTTGGCTATTTGTGAGCCCTACCTTCTTAAATGATTTACAGGCTGAATTGCTAGAATGTGCTGAGAGGCTTTCGGCCACAGATCGCCGCTCCCTGAGTGTCAATTATAAGGCCGATGGGAGTCCAGTTACCAGTGCGGATTTGGACTATCAAGCCGGTTTCATGATGTCAGTTCAGAAGTATTTCGGGGATGATGTGGAATTTATCTGTGAGGAGTTGGAGTCGATTCAGCCCGATAGTGATATTAAATGCTTCATCGACCCTATAGATGGTACCGAAAATTTTATGGCGGGACTTCCCATTTGGGGGTGTTCAATATCTCTGTGGGACGTAAACGAGCCGATATATTCTATTATAATATTCCCGGATTTGAAATTCTACCAGTCCTCATTGCACAGAATTGAGCGGAAGTTTCGGTCAGAGCTTGTGGGCTTACCCTCTCGGATTTTGGGTGTAGATGTCAGCGAAATTTTTGGTGAAGGAGGGAGTCGAATTCTCGGCAGTCTCGTATACAACTGTTCGTGTGTCTTCTCTGGTAGTTTGTCACGATACACAAACCCTGGAGGAGCATACGTTTGGGATTTTGCTGCGATTGTCCACCTTGCACGGATAAATGGATATCATACTTATATTAATAATATTGTGAGTGTTTCAATACCATGTGGATTGAGAGGGCCAGTTGAATTCAAGATTCTCCGAAACTATTAAAAGGTTGCTAAGTTCTAATAACCCTGACGGCGTAGTGATAGTTAGTTCGGGGGTAGCCCAAGACGTAGATATAACTAAAGGCCTTTCAAAAAAATTAGTCATAGCACTTAATGATGCACTTCCTGATTACGAACCAGCTGCGAGAATACTCTCTATTGATGGCCTCGATCAGCGTTTTGATGGCGCACTATTGGCGGAGGAGATTTTTGCCTCGGTGCTTGAAGACGGTCAATCCGTCTTTAATGACGTCGGCTTGACTAATATAAATACTGTGATTTGTGATTGGACTAAGGCACAAAATATAAACCCCACTGCCTTTGGCGCTAGTATTTTATTTGCCAATTATATATTTTCGATTTCCAATTGGAAGATAGCCCGGCTTGATTTGGTTGGATTTGGGGAGCCCGAGAAGGATAATGCGATCATTTCATCCGGTGGCGGGAGGGTGCGCGAGGCAAATATAGATTATACAAGGCACATATACAGTCTGCACCATGATCTTATCCGCAGACTAAAGGAATCATATCGCGCGATTGGAATTTTTATCACTCATGTTGGATCTACTGCAGAATCAGATATTAGCCTGGGCTTTTATCAAAAGTTAAATGGTGGTTATTATAATGAGAATTTAGAACAGATTAAATCCGTAATTGAATCTCCGTCTAGACGACGGCCTTCAAATGTTAAAGTTGTTGCGGAGATAACCACTAATCACTACGGCGACCTAAATCGATTAAAGGCGCTCATCTGCGAGGCAGCAGTCGCTGGAGCCCATGGTATAAAACTCCAAGTAAGGGATATCAACAAGCTATATTCGAAGGAGAAGCTGGACGAGAGTTATGTTTCTCCCTTCGGGGATACTTTTCGGGATTATCGGCAGGCACTTGAGCTTCAGCGAGCAGACTGGGTCACGGTCAGTGACTATTCACGGAGATTGAATCTGTTTTGGGGAGTTTCTGTTTTAGATATTGGCTCATATGAATTTATCAAGACGTTCAAGCCTGATTTTATTAAGCTCCCATCCACAATAAGTGAACATCTGGATCTGATAGAGCATGTGGGAGCTGATTGGGGGGGTGAGCTTGTTTTTAGCACGGGGTTTACAGATGATGGATATGATAGTTTCGTCGTGTCTAAAATTAAAAGGGCTAAGGCAATATATATACTGCAGTGTACGTCAAGTTACCCCTGCCGGGAGAGTGACACAAATATTAGAGTTATTGCTACCTACATAGAAAGATACAAGGCCGATCCGCGGGTTAGGGCTGGTTTTTCTAGTCATGACATTGGCAGCCTATGCTCGATGCTTGCAATTGCTTGTGGTGCGAAGATGATAGAGAAGCACATTAGATTCGGTAAGGTTGATTGGGGGCACTTTGATGGAGTCGCGATTGACGTCACCAGGGGAGAACTGAGGTCCTTTGTAAATGATATGGTTCGAGCTGAAGCGATTATGGGTAGTGGTGACAAGGCTGTAGTGCCATCTGAAGACCACAAATATCGGAGAAAATAGTTTTTAACGTTAGTTCATTGCATGTTAAATCTTATCCTCGTGGAGTTTTGACTAATGTCACGTAGACTTATCGCTGTTGAGAGTTTGGGCGGGTCAGAGGAGGTGCGCACCTCTTATATGATTGATAATATGAAATTCAACCGGGCATATGTTACCGCTCGTAGTAATTGTGATGATTCCGACGGTAGTTTACTGAGGCTTTTTCAGTCGAAATATCTGGAGTATAGACGGAGTTGGCACAATCGTTCACGGGAAATATTCGAACAGGGAATGGGCGGCGAAGATGGCCCATTGGGGGGGGGGCCACTTTGCGTTGATATTGAGGTTGCAGCAATTTGTGATTTGGCCTGCCCGTTCTGCTATCGTCAATTTGTTGCTACACCCGATAAACTTATTGAGGATACTCTCGCCTACCGACTAATTGACCAAGCAGTTGAGCTTGGAGTGCCATCGCTCAAATTCAATTGGCGGGGAGAGCCCCTTATGAACCCTAAACTTCCGAGATATATAGCCTATGCAAAGGAGAGGGGGGTTCTGGAGACAATAATAAATACAAATGCAACACGGCTTACCGATCAACTTTCGAGGGATCTTATTTCGGCCGGGTTGGACTTTATGATCTATTCCTTTGATGGTGGTACAAGGGAGAGTTACGAGCGCCTTCGGCCTGGTAGGTTCTCTAAAAATAGTTTCGACTCGGTTTACGATAACATTAAAAATTTCGCTAGAGTCCGAGAGGAAGTTGGAAGTCCATTTCCTCGTACAAAAATACAGATGGTACTCACTCGTGAAACCTTCAATGAGCAATCAGACTTCCTTGAATTGTTCCAAGGCATCGTCGACGAGGTCTCGGTTAAGCAGTACACCGAGCGGGGCGGTGCACTGGAGGAGTTGAATGAGATTGACCGTTTAAGATTGCAAGATGAATTCCGGGCAAGGGGCCTGCCTGACTCGACCCCCTTTTTCCGAGATCGAGATGGGGACTTTTTTATTGCCGTTGGTCGATTGCCCTGCGAACAGCCCTTTCAAAGAATGTTGGCCACTTACGACGGTAGAGTGGCCATGTGTTGTTATGATTGGGGGGCTCAACACCCGATAGGATACGTTGATGGTCGTGCTCTTAATGACGGGGACAAGGAATATAAGAGTGTAGTTGAGAAGGCTCGTAGGGGGGACAAGAATTTTATTCTCCTTAAGAGCATTGAGCTTCCGCGCGTTTATAACTCACCAGATCCAAAGGTTGATGATTTGAATACTCTTTGGAATGGAAAGGAAATAAATTTGGTGAGGAGGGCACATATGGTTGGTAAAGTTGACAGTGTAGATATTTGTCGGTCCTGCCCTTTTAAAGAGACGTACAGTTGGGAAAAGATATAATTAACCAGAGCTGCAATGGCGAAGATGGAAGAGAGAAGGCCGCTAATGGATAGAGTTGAAGTGATTGCAGAAATTGCCAATGCACATCAGGGAAGCCCTTTAAATGCTTATGAGTTGGCAATGCGCTCTCTTGACGCAGGTGCTAGTGCGGTCAAATTTCAGATCTATGCGGCAGATGAGTTATTAGTAAAGTCGCACCCACGATACGATCATTTTCTAAACCAGTCATTTTCAGATCAAACCTGGGAGAATCTGATATCAAAGATTAGAGGCGCCGGTGGACGCGTCTATTGTGATGTATTCGGCATCAAGGCCCTAAAGCTGGCCACAGAACTAGAGGTTGAAGGATATAAAATACATTCTACTGACCTTGCGAATATTCCGTTGTTACAGCTCGCCGCACAAGTCTGTGGAAATAAGCGATTGTTACTGTCTACCGGCGGATGTTCAGTGAGGGAAATATATAATGCCCTTGGGTTGCTTGACTCGCTTCCAAAAGTTACTTTGTTACATGGTTTTCAAGCTTTTCCAACTTCAACGGATGACTCAAACCTCAGACGCATTTTATCATTGAAAGAAATATTTCCAGGATATTCAATCGGTTATCAAGATCACACTGATGGGTCTGATATATTCGCGTCGATATTACCCCTGATGGCGGTTGCTCTCGGCGCGACGGTAATCGAGAAGCATGTAACCCTGGATAGGAAATCTCAGGGCGTTGACTACTATTCATCGGTCGAACCACAAATACTAAGGCAGTTTATAGCTGACATACGAAGGGCAGGTCTTGCCCTTGGGGAGGTCGGTTTCACATACTCAGACGCAGAGCTGTCATACAGGTCGGTCATGAAAAAACGGTGGGTTGCGGCGAGGGACTTAAAAGAGGGCACTATATTATCTATAGATGATTTGGTTATGAAGAGGTCTGGAATACATGACAGCGAGGTTCCAGAGCTCGATCAGCTAGTAGGAAGAGTGCTCAATCAAAATATATCTTTCGAAGATCCAGTTTCTAGAGATAAAGTTAGCTCGAGGGTTATCGCCGTCGTAGTGGCAAGGACGCGTTCCCAAAGGCTCCCGAATAAGGCGTTACTACCGGTGAATGGGGTTCCCGCTGTTCAGCATCTATTATTAAGATTGAAGCAGGCCGAATCCTTAGACAGAATAATATTATGCACAACCGGCCTAGAAGAGGACGACCCTCTAATCAAGATTGCTGAAGAGTGTGGAGTTCCCACGCATCGAGGAGCATCGGAAAATGTTTTAGATCGCATCTATGGTGCAATCTCCGAAGACAGTGCCGATGTAATAGTAAGAATAACTGGTGATGACATAATGGTCGATCCTGAGTACTTGGATTATGGAGTCAAGCGGCATTTGGAGAGCGGCGCGGAATACTCGGATTTAAAAGGCCTTCCAAGTGGAACTGAGGTTGAATTCTTTGACAGGCGGCTACTGGAAACAATATTTAGGTTCGCTTTTGATCTAAGTGGGACCGAATATTTAACTTATTACGTGACGGAAAATAGAGGCCAGTTTAAGACCAATTCGATAGCCGTTAGAGATAAGCACCACAAAAACTGGCGGCTGACAATAGACACCCTTGAAGACTATTTGCTAGTTACTGAAATAATAGATCGGCTCGCAGAACTAGGCCTAGGAGAGTCCTATAGATTAGATGACATTGTTAGGCTAGTTGAGGGCGATATCTCCCTACGGGAGAGGTGTGAAACCATCAAGGAGGGGAGACGAGTTCAAATTAATACTTCAATCGATTGGGCAAGACTTGCGAATTAGGAAGTTTTTGTAGCCATGGGGCCAATTAGAAACTACCCACTCGTAACTCTCTATATAACGAGTTATAATTATGGTAGATATCTTTCACGAGCGATTGAAAGCGTTCTGAATCAAACTGTTGATTGCTTCGAGTTAATTGTTATTGACGATGGTTCAACTGATGATACTCTTGCGGTTGCTAATCGTTACCTTCATTATCCATCAGTCAGGGTCATCTCTCAAAACAACAAGGGTTTAAACGTAACGAATAACATTGCTCTCCGAATGGCGAGAGGGAAGTACATCATGCGATTGGATGCCGATGACTGGCTCGATTCTCACGCAGTTGAGATTCTAAGTAATGCATTGGAGAGGGATCCCGAGATCGGATTAGTATTCCCGGATTATTTTTTGGTTGATGACGATGGACGAGTATTAGAACAAGTCCGCAGACATAAATTTGACGACGTTAGTCTTCTAGATCAGCCTGCTCATGGTGCATGTACTATGATCCGTTGTGAAGCTCTAAGAACTGTGGGTGGGTATGATGAGAGTTTTCGCTGTCAGGATGGCTATGATCTGTGGATAAAGCTCATCGGCCGGGTCAAAGTCGCAAACATTAATTTACCGCTTTTCTATTATCGCCAACATCCGAGTAGTCTGAGTTCGTCCAGTGATAGAATTTTGGCGACACGGAGCCAGATAGTTGAGAATTATGTTAACAAGGAAAGGGTTCCTCTCAAAGTTTTTGCTGTGATTGCAGTTCGAGGTGCTGGTGACCCCGCATCTCTTGCGCTACGGTCGCTTGGTGGTCGAACGATACTTGAATGGACTTTAGAGGCTGCAAGGAGGTCTACTAATTTACATGGGGTGGTTGTTAGTACTCCAGACGAGGAAATTATAGAATTTCTTAGGAGCAAAAATTATACTGACGTGCGTATCGTGCGGCGTCCGGATAGGTTGGCATATCTCAATACGAGGTTAGACCATACGTTGTTACATATTTCAGATTTGCTTCAGGAGGAAGGGGTCGCATTCGACGCGTTACTCCAGCTAACGATCGAATCTCCGTTTCGATCTGAGCAAGATATCGATTCAGCTATTGATATTCTCAATTTATATAATACAGACTGCGTCGTTTCTGTCCACCCAGAATCTTCAATTTTTTATCAACACAACGGTCATACATTGGTACCTCTAAATAGTTCTGATAGCTTGCGTCTTGAAAGAGAGGCTATATTTCGAGAGGTCGGCTCAATGAGACTACTAAGGAACAGCTATTTCCAAAAAAAGGAGAAGGGTTTGAAAGTGACTATCGGGCATGTGGTGCTCGGCACTAGGTCTTCTTTTAGGCTCACTAGCGATTTCGATTTGGCACTTGCAAAGTGTTATTTGGCGGGGTAGCTACCTTTGGGGTGGTTCGCACTTTCGTAGAGCAGATATAAAGTACGTGATACTTGGAGAATTTTAATGAGACGTGACGATATGATATTTATAGCCGAGATTGGCATGAATCACAATGGGAATTTTGGCCTTTTATTTGAGCTAATTAGGCAGGCTGCTAATTCAGGCGCCGACTTTGCGAAGTTTCAACTCGGATGGCGCTGTGGCCCTGGAGAGATTAATAGACTTGGTAGTACCGAGGTAGAATTAATAAATCGCTGCTGTTCCTATCATAATATCAAGCCATTATTTTCTATCATAACACCGGATGCTTGGGAATTGGTTAAGAAATTCGATTATGTAGCATACAAGATTGCTTCTAGAACTGTTGTTGACAACCCAGAGCTTGTAGAAGATATATTAAGTGTTGGCAAGAGAACCTTTATTTCACTAGGTATGACAGACGAACCGTCTCCTTTCGGCAGGAGAGTAAACATTGACTATATGTGGTGTAAGTCTGAATATCCGTTGTTACCTTGGAATATTCGTAATTTCCCCAAAATATTCACGGAGTCAACTTTTTGCGGATACAGCGATCATACGATTGGCATTGATGTGGCTCTATTGGCTATTTCACGCGGAGCCAAGATTGTGGAGAAGCACTTTTCCCTGGATAAGTCTGACACGACAATCCGTGATCATGCACTATCCGCCACTCCGGATGAATTCCGCCAGCTCACATTGGTTGGGCGGGCAATCCACGCCAATCTTAAACTCGGGATTTAGAGGCTCGTTTCGTGCTTAATATGACCGATAATTTGAGTGCTTAGAGTATTTGGTTGTCATTTGAGGCTTGTGGTCAGGTGCACTAGCGTCCAACCGATTTTCCTTCTGCTTAGGTACTTCAGGGGATCTCTGGCGAGTCATTTTTGCAGCATAGTTATTGGAAACGCTTTGGAAAGTCTCGACCTTGTAGCGGCAATTGCCCCTACCCATTACTTAAGTACTCGTCGAGCCTCTGCGGCTACTGAGCTGTCGTGCGGAAAAAAAAACTGGCTGTGCAGGGGGTAACTTTCGTCATTGACACCTGTGCCCGAGAGATCGTCGCTGGTAGGCTAGTACAGCAGGATTTACGGGCGAGAGCGTCAGAAACGTCACCGTCCTGAACGTAAAGGCTAGGCTTAACCCACGGAGGGATGACGCCACGGTGAAGTTTATGACCGATAACGGCAGCGCTTAGCCGCTACGCGAGGCCCTGGAGTTGACACCCGGACTCGCCCCCATTCCCTGGTCTACCCGGTTCAAAGCCCCGAGTCTAACGGCGTGGCTGAGAACTTCGTGACGACCTCTAAGCGTGATTACGCCCTTGTGCACGATCGTACGGATGCAAAGACTGTAATGGCCCAAGTGGATCAATGATTTAATGACTGCAACGAGTGACACCCAAATATAAGGGTTTTCGGATGAGGTCAACACAGCAGCACATCCGACTCAGAATGGACGCAATGTGTCCAGTCGAAATGAGGCAACTAAAGAGAATCACAAAAACCTCCTTACATGGAAACCGTGTGAGCGGGGATGGAGATGGGCCCCCTACTGCTATATGCACTGATGGAAGCCGACTGAAAACATAACATTGATCCAAGTGGAAGTATCTCGGCCCCCAAATGGACAAAAGGGACTCCAGACCGCCAGTGAGAGCACAAAAAACTCGAATGGGGAAACTTACACAGCCGTCCATCACATCTAGAATTCAAGCTCCCAAGACGATGCTGAGGCGAACATATGCACCACGCGGTGCTAAAAAAAGCCAATAAATTGACGATAGCAAAGTGTAGCCAAAGTACAAGAAAAAGTTGGAAATAAATCTTGCCCCAAAGCAGAAAATAACAAGAGAGCGGATTTATATACTATTACGGAAGAAAACTCCCGAATTTAAGAAAAGTAGTAATTAAATTATCCTCAGTCGGAGTAAATAAAAATGAATAAAAGAACGAAAAAACGAAAGATAATCGTAACTGATGCCTCACATGACAATCTATTGGACTTCGATGAAATACTACATTGGAATGAACTAAATGACCAGAAAGCAGGCTTACTTACGATTAAATCTATTCCGAGGCTGGTAAATATAAACTGTTACAGTCTGAGAAAATCATATCTGCAGTGGATCTCCTGTGTTGCGGGAACTCGGTCAGCCGACAGCACACTTGAACAGAAAATGATGATCGATGAGGGAATAAGTTATTTTTGGATGAGTGAACTTGGTCAGAAAAATACGATTACAAAATCGACAGTAGTGGCAGACTCGGTAAAGTTACTATGTCTGGAGAAATACCTCGATAGCCTCCAGAACTTTGAGTTATATATAGAATTATCTGATGATAATATTTACAGCTGCATAAAAAACTACTGCAGCAAAAAGATAATTGTCTCCCATCGAACTGGTGAAGCGAACACTTCCCGCCAACACTTAAAGACATCAGGGGTAAAGAAACTATATTATAGGATCAACTCCTTCCTGTCACTGACAAGCTACATTATACAACGACTGTTTGTTCGAGAGGGGAAAAATGTCGCATTAGAGAATTCGGCGCGCGTAACTTTCATAGACATTTTCACTCACCTAAAGACGAATGGGAATAACGACTCGAATGGTTATAGCTCCGATTATTGGGGCTCCCTAACTCAAAGATTGCGTGATTGCAACATTCCTACAAACTTTCTCCATATTTACTATAAACATAATAAACTACGTACGTATCGCGACGCCAATCGTCTTTGCGAAAAATATTCAAATGTTCGAGATGATGAGAAACATGCTTTTCTGGATGCCCTACCATCAGTTGATGAGATCATACGAGCATTGAATAATTATAAAAAAATAGGCCAATTAGCATGCGAAGTTGAGCGAGCGCTAGTCAATGTCAAGCCACCAGGATCGATTATGGAGATTGGAACTCTACATCTACCCCACGCGTGCCATGACCTCTACAGTCCAGCAACACTGATTAACTGCCTACGTCTTGAAATAATAAAGAGGATGATCTCACGACTACCACCGCAAAGTATTGGCTTCTATATATGTGAGAATCAGCCGTGGGAGTTGGCGACAATATCTGCCTGGCGTGCCGCTGGACACGGTGCACTATATGGAGTAGTACACACCACATGGCGATATTGGGACTTACGCTACCATCACGATGAATCGACATTGGGAGGGGCATCTTGCCTATTCCCGTTACCTACCGCCTATGTAGTTAATGGCGACTACAGCCGAGAAATTGGTTTAAGAAGCGGCATACCTGGAGATAGAATAATAATAGCTGAAGCTTTGCGGTATGAATATCTTGAGGCAGAGGAAAACAATATGGTAGTGCATGAAACTCGAGGCGAAGTAACGAGGGCTCTTATCTTGGATGATTACAAGGGAACAATGGCGAATAATCTATCACGAATATTCCTAACTGGTAACTCTAAATTATTACATAACGTAAAACTCATGTACCGACCGCACCCAATATATCAGCTTGAATCAACGTATTCAAATGCAAATATTGAGATCGTTGGTGCACATATTCCGATTTGGAGTGCGATAAACGGGTGTGATGCTGTGATCTGTCCCTCCGGTTCGGCGACGTTGCTATTTGCATATTATATGGGAAAGCGAGTAATTGAGGTGAAAGATGGCAAGCATTTAGACTTGAGTCCTTTATTCTCCCTTGTGGATGGGCCATCAGTCGATGTTAAGAATTTTATTTCGGCACTTTCAGAAGCAATGCATGCACCTCCGGTAGACCTTATTGGGGGTTACTTTTTACTCGGGAGGAGCTGTCAGCAGTGGATAGAACTAATAAAGGCGAGTCTCAAAACCGGTAGCGACAACCGAGATGTCTATCAAAAAGAAGTTAATAACGTACACAATTAGTTTTCAGGCGAACCGCATAGAGGCTAACGCATGGGTATGTTATCCCACGGCCCCCAAGAGATGGTTCATAAAATCACCCATTTTGCAAAAATATATTTCTTTAGAGGGCGCTCCATAGTATACTGCCGGGGAAATGTCAATTCATGTTTAGCGAACAAATTTGGTGTGGCCACTTTTTTTGAAACAAGACTTATACAGCCGAAATGAAATGGTAATACGATTTCCGAGATTTTTGCATCCGGCCCCTTTGTCATTCAAAGGCCTAATGTGAGTCTAACATAATGATAGTAAGGCCATTATCTGTCGTCATTGCAACTCTTGGAGGTCCAACGCTATTTTCAACCATTTTGCATCTCAATGCGTCTAACGTTGTACCCTTTGAAATTATCATTTGCATCCCTAATGCATTATACCGACGCGTTGTAGACCTTAGAAATATTGCAAATGTTAGAATTGTGACGACCGGTTTTACGGGGCAAGTGCGACAGAGGTCATTTGGGCTGAAATTAGCACGTGGACATTATGTCATGCAGATGGACGATGATATACTAGTTAAGCCTAATACTATCGGTCGCCTAATCGACGACCTAGAGGCGCTGGGATGTGGGAACGCTGTCGCCCCAATATTTAGGCGCGTGGGTGATCATAGTTTAATTACTGTACCGACGCCAGGGATTAGGGGATTGTGTAAGGACGTGTTTTACACGTTTGTCTGCGGAGCTAAGTTTGGACGCAGCCGCTTCGGTACAATTTCTTCAAGCGGGATTGGATTCGGTGTTGTTCCCACTTCGCAGAGCGGTGGTATGATTTTATCAGAGTGGTTGCCGGGAGGTGCTGTTTTGGTGAGGCGGTCTGATCTGATCACGCATGACTACTATCCCTTTGACGGAAGGGCTTATAGCGAGGACATCATTCATTCTATCGAGTGGAGTAAGAAGGGCGTTCGGCTGTGGACCGATACTTACTCTTTTGTTCTTATTCATAGTTCAGCACAGAGTCAAACCCTAGGGGCACTTTTTCAGCGCTACAGGGTTTATTGTTTAATTGCCGAACAAATCGGTGGGAATAAGCTGAGAACAGCAGTTTGGCTCGTATTCAACATTTTACGAGTGCTCATAGCATATACTTTGTCCTTAGCTTGCGTGAAGGGCAAGCGCGAGAGGTCGCAATAAGTTGGTTTTCCACAGAGAGGTTCACCTAATTTTAGTTTTCAAGCGGCAGGTCCGATTACAAATAATAATATGAGTGTTTGGTTTTGTCGTGTGAATGAGGATAATTCGTAAGTATCTCGAGATCGTTATGTCAGCAAAATATCTATATTCCGAACTCTTGGCATTTGACTCCAACAATTGGGCGCGGGATAGAGCCAATGGTTATAAGTAACCTATTGGGTGGTTTGGGTAATCAGATGTTTCAGTATGCAGCAGGTAGGGCACTTTCATTGCATATCGGATGCGATTTCCGTCTGGATACACGTGGCTTTTCTAATTATAAATTGCATAATGGCTTCGAGATTAGCCGTGTATTTGGTATCTCCCCAACTACCGCAACGGATTCAGACATAAGGCAAGCACTCGGCTGGCGCTCAACAGAGTTCGCTCTTAAGTTCCTCCGGCGTTTCCAATTTGGGCTATTGACCGGAAATGCACTGCGAATTGAAAGGAGTTTCGAGTACTGCCCTAATTTTTGGTTATTAAATTCCCCAATATATCTGTTGGGATATTGGCAGTCAGAACAGTATTTCAAGAAATACGAGGGGAATATACGTGACGACTTTAAATTTCAAGTTCCCACCGATAGTTTAATTATCGATATTTTGTCTCGGATCGAATGCAGTAATTCTATTGCGTTACATGTCAGGAGAGGTGATTATATTACTTGCAGCGCTACCGCAGCGATCATGGAAGTTTGTCCGGTTGAGTATTATATCAGAGCAATTTCTCTAGTTGGGCGCAGAATTGAGAATCCGAAATTTTATGTATTTTCGGACGATATTGATTGGTGTAAGTACAATATCCCAATCGAATTCCCCGTTGAGTATATATCTGGAAACCGTGGAAGTCGTAGCTACATTGATATGCAACTCATGAGTGCGTGCAAACACCAGATTATCTCGAATAGTTCGTTTAGTTGGTGGGCGGCTTGGTTAAATTCAAACCCTTGGAAAATTGTAGTTGCTCCGAAGAAGTGGTTTCGGAAGTCACCTTGTAATTTCGATGTAATACCTTCTGAGTGGATTAGTCTTTGAGGAGTCATGCCTCTACAAGAGATATGGCGCCTGTTTCGGTTGTTATCCCTTGTTTTCGATGTGCCGCTACTATAAGAAGGTCCGTTGAGTCCGTTCTACAGCAAACTTTACTGCCAGCTCAACTCATCCTAGTAGATGATTGCTCCGATGATTGCGGGAAGACCCGGGATGCACTACAAGAGGTAGTTCAGATGGCTGGGCGTATCGTCAGGACGAAAGTCATCACGCTTTCGATTAACCTCGGTCCTGGTGAAGCGAGAAATGTTGGATGGGAGGCGGCGGACCAATATTTTATCGCCTTTCTCGATGCCGATGACAGTTGGCACCGCAAGAAGCTGGAAATCCAAGTCGGATTTATGCTAGCCAATCCACAGTTGATGCTGACATGCCATGACACTCGCATATTTAGAGCGGATCGCGAACCTTGGGAAGGTTCGTATCAAATTAAGTTTCATAATCTTGATTACAAAAAGCTTCTATTCCATAATCAAATCGCAAGTCGAAGCGTGATTTTAAAGCGTTCCATTGAGAACCGCTTCCCGGCGGGGGTTCGTTACGCAGAAGATTTTGAGCTCTGGCTGAGACTAGTAAGAGCTGATAATAGGGCCGTTAGAATCGCCCTGCCGCTCGCTACTTCCTATAAGAGGGAATATGATCCGAGGGGACAGTCCGGCAACCTAAAAGAGATGCATGCGGCGGTCAATCGATGTCTGGGAAGGCTGTTAGCGGAGGGCTTAATTTCTACAGGTATATATTTCCAAGCCGTTACATATGAGCGGATTAAGTACTTGCGGAGAATTGTTATATCTCGTTTTCACTCAATATTTCGTGACTTGCTACCCTAGGTCACATTCGTGCTGGAGACTGTCTAATGTTAAGTGACTGCAGTTGGAGTCAACATTTATAATGTCGACACTTTCTAGGATTACACTTCAGTATATCGTTTCACAGTTTGCAGCGAAATGCTTGGCCGGGCTGTCACAGCTTTACGCCCTATTCGTGTTTTCCAAGATACTTGGGCCAAGCGATGCAGCACTTATCTCACTCCTATTTGGGTATGTGATCTGGGCTCAGATTGCGGAATTCGGGTTAAGCCAGGTAATACAAAACGGAATAAATAACCGCACGTTCGGTGTTAAGCAGGCCTGTACCTTAATATTGATACAGTATCTCATAGTATTAAGTCTCGCACTCTTACTACTTTCTTATCCAGATGTAACACGGCCATTGGCTGGTGGGCTTGCATTAAATAGCGGATTTTCTGGACTATTTTCTTTCGCGCTTGGCATTGGGCTCATTCTTGTGTCAACCAGTAACGTTCTAGTGCAGAGATTTTTACTAGTTATTGGCCGGGGCGTGAGTTCGAGCCTGTTACCTGCGACTCAAGCTATATTGGGAATTTTTTCCCTTGTAGCGCTTCAGATGTATGACCCTCCACTTATTGAGTGTGTATTAGCTTACTTTTCAATACCAGTTATTGTAAATATTGCTGTCCTTTTAAAAATCTCTCAGAAAATGCGAATCGTTAAATTTATGAATGTGCGGGAGCTTGTAAATACGCTCCCAACCTTTCTAGCGCAATGGGGTTTAGCCACTGTTACAACGGTCTATCTCGGATTAGACTACTATTTTGTCGCGCACAATTTAGATGAGGTGAATATAATTCAATATAATTTTATAGCCAGGCTGTATTTTTTTTCATTTGTAGTTTACTATTCATATTTACAATTCAAGCTAAAAGGGGTGAGCATTGGGACGGTTAAGAGAGGAGAGTTAAATATCGGCAGGTCTCTAAAATCCTCAATCTATTTGGGCGTATTTGCTGTCACATCAGTCTTTCTCGCATCTAACTTTGTGGCGAATCTTGGTTTATTTGAGGCAACAGGTTCTGAGATTCTAGTGAATAATTCTTATACCGTGGCGGCGTGTATCTACTATCTTGTCCGCGTAGTCCGTGATGTATTAGTTGTATTTTTACTAAACACTGGATTCATTGCATTTTTGTATGCCATCTATTTGTCGGAACTCATTCTCGGCTATTTGCTCATGGATCGTTTGTCGTTGGATTATGGGGGTGTTGGCATATTTTACTCGATGGCTTTCTCCTCGACATTAGCTGCCGTGCTTTGTTCTGTCATCATCTACAGGGTGCTCAGTTCCCCTCGTAAGCCTTTGAACTAAAACACGAGCGATACTAGATGCATAATCAAGATAAAAAGTTGGTTCTATCAATCATAACGGTATGTAAGAACGATTATATTCGCCTAGAAAAGACGATCAAGAGTACGATTCCGTTTTATAATGATGAGCGATTCGAGCACTTGGTCATTGATGGTGGGTCAAGTGATAGTACGCCAACATTTAGTGAGTACAACTCGATATTTAAAAATTTTAACTATATTTCGTCGCCAGATGACGGCATATACCAAGCGATGAATGAGGGCATAGCCCATTGCAGGGCTCCCATGGTATTATTTTTGAATTGCGGTGACACGATTGTATGTGATCCTGATATTTTGTGTGATACTCTTAGGCCACATATTCTCGAGACCGGTACTCGGACGGATATTATATGTATGCCAACGGAGGAGGAGGGTTTCAAGGCCTCAAGAACGGTAATGCCCAATAGGCCTAAAACGTACAGGATGCCAACTTCGCACCAGGGCATGATTTTCAGTAGCGATTTCCTGAAGAGGGAGAAGTACAATGAATCCTACATGATCGCTGCGGACTTTGATTTATACCTTCGGGCCAATAATGTTTATATAAATATAAGTAATACGCACGTGAAACTATCTAGAGTCGAGTGTTATGGTTTCGCCTCAAGCAATCCTTTGAGATCGTATAGTGAATATTTGAGTGCGGTTTATTGTCGTCTGCGTGGGTTTGATAGGATTTCCGCAATGGCGCTAATTTTGGTCCGCCTTGGAGTTGTAACAGGGTTGAAAATTTGTTTGCCTCGCAGTTGGTTGTGGAAGATCAGGGGGTGGAGGGTTTGAAACTTAAGTTCGCCTTAAGGCTTAACCCTCTTCCGGCGGTGTTAATTCTTGTTGCTATCAAATTGCTTGGTGTCGTTGTAGCGCTGGGGATATTCGCACACTATACTCCCCTTGTTGACGCAGAGATGTATCTTTCAGGTGCTTACTCGAAGACCGACAACGTCCGCACATCATTTGTCCAATTGTTGGTAGATAGTCTTCGGTGGACCGGTAGCCCGATATTTATTCACGCTTGTTTTGGCTTAGTGTCGATCTTTGGGATCGCCTACTATTTTGTACGCGGTGGGCGGCAATTGCTTGTGCTTGTTCCGCTTGTTTTACCAAGTGCTTTGATCTGGACATCCGTGATCAGTAAGGAGTCGCTATTTTACGGCGCTTTTAGTCTTGGAATCGTAATCTGGTCAAGGTATTTGAGCGGAAAGGGTGATCGCATTGATTTTTTCTTCCTCACTCTCTCCTTTTTTCTTGCCCTCACCCTTCGCCCTCACTACACCCTAGCACTTGGTTGGTTATTTTTTTCCGTCGTCATGCTTCGTCGGTTAGGGAGGCATTCTAAATTTTTGATTATATTTTTCGCTTCTATCTTGATTCTGATTATTGCAGTTTTTATATGGGATGATTTACTTGCACGCGGTTTTGGCGCCATAGATCCAAGGGGTCGTGCCAGTCGATTTGGCGACCTGTCCATCGAACCTGGGAGTGACTCGGGTCTTGCCTCATTCAAGACTCTCCTGCCGTGGGGCCTTATAATCGGAATAATTGGGCCCACCCTCTCTGAGGTTGCAGTCAGGCCAGAATTTACGCCATTTTTCGTTGAGGGTTTAATAATATTATCCTCGCCCTTGATAATCTATTTTGTCGCACGCCGCTGTTTAACATCGAACTATTCCAGATTCAAATGTATTTTCTTGTGGTCATTGTTTCCGAGCATATTATTGCTCCTGATTATGCATGCCCCTTTCGGGATATTAAATCCAGGCTCGGCAATACGATGGAGGGTGAATTTTGAGGCGGCACTAACCCTTGCCCCCCTCCTTCTTTACTATTCGATTCGAGACAAGAATGAAGATAATTCATTTCCACACTGACGTTCGGATGGCGGATATATTTGTTAGGCCACTTATTTTGGCTGAGCGTGATTGCGGGCATGAGTCACACCTTTACTGTGCTGGGCCGTTAACGGCACATGGATCTTCAATCGTTCCGTATGACTTGGCACCAGTCAACTTGATACGCGCGATATTTTCTTTGCCGCGTATTATGTCGATCATGCGGGGGAAGCGTCCGGATATAGTATTTAGTCATAATACGAGGTCGGCATTCTTGCCGCTGCTATGTGCATTCCTCGCTCGGGTACCGGTGCGCGTTTACTTCAACCATGGGGTACCTTATATCGCGTATCGGGGTCCTACCCGGTGGGCCCTTCACGTATTAGAGCACTTAAATCTGGCTTTCTCTACCCGTGTGGTGACTGTTTCGCGAGATATGGTGTCGTTACTGCAGGATATGAATCCGAAGGCCAAGGTGGATTTGATTGATGTTGGATCTGCCTGCGGGATTGATATTTCGGTTTTTAACCCTCGGAGATACGATCACGCTAAATGGCGGAGTTCCTTAGGCATAAAAAATGAGGAATTGGTAGTCGTGTTCATCGGACGCCCTGAACGGAGAAAGGGCTTTAGTGTTCTTCTCTCGCTCTGGGCCTCCAATTTTCAGACGTCCAACGCTAGACTGGTCCTCGTTGGACCAGATATGGGGGATGTTCAAAAGTACTTATCTTCGGTGCCTACGAATATTATCGCCCTTGGTTTCGTAAATAATGTGGCTGAAGTTCTCGCATCTAGTGATGTACTTATTCATCCAAGCTTGCACGAAGGTTTCTCTTACGCATGCTTGGAGGCTCAGGCGTCAAAGTTACTTGTGCTAGCTAATGATATAGTCGGAATTCGTTCGTTGGTGACGAATGGTGTTACTGGATTTTTAATCAAGGATAATAATCCTTCAACGTACACTGATTTTATTGAGCAAGCCATTATTGATAGGGAGAAGTTTTCACAGATCCGGCTGGATGGGTATAGTAGCGCTAGAAAGTTCTCCCGGAGTTTATTCCTTAATAGTTATATCAAATTCCTTGAAGGCTCCTTGTTATCTCATTCACGAGGGTGGAAGGAGGGTGGTCCCATCGCTTTCGCTGCAACGACTCCTTTTGCAGTTAACGCGTTTCTTATGTGTCACATGATTGCGCTTTCCCGAAATTGGCCCGTTGTTTTATTTACTAATTGTGGCGCATATGATTTAGAGGTAGACCTCCCAAAAGAGATTACGGTTGTTCATGTTCCATTTCAGCGTAATATTTCTATCTGCAGTGATATATCTAGTTTTTTAAGATTATTGTTTATTCTCAGGCGATTAAGACCGATGTCTATCCACAGTATAACGCCCAAAGCTGGTATTTTTGCGATGCTCGCTGGGTACTTATCCGGTGTTCCCAACCGATGGCATACGTTTACTGGCCAGGTCTGGGTTACAAGGCGAGGTCTTGCCCGCAATCTGCTTAAGATGATAGACGGCAGAGTTGCTCGGCTGGCAACGCAAGTATTCGCAGATAGCGCGTCACAGTGCAGGTTTTTGGTGGAGGAAGGTGTTGTGGGTAATGGACATATTTCTATGCTTGGTTCGGGATCGATGTCCGGAGTTGACCTTGAACGCGCTCAACATGCGATGGCTGATCGGTCAATATTGCGTGGTCAGTTGGGAATTAGTCCTAATGCGTGCGTATTTCTATTTGTTGGACGTGTGTCCAGAGACAAAGGTATTTCCGACCTGATTCGTGCATTTGATGGCCTCGCCAAGGTATTGAAGAATATTGAGTTATTGATAGTTGGTCCCGACGAGGGGGGTATCAGTCAGTCATTGGAAGAGCTTGCTTCGCGTTGTGATGCTCCCGTCCGAAAGGTGGGTTCGACAAAATGTCCCGAGCATTTTATGGCGGCATCGGATGTGTTGGTGCTTCCGAGTTATCGGGAAGGTTTCGGTTCGGTCATTATCGAAGCAGCCGCGTGTGGCCTTCCAACGATTGCATACAGAATCGACGGGGTAGTGGATGCGGTCATTGACGGCGACGGTGGCATATTAGTTGAACCTGGCAATCTAGTGACATTAGCCTCTGCGATGGCTATTTTGGCTACGGACAAGGAACTTCGTTGTCGTCTCGGTGATCAGGCTCGGCGACGAGCGAATTCTGAATTCAGTAGAGAAACCCTAACAAGTGTATGGATGTCGTTTTACGAAGAGCGTCTATCTGCGGAATGAAACGTTTGACTGATGTAATCATATGTTTAGTAGTTCTGGCATTTTTTTTTCTTCCAATAGCGCTACTAGCTTGCTTGGCGTATGCATCATCACCTGGTTCTGTGCTTTATTGGTCGGGTCGTGTCGGTCGCAACAATCGTATCTTCAAAATGCCGAAATTTCGAACGATGCGGATTGACACCCCTGTCGTCGCAACCCATTTATTACCGGACCCTGAGCGATACTTGACTCCAATTGGTGGGTTCCTACGTCGTACCAGTTTGGATGAAATCCCACAAATCTGGAGTGTTTTACGGGGAGATATGAGCCTGGTTGGTCCCCGTCCAGCTTTGTACAACCAAGAGGACTTGATCGCTCTCCGCACACAATATGGTGTTCACAGCTTAAGGCCCGGATTGACCGGCTGGGCGCAGGTCAATGGCCGTGACAAGATCTCCATAACCGATAAAGTTAGGCTTGATCATGAGTACCTTCAACGACAATCCCTCCTATTCGATTTGAAAATCTTGTGGATGACGTTAGTGCGAGTAATTCTTCAAGAGGGAGTGTCCCATTGAGCCAGCCATCCAAATTGATAGCCAGATGATCCCTAGAAATGTTGCGTTTCCGCTGCTTGGCCTGCCCCGCATCGTCAAGCGCTCGGTGGTTTTAGCGCTTGACGTATCGCTGTGTTTGCTGAGTACCTGGTTCGCTTTTTACCTGCGGCTGGGTGACTTCATCGCCCTGGGTCGGTCCGAACCATGGCATGGTGGGTTGATGACAGCCACCTTGGTGGCAATGGTTGTGGCCATTCCGATTTTTATCCTATCCGGTCTCTATAAGGCTATTTTTCGTTACAGCGGTTGGCCCGCCCTGCTAACGATTGGTAAGGCTACATTGGTCTATGCAGCCCTTTACTTCTGCATTTTCTCAGTGATCGGGGTTCCGGATGTCCCCAGAACCATTGGCATCATTCAACCAATTCTGTTTTTGCTCTTGGTCGGGGCCTCCAGGGCGATCGCCAATGTCTGCCTGGGTGGCGAGTACCAGAGGATTCTTCGTCAGGCAGATCGCCCGAAAGTCCTGATCTACGGTGCTGGGCAAACGGGCCGTCAGTTGGCGTCCGCCATGATCAATAGTCCAGAAATGCAGGTGATTGGGTTCTTGGACGACGATGACCGTCTGCATGGGCATGTCCTGAACGCTCAAAGAATTTACAGTCCAGTTGACTTAGAGCAGCTGGTCTCCACGCTGAAAATCAGGGATGTCTTGCTGGCAATGCCTAGTATCAGTCGTCAAAGACGAAACCAGATCTTAAACCGAATTCGCAGCGCTCATGTTTCTGTTAGAACACTGCCCAGCGTCACTGACTTGGCGCAAGGGCGAGTTAGTGTCAATGACCTGCGTGAACTAGACATCGATGATCTGTTGGGACGTGAACCGGTCGTGCCCAATCACATCCTTTTGTCGAAGAATGTTTTATCTAAAGTCGTACTGGTGACCGGTGCTGGTGGTTCAATTGGAAGTGAGTTGTGTCGTCAGATTCTATCGATCGGCCCAGCCAAGCTGCTGCTGATTGACCAGAGCGAGTTTGCCCTCTATCAGATTCATCACGAGTTGGAGGGGCGCCTAGCCGACAAGCAAGGGCCATTCACGACCCTACTACCACTGTTGGCCTCGGTTCAGGACAAGGATCGACTGCATGAAATCATGTCTACCTGGCGCCCCGACACGGTCTACCATGCTGCTGCCTATAAGCATGTGCCTCTGGTTGAGCACAATCCTGCTGAAGGCATTAAGAACAATGTCATCGGCACGCTGAGAACCGCTCAGGCCGCTGCCGAAAATCGCGTGTCTGATTTCGTGTTGGTGAGTACGGACAAGGCTGTGCGGCCGACTAACATCATGGGTGCCAGCAAACGTCTGGCGGAACAGGTGCTGCAGGCATTGGCCGAACAAAACACTCGGACAAAGTTTTCGATGGTTCGGTTTGGTAACGTGCTCGGGTCCTCTGGATCGGTCGTACCGAAGTTCCGACAGCAAATCCGAGATGGTGGTCCTATTAGCCTGACCAATCCGGAGATCACTCGGTTCTTCATGACCATTCCAGAGGCGGCCCAGTTGGTCATTCAGGCGGGGGCCATGGCGAAGGGTGGGGATGTATTTGTACTGGACATGGGCGAACCGGTCCGGATTGCAGATCTTGCACGTCGAATGGTTGAGTTATCGGGCTTAACCATTAAGGATGAGCAAAACCCAGGTGGCGATATTGAAATTCAGGTCATTGGCCTACGCCCAGGAGAAAAGCTTTTCGAGGAGTTGTTGATCGGTGACAACCCAGAGAAAACCAGTCACGCCAGAATCATGAGAGCCCAGGAGACATTTATAAGCTGGGATCAACTAGAGCAAAAACTGGCCTCGCTTGACTGGGCGCTGCAGGTGAATGACGTTAATGTCATCCGATCCATGATGCTGGAATTGGTCCCTGGCTATAAGCCCTCGTCCGATATTGTGGACTGGGTTTATGTGGAGCAAGAGGCCCATTCGGCCTAACCAAAAAGATTAGCGCTGTTGGTGTTCACCGACTTATCAGCCGGCTTTGCGAATGCTATTGGGCGATACGGCCATTCGAACAGGCTTACTCATTAACTCAATCAGAATCATCACCCGTTGAGTGCCATCGATTGACTGGAATATGCCCTCTACGCCGGCAAATAGTCCGTCGACTACCCGAATAGATTCTCCAGGGTTATAAAGCCGCTTTTCTGCAATTTCTCCAGAAGTCTCTTGGGCGCGAATCAAATCGACCAGCTCATCGCTGACTTTCGCTGGCTGATTCCCAAAGCTAACTAACTTGCTTACACCACGGGTTGAGCGAATCGGCGACCAACTCTTGGCAGAGTCACCGGTATCCAGCCGTATAAACAGATAACGGGGGAATAGCGGCTCGGCCAGTTTGGTGACGGCGCCCTTGATCAGTCTCTCTGAGGCCAGCAGGGGTAGGTAACAGTCGTACCCCTGCTGCTCCAGGTTTTGAAGTGCGCAGAACTCTTGTCTGGGCTTGGTGTGAACAAGATACCAATGCATGTCTGTCCCCCGTCAATCTAATGGACAGAGTTTAAACCCTTTACCGCTTAGAGTTAAGCGATGAGCAAGGACTCCAGGCTGCGGCCGGATGCCAAGGCTGCAACCACCCATTTGGGCTGTTTGCCGCGGCCGGTCCAGGTATTACCGGCTTCGTCCTTGTAGCGAGGTGCCACCTTGGTGCCCGCTGATGGGTGTTTGCCACGGGCACTCGCCTTGCGTCCAGGTTTGCGACCGGGTTTAGCGGAAGCTTTACCTGGCTTACGACCGCGCTTGGCAGCGCCAGAGCTTAGACCCAATTCCTCTGCGGTAATACCGTAGTCAGCAATCTGCTTCTTAATGGTCTTAATAACAGAGCTGTACTCTTCTTTGCGCTGCCGTTCGGCTTGTTTTTTAAGCTCTTCAATCTGGGCGATCATGTCTGAATATGTGGCCACGACAATGTCCTTTGCGAAAATGATATTTTCAAATGGTCAAGCGTCTGGGTGAATTATAGACAAATATCATCATTTATCAATCTGACGAGTTTGTTTTATGAATAGATATAAATTCACACCATTTCCCATCTCCGAAGCCTACTTGTGAATTTCCGAATGCCCAGTCAACCGCTCTGGGTGTAGAGTTTTGTCCATAACAAGACATCCAGGAGACGCACCGTGTCAGCCCCCACCCACGGCCAATTGCCAGCGAACCACATGTATGTCAGTGGCCTAGAGGCCAATCACGCCAATTTCGTGGCCATGTCTCCCATCTCGTTTATCGAGCGGGCTGCCCTCGTCTATCCGAAGAAGGTGGCAGTCGTGCACGGTCAACTGCGACAGACCTGGGGGCAGACCTTTGCTCGCACACGTCGGTTGGCGTCTGCCTTGCATAAAAAAGGCATTGGCCCGGGTGACACGGTGACTGTCATGCTCCCGAATACTCCGCCCATGGTCGAGGCCCACTTTGGGGTACCTATGTGTGGCGCCATTTTGAACAGCCTAAACACCCGCCTGGATGCACCCGCGATTGCTTTTATGCTGAACCACGGCGAGGCCAAGGTCGTCATCACCGACACTGAATTTTCTCCGACCATGAGAGAGGCCTTGGCCATCTTGAGGCGCGACCATGGTCGCGAGCCCATGGTCATCGATGCGGTCGATGGCGAGTTTGATGTTCCCGGTGAACGACTGGGTGCCATTACGTATGACGAGTTTTTGGAAGCGGGCGATCCGAGCTTTATGGTTCAACTGCCGGTTGACGAATGGCAGAGCATTTGTCTGAACTACACCTCAGGCACCACGGGAGATCCGAAGGGTGTGGTCTACAGCCATCGGGGGGTTGCCACTAATGCGATCTCGAATATCCTGGAGTGGGATATGCCCAAGCACCCCGTCTATTTGTGGACGTTGCCCATGTTCCACTGCAACGGCTGGTGCTTCCCCTGGACCATTGCCGCTCGCGCCGGTGTGAACGTCTGTCTGCGTAAGGTCGATCCCAAGATGATCTTCGACCTCATCCGGGAGCATGGCGTTACCCACTACTGTGCGGCGCCCATCGTTCACAACCTGTTGATTAACGCTCCTGCCGAGATGAAAGCCGGTCTTCCCACTGGGGTTAAGGCCATGGTGGCGGGTGCTGCCCCTCCGGCCGCGATGATCGAGGGGATGGAGCAGATGGGCTTTGAGATCACCCATGTCTATGGTTTGACGGAGGTCTATGGACCGGCAGCGGTCTGCGTGAAGCATGAAGAGTGGAACGATTTGGACATCTCTGAGCGGGCTCGTCTGAACGCTCGTCAGGGCGTGCGTTATCACCTACAGCAAGCAGTCAGCGTGCTGGACCCAGACACCATGCAGCCCGTGCCAGCCGATGGCGAGACCATGGGCGAGATCATGTTCCGCGGCAACATCACCATGAAGGGCTACCTGAAGAACGAAAAAGCTACTCAGGCAGCCTTTGCTGGCGGGTGGTTCCACTCTGGCGACCTGGCAGTGATGTACCCCGATGGCTACGTGAAGATCAAAGACCGGTCTAAGGACATCATCATCTCTGGCGGTGAAAACATCTCGTCCATCGAAGTGGAAGACACTCTCTACCGACATCCGGCGGTTATGGCAGTGGCCGTTGTGGCCAAGCCCGATGCCAAGTGGGGCGAGACGCCATGCGCCTTTATCGAGACCAAGCCTGGAGCCAATGTCACCGCTCAAGAGATCGTCGAGTTCTGTAAGCAGCATCTGGCGGGCTTCAAGATTCCAAGATCGGTTGTCTTCGGGGAGTTGCCTAAGACCTCCACCGGCAAGATTCAGAAGTTCGAGCTGCGAAAGCGGGCGGGCTCTGCGGAGGCGATTGATGTCTAGCGCGGCATCTAACAAGGCGCCGGACGCATTGGTTTTGAATGAGGTCATCGAACCAGGTTTGGTGCGGCTGACCCTGAACCGCCCAAACGCCTTCAATGCCCTGAGTGAGGCCATGCTCGCCGCGCTTCAGTCCGAGTTGGACGCGATCGCAGCCAATCCAGCCATTCGGGTAGTCATCATTGCCGGTGCCGGTAAGGCCTTCTGTGCTGGTCATGACCTAAAGGAAATGCTAGCCGCCTATCAAGACGCCAATAGTGTGGGGTACTACCAGTCGCTATTTGCCCAGTGCTCTAAGATGATGCTGACCTTGCAGAAGATGCCTCAGCCGGTTATTGCGCAGGTTCAGGGCATTGCTACGGCAGCGGGCTGCCAGTTGGTCGCCATGGCGGATTTGGCTGTGGCCGACGCAGAGACTCGATTTGCAGTATCGGGTGTCAACTATGGTCTGTTTTGTTCTACGCCTAGCGTTGGCTTGTCCCGCAACATGCTGCGCAAGCAGGCCATGGAAATGCTGCTCACCGGGGACTTCATCGGTGCGGCCCAGGCCAAGGAGCAAGGGCTGATCAACCAAGTGGTTCAGTCAGAGGCGTTGCCCCAGGCAGCGATTGATCTGGCCCGTAAAATTATGGCCAAGCCCGAGGCAGCTGTTCGCATGGGCAAGCAGTTGTTCTATTCTCAACTGGAAGTTGGCATTGAGCAGGCCTACCAGATGGCTGGCCAGACCATGGCCTGCAACATGATGGATGCGGATGCCCTGGAAGGTGTTCAGGCCTTCATCGAGAAACGAAAACCGAATTACAAACTGTAGAGAGAGGTTGTTGTATGAAAGTCTTGGTCACCGTGAAACGCGTGGTCGATTACAACGTCAAGGTCC
>JACCDX010845530.1_pt1 | contig 58771 bp, 48 predicted proteins | sample 7449681 | NCBI WGS metagenome assembly JACCDX01 (sample SAMN15323450, study PRJNA562643) | freshwater metagenome | isolation source: river surface water | place: USA:Blue River Watershed | collected 2017-08-18
ACTTGCTAATATGTTCTTCATATGTAAATACCATTTTTTTATTTTATAAAAAAGAAAAAAAACCTTTTTATAAAATTAAAATGGCAAGGAAAATATCTCTATCACAATGGTGGAATAAATATGGTGTTTATGTTACAATACTCATTTTTCTCCTCTTCTTTGCAGCCATATTATACATTCACTTTTCTAAGCCGGAACTATTCGAAGAAGGACTTATTGAAATTTACTCTGACGACAACCCTCTAATTCACTCTCAAAAAACTCTACATATACCCTCTCAAAAGAAGTCTGATAGTAAAGGTGAAAGAATATGTAAAGAAGTTGCTGAAAGACTTTTCAAAAGACCATTTCACAAGATAAGACCAGACTTCCTTAAGAATGATAAAACAGGTAAAAATATGGAAATTGATATGTATAATGACGAGCTTAAATTAGGTATAGAATATAATGGTATACAACACTATAAATATAGCCCATATTACCATAGAAACGGCCAAAAGGATTTTGAGGAACAACTTTATCGCGATAAATTAAAAGAACAAAGATGTGAGGAGAAAGGAGTTCGTTTAATTGTGGTTCCATACCTTGTAAAGCCTGATGAAATAGAAAACTATATAAGAGTAAAGGCACAAAACCTCGGAATTTTAGTTTAAAAATAATCTTTATTATAAGATAGATGATGCTTCAAACACTAAAACTTATATTCTCTTCTGACAAGAGTAGAATAAGTATTATAGACGGTCATAAAGACGTCATTATCAAACTTAAATTTATCGGGACATTTCAAGAAGGTGAAAAGATTGACATTAAAAACCTCCAAATTGAGACTAATAACATCTTCACTCCTATAAAACGTCTTATTCAAGGTGACGGAAGGGAAACAACGTATTCTTTCTTAAATTCAGTGATTGACCGTTCATTTGAGATAATTTATGCGTATGGTCAGAGTGAAAAAGTAGGGGAACGACTTATGTGTAAAAATATAGTGGAAGATATGTATAAAGCAATAAAAGGATTAAACAATATACAAAAGACCTATAAAGATGATAAACACTTTTACTGTAATATAGAGACCCTTGTTGACAGTATCAACTATAAAATAGCTGATGTCAAGGATAAATTCCCTGAAATTTTATCTTAATAACATATTGAAAGAGAGACCCTGGGTCTCTCAATATAGTATTAAGAAATATGAGTTGATTATGGATATTGAGATGGGTTTATACAATCTTGTTCAGGTGTTCCCTCTGGACAAGTAAATCTAAAAGGTTCAGTTCCCATCATACCGGAGAACATAGAGTTCATATTACGGCTTCTAATGTGGTTTTTAATGTGTTGAGAATGTGCAAAAGATTTGTCGCTATAACGAACACGGTTTGGCATAGCGAAAGGTTCACCAGTAAGTCTACCTTGGAAAGGATTTGTTGAATCATCAGGTAAACCAGTATCATATCTAATTCTACCCATTGGTCCAACGCGACCCATAGCTTGAACGGTGTCTGTATTAGTATCTTTATTCATCATGTATAAAGCGACTAAGATAAGAGCAATAATAATTAAGTGTTCACGATCCATTTTTACTGTTTAAATAAGAAAATAATTTCTTTTTAAAAATTATTTTAAAAAGAAGAGATGAACGTCGAAAATCATATACCTATCTTGAAAGTATCTCTTACAGGTTCATCCTCTCCATTAATTGGACAGGGAACTTTTGGTAAGGTGTATTCGTCAAATGAAACTACAGTATATAAGAAACTAAAGGTTATAGCTGAAAAAGAGGATGAGTTTAGTATAATAGAAAATAACATAAGAGAACTCTCATTTTACAAGCTAATAATGGATAAGGAAAGTGAAAGTTTCACTAGCTCAGTAATTTTACCTGAAATTCCATCATCTATTTCTATTCCTATTAATATAATCTTTATCGACCCTTATGCTTATATTATAATGAATAACTATGGAACTCCCCTTCATAGTATTCATTTCAAAGACAAGGATACTTTCAAACACATTTTTAAACAAGTAATTGAGGGAATATATGCATTATATAAGACTAATATGAGCCATGGAGATTTAAAACCAAGTAATATACTTGTAGACAAGAACAATAATGTAAAAATAATTGACTTTGGAAGTGTTACTTTTTATCATTCAAAATACCTGAAAAACCCATACCAACGATGCACTATATTTTATGCGTCCCCTGAAGAATTAATTTATGAGAAATATTCAATATATAATGATTGGTGGAGTTTAGGTGTAATTATGTATGAATTTTGCACAAGAAAATGCTTTATAGAGAGCTTGTTTAATTACTTAAAAATTAACAAGTCTCATGTTGAGATTTTCTTAAATTATGCCTATACAAGAAACACAGAATTGTTTGATGATGCAAGAGACTTTATAGTAACCTTTTATTCTACGTTAAGGTCTGTAAATATAAACAACTTTATTATGCATACAATTAAGGATAAGGAAATACAGTTGTATCTTATACATCTATTAAAGGTTGACCCAGACGAGAGAAATATACAAGAAATTCTAAAATTATTCAAATGTGATATGCCTAAGTTGAAGGAGGTAAAAATAATTTCTAAATTAGACGAATTCTCTCCCATACTAAATTTAGACCTAAAAACAAGGGCAGAATGTATTGAAACAATATTTACATTAGCATACAAAATAAAAGAATTTGGGGAAGAAGTAATAGGACATTCTATTATGTTGTTTGACAGGTTTTTCTTAAGGGGAAGAAATGAAGTAGATATATTTGACCCTAAAATATATTGTATAATTTCAATATTTATATCAAGTTCAATATTAAAAGGAGAGTTAATACGAGGTTCTTATATGAAGAAAATATTTGAGTTAAAATATAGTAAAGAGTTCTATTTAGAAGATATAAGAAGGTGTATTTTAAAATTTCTAGAAGTTCTTGATTTTAAGCTGTTTAATTATAGTCCAGATGTGTTGTATAATTTTACAAAATCATACGATAAGTTACTTGAGTTAAGCGTGAAATATACTTTTTCAAATGATAACGCATATGAACTTTTTAAACTTTTAAAATAAATATTAAAGTAAAGGGAGATATACTATAAAGATGATTAGACCAATCATAAACGAAATTTCACCTTCTACTAGTATCTTAATTAGAAATAAATATATAGACGTGTTTAGAAGGTCTTATTTTATTAATAAGATTTATGAGAGTGGTATAAAGAATATAGAAATTGGTTCTTTTAGAAAACATGATACAGCACTTTTTGGAACAAGAGATGTATTGTATAATGTTAACCGTAAAGTTGATGCTTCAAGGTCTGCTCTTGTTATGGATATTGAAAATACCCTTAAAAATGTAGCTTGTGTTCAAAGTGTTCATCCATATATAGATCAACTTGTTTATGAGCTAAAAGATGAGAAAAATATTGATGAATTTTTAAAGCATAAAATAGTAGCTAAACAACTTGGAATGACAACCAAACTTATTTTACCTTCTAACAATATAGACATTTTTAAATATACTGAACCAGATTATATTGAAGTATCACAATTATCAAGTGAATTATTAAACATAGCTAAGCCTGAAAAGATATTCCTTAGAACAAATAATTTTGATGAAGTAGATATAGCCTTACATAATGGTGTATATAATTTTAGTAGTAGCTTATTAGAAACAAAAGATTTTCTAAATACAACTGACCTTATAACATATTTACGTAAAAATTTAGGAATTGAGGTTAATGTAAGCCTTGAAAGTTTAAAAGAAACACAAAAAGAAATGACAGATGAATTTAACTGGTAACCCGGTGCCTTGGGTCCGGTGATCGCTCCGTTAGAAGAACATTTTTATAAAATTTATTACTTTATAAAAATTTATTTATGACTTAAAATTCAGCATCAAAACTTATTTCATTTTCTTCCTTCTTACTTAAGACTGTTTGTTTAGCATAATTTGTTACTTTACGTTCAAAGAAATTTCCCTTGTTTTCTAAACTGATTAATGACATCCACGGAAATGGATTTTCTCTCTTATAAACCCTCTCTCCTATTAATTCATTACTTAAATGGTCTGCAACATACTCAACATAATCACACATCAATTTCTTATTCATACCCTTTAAATTATAAGGTAAACTATCCTTTACAAACTCTTTTTCAACTTCAACAGCATCTTTTATCATATCAATGATAACACTATTTTCCAGCTTATTTACAATATGATTTCTATACACCATTACTGCAGTATCACGATGCATACCCTCATCTCTACTTATAAGTTCATTGGATTGGCACAGTCCCGGCATTAATCCTTGCTTTTTAAGCCAGAAAATACTACAGAAAGAAGCACTAAAGAAAATACCCTCAACAATACTGAATGCAACAAGTCTTTGAATGAATGACCCTTCCTTAATCCATTTACGAGCCCATTCAGCTTTTTTCTTTATACATGGTATATCTTTGACTGAATTAAAGAGTTTATCCTTTGTTTCTTCTTCTGATACAAGTGTATCTATTAAGACCTGATACATTTGCGAATGAATATCTTCCATCATCTCTTGATAGTGATAAAGTATTTTTAGTTCTGGAACTTTGATTTGTTCCACAAAATTTTCGTCAAGATTTTCATTAACGATAAAATCACTGTTTGCAAAGAACCCTAAAATCATAAGAATAAAATGTTTTTCATCATCATCAAGCTTTTTCCAATGGTCTAAATCATCCACTAAAGACACTTCTTCAACAGACCAGAAAGCGGCAAATTGTTTCTTATACATATCCCAGATATCAGGATATTGAATAGGATACAATCTAGTGCGTTCATCTGTTAAAATACTCTCCATTTTACTTATATATAAATAAAATAGTTTTTAAATCAAATAAATCAATTAAACTAAAGATCTTTTAAAGCTCCCTGGAACATCACAAATACTTCCACAATTAAGAGCTCCATATACCACTAAACCTATAGTTACGAAACCACCAATATTTGGCATCATCATAGCTATGATTAATAAGATTGGGACGTAAGCTCCCCATTTTTGTATAATACTACATTTGAAGGCATAATATAATGCAATCATAAATAAGACTAAGTAAGCTAAAACTAAGAATACAAGTGCAATTAAAATTTTGTTCAATGAACTATTCATTTCTTGAGGACAAGAATCCCCTAACATTATAATTTTGCTATTCATGTCATTGTATTCCTTATATTTTTGATGAACTGCTTCCATAAACATTTTTATATTATAAAAAAGAAAAAATAAATTTACATTTTAAGATACTTATTCTATTATAAAAATGATTATAGCTTCTATATGTTCTATTCCAGATAGATTAAACTCACTTATCACTGTTCTTGAAAACATTAAAAATCAATCTATCAAACCCGATATTTTATATGTTTCAATTAGCAAGTATTATCCAAGATCTAAAAAGCTATACCCTGAAGAAAGCTTTTTATCCCTTAAATCTTATCTTGATACTTACTCCATTACAAATAAGCTTATAATATATGAAAACGATATTGGTCCTACTCTTAAACTTATAACTCCTCTCAGATTTCATACTTATAATCCTGAAGATTTCATCTTTACCTTTGACGATGATACTCCTTTATATGAAAGAACAATTGAAACCCTTTTATTAGCCCATAATAAAGATAGAAATGCTGTCTACGCTTTATCAGGTGCAAGACAAAATAAGTTTTTTCACGCTGAAATGCTACCAGAAGATTATAGTTACTTTGAAATTGATGTTGTCGGCGGATATAGAGGTGTTTTATATCCTGTATATTTAATAGATAAAACAGCCTTATTTAAATGGATTGATATGTTTGTAGATACTTGCGCTAAAAACAAGTCTATACCTATGCATGATGACCATATATTTTCATATTATTTTAAACATCAAAATATACCTAGAAGAGTAAGCAATAGCCCATTCTCAAAACAATTCAATTATACTACCATCCCTAACGAAGACGGTATTTTTAAAGATGAAAACACTATGAAAAATATAGAATTGATAAACAACACTCTTTATGAAAAAGAATTACACTGGGTTGTTGATAACCCTTTGTAGATGTTATACAACATCATATTCTATCTTTTTGTAATTTATTCTCTTTACCTTTATATCACTCGGTATATCGCCTCCTTTAGTATCACTCAAAAATATAAGCTTATATATACCCTTTCCGTATAAATCATTAAAATCAACAGTGGTTTTATACTTATAATCACTTTCTAAAATAATTGAAGTCATTGGAACCCTGAAAACTATCAACTCTGGCGGAACGTTGTAAAATGACTTTTTAGCCATATCTTCTATAGTATAAAATTTACCTTCATATGTATATCCCACTTGCGGTTCATTCTTATAATCAACTCCTCCCCAAGGTGGATCGTAAAATATTATATCCCCTCCTATTTTATCCTTTATCTTTATATAATTATCATTATAAAAACTCATATTCTTTCCAGCCTTATATTCTAATGTATTGTTTTCAACACTCTTGTTAAACACAACACCCATATTATGTTTTAATGCCTTGAAGTTATTATCATCTATCTCAACCAAATTTACGTTCTTTACTTTATCCGCAAAAGACCAGGAATTTCCACCAATACAAGCACTTGCTTCGGTCAAAGTCTTATTACTTATGTCATAATATTTTGAAATTAATTCAGCTGTCTTTAATGAATGCGATACATCAGCTGAACTATAGAGTGAAACATCTGTATACATATATTCTTCCTTGCGTTTAGGGAAATAATCATATTCATTATTTCTCATATTTATCATATTTGCGTGTTTAAATTCACCTTTATTTTCACTTTCTAATGTTCCTCCTTTGACAAAAGGAACAAACGGAAATTTAGATTTAGGCTTTTCAATAGTCTTTTGTTCTACTTTCTGAACCTTTCTTAAAGGAGGAGGTGGAGGTGGTGCTACTGTCGGAATAAATTTCTTTTCCTCGGTCTTTTGAACCTTTCTTAAAGGCGGAGGTGGAGGTGGTGCTACTGTAGGGATAAATTTAGGCTCATCCAAAGAAAATTGGTCTAACTCTACAAATTTACCATTTTCATATTTCAGATAAGGAGATGATGGAGCATACTCTTCTGTAGCCTTAGGTATATAATCTTTTAAGAATTTATATAATCCGTCTAAAGTTGGAGATGTTGCAACATTCCATATATAATCACCCTCTTCTGCCTTTTGTAAAACAAATCTCCAAAGTTTAGCATCATACCAAGGTATAGTTTCATATGGTGGTTGTATGGTTGCAGTATCCTTAAATCTCTCAGGTGCTATAAACAACTCATCTTGAACCCCATTATGTAATAATGAATTCTGGTCTACCTTTTTACCAACTTGAACTACCATATACTTTGTTTTAGGCCATATACGGTGAAATACTTCTAACAACATACCTGACCCTGCTACTATCCACATTCTCTTAGGTTGTGGTATATTCTTTATCGCATCCCCTAATATCTCTGAAAATCTTGAAACTATCTTTTCATCCTTTATACCAAATGGTAATAATATTCTCTTTTGTGGATTTTCTTCAACGTATTTTTTAGCCGCTTCTTCAGTATCATATAAACTTCTACCTTTTTCATCTTTAGCAAAGTCATATTTTATATCTAAAAATTGTTGACCAAAAGATACCAATGGAGGTAACATTCTAACTAAAGATGGTGTATTCACAAACATAGTTGCTTTCTTCCCATATTTCTTAGCTGAAGCTCCTATAGCTATTTGTGCCATTCCACTATCCGGTCCAGCATATACAACCTCTTCATATGGTAAATCTCTAATAACCTCTTGTAATACTCTTATCTTTGTCCCTCCGAATAACTTGTCATTTAATAACTTTAATGTTTTATTATTTACCTTTATATCCTCTGGAATTATAGGAGGATTAAAAGTGTCAATATTTTTAGATGAAGAAGGTTTATTAATATTATCATTACTAAAAAAAGAAGAATAATAACCTCCTTCTAAAGATAAAGAACCAAATTGTGGTGATGGAGGAGGCTTATCATATGTAGGTGATGAGGGAGGCTTATCATATGTAGGTGATGGAGGAGGCTTATCATATGTAGGTGATGGAGGAGGCTTATCAATAGTGTCATTACTAAAAACAGAAGAATAATAACCTCCTTCTAAAGATGATGCACTTTTTTTAGAGGAACTTGTTTTTAAAGCTGGAGGAGGTGGTGGAGGCATTGTTGGAATAAACTTAGGTTGTTCCTTTCTTAAAGCTGGAGGTGGAGGTGGTGGCATTGTCGGAACAAACTTAGGCTGTTCGACCTTTTTAAAAGCTGGCGGAGGAGGTGGTGGCATTGTTGGAACAAACTTCTTTTCTTCGCCTACAAAATTATCAAGGTTAAATATTTTAGCTTTTTCAAAGCCTGATATTTTTAAAGATAAGTTAAAAGGTTCAAATATGTCTAGTTCTTCATCTTCGTATTCCTCTGATTTTAAGGTAGAAATCAATCTTATATTTTTAGATACTTCTACTCCTTCCTTGAAGCTTTCTCCAATTAAAAGAATACTGAAATTTTCTTTTTTTGCCTTTTCTACCAACAAAGTATTATCGGTTATAAACAAGTCACCTTTGTTATCGTATATTTTTTCATCGTTATATTTTACGACTTTATTTCCAAGCATAAAAGGAACAATATTTATAAAGTAATCATCAAATTTTATCGTATTAAAGTATATAGGAACTCCTTCCCAATTAGATCTTAAATAATTAAGCAAGGTCATTTTTAATAATAAATAATATAAATTATTTATTATTATTCAATTAAACTTTATATTTTTCTTCCATTTCACTCAACCACTTATCATCACTCTTATTAATCAACCTTGCTCCATACTTGAAAAAAAACCCACTCCCTCTTCCCAGTCTAGAAGCATTATTTATAGAATGCTTATCATAACTTATACTTGAAGGCCATACTTCTAAATCTCTTTTCCACTCTCCTTTATACTCTTCAACTTCTAACTTATAAAAGTCAATTTTATCCTTAAACATTACATTCAAAAGAGCTTGTATAATATTTAATTTTCTACCGCTGTTTTTCTCTTGAGAAACATATAATTCTAAAAGGGCATAATTAACCTCATAAACACCTCCACTTTTTCTTAAAATATAATCCCATACTTCGTATATTTGTTGCCTCTTCTTTACCTCATTTATTACAATCATCTTTTTAATACTCGAACTTACTTCTATACAATTATTCAAGTATGAAATAGCCTCAACTAAATTTTTATTTTTAACAGATTCTTTTAACATTGAAAATGCCTCATCAAACTTATAATTGAAAGTTTTATCACAATGGTGATATAAGTTATCAATCAACCTTGATTTTTTAGATTTTACAAGAATATAAACAAGCTGTAAAATGTCATCATTTGTTAACTCTTTTTTTATCAACTTTGCACAGTATAATGGAAGGTTGGGATTTGCTAATCCTATATCTTCACTCACTATAACCTTTGCTAACCTATTTATAACATTCGTCTTAAATATATCCCCAGTTTCTACACATTCAATCATACTTGTTATAGCCTCGTTTAATTTTCCTCTTCTAATCATTTTTTGAAGATTACTTATCCATACCCGATATAATCCTCTTTCACTCTTCACCCCTTTACAATGCATAATACTTTGAATGCCATTATAAGGAGCATAACACTCTCCTTTTTCATTTTTTACAATACCCTCTTTTATAAGGTCATCGTAACTCATCTTAATTATTAATTATATTTCATAACTAATAATTAAACTCAAATTTCAATTAAATTTTCTTCTTAGGTGCCACCACCCGATAGTTTGCATTATTTGACTTGTAATCTGCGAGAGTATTTATGCCCTATATATAATCGTTTTTCTGATAAATTTTCATGTTTTACAATTGTTCCAAGGACGATACCTTTTTTTATAGCATCGATTACATAAGTAGTTTTTGTTTTAGGGATTTGTATTAAGTCTAATAAAGTATCAAAATCAATTGGGTTGTTTGTTAAAACTCTTAACACGTCATTATAGTAAGTCATTTTGAGGGAACCTTAATACTTATTAAAAAAAATTTATTATACTTATTTCTAACCTTTAAATTTATTTTTATGAACTACAAGCTACACACACGTCATCATTACAAACATACTCTTTACCATCCTTAACATACTTCTTCCCCTCAACTTTCTTCTCTTTTAAAATAGTGAATTTAACAGCATTCGACGAAGGCTTACTTCTTATATAATAACTTCCTGTTTTTAATCCCTTTTTCCACCCATATAAGTGCATACTACTTAACTTTGCATAACTCGGCTGATCAATGAAGATATTCATTGATTGTGTTTGGTCAACAAATGGAGCTCTATCTGCCGCATAATCAATAATGATTTTCTGAGATATTTCCCAGACTGTCTTATATACTTCCTTTATTTCACCCGGAATTTCATCTATAGATTGAACACTTCCATTATTCTCTATGATTTTATTCACAATATCCTTCTTCCATAATCCAACTGACTTTAAGTCTTTTGCCAAGTGCTTATTTACTATAATATAATCACCCGAGTTTGTGCTTCTTGTATAAATGTTTGATGTTACAGGCTCAAAACACTCATTATTACCAAGAATTTGTGATGAAGTTGCGGTTGGCATTAATGCGATTAACAAGCTATTTGAAACTCCCTTTTTACATTTTTCCTTTAACCCTTCCCAATCTAATTTTAAGGTTTCACCAAATATTTCCACACCTTCGTTTGTTAACGGAGAAATTCCCCACATATCATATTGTAAAATTCCTTTACTTACAGGACTTCCTTCAAACGCACTATATACCTTTTCATTCTCAACTGCAAATTCATGACTTGCTTCAAGCGCATAATAATACATAACTTCTGATATAAGTCTATTAAGCTTAGTTGCATTTTCACTTCCCCAAGGTAATTTAAACATTGAAAACACATCAGACAATCCCTGAATACCTAATCCGATTGGACGATATGCTAAATTATTTGTCTCTGCTTCAACCACAGGATAATAGGTTCTGTCAATAACATTATTAAGGTTTTTAACAGCTATCTTAACAATTCTTCCCAATTCTGAAAAATTATATTTTCCATCCTTTACAAATGACGGTAATGATACACTTGAAAGATTACATACAGCAACACTGTTTGTATCCGTAAATTCAAGGATTTCACAACACAAATTTGAGCTTCTAATCAACCCGATATTCTTTTGATTACTTTTACTGTTAATACTATCCTTGTATGCAATATATGGCAATCCTGTCTCTTGTTGAGAATGTAAAATTTCTTTCCAAACTTCACGGGCTTTTACCTGTTTAACAAATTTACCTTCTTTTTCAGCCTGTTCATATATCTTATCAAAATCTTCCCCATAAGTATCACATAATTCTCTTACAACATTAGGGTCAATCAAACTCCACATATCATCAGCTTCAACTCTTCTCATAAATATGTCTGGAATCCACATTGCTGTAAATAAATCTCTTGCTCTTAATTCCTCCGGAGGATTATTATATCTTAATGCCAAAAATTCCAAAATGTCTGGATGCCAAGGCTGTAAATACATTGCAATACTTCCTTTTCTTCTAGATTGTTGATTTGCATAGTTCGCGGTAGCATTAAACACTTTACACATTGGAACTAACCCATCACTTTTACCATTATTTGCGTGAATAACACTTCCCTTACATCTTACATTTGTAATATCTATACCTATACCTCCCCCATATTTTGAAATTAAAGCACTTCTTTTATTTGTCTCATAAATATGCTCTAAATCATCCTCACACTTCAACAAGAAACAACTTGCAAGTTGTGCTCTTCTCGAACCTGCATTAAATAAAGTAGGAGATGCATGTGTAAATGTTCCCTTACTCATCTCTTTATAAGTTTCAAATACTTTATCAATGTTTCCAATATGAATACATACAGCAACTCTCATAAGCATATGTTGAGGCCTTTCAACTATCTTTCCATTAATCTTATGTAAATACATTCTACAGAGAGTTTTAAACCCAAAATAATTATAGTTGTAATCACGAGAATAATCCATCTTTTCATCTAATAATGAAGAATTAGCCTCAACAAAAGACATAAAAGTATCAGAAATAATATTTGAAGTTCTTCCTGTTTTTTCATCCTTGTGATAATATAACTTTTTCACAGTCTCACTGAAAGAACTTAAAGTTTGTTTATGAAGATTACTTACACTAATTCTTGTTGCTAATACGTCATAATCAGGTTCATAAGTGCTCATAAAAAAAGAGGTTTCAGCTGATAACTCATCAATTTCAGAAGTAGTCATACCATCTTTTAAGCTTTCAATGACAAGTTTAGAAAGATATGCAGGATTAACATTTAAGCCTAAAGACAACTCGACATTTCTATCAGTGATTTTATCATATCTAATAGCTTCACGTTCGTTTTTACGGTTAATGACAAACATCTTTTTATTATTAAGTTTCAATATGTTTAACTTTTAAAACTTTTTTCTTTTTTTCATTTAAAATTAATAAATGAATGAATTTCAGATTGAAACCGACATTAGAACTTCAGGAAACAAAAAAACCGTATTTGTATGCCTTAGATGTATTGAGGGCGTTTGCGCCTCAGTTATAGATAAAATAAAAGAAGAATATGGAGATGATGAAGAAGACCAATTATGCCTTATTATGATAAAGGTTGAAATAAACCAAAAAAATAGAAGAATAATTATGACTGATTTCTATAATAACGTTACAAAGTATGGTAGAGGTTTATCTCATCTTTCAGAAAAATTAAAGGGTGGAGCAAGAGCTATTTTATGTATGCTTCTAAAGAAAGCTGTAAATGTAGGTTTAATTAAAATGAACGATTTTGTTTTATTAGAAGCTTCTGGTGACCTTGAAGACGAAGAAGGAGAAGAATTACCTATGGAGAACCTTGTAAATTATTATAATATGTTAGGGTTTGAAGTAAGTACACCTGAGACATATGAACAACAATTAGAAAATATGGCTGTTTATATGCACGGACAAGTGTCAAATTTATTAGATAGATGTACACGCGTAAGTGTCAGTCCAGAACTTCAGGCTATAATTGATAGAATGTAATTTTTTTTATTATATTTTCTTATAATAAAAAAAATGTATAAGTTTCTTGGAATTCAATCTAGAAAAGATGCAACTAACGAATATCAACCTAAAGGAGACTATCTTAGTCCTTTACAATACGAGACTAAATATGGAAAGGTAATAGAAGATAAGTTTCAAGGTTATATGCCTATAGGAGACTATCTTTTTAACGATGCCGATAAGTTTAAACAAAGTAAAATATGGCCTTCTATTCAAACTGAATTTAACAAATATCAACCTAAAGGAGACTATACATTGAACTCTACATTCAATGCTTATAAAGATACTGTAGGTAAAACCTATGCTACCAATGAAGACCTTAATGCTCATAAAAAGTTTACAACTGATACTTTTGGAGGTTATAAAAAATCTATCGGAGATCTTCAAACAGACCTTGATGCTCATAAAAAGTTTACAACTGATAGTTTTAAAAAACTTATTGGAGATGTTCAAACCAACGTTGATACTGGTCTTAAAGATTACCTTGATCGTAATCTTAAGAACTCATTAAAGTCTAGTTTTGATGAAATAGAAGGTAGAGCAAGAAGAGACTATCTCACAAAGGAAGAATTTGAAGTTTTTAAACAAAAACTTATGCAGTCACAACCAAGTATAAATGCAGCTTTTACTCCTGTTACAAAATCTCCAGCATCATACTTAAGAACAAGAAACTATATGTATTATTAAGTTTAATTTAAAGTCAAAATTAAACTTATAATACGGGCACCGTAGCCCGTAGATTATATCTTTGTTATTACCCTTTTATACCTATGATTATTTTTCTGCAATCTCATCAAGGACAATTCTTGGGGTTATATTCATAGCCATAAGCTCTTGGAATAAAAGCTTTGAAGCATATGGTATTGATATTTCCTTGACACTTTGACTTGATTTACAAGTTTTACACTCTATTCCGCCCTTCAAACACGATAAACCACATTTACCGCAGACATTCATCTTGTAAAAATCTGAATCCACAAATAACTTCTCTCTAAGAAAATTAGCGGCTCCGTGGCTGATTTGAGCGTCCCTTTCCATCTCTCCAAAACGGAGCCCGCCGTTCTTCGAACGACCCTCAATTGGTTGTCTTACAAGATTTTGTAAAGACCCTCTTGAGATAGCGTGTTGTTTATCTTGGACCATATGTTTTAATCTTTGATAGTAAGTTGGTCCTATAAATATCATTGACTTAATTCTTTCACCAGTTTTACCATTATACATCACCTCGTAACCTCTTTTTTGAAATCCACACTGGTGTAATATCTCGCTTTGTTCTTCTAAATTTATCTCATCGAAAGGTGTCGCGTCACCAAACTTACCTGTAAAGCAAGCTGCTTTTCCAACAACACATTCAATTAATTGGCCTATCGTCATTCTCAGTTTCAAGGTATTTTTACCTTGAAAAATCTTTTAAGAAAGTTCGACCTTTTCCTATGGCCTACACTTTCACTCCTCTCGGAGAAGGTGGACTATATCTTAAGCAGTTTCAGGCTGACTAGACCTTCATTAACTACCAATCACCGTTTAGTCTCTGAACCCAACTTCTTATATCTTGTCATTGCGATACAAGAAGCATGGCTGCGGATTATCCAATCTCTCTAATTTTTACCATCTATAGGTCATTACACCTACTGCTGCAAACTACCTCACAATAGTTCCGCGGTATAGAGAGTTCTAAGGAACTTCCCGCAATTTTGCGATTTTGCCAAAATAAGCTCAAGGAAATACAAGCTTATTTGACTAGGCAAATATTACTATTTGCCTCGAGCAGAATGATTTACTCGGTATAGCATGAACATTTACAATAAGGTCAGGCTTAATACCATCCCGTGTAAATGGCATATCTTCTTCTGGAATAATCATTCCAATAGTTCCTTTTTGACCGTGGGTTGAAGCCAATTTATCACCCATTTCTGGAATTCTTACTGAACGGGTTCTAATTTTAACAAACTTTTCTCCATCTAAATTTGTGCTCATCATAACCCTATCAACTATTCCACTATCTGAATTCTTCATAGTATGTGAGATATCCTTATGTGTATGCTTACTCAATAATTTTTCCCCTGTAACATTATCCATCTTAACTGTCTTTCCTATCATCACATCACCTCCTTCTAAATATGTTCCAACATAAGGTAAACCATCATCTCCTATATGGGAAAATCTATCACTTCTTACTCCCATAACTATAGCTGGGTCTGGTTTACATATCTCTTCCAATACTATATCATCCTTCTTTTTCTCCTCATCTTTATATGTCTTATAAGAGACAGACCTAAATAATCCTCTCTCAATAGAACCTTTATTTAAGATTAAACTATCCTCTTGGTTGTGAAGATAAACCACCCTGTAAAAATTATTTTTACAAGACCTGTTAGTTCGGCTCTATACACCATTGACTATTAAGTATAGAGACTAAGTAACAGCACTGTCACCAGTGGGACTAGACCTTATCTTAAGCCATTTAAAATAAATTTTAAATAGCCCATCTCCGTTAGGTCGTTGCACTTTGAACCCTTCTAATAAAAGAAGTAGGTTCCTTAGCTCAGGATTGACTCAGCTCTAACATTTTTACTATACCTCCTTGGTTTCCCAGAAGCCACTAATGTATTACTACAATAGCTTAGTAGTTAGAGGTTTTCATAAAGCTCCAAAAACTTTTCTGATAAAATTTTATACTCTTTAATTAACTCTTCATCTATCTTATTTGTTTTCTTTTGGTTTTCTAATACTAATAAAGGTCTTAAGTTGCTCCAATGAAAACAAGCTTTTAACTCATCTTCATTTACTAAATTATAAGAACAGCAAGGTTTAATATGGTCTATATGCCAAATAGAACCGTGATTTTCCCAGTTCATTTCTTTATCAAATAGATATTCAAACCAAGCTATAATTAAAGAAGGTTTGCAGCTATATGTTTTATTGCACCTTTCTTCATCAATTTTAAAAGTTAATTTTACATCTTTATTTAACCTATGTCTATATATTCTTGCAATATTATAGTTATCGTCTGTTTTTCTTCGTTCTTTTGCTGTTTTTGTTTGACGCTCTTGTATAACTTGTCTATTATCCAAATTATAGTTATGATTATAAACGCTTATTTCATCTTTATGTTCTTCTTTATATTTTTTGTTATATTCTGCAATTTTCTCTCTGTTTCTACGCTTATAATCTCGACACATTTCATTACCACATTGTCTGCAATAAGATTTTTTATGAGGAAATTCATCCTTCATAAGACCGCATTTAGAACATATTCTAGACATTTTTATTTTTGAGTATAAAATAATATTAAAAAATCAATTAAACTTTATACGGAGTTATCCCCTGAATTTGAAGATGTCGCCTGAATAGCTCAGACTTGCCACAACTTTTATTGTGACAGGGTCCAACCATTAAACCCGGTATGACACATAATTGCTACAATAGCGTTCATTCCAGCCGGAATATCTGTAAAACTTACATACTTACTTGTCTTTGGTTCAACGAGACGCTTTTGTGGGTAAAATAAGACTTGAGAAATAGTGTCCATTCTTGTGTCAAAATTTGTGGAATATATACCCATAGCTTGTTTACACATTGATGATTGATAACAATTTCTTGGAGCTTGATTATGGTCTGGATATGGAATAATACCACTACAAACACTCATCATCATACTTGGATGTAATTCAGCGTGAGTATGTTTCTTAGTTATCTTTTCAACATCCATTGCTATATAAGCATTTTCACATTCATACACATCTAAATACTCTATCTTACCCTCATCTATTAATACTTTCCATTCCTTCTCTAAATCTCCCTTCTCCAATAATAATTTTCCATTTTCTACTCTTAATAATGGACGGGAACATCTACCTGCATCTGTGTTTATTTTTATTTCCTTTAAAGTATTATCTATAGAAATTCCTGTATCAAAGTTTAATTTTCCGGTTCGTTTAAACTCTCTCAATGTATATGCCAATTCTACATCAGTTTTACCCATAAGTTTACCGTTAAAAAATAGACGGTATTCACCTTCAGTATTCTTATTTATATCCTTTATCATACTTTCTAAAATATCAGAGTGAAATGAAGTTGAAATATGACAACTAAGAGACATATTCTTAACAATACCACAGGCGTGACCTTCTGGAGTTTCTGCAGGACAACAGTATCCAAAAGAAGTGACGTGAAGTTGTCTTGGTTTTGCAGATTTACCATCTTTAGCAATAGGTGCTACAATTCTTCTAAGATGAGATAAGGCAGCAAGATAACTTAATCTACTTAAGACTTGAGACACACCTGTTTTTGTAATGTTTTGTTTATTCACACTCCAATTACCTGTAGACATAGCATATCTTATATCTTTAGTTATGATGTCTTTTTTAATGTCATTGAGGTTGATATTTTTACCTATGTTAACATACTTTTCAGAAATCATTTTAATGGTTTTCATAACCTTAGATATAGATGAACGAAATAAACTACCAAGAAGGTTTGATGAGAGGTCAATTCTTTTATTACCCCAATGGTCTCTGTCATCAAGTTCTCTTCGACCTCTTACAGTGTATAAGAGTTTATTTATCATATAGCTTAAAAACTCAATTTTTTTAGTAAAGTTTTCAGGGATATCTTCAGTGCATATATGGCTTAATGTATCTCTCTTGAGTATTTTAAGGACAAATTCTTTTCTTTTTTCTTTTGTTTCAAGATTATATTTTGAGCGTTTTCCAATATATTCAATAGCTTGTTCTTGTGAAGAAATAAATTGACCTTCTTCAATAGATGATTCAAAATATAATAGATTTTCATTATCGACAAGGGTTTCATAGCCTTCATCCATACCTAGAACTTTAAGGAGAACTACAATTGGAATATCTTTTTTGAGGTGAGGAAGACCTACTCTTATGACACTTCCACTGACAATAGATGTTTTTTTCACGGGTTTAATGTATTTAAGTAATACTTGGTTTGCAGATTTAACATCACCTTCTTGAATTGAGCGGATTTCAGCCACGTAATTATTAAGTTTATTTAAGAAGACATAGACGTTATTTGAGGCCATTCTTTCTTGGGCAATAAGTGATTTTTCATTACCATTAATAATGAAGTAGCCACCTTGGTCATATTCACATTCTCCAAGTTCAATTTTTCCTTTTGTGTTTAAGCCGTAAGTTACACATTTATTTGAGCCTACCATAATAGGGATATTACAAAAGTTTATAGTTTCAACTTTTGAGTAGATAGTTTCACCTGAAGAATTTGTTTGTTCATAGTGAACGTTTACATAAAGGGTAGATTCGTAAGTTAAGCTTCTAAGTCTTGCTTCATTAGGGGTAAGATGGTTTACGTCGTTATTTCTTTCAATGACTTGAGGTTTAGAGACATATGGGGTTTTAAAGGTAAGAATGTGGGTAATTTCTTCGCCTACTGGAGAAGAGTAAGTTAATTTAATGGGTTCAATGTCTTCGATAATTTTATAAATTTTTATATTTATAAAGTCATTAAATGATTCGAGTTGGTGTTTGACGAGGCCATTTTCTCTAAAGAAGCCGTCAATAACTTTCCAGATATCGTTTTTATTCAACATTGTATATTTTAAGAAATAAAATTATTTTATAAAAATCAATTAGAATGAGGTTTGCAAAAATTATAGAAGTTGGGCTTAGAGACGGGTTACAGAATGAAAGACGAATTTTACCTTCTCATAACAAGCTTCATACTATAAACTCATTAGTTAGGGCTGGAGTAACCGACATAGAAATTACAAGCTTTGTTAATACTAAATTGCTCCCACAATTTGAAGATAATGAACATATCGCGAGAAATGTGTTAAATTACCTTGGTGTGAATTATAGTGCATTGGTGCCTAACGAGAAGGGATATTTTAAGTTAAGAGATAGTAAGAGTATAAAAGAGGCGGTTTTATTTGTGAGCACCTCTGAAACCTTTAATAAGAAAAATATAAATTCAACTTTAAAAGAAGCGTTTGAAAAGTTTAATAAAATTTCAAAGTTGGCAAAAGCTGATGATATTAAATTACGTGGAAGTATCTCTTGTAGTTTTAGTTGTCCATATGAAGGGGATATTCATGTTGATAAAGTAAGAGATGTAATTAAGAGGTATAATGATATTGGAGTTGACAGAATAGATATTGCTGATACAATAGGTACAGGAACCCCTGAAAAGCTAAAGCGAATATTAGAAGGGTTAGATACACGTAATATAACAGGTCATTATCACGATACAAATGGAGGTGCGTTAAAGCTCGTAGAATGTTCGTTAGATTATGGAGTAAATACATTTCATAGTAGTATAAATGGATTAGGAGGGTGCCCTTTTAGTTCAAAGATTGTGGGTAATTTATCGACAGAAAAGTTGCTTGAATATCTTAAATCAAAAGATATTAAAACAGGTGTAGATTTAGACAAGATTAAAAACATTAGAATTTTTTAAGACTTTATTAAAGTTAAGGTTTGTTTTAAATTCATTTTTGAGTTTTTGATTATCGTGGTTTTGTATTTTTTGAAGAAGTAACGGTATATTATCCCTTATATCCTCATACCATATAATATAGGGAGAAAATAAGTTGTCAAGTTCTTCGTCATTACTGTGTTCTGAAATGACTAAATGACCTTGAGACAAGAGGGGAACTATTCTTACAATTTCAAGGATAGATGGAACGTAGTAATGAACGTTAAAATAGATACAATTTCTAGAGATATAGTTATCATAAACTTCGTTAACAAGTTTTCCAGAAGCATTATATTTTAGGGTAATATTATAAGGTTTTATTTTTTCATAAAGTTCAGAGCAAATATCCCACCTTCTCTGGTTATGTGTCCCGAAAAAAGTAATAGTTGATTTGTCAAGGGGAAAAATTGGTTGAATATCAAGAGCTTTAGAATAACCAAAATAAATATACTTTGTGGGGATATCCGCCTTATCTTTTAAATAATTAATATTAACGGTAGAATAGTCCCACCATTCTTTTATATAATCTTTTGACATATTAATCATGTAGTCCCAGTTATTTGAGGGTAATTGTTCTGTGTTATACAAATAGACGTTATTGTGTCTTAAGAAAGGGATATAATCTTGAAATTTACAGAGTTCTTGAGCACCGAAGAGAATAATATTTTTATTTTTGAGGGGGAATATATGATGGTTATCAACAATTATTTTTTCAATCTCAAGTTCTTCCTGAAAAGAAATGATAAGATGTCTAAACACATCGAATATTCTTTGGGGACAAACGATATACATATTTATTTAAAATAGAACAAAGATTTAAATGATAAAAGAATTTTATTTTCTCAAGATAATTATAAAAAAGGATGTCCTCAGAACAGTTTGATTTATATAACAACGAAGAAACACTTAAAGTAAAGGGTTTTAAAAATCTTATCATAAAAGAAAGTATTCAAACAGCAGTTGAAAATAAGCCGGATGAACTTGCTTTCAAAAACTTTATATCTTCTCTTATGATAAAGAGAGGAAATATAAATGAAGAAACCGTCTTAAAATTATTAGACGAGCAGGGTCTCGAAAGGGTAAAAATGGCATTTACACATTCAAGTATGATAGGAGAGAGTAATTATGAGTTTTTCGAGATGCTTGGAGATAGAAGTGTAAACAAGGCTATTATATGGTATATGCACCGTAGATTTCCTGAGATTGAACATAATGAAAAAGCAGCTATGTATATGACTGAACTTAAGAAAAGATATGAAAACAAAAGAAACTTTGGAGCGTGGGCTAAGAAGTTAGGTTTTGACCAATTTATAAGATATAAAGAATTGTCTTATGTTGAAGGTAAATTTATAAAAAAGGTTAGAATAAATGACAGTATGCTTGAAGATACATTTGAGGCTTTTTGTGGTATATTAGAAGACCTTATTGATAGTCGTATAGGAATAGGTGTAGGATACGGGTTTGTTTATAATATTATTACAAGCTTATTAGATGAGGAATATATTACAACAGATTTGAACAAGCTTGTTGATGTTAAAACTCAGTTAAAAGAACTTATTGAAAATGCAGCTATAAAGAAGTTTGGAGGTAAGGTTGACTCTAATAGTTATCAAGATGCAAATAAGAAGTTTGTATCAACCTTAAATTTGTCATTTACTTCAAATCCAAGTTCAACATATATCGGATTTTTATCAAAACAATTTGTATCTCGTCCACAGTATAAAAAGATAGATGCAGAAAATGAGGCTGCAAGAATGACCCTTGATTGGTTGAAGACGAATATGGGATTAAAATGGATTGATTTTAAATAATTTAATTTTAAAATTTATATAGTTTAATAATAAAATGAAGTATAAGCATTTTATTATTGGTAGCGGTATTGCTGGATTACACATAGCTTTACAGCTTATAGATAAGAATGAAACGGACTTTTTGATAGTTGAAAAAGATGAGTTCAACAAGTCGAAGATTTTTTCTATTAAGAATACGGTTGTAAGAAAAGATGGAACAACTGATAATGTATTAATAGAGATGGGACCATCCGTATTTCATGATAAACAAGTAGAGCTTATGAAACTCCTTAAAAAATTAAATTTAGAATACACATTTGATTATGTTGACCCTAAATCAAAGGCGTATTTCGTATATCCTGGTATGAGTAGTGATGATGCGAAAAAACTTTGGAAAGAATTAAAGAAAAAGGTGTTTGAGTTGACCGATGAAAATATAACATTGGAAGAAGGGGCTAAGAAGGTATTGAATAAGAACGAATATGATTTATTAAAAACATGTTGGGGAGAATGGTATGAAATTAATGATACAAATTTACAGGTATTAAAGAAGTCATTAAAAGAAGAGGGTAAATATATAGTTATGAGAGACGGATTAACCCAAATTATCGAAAGAGCTACAGATTTAGTTGAGGGTTCATCTGTAGGCAAATATAAAATTCAATATAATTGTGGTATAAAGAAGGTTGTATATGATGGAAGTATTTATACTATTTATGATTGTAATGGTAAGGAATATTCTTGTGAGCATTTATATTTGTGTGCCAACTTAAAATGTGCGTTAGAAATAGAGTTTGAGGGAATACCTGAAGTAAGAGAATATTTGTCTCTTGCTAAGCTGAAACACTGTTTAAGATGTTATGTGTATTTTGACAAGCCGATAAATATTCCTTATAAATTTATAATGGGAAAATACCTTGGAAGATATTCCATTAAGTACAGTGATAATTTATGGCTTGTAGCATATCCTGATGATGTTGTAGCATTAAAGTTGTATAATATGCCTAAGGAGAGGTTTATAAATGATTGGATAGAAATGATAAATAGAGAGTTCAATTTATCACTAAATTATAAAGATACTTTGAATAAGTTTTGTGGATATTGGGATGATGCATATTGTGTATTAAAACATGATTTTTATAAGAAAGGAAAAGATCTTCGTCTAAGACTTAAAAATAAAAATATATTAGTTACTACATTACCTAAAGATAATGGTGAAAATACGGCTTGGATGGAAGGTCATTTATTCGAAATTTAAAAAGGCTTTAGCAGACGCTAAATATTTTATCATAAGCAAGTTTATAGATGATAGATAAAAGAGCAATTAAGAAAGGACTGTTACCAATACCCATCATAAAAGGTGCTGTAACTGGGAAAATAAAAGCTAACATCCAAGCAACAAAAATAAGAACAGGAACAATAGCTCTTGCCCATATCCATTTATTAGATTTCCAACATTTGAAAATCTTAGCGTATAAGTAAGTGATAATATACATTATCAATACTGTTAAAAATGGTTGTCCTAAGCTTGAAGGTATAGGTATCATTGATGATATAACTGAGAAAAACTGAAGGGTTAAAGCTGTAGCTATTAAAGGTATTAACATAGGAACGCAATCCATAACTGCCATTTTATCTTATGAAAAAGAAAAAAAAAAGAAATCAAAATTAAAGAATTCTATCTTATCGGTTAAATACAATAATGAGTAGAAAAAGATTAAAGGATATGCTTAGAAAAGAGATGGATGAGCGTATTAAAACTTACGATACTAAACCAGTTGAAAAGCCTTCCTTGAAATTTGACCTTAAAACTGACCTTTTAGGTAAGACTGAAGTTTCACCTGCAGCACCTTCTGAATTAAAACCAATATTAAAACCATCTGAAAAAGTCATTGAAGAGCCTGAAAAAAAGACTAAGGAAGAAGAACCTTTAAAACGTTTTAATAAATATTTAGAGGAAGATGATGACGATTACAGTTCATCATCAGAAAGTGATTATTCAGAAAGTGAACACTCTGACGACGCTGAAGATATTTATAAACAATACAAAAACAAGGTAAACAAGATAGATGAAAAATTTAACTTTAGAAAAGTTGAAAAATCAGATGAAAATAAGGTTAAAAAAGAAGATGACCGTAAAAAGGATGATTTTAGAAAAATAGAAAATGAGAGAAACAGAAAATTATTAGATGATAGAAGACGTGATGATGATAGAGATGATTATAAGAGACGTGATGATGATAGAGATGATTATAAAAGACGTGATGATAGAGATGATTATAAGAGACGTGATGATCGTGATGATTATAAGAGAAGAGATGATAGAGATGAACCAAGAAGAAAAGATGAAAGAGATGAACCGAGAAGAAAAGATGACCGTTATGAGCCAAGAAGAAAAGAAGAAACTTCATCACGTGAAGTTCATAAGGGAAATCAGTTTTTAGACCTTCCAAAGAAGTATATATTACAATCAATTAAGAATAGAGATGTTGATACTATCTCTGCTGATTGTGTAGATGAAATTAAGGATATATTACAAGACTTTACTTCTCATATGTTTGAGCTTTTTTCAGAGGGTGATAAGGTTGTAATTGCAGAAAGAGATGATGTTAAAGCTTATATTGGACTATTTATAGAAGATGAAGATAAAGAAATGGTTAACGATTTGATTTTACCTTCAAAAGATATTGAATTAGCTATTAATAATATTTCAGACATATATAACGTTAAGATTAAGAAAGATGTTATATACCTTGTTCATATGTTCCTTGAGAGTATCTTAGCTAAAGTTATAGATGGGGCTAAATTGATTAATGAAATGTGTAAAACAAAAAGATTATCTGGAAAAGAAGTAAAGACTGCATATAAGATTTACATGTTGTAATATCAAGGTGATTTATTCCTTATTTTTAATAATTTTATAAAACCATGATTAGGCTTTATATTCTCCCTAAACTTTCTTACATATTCTATTGAACTTTCAACTTTATTGGTAACCGGTAATAAAGTTGGCTCATATTTACATATAAAATCACAAACAACAGTAGCAGACCTTGATACACCTGCAAAACAATGAACTAAGACATTAATATTTTTTGAAAGATTATCGGCTATTTTTGAGAGTGTATTATTTAATATAGAATTCATCTTAAGAATAGTCTCAAAATCCCATCTATCAGATATTTTAAGTTCATCGTGTTTAATACCTTTAGGAATAGTCTGATTTTCTAAAACAGGAAATAAAGATACAACATAACCTATATTTAGTTCTTCGATTGAATTTATTCCGTATATATCTGAGAGGTATAATTTACCCTTAAAACTTGGAGTAGGAATATGATGATAATTTTGGGTCATTTTAATTAAAGATATATTTAATTAAAATGTTTTTTTCTTAAGTATAAAATAAAAATGCCTTCTAATAATGATGTTTCATTTATGCTTATCCTAATTTATTTTGTTCTTCCTCTTGGTGCACTATATCTAGGATATAAATTCTTAGGAACAAAGGGTCTTATAGGATTAATAATAGTTCTTACAGTATTACCTATGATATTAGGTAACCAATCTAGCCAAAATAATACAGAGGAAGAAGTACCTAAATAACAGCTCTACCTTTATCAAGGTTCCAGTCCTGTTCTTTTCTATCAATAGTATTATTACGTTCATTTGCAGCTGAAATTATATTACTTTCAACTCCAGCCTCTTTCATTTGAAATTCTAACGATGCCATATCTTTTGGAAAACAGGTTCCACCAAACCCGTGTTTACCGTCGTGTCCTGGAACGTTTGTATGAGAAGAACCAATACGAGGGTCATTAGTTCCATATCCTCTTACGATATCATAATTAACGTTTTTAGCTTTACAGAAGGTTTCAAATTCGTTACAGAAAGATACTTTTGTGGCTAAGAAACAGTTACGGAAATATTTGATTGCTTCAGCTGTAGAAGTGTTTACAATGGATAAAACTATCCCTGGAAAAGAAGTATCAAACAACTTACAAAACTTGTTGATTACATTATTAGAGTTGTCATCAACACCAATAAACCATTCTTTACAATTGATAGTATCTTCTCTCCAGTTTTTTTCAGTTAAGAATTCAGGCATAAAATGGCATTTATGTTTTTGTGAGAAACCAACGGGAACAGTAGAGCGAATTACAATATCAATATTTTCACCTAAAATTTCCCTTACTTGAGATAAACACTTTTCAATAAGACCAGTATGGCATTCTCCAGTTTCAGGGTTCATAGGAGTAGGAAGACAAATAAAGATTAAATCACAGTCTTTTAAGTCTTCTAAAGTAGTTCCTTGTGGATAACATTTTGTGGGGTCGATATCATATACTTTACACACAACAGAATTTCTATAAGGACCTTCTCTATGTTCAAATAAGAGAGAAGCTTGACCTACAAAACCTCCACCAATAATACCCAAGTTAAATTTATATACCATTTTTATTAATAAGAAATACGCTTTTAAGTTACTTTAATGATACTGTATTTGTATCATTAAAAAGTTTGAATGCACTTACCAGGGGTCGAACCTGGGACCCTGGCGACATAAGCGCCATGCTCTACCACTGAGCTATAAGAGCTTTGTTTAAATTTTAAACAAAGCTTTTTTTTGAATGCACTAAAGGGGAATCGAACCCCTGTTTATTGCTTGGAAGGCAATCGTTCTACCACTATACCATTAGTGCTATGTTTATATAGCAAAACATAGCACTTTTTGTTTATACATTCAGAGAACTACATTTATTAAGGAGAGGGAGAGAAAAGGAACACTAATTACACTTAAAAAATCCGGATGAAGAAATACAGGGATGCTTACGAGTTCCTAAAACTCGTGCCATAAAAACAACTACTCGGCTCGCTAAAGCCTCCACGCACATTGCTTTACATTACAGCTCTCACTACATTGTTTTAAACTCTAAACTAAAAAGAAAGAGTTGAGTCTGGCCAGACATATAATAACAATATAGCAATTGATTGCGTCCAAAACAATTGACCTGTATTTCTTATTATTGAAAAAGATAATCTTTAAGTCAATTTAAAAAGAAAATAACTTTAATAATAAAAATGGATAAAACTATTTTCATTATTATGATTGACGACAGGCCATATGGCTATTTTGTAGAAGAAGGGGAACTTCAGGTCCAATTAGACAATGCTAAAAAAGAAGTCATCCCAAAATTTGAATTCAATAAGTATTTCTATTGGCACGAAATTAATACTGACGAAGAAGATGTAATTTCAAAATGGAAATGTGTATCTATTGATAAGAACGATTTTATGAGATATGAACGCCTTGAATGTATTTTAGAAGTTGTTAAATCATCTTTGATTGAAGCTCCTAGGGAATATGACGAAGACAGTGATTTTGAAGTTTAATTCACCCTTATTTTTATGGAAGAATTATGAGTTAAAACCAAGTTAAATAAATATCAATTTAAAGATGTAAATTGATTTTTAAAAAATCTTTTCCTTTTTTTATTATCTAATTATATTATTAACAAGATGAATAGCGACCTTGTCAAGTTCTTAAATCCCCTCAGAGTTATCACTTCTGAATATTACACTAATGGGTGTCAAATGGTCCCCAATACAGGTAAGTTCAAAATTGAACGTAATAACTTGGAAGAATTTTGGGAACTTTATCAAGACCTTTTGTTTAACCTAAAAGATGAGTTTATGGCAGGTATGAATGAAAGACCAAGTGAATTTATGCCTGTTTTAGGTGATATTGATATTGCCCTTCCTTACTCAGATGATGAAGACATGTTGAACACTCCATTATATCATTATCGTCACGTTAAGGAAATAATCTCAATTTACATTGATGTTTTAAAATCTGTTTTACCAAATGATTATGACCCTGAACATTTGTATTGTTTTTTACTTGAAAAACCTAAACCTTATATTAGCGGTGAGCGTATAAAACATGGTTTTCATATCCACTTTCCATTCTTATTTATGAGTAACATTGACCAAGATATGCATGTCATTCCAAGAGTAAGAAGAAGAGTTGAAGAAGAAAAATTATTCGAAGATATCGGTATATTACACTCTGAAGATGTTATTGATAAATCATGCTCTAGACAACACTGGCTTTTATATGGTTCAAGAAAAGATGTAAAATTAGACAAATACACCCTCACTAAAGTTTTTAATCATAAAGGTGATATTGTTAGCTTAGAAAAAGCTATGAAAGATAATAAAATTTATAATATAGAAGAAGAGGTAATTGAGTTTGAAAAGGACATTGAATATTATCTTCCAAGAATTCTCTCTATTTCCCCTTTGAATAAGAAAATTTATGAAGCAAGAAATACCATTAAAGTCATACCTAAAGAAGAACTCAAAAAGGCAAAAGAATCAAGATATGTCACTGATAATTTATCAGTATCTCAAGCTCTTAAAATAGCTGAAAAATTAATGCCTTTGTTAGATGATAGTAGAGCTGCAGCTCACGATACAAAGATGGAAGTTGGGTGGATTTTATTTAATATAAGTGATGGGTCTCAAGAAGGTTTAGATATATGGCTTGATTTTTTACAAAGATGTCCTGAAAAATATAATGAAGCAAAGGCTGTGTATAGATGGACAAGAGAAATGAAGAAAAGAGGTATGACTATAGGCTCACTTAGATTTATTGCAAGAAAAGATAATCCTGAAAAATATGACGCTATCCATAGAGAAGAACAGAAAGATTTGTTATACAAGTCTCTTTTAGGTGGACATAGAGATATTGCAGTTCAGCTTTATGAGAAATATGGTGGTCAGTTTGTTTGTGCTGATATTGATAGAAAAATATGGTATGAATTTAGAGAACATAGATGGGTTAGAGTTCAATCTGGTATTACCCTTAGAAGTAAGATTTCATCTGAAATTCTTCCAAGATACGCTGAAGAAGGGGCTAAAATGTTTAAACAAACTGGTGATGAAGAAATCGACCTTGAAGCATCTAAAGATAACTCTTCTAAAGTAAAACAATTTTATAAAATTATTGCATCCCTTAAAACAGCTCCATTTAAAGATAATATAATGAGAGAATGTCTTGAGCTCTTTTATAAGGAAGATTTCTTGGAGAAATTGGATAGAAATATTTATTTAACAGGCTTTAATAACGGTGTTTTAGATGTGAAAAATATGGAATTTAGAAACGGTAGACCAGACGATTATATCTCATTAACAACTGGTTATGATTGGAAAGAATTTGAGGATGATGACACTGAGGTAATTGAATGTAAAGATTTTCTCCTTAAATTATTCCCAAATCCTTTAATCAGAAGATATGCTATTGAATACCTTGCAACCATCCTTAAAAGTGGTAATTTCCAAAAGACCTTTGTTATAATGACAGGTGAAGGTGATAATGGTAAGTCTGTTTTTATTGAAATTCTTGAAAAGGTATTAGGTGAATATATGGATAAATTACCTACATCTTTAATTACATCTGGAAGAACCCAATCTTCCGGTTCAACCATGGATACAGAATTACTTAGAAAAAAGAAATTTTGTGCCCTTCAAGAAACCTCTAAAAAAGACCAAATTAATGATGGTAAGTTAAAGGAATTAACAGGTAATGATAGTTTTCAATCTCGTGCTCACTATGGTTCATTTACAAAGGTTGAAGCAACCGCAAAGATAGCTCTTATTTGTAATAAGCTTCCATCTATTGGTAGTGATGATCCAGCTATTTGGAACAGAGTTCGTGTTCTTCCTTTTGAAAGTAAATTTCCTAAAAACAATGATGAAGTTCCTGTGTCGTTTGAAGAACAAATTCAAAAGAAAATATTTCATAGAGATAATAATTTCAGTGAAAAAATTCCGTCTCTTAGACAGGCATTTGTTTGGTTAATGTTTCAAACCTATAAATATGTCTCAAGACACGGTTATAGTAAAGAACCACAACAAGTTACTGAAGCAACTGAAAATTATAAGATGAATAATGATACCTTCTTACAGTTCACAAATGAAAGAATTGTTAAAGATGATAGCGAAGATAGTGAAGGTATTAGTCTTATTGAAGTTCATAATATCTATAAAGAATGGTATAAAGAAACCTTTGGACATCTTAACAATTGTCCTAATAAAAATGAACTGAAAGAATACTTGTATAAAAAATGGGGTGTAGCAAGACTTAATAAATGGAAAAAGTATAGAATGAGAACACTGAGAGATGATGAAATAGAAGGTGAAGCTCTCGCTTTAAGAGAAGAAGATTATACAGATACAGAATAAGATTGTAATTTAATTGATTTTCAAATTATATTTTAAGTTTTAAAAATATAATTTGATTAATATGTTTATCAAACCTCCTTCTAACCGCAGAACTCTTACTAAAGATGTTGAGAAAGAAATTCGCCCTTCTATAAGAAGAAAATCTCCATTACGCTCATTAAAAAAAGAAGTTAAAACTTTCAAGAGAAAAGCAATTACAACTTCTAAAGATATATACGAAGATAATGTATTTAAAAATGAGGTAGTTGAAGCTCCTGAAGATGATGAAGAAATTAAGTTTCAATCAGGGGAAATAAAAGGCATTCAATTTAGTTTTATGAGTGAAAAGGAAATTGAAAATTTTGCAGTTGTTGAAATCACAGAAACTAAGTATGGTGGACCTAACTCTGTTTATGACCCTAAAATGGGCCCTCTCACTAAAAATGATACGTGTGAAACTTGTGATGGAAACTGGGATAAATGCCCTGGACATTTTGGTTATATAAAATTAGGAGCAAATTTCCCCCACCCATTGAGAAGTAAAAATGTTGTGGAGTATTTACTCTTGTTTTGTAGAGGTTGTCAAAGACTTGTTGTCACGGAAGAATCCATTAATATGCTTGGTTTCAATAAATTTACAGGTGAAGCAAGATATAAAAAAATATTAAACCACGTTGAAAAAAATGTGAGTATTTGCCCTTGTTGTAATACAAGTATTCCTCATTATACGTTTTTTGACGATAAATATATGATGGAAATCAAAGATAAGAAATATCCAGTTCAATATGAGGACATTTATAACATTTTTTCAAATGTAAGAGACTGTGATATTAAATTACTCGGATTTAATCCTTCTCACGTTCACCCTGCAAGGCTTATCATTACTAATCTTTTAGTTGTTCCGCCTTGTGTAAGACCTTTTATTCGTTCTGATGATGGAGAAATAAGTAACGATGATTTAACCTGTAAATATATTGATATCATTAAGAACAATAATAAGCTCAGAGAAACTACAAGTGAAAAAACACGTTTGGATATGATTGATGTTTTAATGTATCATATTAGAACCTTAATGGATAACGGAAAAGGAAAAGCAAGAGAAGCAAGTGGCAAAAGACCTATAAAAGCTATCAAAGAAAGATTGAGTAGCAAACAAGGTAGAATTAGACAAAATATTCAAGGTAAGCGTGTTAATTTTAGTGCAAGAACAGTTATTGGAGGTGATGCTAACTGTATGGTTGATGAACTTATTATTCCTCCAGATGTTGCCAAAAAACTTACCTACCCTGTTGTTGTAAATGATAAAAATTATGATGAATGTATGAAGCTTCTTAATGACGGAAAAGTTAATACCTTATTTCAAGACGGTGTTCATAAAAATGCTAAATATGCAATGTGGACGGAAGGTTTTAAATTTAGAAGAGAAGATATACTTGTAAGAGACGGTCAACAATCAAACATCTATCAGACAGTTCAAGGCAAGTGTAATGGAGACTATGATAAATTTGAGTTAAAACATGGAGATAAAATAATAAGACACGGTGAAGTCATCTCAAATTTACCTATTAAAAGAAAGAAAAAGTTCAGCTTGAACATAGGTGATACTATTGAAAGACAACTTCAAAATGGAGACCTTGTTATATTTAACAGACAACCTACCCTGTGGAAAGGTAGTATGAGAGCTAAACGTGTTAAAATTCTCCCTGGTAAAACATTCAGATTTAATCTCAGTTCAACTCAAGCATTTAATGCGGACTATGATGGTGATGAAATGAACCTTTGGTTACCCCAGACAGAAAAGTCAAGAGCTGAAGCTGCAACAATCTTAAATACAGTTGATAATTTTATGAGTTCTCAAGACTCCAAACCACTTTTAGCCCTTAAACAAGACGCTATGACAGGTGGTTATGTTTTAACTGATGGATATGTTATGATTGAAAGACACATATTCTTCGAGTGTATTTCCCACGAAAATTTTAGTATAGCTCAAATAACTAAAAAATTAGAACACATAAAAGATGTATACCTTAAAACCGGAACTTATGATAGAATTAAAAATATGCTTCTTGAAAAGAACAAAAATAAAATTGATAAAATTACAAATAAATTAAAAAAATTAAAAGAAGAACACTCTTCTTTAAAGGGAAAAGATGAAGCTAAAAGAGCTAAAATTTCAGTTGAATTTAAAGCCCTAAAAGAAGAAAATGAAAAACTTAAAAATATCCCTGAAGATAACATCTTATACAACGGTCATACTTTATTCAGTATTATCCTTCCTGATGACTTTGAATATTTTGCAGCAAACGGTGCTGCAAAAGATGGGTCAAATGTCGTTGTTAGAAAAGGTGTTTTATTATCTGGAACATTAGATAAAGTTGCAATTGGTTCTTCCTCTGGTTCTCTTATCCACCACATAGCAAAAGATTATGGTTATAAAGTAGCTGCTGACTTTGTAAGCTATTATCAAATCTTAATTAATAATTGGCTTACTCATCACGGCTATACTATAGGATTAGAAGATTGTATTCCAAAAAACACCGACCTTATAGACACAGAAATGAATAAATGCTTTTTAAAGTCTATTGCAGCTATAAGAACTGAAAAAGATGAGGAAATGTTGGAAAACAAAATTACCGGCTTACTTAACGAGGCAGTTACTGTCGGGCAAAAAATAGCAAAAGAAGCCTTAACTCCAGACAATAATATTGTGAGAGTTGTTTTATCCGGTGCTAAGGGTAATTTCTTCAATATTACTCAAGTGACAGGTGCTGTAGGTCAACAAACTGTTAATGGTAATCGTATTCAAAAACTTTTTGGTGGTAGAACTCTCCCTCACTATGAAGAATTTAACAACGGTATGCTTGAAGAAATTGAAGAAAAAGGTGAAGACCCTCTTCCTGTCCTTATTGATATGTTCGAGTCCAGAGGCTTTGTCAAAAACTCATACTTTAAGGGTCTTACTCCACAAGAATACTTCTTCCATGCTGTAGGTGGTAGAGAAGGGTTACTTGATACATCATTAAAAACCGCAAATACAGGATATATTCAAAGAAAGATGATTAAGATGTTAGAAGACTTAAAATTTGACTATACAAATGTTGTGTCTAACTCAAAGAATAATGTGATAGAGTTTATGTATGGGGAAGACCAGCTTGATGTTTCGAAAATGATTAAGACAAAATCAGGCTTAAGTTTTATCGATATTTCCCACGTAAATGACAAGTTTAATACAGAGATAGAATTAGAGTAAATAAAAGTTTAAATGAAAAATGTATTTTAATATATAACTTTAAGGTATATATTAAAAATCGAGAAATGTCAAGATTATCAGTATTATTTGAAGCTGTGTTTGAAAATAGAGAGAATGTCTATATTTCTGGGATAGCTGGAAGTGGTAAAAGTTATTTATTAAAACAACTTTACGACGAGGCTGTGAAAATGGGTATAAATTCTGTGCTTACTTCTACCACGGGGGTGAGTTCATTCAATATTTCTGGTTGCACAATCCACTCATTTACAGGAATAATTTTACCTACTCAAATGCCTAAAGACCCAGAGGAATTTGTTTCAAGAATAGTCACAAGAATTAAGTTTAAGAGATACCTCTTGAAGAAGTGGCAAAACCTCAAGATATTATTCATTGATGAAGTGTCAATGTTAGGCGCAAACTATATTGATGTAGTAAATGAGGTTGCAAAGAGGGTAAGAGGAAGCAATTCTCCATTTGGTGGAATTCAAGTTGTCGCCAGCGGTGATTTCTTACAACTTCCTCCTGTGAATGATAGCTTTTGTTTTGAGAGCCCTTGCTGGGATGAATTAAGGTTTAAAAATTATGTTTTAACAAAGGCATATCGTTTCACAGAACAAAAATGGAATGATATCCTTCAAAGAGCCCGTGTTGGGAAACTTACAAAAGAAGACATGGAAGTATTAAAAGGGTGTGTAAATAAAAAGAATAATAGTGATATTCAACCTACCGTAATTTACTCTCTTAGAAGAGATGTTGATGATTTAAACGAAGTCGCTTTGGATGACTTGTCTTCAGAGTTCATAACATTTATAGCTGAAGATACTTTAGGAGAAGAGGAAAAGACAGGAAGTGTAAATATAATTAGACATTGCAGTGAAGAGCAGTCAAAAGTTCTTGATAGCACCTTAAATATAGGGAGAAATATAAAGTTAAAAGTTGGAGCTCAAGTTATGCTTGTTGCAAATTTAGATGTAGGTATGGGTCTTGTAAATGGTAGTAGAGGTGTTATAACTAAAGTAGAAGCTGATAATGTTATAGTTAAGTTTAAGGGAAAGGAATATGAGTTCGAACATCCAATATCCCCATATTCATTTAAGATAGAACATCAAGGGGAATATTATGTAAGAACTATAGTTCCATTAATACCGGCATATGCATCAACAGTTCATAAGATGCAAGGGTTAACAATAGATTGTGGAATTATAAATTGCGGAAGTTCAATTTTTAGTCCAGGTCAGGCATATGTAGCTTTGTCAAGGGTAAGAAGTTTAGATGGGTTATTTTTAGAGCAGATATCTCAAAGTAAAATATATCCTAATAAGATAGCTTTAAATTTTGAGGAAAAGATGAGAAAAAAAGCGGTGTTTATTGACCGTGAAATAAATGATGAAGAAGTTTAATTTAATTTTACAGTTTAAAATCAAAGTGTAAAATTATTTACGGTTACGACGGATGCGCATAGGTTCAATATGAGGAACATCTCTTCTTTTAGGAAAATAGGTTCTTTTAAGGTATAAAAATAGAGATAATAATATAACAGAAAGTAACATATAATCAATGAGATTTATACCTGTACTTTCAATAGTTTTTGTCTCAGAGTAAGGAAGAGCTGTATAAATTGTTTGAACGTCTGGGCCTTTTGGTAAGAATAAAGTTCTAGAATTCCAACTTTCACCAATTTTATACATATAATATTCAACGTCATTTCTTATAGCCATAGTAGCATCGTTTATTTTATTGTCTAAGTTTTTTCCAGTTTGTCTAAATTGATGCAAGTCAATATAATCAGCTATTTCAGGGGCTATGTCTACTAATCTGTCTGAAACTGTGTTAAACATTGATGAGGCTATGTCTGTGGTTGGATTTTCAAAAATACTATGTAGTTCTTGAACTAAAGAGAAAATTTTGGTATATTTTTCTATAGGTGCTTGTTCGTATAAAACAAGTTCCATTCCAATTGTAGAAACTTTAGTGAAGTTTCTACCCAAAATTTTAACATCTTCGGGTCTTAAAAGGGTATAAGCGGAAAGTTCTTGTTCTTGGGTAAATTTAGGCTTTATTTTTTTATATCTATCATACATTTCTTCACCTTCAGGTATAGTTTTTAATTCTTTAGCATCAAAGTCAGCTCCTTCAGTTTTAAGTAAAGCTGTAGTATAAGCTATTGCTTCAATTGATATAGTATTATAAAGTTCTAATAATTTTGTTCTTGTTAATTGACCTGTTTTTCCTGAGAATAAAGCACCTAAAAACCCGACGGATTCAGCTTTAAGTTTTCTTCCACCTATACTCATTTCTGTAAGAAGGGTTTGAAATATTTCTTTTTGTAATAATGTAATTCTCATTATAAGGATAGGATAAGCTTCTTTTCCGTACCAGAAAGCCCACATAAGAGCTTGAATGTATGATGAAAATATTGCTGTAAACATACTTATAAATATAATTCTTGCTACCTTATTCATTTTTGACCTTTCAAATGCGTGGTTAACCTCATTTGCTATAAATTTAGAAAGTTGATATGAAGGGGCAAGATAAGCAACATAAGGAGCATCTAATAACAACTGATTATAGGCTAAAATAGGTCCCAATATTGTATAAAATAAAGTTGAAAATTTAGTGTTTATGGCTTTATTAATATAGTCAAGAATACTCTTACGTTGTTCTTCAAAGCTTTGTTTAACCTCTCCTTCTACTAATAATAAAAATATTTCAACAGATGGATGTCTTCTTAAGAGTTCTTCTTTAGTTATGAGTTGATGTTTATAAAGAACTATATCGTGTCTCATTTGAGGTGATATTTGCACAGGTTCTATAGATCTACTTTCATCTGTTAATAAATTACTCATTTTTAAAATATAAAAAAGAAAAAATTAAATGATTTAATAATAAAAAAACTTATTTGGAAGTATAATTCAAGATGGGTATTTTCAGATTTTTTAGACACATTTCCAAAAAGTATCCTCAAGCTTTAATTTGTTACAAGAAAAATACACCTTCCGTTGACACTTCAACTGATGCTTGTCTTATTGATTTGAATGCAGTATTTCACCCTTGTTGTCAGGTTATGTATGAGTATGGTAATGGAGAGAAGACGAAGTCTGCATTTTGGACTAATAAGAAGAAGCAAATGACCCCAGAGGAAATGGAGTTGAAAGCATTCAATATGATATGTAACAAGATTGATGAGATTGTTCGAATAACTAATCCAAAGAAATATTTATACTTGGCAGTAGACGGTGTTCCCGGTCTTTCAAAACAAACACAACAACGTCAAAGAAGATTTAAGAGTGCAAAGAACCCTCTTAACAACCAATTCGGATTTGACCCTAACTGTATAACTACAGGAACTGAGTTTATGGAGAGATTGGGAAAGCACCTTTTTGCCTTTATAAAGAAGAAGAAAAAGTATGAATGGAGTAGATTACAGATTATCTATAATGACATGCATTGTCCCGGAGAAGGTGAACACAAGATTGTGAGATGGGTTGAGGTAGAAAATGGTCTTCAAAGTTGCACAATTGTATCTCCTGATGCAGATTTGATTATGTTGTCTTTGACCTTGCAGAAACTCAAGAAGATTTATATTTTCAGAGAGAATATTTTCGACGACTTTGATGCTGAATATTTTTTCGTAGATATTAACTCTCTTAGAGATTGTCTTTTAAGTGACATAAGATATCAGTCAATTGAGTATCCTTTTGAGGAGAAAAAAGTGCTAAGGGATTATGTTGTTTTCAACTTTCTTATCGGGAACGATTTTCTTCCACATATTCACTCCTTAGAAATAACAAATCAGGGTGTTGATATATTGTATATGGCGTATGTTGATGCTGTGATGGATAAGGGTAATTTAATAGAGGAAAAGGCAAAGAATATAGTATTTAGAAAGGAAGCTATGACAGAGTTAATGAAGAACTTGTCTGAATTAGAGGTGAAAATGCTTTTAGATAAGCATGGAAGAGGATATGCAAAATATCCTGATAAGTTAATTCAAAAGCATATGGTGGTTACTTCAAAGGGAGTAAATATAAACTTTGATGCGTTTAGGAAAGACTATTATATGACTAAGTTGGAGTTGAAAGAAGAATATTTAGAGAGTGAAATAAAGAGGGTATGTAGAGAGTATATGCTTGGTATATTATTTATAGCAAGATATTACTTTAAAGGTATTCCGACATTTAGTTGGTGTTATCCGTTTCATTATGCGCCTTTAGTAAGTGATTTATATGCGTATTGTAAGGATGCAGATTTAAATTTTACTTTTAATATAGACAGACCGTTAAGTATGTATGAAAGTTTATTGGGGATATTACCACCGTCATCATTTCATTTACTTCCTCACAGTGTAAGAGAAGGGTTAAAAGATAAGTTGTTAATGGATGTTGATTTTTTAGAGGATTTTGAGGTTGATTTAGATGGATGTCAACAAGAGTATGAAGGAAAGTGTATATTACCAAATGTGGGGTATGACAAGTTGAAATATTTATTTGGTATGGTGAAGTTGAGTGAAGAAGAAACCAAGAAGAATACAATTGGAAGTATATATAAGTTTTAAAAATAAGTTTTTCATTTTATGTTAAGTCTAATATAAAATGATTATAATAATATGTATACTTAAATATATTCAACTTGTTTAGAGACTGTATTTTCGTCAAATTTAAATATTCTTTGATGTGGATAAATAGTATTCACAGGGCAAAATGTATATTTATGAGTTCCAAGTAACCCTGCTAAATACGAAAAAGTAGAATTACTACTTATAAGATTTGGAGCGTAGTAAAGCTTACAAAAATCTCTAAACATATCGTCATCTGAAGATATAGTTACATACATACCTTTAACTTTTGTGGCGTATTCATGGATTAATCTTACATATTCAATTTCCCATGGATATTTTAACTTGTCAACAACTATAATTAATTGGGTTATATTATTTAAGGAAGAAATTACGTCAATATACATATCAGGCTTCATAACTATTCTATCATTAATAAAATCGTCAAGTCTAAGATGAAGAATATATTCGTTTTTAAAATCATACTTGTTATCTCTCAAATTATTAGCTAAGAAAGATACTTTAATATCATTGTTAATATGCTCGCAATTATAAGAGTTAATAACAGCGTTTATATAGCCTTTATTATTTATAATATGTTCATCAAACTGAAAATACCCGTCCAAATATACATTTCTATTAAGGATGGGAGAAACATCGTTTAAAATATCAAAGAAGTTTTCATCAGTTACTACAAAGGCATTTTCCAAAGGGGAATTATATATGTATTCAATGAATGTGTCTTTTTTTGAGAGTTCATTTTGAAGTATTTTCATAGCTATATATTGAAAAAGATTATTACCAAATCTTCCAGACACTTTATAGCTTATTTTCATTTTAATATAATATATTTATAATTTTAAATTTATTCAAAACAAATATAAGAAGCAAGTCCCATTGCAAAACCTCCCCATAAAGTATCAGCTATAGCATAGGACCATTCATAATCTTTAAAGATTGCCTTGTTTGTAAGGTCAAATGTTCCATACATTATTAAACCAATAGTTGCTCCTATTTTAAAGGAATCTTTTTTGGTTATAGCAAAAGGTTGGACAAAGCGGTGATAAGCAAAAGCAGCAAGTATATAAAATAAAACACCAGCTGTCATATCAAGTTGAAGAGGTGATTTTTGTATTTTTTCAATTTGAACTTTATGGATAGGTCTTGAGAGCCATAATAGGTCAATAACACCAAGAATAATTGGAAACTTAAGGTAATCCAGTCTTAGGGTCTGGTAATTCATTTTATTAGTAAGTTAATAAAATAAATTTTAAAAGATATTCTTTTTAAGAATAATAAAATGGACTTAATAACATTCTTTTTTAGATTGTCGTCATCACTTAAACTTTATCACTGGAAAACATCTTTATATCCAAGACACGTGTCAAGCGGAGACTTATTTGATACTGTAATTTCTACTACAGATAAGTTTATGGAAATATATTTTGGTAAGTATGGTAAGGGTCAAATCTCATCGGTTGATGCTTCGGCTGAATTATACGATGACAGAGAGGTTATTTCATTTTTGAGAGAAGCAATTATGTTCTTGAATGATATAGTAAAAAACAAATTAGTAAAAGAGAGTGACAGTGACCTCTTAAATATAAGAGATGATTTAGTGGGTAGTATTAATAAGACACTTTATCTTTTTACTTTTAACTGAATATAAAAGAGAGTATGATAGCAGGTTTAAAGAGGTCGGGAAATATAAAATCATTCTTACTTCCTGTTGCTTTATTTCTGAGGTGGTTTAATACTGATAAAATATGAAGAAGTAATACACCTATAAGTATCTCATAATTATTAATTAAAAGTTTATTTTCAATGAGTAAAACAAGTACTTGAACATAGGTAAACATACTACCAATCGTATCCATAATTATAAGCTTATCATTAGCATTAAGTTCCATTTTATATTTATGGAATGGAATATGACCTCCAAACTCATCAATGGTAAGCATTATGAAAATTTTATAAATAGGGTCAATATTAGATAGAAATATACTTAAAATAATAATCTGCCTTATAAAAAAGTATAGATAAAAGTTTTGCATTTTTATTTATAAGAATAGAAAATAAAATTAAATAACTTTATGACAAGCTCTACACTTTGGAAGATATATATCAGATGAACCTACGAGGGTCTGTTCATTGCTCTTTATACATCTTTGAGTAAAAGGGGCATCTTTACCGCAATCTGTGCAAATAGCTTTTAAGTGGTGAATAGTATCTGCTCTTGAAATAAGGTTATTAATAGGTTCAAAAGGCATCATTTTATAATCACTGTTTAATCCGGCACAAATTATAGTTTTACCTTTTGAGGTCCAGAAGTCCACAAATTCAGTTATATCTTCAAAGAATTGAACTTCGTCTATAATGAATGCATCATACTCTATTAACTCAACACTATTTATAAACTTTAATTTACCAACAGAAATATGTTTTCCGTTTGAGAGTTTTCCATCGTGGGTTGCAATTTTGCCTTCATTAGAGTATCTTGTATCGAAGGAATGATTGATACAAATATATTTCTTCTTGGAAACCTCAAACTTTTTCTCAAATGTTAAAAGCATGGTGCTTTTACCTGAAAACATAGGACCAATAATAAGTTCGATAGTCATTTTTATATTCTTACATATAAGAATAAATTTTTTTAAATCAATTTAAATTTTATATGGATTTATATTTTTTCCTTTAATTAATTATAAAATGAGTAGTTCGGCAAACAGTTATTTTTTAAATGTAAATACTTATTTTAGAGATGTTGATAAATACCCGAATCCTTGCGATTTTGGAATATCATTTAATAGGTTTACTGGAACTGGAACTTTTGTTCAAGGTTCTCCCTTAAATCCATCTGCATTTTTTCAACAATGCAGTATTGATCCTGATTTTAAGGATAGTGATTTAAGTTTTACAAATGCCACAATTGACAACATAAGTCGTTCTTCAACAGAAGTTGTAATTTGTGGTATTTACGACTACACTTCTGACTTTCAGATAAAGTATCAAAATACTACTTTATATTATAAAACCGGAACATCATTTACAGGTTATTCTACAGGAACTCAAACTCCTTATAATAATGTGTTAATGAAGGTTCCTTACTTACTTAAATTGGGTTATGATAGTAATGCAGTTATCCCATATTCATTTTCATGGATTGCATATATAAAACCAGCATCAAATTTCATATTTAACAATTACACATCAAAATCGACCTTTCAATTAACAAGTACTCAAAACTTATATTTTATGTTTGATTTTAGTATGAGAAATTTTAGTTTTGTTATATATAAGAATGGAACCGAAATTAACATAACTAATATTTCAAACCCTACTATACCTTCAGATTTAAGAGATGATTTTTTAGGAAATTACGGTAATGTTTGTGTCTGTTTAACATATATAGATAAGAACGGAGATGTTGGTATATCTAATGGCCATTCTTATGGGTATCATTTATTCAGTGATACTTATGATTTAATAGGAAGTGAAAGTAATGGTTCAATAAGTATAGAAACTGACGAATCTGAAAACGCATATGTCGGGTTAAATATAAATCCAACAAATCCAATTCCTCAAAAAATAACTGAACCTTGGAATATATATACAAATGGATATTTTCAAAATTTAACCGCTATACCTAATAATGAAGACACTTCTATATTTTTTGACAATCAGACAGGAACATTTATGGCACAAACAAACCAATGTGCATATAGCCCTCAAGTTGTTTCTGTAAGTACAGGTCCATATAAAGTAATGTTTACATTAGATGATCCTTCAACCTCGTACTTAAAAAATACATTTGTAGTTCCAGAAACAGGAACAAGAGATTATAATTTAGTGTGCACAAGCACAGCATTTACAGGTTCAAGTTCACAGGTATTTATGTGGATTTCGACACTTCCCGGAACTGCTAACTTACAGTCTCCTACAGGGTCAAAAATTTACACAGTAAATAAATCCTCTAATTTTAGTATGACAGGGGTTGCATTTATACCTTCAACTGGTGCAGCAAGTGTTTGTCATGCAACGTTAGGAGGAACCACATATTTATTAAATAAAAATCTTACAAACTATGTTGATATCTACAGCTTCAACACAACTACATATGCTAGAACAAGATTAGCAGGATTACAAATACCGTCACTTTACTTTTTTATCCACCGTATATTTTTCACTACATCTGGAACCGATATTTACTTTTATTTAATACCAGAGGGTCCAGGCTTATTACCTAATACATATTGGAACCAAGTAACAGAGACTGCGTATATCTTAAGATATGATACTATTGGAAACTCATTAACGGTTTATAATAGTTTTCAATGTCCTATACTTAACAGAGAACCTGCTAATATGTTTTTAAGCCCAAGAGGTTCAAATAGATACTTGTATTTATTATCTCCAAGTCAAAATAAGATTTTAATTTATGACATATCTTCTCCCTTAAATATTGTTCTTTTAAATTTTATCCAGACAAATACCTCAGTTAATATGTGCGGATTTACTACTACAAATAATGGGTTTAAAAAATATTATTTAGCAGCTTGGGATAATACTAATATAAGACGTTATTATGATATAACAGATAACAGCAATATAATTTCCCTTGGAAAATATGAATTATCCGAACAAGTTTTATGGAAGAACGGTCAACCGCGAGGTTCTCAAAATGGTTATATATGGGGTGATTTATTCACAACCGATTTAGTTGTAAATCAGCCTGGATGTGTAACAAAAACTCCAATACCTTTATTAAATAGTACATTTTCAAGCGTTCATTATAATCAAAATTTATCAAAAACAACAACCACTCCATCAGGAGCAACCGTATGTTGCACTTTTAATTTAAATAATGAGGCATATGTCGCTTTTGCTTCTCAAACAACACTTACCATCTATAATATAACATCAATTAGAAACTCTTACCTAGTATCACAAATTCCACTTGGACTTTCAACTACAGTTTATGATATAAGAACAATAAGCTATAACGGAACCCAATTTTTTATAATAACAGGTTTAGGCTTTGTATTAGGTTTTATTTTATCAAGCAATTTAACAAGTATAACTCCGGTTGGGTTATACACAGCTATTGCTGATGCTTATTTAGAAGCTAGAATGTTCATTTATAATAACAGTCTTTTTGCCATTGCAGTCTCATATTCAGGTTTACTTTTTAGATTTCAATTTACCCCAGCAATGACATTAACAAGTTATGTTACAATTGAAGCTGGTAAAATCCCTGGATTAAGTTTTACTTATGTATCTTCTAGTAATATACAATTAGCTATAATATCAACAACAACTACATATACAGCACCAACTGAAAATTTTTATTATTATGATGTCTCAACAGGAATAAGTTTATTAAGTGCAACTCCATTACTTCCAGGATTTTTTCCACGTTCTAGTGATAGTTTAATAGACCCTACAACTGGTATAAGTTATGTATCATCTTCTACTTCTATTGCAATGGGTATTATAAGTGTTGAAAATACAACACCTAATGTCGAGGGAGTTATAGGTAGATTATCTTCATTTAATTTTCAAAGTTTTGATATAGCAAGAGCTAATCCAAAGACAAGAATGTTCTATACAGATAGACCTTATGTTGTATCTAATACATATGGTGGAAGTGGAACTTCGGGAGATTATATTAATGTAATGGACTTAACTAATATAACTTACCCTATTCAGATATTTAATAATATAAAGATTGCCGGAACAGGCGCAACATCGCTTACTCCTATATATAATGTTGATATGCAAATAAGTCAACTTAACGATAAAGTAACATTAGTGTGCTTAAACAGTGACGGGAATTTCTACTTATATGACTTATCAAATCCATATTTTGCGGGTCAATACCAGAATATAAGTTTAACCTCATCTTCTTTCTTAAATCCCCCATCTATGGGAAGCAGTGTTATTGTAAAACTTGATAATGGAGGAACAGAGTATTATAAGAGTTGGCTTAATAATGTAAATTTATCAAGCGGTCCAGACGGTCAATTAATTAATGTTTCAAACTTAAAAATTTCCAATGACAATTTAACCTTTTACGTGTGTGGAGGATATAAAGATAGAATGCAACTTTATAGCCCGGATGCAACCGGGACAGTTGTAAATCAACTTTATACTTTAGGTAAAGGTTATGATGGATATTTGGCAAAGTGTGATGCTATAACGGGAAAATGGTCCTGGATAGTTCCAATATATGGTGAAGGTGATGATTATATACAAAAAATACAATATACAGATGGTAATAGAATTGTCCTGGGAGGATATACTTCAAGTCAAAATTTAATTATTTATCAAAAACAGTCTGCTGGAACCACAACTATGCCAACAACTCCTCAAAGTAATATTATAGGGTATGTTAATAACACTAATAGTTATGTTTGTTCCTTTACAACTGATGGTGTTTTATCCTGGAATACATCTATTTATTCAGAAGATGCATCAAGTGTTGTTGATATTTTAGATGTGGGTTATGAAGGGTCACAAATTGTTGTGACCGGATTAACTAATGCGGCAACTATAAAATGTATTGATGTTTCAAAGTCAAATAAACAAGAATTGTATACTTATAACGACACCATAAATCAATACTCCTTAATTAACTATTATTTTGATACTAGCGGAAATTACTTAAAATCTCAGGGTATTAACTTACCTAATTTTTCAAGAGGAGCGATTGCTGATATAAAATTATATTCATCACTGAATGAAATTACATTTTGCCCTACAATTACATATGCTTCAGATAATATAATTACATACTATAATAAAGATGGAACTGTTGCATATAAAAATACAGGTGCATCTAATACTATAGTTTCATACGTTTCAAACTATGTATATGATAGTTATTTTACAGATGATAATGATAAACAGTATTCTTATGTTAAATTACAGTCTGCGCTCCCTTATGGATTTACTGGTAGTTTCTTTAAGAATTATAATCTTTATATGGGTCCTTCAGCTGATACAACATACTTGAATAAGAGTTACAGTGTAAGAGATAATGTAGTATATTCAACAGGAGATTATCGTTTTATTTTAAACAGTAAAATTGATACTTCAAAGATGGATAGAACTATTACATCTACAATAAACGGAATTACAGGAACAAATGAATATCAAATTTGTAGTTTAAGTTCATCTCCTTTGACTACAATATTTGAATATACCGGAACTGATGCAACCCATATTACAACTGTAAATTTATCAGGATTAGATACTTCAAAACAATACTATATAACAGTTCCTACAGGAGGAAATATATATTCTTATAATGTTCTCTCAATAACCACAAATGCAAACGGTGATTATGTGTTTCAAGTAGATGATGTAAACCAATTTTCATTTTACTCTCCTTATTTATACTTAACACCTTTTAATCAAAACATATATTATAATCTTCAATTTTATCCTGCATCTCTTTCATTCCCAATATATTATACTATTCAATTAAATAGTTTAGTTCTTCCAAATAGACCATTAAGACAAAGTCCTGAGAACTATGTTAGAACCTTACCAGACATTCAATATATTTATGTAGCTATTTATAGTGTCGATGATAGTGATATTCCGGATAATGAAATTGTAAATATTGTGTTTGATAATAACCCTAATAGAGACCGTGTTGAAATATTCCAACTTAACACTATAAACGCAGGTGATGCAAGTAATTATGTTACATATACTTCAACCCAAGCTCCAAAAGTAAAATTCAACTCACAATTTACAACATTAAGAATAAAGATATTTGATGTTTATGGAAACATATTATTGTTTGACAATACCCCATATAAGGCTACTGACACTATATTTACAGGAAGTGTCGTCCCACCTCAATATATGAATATTAGTATTCAATTTACCCTTAAAAAGATTTAAACATTCATTATAATATATAATAAATGTTAATTCCTCGTATAAGTAAGTCCCTTAAACCAGGTTACTTATCTTTCACTTACGACATGACTTATTTTGATTTAATGAAAATTCCAATTAGATATGATATTGATAAAAAAATACTTTTAAATAATTATAACAGGGTAAAAACAATGATAGCAACACCATTTACAAATGAAGCATTTTTTACCCTAAATGATGACTTAAAAAGGGCATCATATATTCTTAAAATAAAAGGTATTAAAACTGAACATGTTGAGTATAAATTAGCCGATGATTTAAAACAAAGATTAAAAAATACTTATAATCTTCAAGGGTTAAAGGAAGAAATAAACGAAGAGCTTGAAAATGTAAAAAATGACTTTGCTATATGCATTGATTATGATGAATTATTAAGTGCAAAAAATCACTATACTTTACTCTATAAATTAATTCGTTTAGATAAAGAAATTTATGAGAGAATTAATGAGTGAGCATATCCTTAATAATTTCTTCTAATGTATATTCTTCTTTCCACCCTATTTCTTCCCTCACTTTTTTAGAACTACCTATAAGGTCTGTAAGGTCATACGGTCTAAAATACTTTGGAGAAACCTCAACAACTACTTTACCATCTAAATACCCTTTTTCATTTATACCTTCACCTACCCAACTTATTTCATTACCAACCTGTTTAAAAGCCATATTAACAAATTCTCTAACAGTAACCCTGTGTTGAGTTGCAAGAACATAATCATCAGGAGTTTCTCGTTGTAAAATCATCCACATACCTTTTACATAGTCTTTTGAGTGTCCAAAATCTCTTGTTGCATTTAAGTTTCCAAGCTGAAGGGGTTCTTCTTTATTACAACCTTTAACATAGTCGCAAATTTTTTTACAAACAAAATTATGACCTCTTCTTGGGCTTGTATGATTGAATAAAATTCCATTAACACAAAACATATTATAAGCCTTTCTATAATACTTAACCATATGATAAGCGTAAAGCTTAGCTATAGCGTATGGACTAACCGGATTCATTGGACTTTCTTCATCTAAATACTCTAAATTATTTGTATTTAAAGTATTTCCATAAAGCTCACTTGTAGATGCTTGATATAACTTAACTTTATCGGTTAAGTTAAGCAATCTAATACTTTGAAGTAAGTTTAGAACGCCTGTTGCGTCAACATCAGCTGTATATTTTTCAAGGTCAAATGATATAGCAACATGACTTTGAGCTGCTAAATTATAAATTTCTAAATAACCTTCTTTAAGTTCTGAAATACACTCGTTTAATATTTTGATAATACTTCCCATATCTGTGATGTCTCCATATCTTAATTTTAAAGAATGAAAAATGTGGTCTATTCTTCCTGTATTTATGCTTGAAGAACGTCTAATCATACCATATACGGTATAACCTTTTTCAAGTAATAATTCAGCTAAATAACTACCGTCTTGACCTGTAATTCCTATTATAAAAGCAATTTTACTCATTCTTTACTATATATATCCCACATTTATAAACCTTATTAAATAAAATAATTTAAAGATATATTGGATTATAAATAAAATGTTAAACGATACTTTAGAGGCAGCACAACAAGGAAATTTTGAAGAACTAAAAAGATTAATTGATGCCGGTTGTCCTTTAAATTGGTATGCGAAACCTACAGCTTTAGCAAGGAATGATTTAGAGATGGCAAAATATTTACATTCTGTATCTTCAGTATGGCCTCCATTTTCTACTTCTTGGTCTGCAAGAGATGGTTCATATGAAGCTTTAGTTTGGGCTCATGAGAACGGTTGTCCTTGGAGATCTGTTAGTAGCGAATTAGCAGCTGCAAACGGTAATACAAAGTGCTTAAAGTATATGTTTGAGAATGGATGTCCTGTCGAAAGTTCAGCGACTGCGGTAGCTGCAAGAGGAGGTCATTTAGATACTTTAAAATATTTAATTGAAGAAGCTAAAATTCCTTTACATCCATACTCAAAAGTATGGACAACAAATAAAGAAGTTTTAGAATATATAAATAGCTTAAATAATTAAAAATGATAATATAAGTGTAAATGGATGCTTTTATATTATCAACAAGTTTATGTGCTTCATTGAGCACATACCATCAAATATTTCGTATTATAAAAAATAAGAGCTCAGATGATATAAGTTTTATTCATGTTTCTGCTGTCTTCTTAAATATGATTAGTCACTTGATTTATGGGGTAAAAATTCATAATCAAATTCTTAGTATAACATTTGGAAATGGGGTGGCGGCAACTGGATTATTATTATTAGTTGGATCGTATTATTTGAAGTTTGGTTTAAGAAGAAATAATATGATTGAGTTAAATGACATTGAGAATAAATAATTTTTTTATATATATTTAAAAAAATTATAACCTAATAAGTAAATGGATATATCAGAAATAGACGATTCAAAATATGAAATCCAAGATGATTTCATCTGTAAATATTGTCAAAAAAACGGTCTTGTTATCCCAGATATAAACATCTGGAAATTAGGTATGCAACTTTATTATACCTTAGTTGAACCATTAGAAGATTATGTGTTTGAAAAGAAGGGAAATCGTTTAGCAGCAAATTCAACCATAACTGAGTGTGAAAAATTCCCTAAAAAAGATTTTGATGTAATGAAATTTAAGTCTGACGTCGAGAATGTAAAAGAGATACAAATAAACGGCTTTCATTCCGGTTTAGTTAATTTTGATACAGGCTTATCTTATATGTGTTATTGTGAGAGACCAAATTGTCATATTTTCACCTACAAAGGAATAACAATGAGCTATTCTCATAACTTACAAGATGCTATGCCTAAAGGATGGTTAACTTTACCAGGTTCCGAAAGATTAAAAATTGAGGAATGTTCAGACTTTGATAATTGGTTATTTTATGAACGTGCCGTTCCTCTTGAGAAAGACAGAACAACTTATCAAGTTATAGGCTGGAATAAGGATGCCTTCTCATTATTTTTTACCTTTGAAAAAGATAAAGAGAAGAAAGCTGAAAACGAGGGTTAAAGTATATTAAAAAATATTATTTTTTTAATATATCAATATATATAATTTTATTTTTTATTTTTTTATTTAGTAATATTAAATGGCTACTCAGACAGTTTATTTTAACAACCCTGCTGATATCACTAACTTACAGAGTGATGTTAATACCTTACAATCAACTCAAATGAACTTGGTTGGTAGATTTAGAGTTCAATGGGCTGGTAATCACTATTTCAACTATGCTACTACAGGTTTATATAAGAATGAAACTTGGACTAATGCATTCGTAAATTTATCAGGTAATCGTTATGTTACTGGTAATCAAAATCCTTTAGCTACTCCACTTACTATTCGTTCTTTTAAAAAGTCAGCTGTTGTTAAATTACCATATGAAACACCAACTTCAGCTCAACCTTCAGGTTTGGTTACTGATGAAAGTTATTTATACTGTGTTATTAAGGATCGTTTAGCTCTTGCTGGTGATTTCTCAAATCAAGCTATGTTAGCAGCTTGGTCTAATTATCTTGCTGGTTATGCTATTCTTGATATTAACAGTGCAGGTCATATTAACTATATTTGTAAATTTGATAAATGGACCTTGAAATTATTAGCTATTAGATCTATTGGTAGTTATGTTTCTGTATATTCTACTGCTTATATGACAGGAGCTCAAGGTCGTTATAGAGGTACAAGAGGTCCTCTTGCTTTATCTCAAGATGCTATTTTTATACCAACTGGTTGGGCTTATGACGATACTGTTGCAGTCTTGAAAATATATAAATCAGATTTATCCCTTGCTTGGGCTTGGGAACCACCTAAGTTTTTAAACAATCGTCCATATTACTTTTATGGTGCAACATTAACTCATACTATCCATATTCCAGCAACTGGAAGTAGAACTAACGATATGGTTATTACTTCAGCTAATTCAAATTGGCAATATGATAATAATTTTGGTTCTAATTTATGGTCAAATTCTCTTGCTGTAGCTGGTTTAGTTCCTGCAAATCCAGAAGCTGATCCTATTAACAGTATGTTAAAATTTATGCCTGATATTCTTAATGATGATGGTCGTGTCTGGGGTATTACTGATTTTGGAACATACTGTAATACAAGTTTAAATAACGAAAATGCTGATACTTCTACATGGGTATTTGATAGTGCTCCAGCTCAACTTGTTGCGGGTAATTATTATACTTCTGATTCAATTATTCCTGGAACAGATAGAACTTACTTATGGTATAACTTATGGAACACAGGTGCTCGTGGTGCTATTATTCAAGAAGCTACTCCCGGTTCTAATTCATCCGGTTCTGATGATTATGATACAAGAGGTTTATCTTATACTGGTAATGATGGTGTTGCTTATAAAGGTAATTGGTTATTCTATAATTATACTGGTATATTAGTTGATCCATTTAGAGCTCCAGGTAATCCATACGGAACATACTTTGAAAATGGTGTTGCATTCTTTGATTTATTAGATGCTGATAATCAACCTCAGTTACACACTGATCAATATGGTCGTAAAATGTTTAATTCTACAGGTACTTATAGAGGTTATTTAATGACTGGTATTTATAGAGGTCCTTTCACAACTGGACCAAGTAATGGTTTAACTACTAATTTTATTGTCGGCGCATATAACCATTTATTTTCTCAACCTTGTCCTGTTGGATTTATTGGTGCTGCAGGTTTCTCTCAACCATCTATGATTATAGATAGAGGTCAACCAATTAATGTTCGTGGTACTGTATTAGAAAGTCAACCTATTGTTAAAAGACTTTTTACAGGTGCTAAAGACAAGTATATGTTAGACAGATATGATGCTCATCATCTTAACTATTTTGGTGGAAGTATCTACGGAGGTTTCTGTTATGATCCTGTTTATGATAGTATTTATGTTGGTACTTGTCAAGGACAATGGCAACCATTAGACGACACATTAGCAGCTATTAATACTCCTTATTTTAACCCAACTTGGGCAAATGCAATTGGTGACCTTAACGCAAATGCAGGTTGTTTAAACGATAACTTGGCAAATGTTGCTTATTTATTAAGAGCATATAATTTGGCTCCATCTACCGGTGCTTTACAAATTTATCAATTAGCTTTAGCTGATTTTGAAGCAAGAAACAATGCAAGATTAACAACCGTCAGATCACCAAGAGGTAATCGTTATTTATGTAATACCCTCCTTTCACTCGGAGTTGCTACTGGTACTATTAACTGGGGTCATAAGATGATGCAAGGTGATACATTTGAATGGGGAGCTCCTATGTTAAGATGTTCTAATATCTGGTTCAACGATAATGGTTTTAATAATGATACTCAAAGTGTTTGTCTTTTAGATAGCTCTTTATTAACACAACAATATGGTCTTGAATTAATTCCAAGAAATACTTATGGTACTACCAATGGTCGTTTAATTGCAGCTACTACTAAGATGGGTGTTCATTTCTTCGATCCTGATGCTGTTTCTCTCGGTGGTTATACTGGTGTTGAAAATAACTTAAATCACACTTCAGCTTCCCGTAGAGAATTATTTGGTATGTTAACAACTAATCGTACAGGTACTATTGATAACTTACCTTTAAGAGGTAAACACATCTCTACTACTTGGTTATTAAACGGTGGTGCTCCTTATTTCTCTTGGAATAATGGTGCTTCTAATGGTCCTTTATTTGCAACATTAAGTGCTGCTCAACCTGTATGTACAGTTGTTCCTCAAACTATCCCTGGTTCTTCTAAGAATATTACTTCTACTTATAGTGGACAATTATTAAATCAACCTATTATTGACCCTGAAACAGGTGAATTAATTGTTCTCAAGAATTGTACTTCTTACTTTGAAATCTTTAACTTATTAACTCAAGGTACTTCAGCTGTATATATGTCTGGTGCTAATCCAGCTGGTACTGGTTGTGTTCCTTCTCGTTTAAGAGTTATTCCTGTCGCACAAGACTTAGACCCTATTTCAACCGGTCAAAGATGGGGTATGACTTTATATGGTAATACCTTATTAACAAACGGTATTGGACACGGTGCTATTATTGGTTATGATATCAATACTGGTAATGAAGTATACAGAGATTATATGCCATTTGCAACTGCTATGCCTATTGTAGCAAACGATACTATCTATGTTGGTGGTCTTGGTAATCCAGTTCCTGGTTTAGACCCAATTTCAGTAGATGATAAAGGCACATATGGTGGAGGTCTTGCAAACGCTCCAAATCACATATTAGCTTTAACTCCAATGGGTATTTAAAAAGTTAAAATAAATATAATTTAAACATTTTCATTATATATAATAAAAATGTTAAAACGTCTTTGTTTATCAGCTATTTCTTTATTAGCTTTGCTTACACCATCATTTGCTCAGCAACAACCAAGTATGGTTTATATGCTTAATAGACACGGAGTTTCTCCTTGTTTAGATCCACCTCCAAAAGAAACTGGAGCTCAACTTTTTGATAGTAGTTATGAAAGAAACTATATTAAAGGTCAAAAACTTAGACAAATCTATCCAAACCTTTTATCACCTGGATATAGATTTGATGAAATCCATGTGAATGCATCAGCTTGGCAAAGAACTATTGCCTCAGCTCATGGTGTATTACAAGGTTTATTTCCATCTTTAAACAACAACACTGCGCGTATCCCTGTTTTTACTAATGCATTTGAGTTTGACTATACCCTTTATAACTATGATTACAAGTGTCCTAATTTTGATAATGATTGGGATAAATTCCAACAGACTACAGAGTGGAAAACTAAGATGCAACAATACTCTAACTTAACCACATATTTAAACACAATAAATAGCGCTAAACCATACACATATACTCTTGAAGGTATTTATTCAATCTGGGAAGTATATAATTCAATTAAGCGTTATCCTGAAACTGGTTTAAGAGGTTTTGCTCCTATTGATGATTATACTATGAAGACCTTAGATGATGCTGTTGAATACGTTGAAAGTAAAAAATGGAGTGAAAGTATCGCAAAAGATTATTTTGGTAATACATTCTTAGCTGCAGTTAGATATAGAATGGATATGTTTATTAACAGAAATAGAGTTTTCGGGAAGAAATTAGCTATGAGTTTTGCTCATTATCCTAACATTTTATTTACCTTGGCTTCATTAGGTTATACTGGTCCTGTCTCTAAACTTGTTCCAGGTTATAACAGTGCTTTGAACTTTGAACTTTATAACCAAACTAATAATAAGGCTAATTTTCCAAGTGGTTGGAGTGTTAAAGTTAGATACTTTGAAGGTAATAAACATTGGACTTCTCATAACTCAATGTCAGACGGCCATCCTATAGCTTTAGGTTCTTGTACTGAAGGACAAGAATGTGAAATTGATTATAACAATTTCTGGAATACATATAAGGTTAAAAATTTAGAACAATGGTGTGCAGATTGCGGTTCTACTTCTTGGATTTGTCACGGTTCAATTCAAAGACAAAATGCAACAACTGTTATTTATGAACAAATTTCAAATAACAATTATAAAGATGATATTCAAATTGCTTGTCTTGTAATATTAAGCGTTATTTTAGTTTTATATTTAGTTGTATTAACTAAACAATATCTTTTAAAGCCAAAAAACAACTATGAAGTTAGTACATCTCAGCAACAGTTAACTACTGTTTAAAAATAGGGTTTAATTTATCTTCTAGAGATATAACGAGAGGATTAAGGTTATAATCACTTAATAATTTATCATTTTCTAAAACTATTGAATTTTGTTTTAAAATTTGATTTTCAGGTAAAATACCAGTTTGATTATATATTTCATTTTTAATCTCGTTAATAGACAGTGAATTCACTTCTAAAATTCTATTCATAGAAAACACTTTTAAAGTCATCTTTATTATATAAGAAAATATAATATTTTTTAACATTTAAAGGTTATTTTATTATCATATAAATGACTTTATATGATAAATTAGGTCTTTCAAAAGAAGCTTCGAAAGAAGACATAAAAAAAGCTTTTAGAAAACTATCTTTAGAACATCATCCTGATAGAGGAGGTGATGAAGAAAAATTTAAAGATATCTCTAACGCATATGAAGTATTATCAGATGATGATAAGCGTAAAAATTATGATTTAACAGGAACAACTGACCAAGTTCCTCATAATCCATTTCAACAAGGATTTAATCCATTTGAATTTATGTTTAACCAAAGACATAGAAGACAAGAAGCTATGAGAAAATTAGATGATACAGTTCATACAGTAGAAATACCTTTAGAAGAGGTATACTTTGGAAAAACAAGAAAAATGCTTGTCACTACAAATTCAAGATGTAATTGTTGTTCTATATGCACTAAATGTAATGGTAATGGAAAAATAACAATCATACGTCAATTTGGTCCTATGATACAACAAATGGAAACTCAATGTGATATGTGCTTAACAAAAGGTTATATTATAAAAGGATGTGATGTATGTAATAAAACAGGTTTAGTAAAAAATAAAGAATATTACGAGGTAAATATACCTATAGGTTGTATGGAAGGATATGAAAAAAGAGTTGTGGGTAAAGGACAACAACCATTTAAACAATCAGAAATTCCAGGTGATTTAGTATTCAGAATTAAAATTTTAGAACATCCTTCTTTTAAAAGACGTGGAAAAGATTTATTATATGAGGTAGTTATAAGCTTTATTGATAGTATTTGCGGTTGTAGCATAAATATACCTCATTTTGACGGAGAGTTTAAGTTAAATTTTATAAATGATTTTGGAGTTATAAAAGAAGGTAAAGAATATATAATTCAAGATAAAGGTATAAATGGGGGAAATTTAATACTTACTTTTAAGGTTGAAGAATATACTGGAACTTTAAATAAAGAAAAAAGAGATAAAATAAGGGAACTATTAGAGTAAATTTTTATGTTTAATATTATGAACATAAAAATATATTTAATTAAAGACAATCCAATTTACCAAAAATCCACTATCAATAGTGTTATTAGCTGATAAATTTACAGTAAATGAACCATTATTACATACTACATTTGACACAAAAACACCTGGTAAATCATTAGTAGCTGAAATAGCTAATACAGTTGAAGATGTAGATACTAAATTATTATTTACGGTAACTGTGCTTGAGTTATCTGGTATAACAGCTTTACCTCTTGAAAAATTTTGAGTAGAACCAGTAGATAAAGAATAGCTTAATGATATATCTGTAGTTGTAAGACCACCAGTTGCATTTAAGCTTCCTATTAAAGTAGTAGGACCTACAACTGTTAAACCACTAAATCCAATAGTAGCTCCTTGGGATGCTAAATTTTCACTTGCAGTATTTTGAATATAAGAATTAGCTCCACTCATGTTTCCTGTAAATAATATATTTTCAAAAGGTCCTGTATATTGTCCTCCTTGGAATCCTTGAAATCCTTGAGAGCCTTGGTTACCTTGAGAGCCTTGGTTACCTTGTAAGCCTTGGTTACCTTGTAAGCCTTGGTTACCTTGAGAGCCTTGATTACCTTGTAAGCCTTGGTTTCCTTGAGAGCCTTGGTTTCCTTGAGAGCCTTGGTTTCCTTGAGAGCCTTGGTTTCCTTGAGAGCCAGTTGTTCCTCTTAAACCCTGAGGTCCTTGATAGCCTAATAATACACCTGATGGAACTGTTATGCTATTTGTTATAACTAAATCTTTTATTGTTGCTGTACTTCCAGTTGCCATTAAAGTTCCTATTAAGGTTGTTCCTCCAACAACTGTTAAACCACTAAAACCTATATTAACTCCTTGAAATGCTGAGTTTTCAGAAGCTACATTTTGAAAATAAGCATTTGCTCCGCTCATATTTCCTGTAAATATAATATCTGTAAAAGGACCAGTATATTGTCCTCCTTGTAAGCCTTGATTACCTTGGTTTCCTTGTAAGCCTTGATTACCTTGTAAGCCTTGATTACCTTGGTTTCCTTGTAAGCCTTGATTACCTTGTAAGCCTTGGTTTCCTTGTAAACCTTGATTACCTTGTAAGCCTTGGTTTCCTTGTAAACCTTGATTACCTTGTAAACCAACTAAACCTTGATTACCTTGTAAACCAACTAAACCTTGATTACCTTGATTACCTTGGTTTCCTTGATTACCTTGAGAACCTTGATATCCTAATAATACACCTGATGGAACTGATATACTGTTTGTTATTACTAAATCTTTTATTGTAGCTGTACTTCCGGTTGCCATTAAAGTTCCTATTAATTTTGTTCCTCCTACAACTGTTAAACCGCTAAATCCGAATATAGCTCCTTGTGAAGCCAAGTTTTCTGATGCCAAATTTTGAATATATGCATTAGCACCACTCATATTTCCTGAAAATGAAATATCTGTAAAAGGTCCTGTGAAAAAATCACCTTTTATACCCTGAAAACCTTGTAAACCTTGATTTCCCTGATTACCTTGTAACCCCTGAAAACCTTGTAAACCTTGATTTCCCTGATTACCTTGTAACCCCTGAAAACCTTGTAAACCTTGATTTCCCTGATTACCTTGCATACCAACAAGTTTACTTTCATCTGTTATATCACCTGCATATTCATATGATACATCAGGACCTGTTGAACCTGCTCCTGTTCCTGCATATAAAAATAAATCTCCTCCTGTAATTAATACAAATTCACCCACATTACCACCTGTTGCTATAACTGTATTTAAACCTGTATAAGAAGGTGCTGTTGCAAAAATTTTGAAAGCTTCTCCTGTATCACCTTTAATACCTTGAAAACCTTGAAATCCCTGATTACCTTGATTACCCTGATTACCTTGTAACCCCTGAAAACCTTGGTTTCCTTGATTACCCTGATTACCCTGATTACCCTGATTACCCTGAACACCAGCTAAACCTTGAAAACCTTGATTACCTTGAACACCAGGATTTGATGGACCGGTAGAACCAGCTAAACCTTGAAAACCTTGAAAACCTTGGTTACCTTGATTACCTTGATTACCTTGGTTTCCTTGATTACCAACTAAACCTTGAGGACCTATCGCCCCGGTAGGACCTATAATTGAAGACAAACCGATACCTACTCTTGAAGCAGAACCGGTCGATGATGGAATAAATCTAATACCTGTCATTTATTATTAAAATAAGAAAATAATTTAATAATAAATCTTAAGTTAATTTACTATAAAAAAGTCAATATCAAATCTACTACCACTAAGACCGACATTATTAGAAAACAAAATACTAAAACTTCCACTTGAAGGAACTGACGCTAAAATTGTTGGAAAAGTAGTCGATGTATAATAATTTGATATACTAACGAAAACACTACTGGTTGAACTTACCCTATTATTATTTACCAAAATAGTTGTTGCTCCAGTTGAAGCCCAAGCATTAAAACCAAATCTACCTCTATTTGCATTTATTGTAATTGGACTTGATAATAACCCATTATTATTAAAGTTATTAATTATTAAGTTATTAGTTCCGACAGATGTTATATTAGCTGTTCCTGTTGAAACAATATTTCCGTATACATCTATACTTGTATTTTTTATTAAAGTTCCTCCAGTGTAATAATTAACACCAATGTTACCAATAACCTGATCTACTGTTAATATGTTAGATGAGTTAAAATTACCATCAATAAATACAGTATCTTGTGGATTTTCTGAACGGATGGTGCTTCCAGTCATCATAATAAGTTCTTTATTACAAGGGTCAATTTCAAATGAAGGAACAAGTTCTCCTCCTGTATAACATACAAACGAAGATATACCTGTAATTGCATCAACCGTCATACTATTATAAACGTTAAGATTACTGTCTATGAATACAGTATCATCTTGATTTACAGATGTAATACTACTTCCAGACATCATGACAAGTTGTTTATTACAAGGGTCAATTTCAACTGCAGGTACTAATTGAGTTCCACTATAACATACAAATGAAACTATTCCTGAGTTTGCATCAACTGTAAAAGTATTAAATACATTTAAGTTAGCGTCAATAAAGACTGTATCTTCTGGATTTACAGAAGTAATACTACTTCCAGACATCATGATAAGTTGATTACTACAAGGGTCAATTTCAACAGCTGGAACAAGTTGCCCTCCTGTATAACATACAAATGAAACTATTCCTGAGTTTGCGTCAACTGTAAAAGTATTAAATACATTAAGATTAGCATCAATAAATATAGTATCTTCTGGATTTATAGATGTAATACTAGTTCCAGTCATCATAATAAATTCTTTATCGCAAGGGTCAATTTCAAATGCAGGTATCATTTCCCCTCCAGTATAACACATAAATGAGGAAATTCCAGATGTAGCATCAACTGTAAAACAATTATATACATTAAGATTAGCATCTATAAATACTGTATCTGTTTGACTAATAGTTCCTATACTACTTCCAGTTCCAAGTTGAAGTTGAGATGTATTTGTGTCAAAAACAAATTGAGCATCTCCTCCTGTTGATGAAGCTATAGATATTAAACCAGTATTAAAATCAACTATAAACATAGGATCAAGATTAGAACCAGCGCCAGTAGGACCTATTAAACCTTGAAATCCTTGAAATCCTTGAAATCCTTGAAATCCTTGACTTCCTTGACTTCCTTGACTTCCTTGAAGCCCTTGAAAGCCTTGACTTCCCTGAAGCCCTTGAAAGCCTTGACTTCCCTGAAGCCCTTGATTACCTTGCATACCAACAAGTTTACTTTCATCTGTAACATCACCTGCATACTCATAAGAATTATCAGGTCCGGTTGAACCTGCTCCTGTTCCTGCATATAAAAATAAATCTCCTCCTGTAATTAATACAAATTCTCCTACATTTCCTCCTGTTGCTATAACTGTATTCAAACCAGTATAAGAAGGAGTAGTTGCAAAAATAACAAAACCTTGACCTACGTCACCCTTTAAACCTTGAAAGCCTTGACTACCTTGCAATCCTTCAAGACCCTGGAGGCCTTGAAATCCTTGAAATCCTTGAAACCCTTGAGTTCCTTCTAAACCTTGAAACCCTTGTGTTCCTTCTAATCCTTGAAACCCTTGACTTCCTTCCAAGCCTTGAAAACCTTGACTTCCTTCTAAACCTTGAAAGCCTTGACTTCCTTCTAATCCTTGAAACCCTTGAGATCCTTCCAAGCCTTGAAATCCTTGACTTCCTTCCAAGCCTTGATAACCTTGACTTCCTTCCAAGCCTTGATAACCTTGACTTCCTTCCAAGCCTTGAAACCCTTGAGTTCCTTCTAATCCTTGAAACCCTTGTGTTCCTTCTAAACCTTGAAAGCCTTGATATCCTTGCAATCCTTGACTACCTTGGAAACCTACTAATTTACTTTCATCTGTAACATCACCTGCATACTCATAAGAATTATCAGGACCGGTTGAACCTGC
>JACCDX011902960.1_pt1 | contig 58702 bp, 46 predicted proteins | sample 7449681 | NCBI WGS metagenome assembly JACCDX01 (sample SAMN15323450, study PRJNA562643) | freshwater metagenome | isolation source: river surface water | place: USA:Blue River Watershed | collected 2017-08-18
CTGCGGGGCCACCCCCCTTGACAGGGGGGCTTAGCCGAACTTGCCCCCCTGTCAAGGGGGGTGGCCCCGCAGGGGTCGGGGGTTTTCCTAAATCAAATCAAACAAATTCTTAATCGTCGTCGGCACGAAAGATGAAACTTTGTTAGTTTCAAAAGTTGGCTCCTTGTCAGTTTTTTTCTTGGTGTATTGATAACGAATTCCGAATACGCCACCACCCTCACCGCCAGTTAATAATCCAACAACGTTACCGATTATTGGAATGTTACCGATACCAAAAAGATTATTAATGATGAAGCCAGGAACAATCATGCCTTTGATTTGGTAAGCATCATTTTTCAAATCAACTTGGCCTTTGGCGGTAATGCCGATTTTGTAGTTGTTGGCGATTAATGAAGCGATATCGAGAACACCATCACTTAAAGAAAATTGAATTTTCATCGAATTAAAAATTGTTTTGTCTTCCGAGAAAATTTTGTCGCGTACTTTTGAGAAAAGATCATTGGTGGCAAGACGCTTCACCGTAGGATTTTCATAGATTGTAATGCTGTCATCCAAATCAATTTCACCATCCAAAACCAATTTTTTATTCACGATTTTATTCTGCAATTTTACCTGCGCATTACCGCCGGAAATAATTTTCGAAATTCCCAAAGCTTCCGCCAAATAGCCAACGTCGGTAATTTGTCCTTCAATTGTTGAGAATTTTTCCTCCGGTTTTTTGGATAATCGCAACATCAAAGATTGGCCGCGTTTATTGTAGCTGCCGATCGCACCACCAGAATAACAAAACTGATTCACACATTTTAAACCAAGTGAAAAACTTTTTATCGCTTTGGAATTTGCCAGCAAAAGATTATCGAGCGCGACTTGTACCATCGAGCTGCCGTAAATTTTTCCGCCACCAGAAAATCCGGCGAATTTACTTTGAATCATCGGCGCTAAATCCAAAACTTGGCCGTGAATTAATAATTTTTGCATCGAGGTTTTTTTGTCAGTCGTGTAAGAAATTACGTAACTATTACGACCGAAATTTTCGTTTTTGATATTAGCGGAAGTGATTGAGAACGGAGTGATATCAGCCTTAAAATCGCCGCTAATTTTAGCGTTAACTATTTGTGATTTTTTACCCACCGCCACAACTTCTTTTTTCCACAAAGAAATATTTTTCAGCGCAATTTCTTTTTCTGACGGAAAATTAATTGCCAAACTTAGTCCGCCTTCCGCACCCAATTTCTTCTCAATATTGAAGGCTTTGATCGCCAGTTCAGAGTTAGTAAGATTTAGTGAAGTGTTAAAATCTTCACTGCCAAAATCTTTTTTTACTGATGCTGTTACTGCTCCTTTAACGTAGTCATTTTTCAGATTTGTGATGTCAGAATTAACTGAAACATAAGCACGTTTAAGCGATAAAACTCCATCAAGTGGAATTCTGATATCAAAAACATTTTGCGAATTTCCATTTAAATATTTTTCTACTTCTGAAGAAAATTTTGGACTGTCATCTGCGTGTTTTAGAGAATCAGAAGCATGACCCTTGGATTTTCCAAGAATGTTCAACATCGTTGTCTGAGCATGAAAATCATCAATTACAACTCTAGAGTCGTAAATTTTACTTCCCAAAACATCGCCAGAATTCACCGCAATATTCATGCCTTTTTGTGTGAACTTTGCCGAACCATTAATTTTAGAAATCTCTGGAAAACCTTCGCTATATTTCAATTTCAAACCACCGAAAATCATCTCAGCATCAATTTTTTCCAACTCAGTAACTTCATTATTTCTGACCAAAGAAAATCTGGCATAAGCATCACGAATCAGACCTTCGCTTATATGTGTAATTACCCATTCTCTGATGCCATAATCGTGAAGATAAACTGGCCAAAGTTTTTCCAGTTCATTGGTTGGAGCATTTTGCAATTTGATGTAAAAATCTGAGCGATGATTCGGCCAATCTTTCAAATTTGAAATCAACAAAGACATGTTGAGATGGGTTTTCAGATTAAGCGAATGAGGATTAGCAATATCAGCATCATTATGCATTCTGAAATCGGCTTTAATTTCAGATAGATTAAAAATTCCCAAACCATTGTCATATTCACCTTTCAACGCCAAATCCGAGAAAAACATTTTTTGACCGAAAAATTCAGGGAAAGAAAAATTGCCGGCTTTGGAATCAGCTTTAAAAGTTACGTTGTGAATTTTTCCGTTATCAACAACGAAAGATACTCCGGTGTTAAGTGAAGCATCAATTTGCTCTAAAGGCTTTAATTCAGGGTGTAAATCAGCAATTGAATTAGTGATAAAATTCACCAAAAACACATCGCATTTTAAAATATTGTAACGCGCCAGCTGACACGAGCTGTTCAAATTTACATCACTTCTATTTTTCGAGAAACTGAGCTGATTTATTGAAGAAAGGTACAAAACATCATCTTTGGCAAAGGTACGAATTTGTGACTTTTTAATCAGAATTTCTTTGTTGCCGTTAGGAGTTCTGAGAATGAATTTGGCATTTTCGATTTCAAAACTTTTGGTAAGAAGTTTCTCTTTTTTTATGTGTGCTAGAACATCAATTGCAGCGTTGATTTGATTCGAAGAATCTTGCGTCTCCTGCTGTTTTGCATTCCACAAATCATTTAGGATAATTTCGGGATCGGAAATTTTTACTTTTCTGGGAATAAAACTAGAATGAAGTAAGTTTAACAAAGAGAATTCAGCATCAAGGCGTGGAATCAGAAATTCTTGTTTATCTGCTTTACTAAAATTTGTTTCGATCTTTTCTGAGATAGGCAGATCACGAGAAATTTTCAGATTCTTAACGCCAACTTTTAACGTACCGTATCTGGTAAAGCTGATGTAAGTATTTTCTAAAGTTACCGCATCGCCATAATCTTGTTTGATGTATTCACGAATTTTTTGGGTAACAAAAGGAAATGATTTTGGCGTGGTTGAAACCAGTATTACGAAATAGGCTAAAACAACTGAGAGAGTAAGAAGTATGGTAAAACTTATTTTGTAAAAAAGGTCGATCTTTTTTTTGATTTTTTTGGTAACAATTTTGACTTCACGATTGATCTCGTTACCAATTTCTTCGAGTGTTTCTTCAATTTTTTGCTCAATATTTTTTACACCATCACCAATTCCCTGCCCAATATTTTTAACACCTTCTTCAATTCCAGATCCAATTTGCTGCAACAGATTTTCATCTTTTTTGGAATGCTTTTTGGATTTACGGAATTTTTTTCTAAACATTTTTTGGAATATAACTAGCTGGCCTTAGTGGTGGTGATTTTCAATTAAACTGATTTATCTGGTCAAACGATGTTTTGGGATCGTGACAACCACACTTTTTTCTTTATCATCGACAACTCTGAACATGCAATTTTGCTTATCTAAAATCGAAGTGATTTGCGCTTCATCAATTCGCGAAGAAAAATCAGAAATTGTTGCTGCGGTTTTTAAATAAAAAATTACCACCATTTGATCCAAGTGATCAACCATCGTGCTAACTGTAACTTTTGCGTCCGCTTCAATTTTCAACAGTGATGCAAAAATTCTTCTAAATGCATCAATCAAAACTGATTTATCAGCTTTAATTCTCGGCATTTTATCAGCTTCAAATGGAGGTTCGACAGTAATTCTATCGCGGATTTTTTGGCTCAAACTGCTGTTAAATTCATTGATAAAATCAATTATCAAAAAAACTTCTTCATCAGAATTTAACTTGGCTTCAATCACCTTAGCATCAAGTGAGTTAGTAATCGCACTTTTCAATTTCACCGCGTTGAGATAGATACGATTAATATCATCTAACGTACGATTGCTTAAAAAATCACCATAAGGACTGGTTTTAAGAATTGCTGATGTTTGAACAATAATATCAAGATAAGCGTGCAACTCGCTTAGTAAAACTGTGGCAACTTGGCTTTTCAAATTACCTATACTGCGCTGATGCACTTCTTGAACCTTCAAAGCGTTAGCCGTTTTTTCTTTCACTTTTGCCAACATCAAATCGAAATCAATTGGCTTCACCAAATAGTCGTTAGCCGATAAACCAACGCCTTTGATCACGTTATCTTTTTGTCCTAAAGCACTTAGAAAAATGAAAGGTGTAGTGTTATTTTTGACGTTTTTTCCTTCGCGAATTAATTTGAGAAGTCCGTATCCATCAACTTCTGGCATCATAATGTCTGAGATCACCAAATCAGGTTTTTCCTGCATAAAAACTTCAAAACCCTTTTTGCCATTTTCAGCTTCGAAAACTTCGAAACCTTCGTCGCGCAAAATCTCGGCGATATTTTCACGGATTTCGTTTTCGTCTTCAACACACAGAATTCTTAATTTTCTTTCTTCGGCCATAAAATTACGAAAAATTTGGTTAAACTATTTTTGCGCCTTCGAAGTTGCGTAAAATTTCATTTACAACTTCGTCGCTAATTTCTTTTGTGTCGCCGATTTTCTCAGCGGGAACAGGATTGGGAATCTTTGCTATTGGCGCAATTTTTTCGACTACATTTGGTGAAGAATTTTGCGACTGATTCAAATCAAGCAAAACTTCTTTCAAATCTGGCAAAGCAATCATGTGACAAATACGCACTAACAGCATTTCGAAAGCCATTTTTGGCGAGTTAGAAAAATTAACTTCCGAGTTACCTTTCAGCAACATTTGCCAAATTCGCGCCAATGCAGCGAGTGAAATTTTTGCAGCAATCGCTGATATTTTTTCCTGCTGAAATTTAGAATATCCATCAAGTTTGTAGTCTTTGACCAATTTAACGGAAGTGGTTTTGGCAACAATTTCCATTAAGTCGGCAATTAATTGCGCCACGTCAGAAGAATATGAATAAAACTGTGCGAACTTATTCAGAGAGGCAGTAAAATCACCAATCAACAAGCTTTCAAAAAGCTCGATAACTTTAGCTTTGTCGTTAAGTCCAAGCATTTTTTCGACAACATCTGAAGGCAAAAATTGCTGATGATTATTGCTCGACAAAGCTTGGTCGAGCATTGAAAGTGAATCACGAACCGAACCTTCCGACATTTTGGCAATCAATTCCAAAGCTTGCTCGTCAGCTTCGAGGTTTTCTTTTTTGAGAATATTTTTTAAGTGCAGCGCAATTTCCGATTCATCCAAACGACGCAAATCAAAACGCTGACAGCGCGACAAAATTGTGATCGGAACTTTTCTGATTTCAGTTGTGGCAAAAATAAATTTTACGTGAGCTGGTGGTTCTTCTAAAGTTTTCAAAAGCGCATTGAATGCACTATTTGAAAGCATGTGCACTTCATCGATGATGTAGATTTTGTACTTCGCCATTACTGGAGCGTAGGCGATGGAATCGATAATTTCGCGGATATCGTCAACACCGGTACGACTTGCCGCATCAATCTCAATAACGTCTTGATGCTTGGAAGCACTGATCGCAACGCAGTTATCACAAATTCCACAAGCTTTAATTTCTGCGCCAGAATTAGGATTTAAGCAGTTGATAGTTTTAGCAATAATTCGCGCTGTTGTGGTTTTTCCTACGCCACGAATTCCGGTGAGAACATAGGCGTGATGCAGTTTATTATTTTTGATCGCGTTGCTGAGAGTTGTCACCAAAACTTCCTGACCGACAAGCTCATCGAAATTCTGCGGACGATATTTGCGAGCAAGTACAAGGTAAGAGTTTTGTGTCATTATCTTGGAAATACTGAGAAATTAGAAGGCGAGATTTTGCGGAAATAGCATGACCCGATCTGTGGCACTATGAGCTGCTTTCTTTCGAACCTGACCCGTTTAATGAGCAAACCGCCCACACTATTTCCTTGAGGAGGATTTTTTAAGAGCGTGAGAAAATTAGCAAGAAGTAGTTTTGCACTCGATTGCTAATGCAACAATTTAAAACCTTAAAAACTACTTGTGGTTGTTACCAAGATAAATTTTTTCTCAAATAAGTTGACTAAGTAAAAGTGCCAAATATTAGCCGAGAGCACTAAAAACAAAGTCTACAAAATATGAAACCAGTTTCACCTGTTTTACCTATTTTATCTTCTCTACAACCCAAAGATTTTCAAATTAAGAATCTGGCTATAATTCTGAGACATAGTGCCAAAAATCCTCGCGATCCAGAATCTCACAAACCAGATAAACTATTAAATTTCTTAAAAAATAATGGTTATCTAACTGCTCCAGAAAAAACTGATTATCTCAAAGGACCAGAATCACGAAATTTAGCTCTTCTTCTGCAAGAATTGAGCAATCCAGAAGAAGATTTTAGAATAATATTAGGTGGTGAATATCGAACAATAATTGATGCTCTTAACAGCAGCTTAAAGCAGTTTTCAGTATCTCACAACAAAGCTGCATCTCAATCAATCCAGCGTTTACATAACTTACAAAATCTTCCGACACTCTCTATTTCAAGAGCCCTTGAAGGTACGAGATTTTATAACCTCATAACTGAAACTGTTAAAGGAAACTCAGAACTTCCGAAAGCGGCTAAAATTCGCCAAATAAAAGAATTTCTACAGACTACAATCAATCCAGATGCTAAATTATCTAGCAACCCAACTGATGAACAACTAAGCTACGCGATTGTAGAAAATCTCGAGTTATTACAAAATTTTTTTACAAAAAATTCTCATCTCTTTCCAAACTATGGATCAAAATTATTAGAACAATTTAGTGCGCCAAATTTAGAAGATAGGAGCCAAGCTTTAACTGCGATTATTTCTGCAGATATTGATCTTGGCGAAGAACTAATCGCAAGCTCTAGATGGACAGCTGAAAATTCCCTAGAAACATTAAAAATTGTTAATGACGCATCATTGGAGAATACAACTTTTGAACAAATTTCGGAGATTTTACGTTGTAGCTTATACAGCTATCCCGAATTCGATAAAAATTCTGCTGCAGAGCTAAATGGTGTTAGAACATTAATTGAAAGTAATTCCTCAATTTATCAATCAACTGCCAAGCTGCGTTCTCTTCTCGCTCTTACTTACAATACACCAAATAACGAGTATAATTTACAATTTGCCGATTTCTTAAGTGACAGAATACTGCAACTTGTTGAAGAACGGTTACAAAATATTGATTCTTACCCGCAACAAAAAGCTGAATTGACCGCAGTCATAAAAGAAGGTAGCACAATATTTTCTGCACAAAAGAAAGACTTTCCTAATCAACATATTGCAAAAGAAGCTGCCGTTATCGAACACTTTGCTGAAGAATATTTGGGAGGATATTTTCCCAAACTCCAAGATCGTATTTGGATAGATGTTGAGAGCGAAACGGATGAATTAACCGAACAATCAAATCACGATGATACATCAACTAATCATGTCGATTTATCACAATTTTTCGGAAAAACTAATGGCGAAGTAAAAGATTTATACGAGATCATCGCACCAACAATTTCTGAAGATGCCAACTTTTACCAAGATCGAATATTCGAAGTTATTTCGGATAGGATTTTAGGAACTAGAATGGATCAATTGGAAGAAATCTGGCAAAAAGATCGAGAAGGAAATTATCAACACCCTCTTTCGCGAAGAATTGAAGAAGCCTACGAAATAATTGCTGAAAGCTCTCGTACTTTTCAAAGATCACCTGATCTAGCATCACATGAAATCGAAATTATTCGATCATTTATTAGTGAAGACACCGAACTATGTAGAAACGAAGGTACTTTACCAGTTTATCCTGTTCAAAATCCTAACAATCCAACTTCTGCAGAATCAGCAGAATTAAAATCACGATCACTTCTCTATTCACTAACTTCAGCAGTAATCAGCCATTCTGCTATCGTGTTGGTTGATGAAATAGTAAAGAACAGTGGAGATTTAAGCAATCGTCCCGACCTGCTAATGACAATGGTTTTTGACCATACAATAGCACCAGATCCTGACATATCGCACACTTTTGATTTGATGGTGCAAAAAAATATTCCGCTGCCAACCCAAGATGAAATGGATCACATGTTAACGAAAGATCGTTTGGTTCATGGACGAGCTTTCAGTAAATTAGCCAAAAGTTTTTTACGATATCGTGATGATATAACTTTGGTTGATTATCTGTTAAAACAACCTGACAGATCCTTACCAGAAGATGCTCGTAAAGAAAAAGCCGAGCTCTCAAAATATTTAAAAACAGCAGGTTTTGACAAAGGTGATGATGACATTTTGCTTAGCAATATCAGCTATTGCATCAGAAGTAATGACGCTACAACAGATGCGATGCTCAACGAAATCTTAACTAAAAAAGAACCGCTTGATCTAAAAGCCGTTAAAAAACAGCGTGGTCCACTAATCGATAAATTTTTACAGAAATGGGAAGACCATTCTCCGGCTTTAGTTTTAGCAGTTAATCATGAGTTAGTTAAAACTTTTGAAATGTTTATTAATGCTGGATTTGACCCACGCAAACATCCAAAAAATACTCCCAATGTTTTTGCGATTGCCTGCAAAACTCAAGGTACTGCAACTTTAGCGCCTTATTTGGAAGCCATAAAAAACAAATACGGCGAAGAAGTAGCGAAAGAACTTATTCAAGAAACTTTTGTTGATCGTGATGGCAAAACTAAATCGGCACTAACTCTTGCCATCGAGGGAAATGCCTACACTGGCAACATCGAATTTTTGATCAACAATGGCGCGGATTTTAACAGAAATCACTCACGACATTTAACAACTGCGATCAAAGGTAGACACACCGGAACTTTTGAATTTTTACTTAGTTTAAGAGATCTAAACGACGAAGAATTAGAGCGAGTTTTTGATGCAGTAGCAGATCAAGAAGACTTCGCTATTACTGAGTCTTTCAAAACTTATTTGAATGGAACTCATCCACAAATGATCGAAGTTTTAAACAAAACATCGGAAGAAAGACGGCAAGCTTTTGCCAACCAAAATATTTACGAAATCTGTGAAAAATATGGCGAAAAAACTCTTAAAACTTTTTTACGTGCTAATCCTGAATATCGACTATCCGACAACATCAACACCTTCGATCAAAACAACAGATCACCATTATACTACGCAATTTCTAAAAATGGCTACGCTGCCATGGCTGAATTTTTAATGCAAAAAGGTGCCAATCCAAATCTTGTGGCAATCGAAGATGGCGTAGAAACTGATGCAGCAACTTTAGCAATCAGACATCACCATCCCAAAGCTTTGGCCGCGATATTTAACAGACAAGATTTGCTCTCAGATCACACCATTCAAAGCGCCGTAGCAGAGTTAACTAGACCAGAAAACAATAAAGCAGTTTTAACCGAAAGTTTTATTGAGAATTTGGCGATTGAGAGAATCAGAAATTTATCACCAGAAATACGTCATACTTTACTAAAAAAATCTCTAGAATCTGAAAGCAAAGCAGCTGTGGCTAAGATGAAAGAAATTAAAAATGGCGAGATCGGAACTTTCGTGAAACAACTTTTTGAAGAAGCAATCACAAGCAGTAATCCAAAAATGTTGAAAGAATTAATCGCCGAATTTGATCTGCGTTCCATCTGCGAAAAACGAGATCTCACAGAGTCACAACCTTACATTGAATCGCCGCTAAGCATCACTAGAAGCAGAGAATCATCTGCTCTGCGAGATGTAACGGTTGATCATTTTGCTAACAAATATTTAACAATGGCAGAAAATGTAGATCCGAATCGCGAAAATGAATCGGCGCAAGCTGTTGTAGAAATTATTAAAAAGACATTCGTGAAGGAAACCACTAAGACTGTACAGCAACAAAGTTGTATTATTGCTTGAAGAAACTGGATTGCGAGAAACGAAGTAACGCGGCAATCCAGTTTTACACTACTTCGCTACACCAATAATGTCTTTCATTCTGGTTTCGAGCATTTGGTAAGAAAATTTATCCTTTAAACGCAGGAAGGAATTTTCGACTAAAGTGTCGAATAATTGCGGATGTTCAACCAAATCTAAGATATTATCAGCAAAGCGTTGCTCGATATTTTCAATTGGATTAAGCGCAATGATCAAACCATCAACTTTGTTGCGTAAAACTTCTTTTGAACCGTCGGTGTCGGTAGCAATAATTGGTTTGCGATATTTCATCGCCTCAAGCAGCACAAGGCCAAAAGTCTCGTTGTCGGAAGCGCTACAAAAAATATCGATGCTTTGGAAAAAAGATTTTTTGTCAGAAACCCAACCGCAAAATTCAACTTTATCTTCCACTTTTAGAACTTTCGTCAATTCACGCAGAATTCTTTCATTTGGCCCTGTTCCAGCAATTTTAAGGATAAATTTGTGTTTGAGATTTTTTTCTAGCACCATTTTTTCCAAAAGTGCAATCGCACGAATTAAATGATCGAAGCCTTTAAATTCGTCGATTCGCCCCATCATTCCCAAAGTTATAACATCTTGTTTTTGTAAATTTACTCGCGGCGCATTATTGATGGCGTCAGTCAAATCGATCGCATTAGAAATCACAAAAGTAGATTCTTCCGGCTGGCCAAAATCAACGGTGCGATGGAAAATTTCGCGATTCACCGAAAAGATTAAATCAGCACCAATCGAGCGTTTGACGTTCATGCTGTGATTCACCGCGATTAAAAAAACTTTACGATCAGAAATTTTTTTAATTGATCTTTTCGCCAAAACTACCGATCTGCCGACATGAGCAATTACGAGGTTTGCGCCAAATTCCTGCAAAATTTTATGCAAATTATTTACAGCAAAAATGTCGTGATCACCAAGATTGTTGGAGATTTTTTTTACTGAAATTCCCAGCTTTTCAATTTGATTTACGTAAGGAGCATCATCTTTTACAACTGCCAAAACTTCATGACCTAAGTTTTTCAAAACTGCGAGATAATCACAAAAAGATTGCTCAGCACCGCCGTTTTGTGAGGTTAAAATGATATTTACAATCTTCATAATTTTAGGTCAGATCGACGCATTTTTTCTGTCGCCTTAAGATAAGAAACCATTGGATAAAGACCGGCCAGAACTGCAATTAAGAATCCTAAACGACCTTCTTTGTAGCCTTTTTTTCCGATGAAAGATTTGATCATTCTATAAAAAAAAGTGACCATTCCTTTGGTTAAAGAAATTTTGGTTTTGCCAGTTCGAATCATATCACCAGCGCGCCAATTAGTGTAACGATTAAAACGATTAAGTAAGTCAGCAATATCATCATCAACCAAATGAATAATTGGGTTGGTTAGATATTTTATCTTACCATCTAATTTGGCAGTTGGATGAATTTCCTTGTCTTCGTTATATTTTTTCAAACCTTTGTAATGCATGGTTTGACGACTCAAAACACCTAGAGTTCGAAGCCAACCATATCTGACGTAGCGTTTACCAATATAATTTGCGATTGGAATCACGAAAGCACAAGGCTCAGAGTTAGCAACTGCTTGTTTAATTTCTTCGGCCAAAACTTCAGAAATTCTTTCATCAGCGTCCATTTCTAAAATCCAATCACCAGTTGCGGCATTTACAGCAACATTGCGACGCATCCCTTCGATAGCCCAAGAACCTTCGATAGTTTTATCGGTGAATTGCAAAACAATTTCTTTGGTTCTGTCGCTGCATTTATCGAGCACTACAACGATTTCATCAACGAAAGAGAGACTTTTTAGGCATTCAGCAATTTTTTTCTCCTCGTTGTGCGCAACAATTACGGCAGAGATTTTTGTCATGTTTGATCCTTTTGGTATGTGGCAGTTTTTGTGAATTGACTTGGCAATTCGCCAAACATAAATTTTTCGCCATGCAAATGTCAAAAAGAAAATTCATCAAGACTGCGTTAGTCTCATCGGCATTTTTAGTGACCACCTGCAATGCAACAATTTTCAGGTTCAAGAAAAATGAAGATGGTTTGACGTCGTCAAAAATTAACAACAAAACAGGATCATTTATGTCTTTCGAACTTCCAGCTCTTCCCTACGCTAGAAACGCTCTAACCCCACACATCTCTGAGAACACTTTAAACTACCACTACGGTAAACATCATCAAGCTTATGTTACTAATTTGAATAATTTGATCGCAAGCACTGACTTGGCTGGAAAATCTTTGGAAGAAATCATCAAAATTTCTGCTGCTGACAAAACTAAAGCTGGAATTTTCAACAATGCTGCACAAGTTTGGAATCACACTTTCTACTGGCATTCAATGAAACCAAATGGCGGCGGCAAACCTACTGGCGCAGTTCTTGCTAAAATCGAAGCTGATTTTGGTTCTTACGAAAATTTCGTTGCTGAATTTAAACAAGCTGGTGCAACTCAATTTGGTTCAGGCTGGGCTTGGTTAGTTCTTGAAGACGGAAAATTGAAAGTTACTAAAACTGGTAACGCTGAAACTCCGCTTACTACAAACGCTAAACCTTTAATGACAATGGACGTTTGGGAACATGCTTATTATTTAGATTTCCAAAACGCTCGTCCAACTTACATCGACACTTTCCTAAATCACTTAGTGAACTGGGATTTCGTAGCAGAAAATTTGAAGTAATAAAAATTATAGGTCTTTGGCTTGACTCATGGCTGGACGGGGTTTTTAACCCCATCTAATTATTCATGTTTCGTTTGAAATTTGAAATGAACGTGTGGACGTGGTTACAAACCCCGTCCAGCCATAATCCAGCCAGAAGACATTAATCTGTAAATCGTCAAAATTTAAAAATGCGCACAGCAACAATACAACGCAACACCAAAGAAACCAAAATCAAAGTTGAAATTAACCTCGACGGAACCGGCCAATACAAAGTCAACACAGGCATCGGTTTTTTGAATCACATGATCGAGCAACTTTCTCATCACTCACTGATCGACATCAATTTAGAAGTTCAAGGCGACTTACACATCGACTTCCATCACACAACTGAAGATGCAGCTCTTGCCATCGGCGAAGCAGTTAAACAAGCTTTGGGCGACAAAAAAGGCATCACTCGTTTTGGCCATTCTTACGTGCCAATGGATGAAACTTTGACACGTTGCGTTATTGATTTATCTGGTCGCGCCTACCCTCTTTTCAATTGCGAATTTAAACGCGACAAAATTGGCGAAATGGATTGCGAACTTTTCCGCGAATGGTTCTTCGCTTTTGCTCAATCAGTTGGTTGCAATCTGCACATCGAAAATCTTTACGGCGTGAATAATCATCACATCATCGAATCTTGCTTCAAAGCTTTGGCACGCGCACTTCGCGTTGCCATCACAATTGACGAACGCAAAAAAGACGCGATTAATTCAACCAAAGGTGTTTTGTAAAATGTCGTTACTGCACAAAATTGCTCAAAATAAAAAAGTTACCAAACCTGTAATTTACGGCGTTTCTGGCACTAAATTAACTGACGAAGAAAAATATTTTTTCTCGAAAAACGGCGCGATTGGCTTCATCGTTTTCGCTCGCAACATCGAAGACAAAACTCAGCTCAAAAGCTTAACCGATTCTATTCGTGAAGTAATGGAAGGTGAAGTTTTGATGTTAGTCGACCAAGAAGGCGGACGCGTTGCCCGCATGAAAGAACCGCATTGGAAAAAATATCCAGCCGGACAACATTTCGCCGACATTTACGAAAAAAATCCGGAAGAAGCGCGCCAAGCTTTGTTTAAAAACTTCCAAGAAATTGCTAGCGACTTACGCGAAGTTGGTTTGAACGTTGATTGCGCTCCGGTTTTAGACATTTTAACCGAAAAAACTCACGCCGTAATTGGCGATCGCGCTTACGGAAAAACGCCAGATCAAGTTGCCGATTTGGGCCGCAAAGTTTGCGAAGGTTTGTTGAGCAAAGAAGTTTATCCGGTGATCAAACACATCCCCGGCCATGGCCGCGGCACTTCTGACAGTCATTTAGAATTGCCAGTTGTTGATGCTTCTTTAGAAGAATTACGCGCCACAGACTTCATTCCATTCAAAAAATTAAACGACCAAAAATTCGCCATGACGGCGCATATTTTGTACAATGCGATTGATAAAAATAATTGCGCCACAGTTTCTGAAACCGCGATTAAATTAATCCGCGAAGAACTTGGTTTTAAAAATATTTTGATGAGCGACGACGTTTCGATGAAAGCGTTGAAAGGAACTTTCGCTGAAAAAACCAAAGCTATTTTAAACGCTGGCTGCGACCTTGTGCTACATTGCAACGGACAGATGTCAGAAATGACTGAAATTAATTCTGCTTTACCAAATTTGACTGACAAATTCTGGGAAAATTTTACGAAATAACATGACAAACTACTTACACAAAAACGATTTACCTGCTGACCTTAATCTTGGTGATTCAATCGCCATTGATTGCGAAACCATGGGTCTGAATATTTTACGCGATCGTCTTTGTGTAGTACAAATTTCTTCCGGTGATGGTAACGCTCATTTAGTGCAATTTGAACAAGGGAAATACGACGCACCGAATTTGCGCAAACTTTTAGCCGACGAAAAAGTGTTAAAAATTTTCCACTTCGCACGCTTTGATTTAGCGGCTTTGAGCTTTTATCTGAAAGTTGATGTGCAAAATGTTTACTGCACCAAAATCGCGTCAAAGTTGGTTCGTACTTACACCGACGCTCACGGGCTTAAAGCTTTGTGCGATGAAATGTTGAATGTTGAAATCTCAAAAAAACAGCAAAGTTCTGATTGGGGAAATCAAGAAATCACCGACAAACAAGTTGATTACGCAGCATCTGATGTTTTGCACTTACACAAGTTAAAAGTGAAATTGGATGAAATGTTAAAACGTGAAAATCGTCTGGAGATTTTTCAAGCTTGCGTAAAATTCCTACCAACACGCGCCAAGCTTGATATTCAAGGCTTCGGTAGCTCTGATATTTTCTCACACTAGCAGATTAGTACATTTTTTCGTGCGAAGATTTGCCACGAAAAACGCGATAAGAATAGAAAGTGTAAGCTAAAATTACTGGCAAAGTTACGGCCATTCCAACAAATAAAAACGATAGTGCCTGCGGTGCTGCAGCCATGTTTTGGTAAGGAACTTGATAAGGAACGATGTAAGGAAATAACGTCACCGCAATTCCGAAATAACATAAAATAAACAGCACAATTGTTAGGCAAAATGGTGTCTTTTCTTTTTGTGCTTTCAGGCTGCGAATCAGGAAAATCAAAGTTGCCAAGGTCAGAAGAGGAATCGGCGCAAGGTAAAAGATATTCGGTTTAGAAAACCATCTGGCGTAAATTTGTTCGTTTAAAAATGGCGTCCAGACGCTTACCATTAAGATAAAAAATACCACGAAGGCCACAATATATTTGGTGATTTTGCGCGCCCAATCTTGAGTTCTTCCGTGAGTTTTCAAAATCAACCAAGTACTTCCTAAAAGAGCGTAACCAAATACTAGAGCAATTCCAACCATGAAAGAGAAGAAGCTGTACCAGATGTTGCACGTGGCGTTGTTGCAATAAAAACCCTGCACTACCGATCCCAACATTACGCCTTGAGAAAAAGCGGCGATTAGAGATCCGAAATGAAAAGAATAATCCCAGATTTTTTGCTCTAGCGGAGTTTCAGCTTTCGAACGAAATTCAATCGCTACCCCGCGAAAAATCAGGCCTAAAAGCATCATAATAATAGGAATGTAAAAGGCCGGAATGATGATTGTGTAAGCGACTGGAAAAGCGGCGAACAAACCCATCCCTCCTAAAACTAACCAAGTTTCGTTACCGTCCCAAAAAGGTGTGATTGAGTTCATCATTTTGTCGCGACATTCTTTGGAAGGTGCGAAAGGGAACAAGATGCCAACGCCAAGATCGAAGCCATCAAGTAAAACGTAGAGGAAAACTGCTAAGGCTAAGATCGCAACAAACGCCAACGGTAGGTTGATGTAAGCTGAGAGATCAAACATGTTGGAGAGGTCGAACATAAGGAAAATTTTAGTTAATTAGAATTGTCATCCTGAACTTTATTTTTGTCATCCTGAGCGCAGCGAAGGATCTCGTAAGTCGAGAGTGATTTTACGTGAAATTCCTCTCGGCTCACGAGATCCTTCGCTACGCTCAGGATGACAATTTTGTTACTACAACTTCTGCACACCCTTCGCAATCAAACGCAAAATGTAGTAAGTTGCGGCGCCGAAAATTATGAAATAAGTCACAGCAAAAGCTGTCAGCGAGAATAATATTTTTTCTGCGACAATTCCTTTTGAAACCACATCAGCCGTGCGCACAAAACCGTAAACCACGTAAGGTTGACGACCAATTTCAGTGACAAACCAACCGGCAAGCACCGCGATAAATCCACTCGGCGTCATCAACATACACCATTTTTGAAACCATTTGGTGGTAAAAAGTTTTTTACGAAACATCAAAAAAACAGCAATCACAGCAGTTGCTAACATCAACATGCCGATTGCCACCATCACGCGGAAGCTGAAGAAAACTGGCGCAACTGGCGGGCGATCTTCTTTCGGCGCTGATTTCAAACCGTAAATTTTTGCGTTGGCATCGTGTTTTAAAATCAAACTCGCCAACTTCGGAATTTTAATGGCGTATTTTGTGCTTTCGCTTTCTTGATCAGGAATACCGAAAAGTGTAAGCGGTGCACCAACTTCATCTTCCCAAATTCCTTCCATCGCCGCCACTTTCATCGGCTGATATTTGAGAGTATTTAAACCGTGAAGATCACCGATAAAAATTTGCAGCGGAATAAAAATCACAATGAAAGCCAGCGCCATTTTGAACATTACACGCGCATGTTCGGTATTTTTCTTCTTCGACAAAAACCATGCTGAAACTCCGCAAACCACGAAAGCACAAGTCAAATAAGACGCCACCACCATGTGGGATAAGCGATAAAGAAATGACGGATTAAAAATCGTTTTAAACCAATCGGTAGAATAAAAAGTGATGTTATAAGACAAAAAATTAGACGGAGTTTGCATCCAGCTATTAGCAGATATTACCCAGAATGCTGACATCAAAGTGCCAATCGCCACCATCAAGGTTGAGAAGAAATGAATTTTTGGCGAAACACGATTCCAACCAAAAAGCATGATTCCTAAAAAAGAAGCTTCGAGAAAGAAGGCAGTCAACACTTCCATGCCCAACAATGGCCCTAAAACATTGCCTAAACGTTGTGAAAATCCCGACCAATTAGTGCCGATTTCGTAGGATAACACCACTCCAGAAACCACGCCCATGCCGAAAATAATCGCGAAAATTTTAACCCAGAATTTGTAGATTTCTTTGTAGGTTTTGTCTTTGGTTTTGAGATAAAGTGCTTCAACGCAGGTTAGATATCCTGCCAGACCAATGGTGAAAGTGGGAAAAATGATGTGAAAACTAATCGTAAACGCGAACTGAATACGCGCTAAAAGCAGAGGATCGAAGAACATAATAATTCACAAAATAAAATGGCTGGATGGGGTTTTTAACCCCGTCCACACGTTCATTCTTAAAGCTTTAATATGAACAGTTTCGATCGGGGTTACAAACCCCGACCAGCCTCGAGTTACTTTGCAGTCACTCGCGATAACTTAAACAATTAACTATTATTTATTTGCTTCAACTTCAATCACTAAATCAATTTTATCTGAAACAGCTGGAACTGCGTAATTAACTCCAAATTCTGAACGTTTGATTGATGCAGTTGCAGAGAAACCAACTGTCGGTTTTTGTGTAATCACACTTACGTCAGATTTGTTGAATTTTGCATTCAAAGTAACTGGTTTAGTCACGCCGTGCAAAGTCAACTCACCTTCAATTTTAGCAGTATTTTTGCCAGTAACTTTAATTTTTTTGCTAACGAATTTTGCTGTTGGAAATTTTTTCTCGTCCAAAAGTTCTTCGCTTTTCAAGTGAGCATCAAAACCAGATAAACCAGTAGTTAAGCTCGCGATTTTGATGGTTACATCAACTGAAGAATCTTGCGGTTTTTTTTCGTCAAAAACAATTTCACCAGAAATGTCAGAAAATTTTCCGGTTTGATTTGAAAATCCGAAATGATTTGCCGTCCAATTTACGTGCGAGTGATTTTTTTCGATTTGATATTTTTCACCTGCAGCAAAAGAAGTTTGGCTAGCAAAAGTAAGAGCAAAAACTGCTGCAGAAAATAGTTTTAATTTTGTCATTTTTTTAAGAAATTTTAGGTTAATTTAAATTGGGCTTGCGATTAGTGTTGGTAAAGTCTGGTGATGGCAAGAAGTTGAATTGTCGCCGTACGCCAAAAATTCAGTTTTTTTCACTCATTAATTCGCAACATTCACTTTGTAAGTTACACCCTCATCCGCCAAAGCTTTTTGGTAAGATGGACGTGAAATTACACGAGTGAAATAAGCTTTAGTTTTTGGTCCAAAGTTAATCGGCTCTTTCATATTTGGTGACCAGTTGGCAATAACAGCAGTTAAAATATCGGCAATGGTACATTTGTCGCCGCACAAGTAATCTCTGGTCTGCAAGCGTTCTTCAATTTCATTCCAATATTTTTGGATTAATTCAATTGATGGCTTGTACATTGGATTATCTTTGGCTGCATCACCCAAAACTCTGTGCTGCGCAAAACAACGCGAATAAGCTGGATGCAAAGTTGAGTTGGCGAAACACAACCATTCCAAAGCTTCAGCACGATCCAAACCTGTAGCTGGAAGCAAGTCGCTGTTGTGAACATCCAGAAGATAAATTAAAATCGCCGCACCTTCACGCAAAATAAAATCATTAATCTGCAAAGTTGGAACTGCACCGCGTGGATTGATTTTTAAATATTCCGGTGATTTTGGCTGACCAGCAGGAGCAGCAACATTTTGCAATTCAAACTTCGCACCTACTTCATTAAGTGCAACGTGAACAGCCATCGAGCAAGCTCCCGGTGAGTAATATAATTTGTACATAAATTGATTTTTTTAGTTGAGGAAACGACTAATCACTAATCGTTCTTGCAAAGTAGAAACATAGTAACTTTAATCAAGTAGGTACCTTAAAGTAACTGAATTTTTATTTCGAATGACAACAAAAAAACTAAAAACCAGCAACAAAAAATCAGCGAAAAATCCAGCAGCTGGTTCAGATTGCAGCACTAAAATTCGTTGCCCAATGCATCGCTTGATTAGCCTTCTCACAGGCCCGTGGACAACTTACATTTTGTGGCTAATTCGTTCGCAAGGCCCGCAAAGATTTGGCCAGCTCAAAAAACACATGCCGAAAATTTCCGCAAAAGTTTTGACTGAACGCTTAAGAATGTTGGAAGAAGAAAAAATCATCGATCGCTATCAAGAAGAAACTATCCCACCGAAAGTTACTTACAGCCTGACAAAACGCGGCAAAGAATTAGATAAAATTTTAGATGAGATCAACAAGTTGGCGCAGAAGTGGTATAATTCGTAGTTAATTAGTTCGACTCGCTAAACCCCCCGACCCCTGCGGGGCCACCCCCCTTGACAGGGGGGCGGGACTCAGACCATCGCCCCCCTGTTAAGGGGGGTGGCCCCGTCAGGGGTCGGGGGGTTTCTAAATCCGACCTCAACTCCAAAAAACTAAAGAATCACTTCCACCAAAGCACCAGATTTCACAAACTCCAACTCCTGCGCATTACAAACATTTTTCAAATCCCCAGCAATTTCCGACAAATCTTTTTCGCAATTAACCACCAATTTCGCGACAGTAGTTTTCATCGAAATATTTTTTTCCGATTTAAACTTACGCACTTCGAAAATCACGGCTAGCGCAGCTTCACCAATTTCCAAATGTTTTTGATTGAAGAATTTTTCTGACAATTTCGGCCAATTTCCGCGCGCGTTAATCGACTTAGTTTGAGCAAATTCTTCCTCAAAAATTACGGAATAAATTTCGTCACAAATGTGCGGAATGAAAGGTGCGAATAGTTTAAGAAGTGTATTCAAACAAATACGTAAGGTCACAATCGCGCTTTGTTGTTGTGCTTCGATTTCTTTTTTCTGAGAGTCGCTCAATTCAACGCCCGCAAGCCTTTCCGCTGCAAGTCCGTAAGAACGCACTTTGCAAATTTCTAAATAATTGTCGCAAAAATCGTGCCAGAAAAATTGTTCAATCGCTTCACGCGCGCGCGCATATTCGAATTGTTCAAACTCAGAAGTTGCTTTGGCAACAGTTTGATGCAGACGCGAAAGAATCCACAGATCTGAGCTTTCGGTTATTTTGTCATTCTGAGCACTTATTTTGTCATCCTGAGCATCGCGAAGGATCTCTTTAGACTCCTGAGATGTTTCGCTGCGCTCAACATGACAATTATCCAAAAGACCAAAATTCATCGAAGCAAATTTCGCCGCGTTGAAGAGTTTTGTAACCAATTTATGCCCAATTTTAAACACTTCTTCCGAGTAAGCTGTGTCAGCTCCCAAATGCGAAGTTGACGCCCAGTAACGCACAATGTCTGAACCTTTTTCTTCAATCAAAGAAGTTGGAGTAACCACGTTGCCTTTCGATTTACTCATTTTGGTTTTATCCGCTGCCAAGCACCAACCCGAGATCATCAAATTTTTCCACGGAATTGAATTTTGATGAAGTGCGGCTTTCACAATGGTGTAGAAAGCCCAAGTACGAATAATTTCGTGAGCTTGTGGACGCAAATCGGCTGGGAATAATTTTTCGTGACGCGCACGATCGAAAGAAATTTCGTTTGAAATTCCTTTGCTTGAAAGCTGCGGAGAAATTGAAGAAGTCGCCCAAGTATCCATGATGTCGGTTTCGGCAGTCACTTCTTCGCGAGTGTAACCTTTCGGTAAATCAACTGTCGGATCGCACGGAAGTTGGTCAGCGGTTGCAACTAAAATTTTACCTTCTTCGCCCGCTCTTTTTGAATACCACACCGGAAATTTTACGCCAAAAAAACGTTGGCGCGAAATACACCAATCCCATTGCAGTCCATCAATCCATTGGTCGATGCGCACTTTCATGTAATCAGGATACCAATTGCACTCAGCAGCTTTGCTCTTCAGCAATTCTTTTTTATCCAAAACTTTGATGAACCATTGAGGCACCACAAGAATCTCGATCGGCACGCCCGAACGCTCGGCACATTTTACCGCGCGAATAATCTTTTCCTGTTTACGCAGGACGGAGTTTGTAACTCCGTCCTCACTTTCATGTCCTTGAACTGAACCTGAAGACGGGGTCACAGACCCCATCTTGCAAGGAGTATTTTTTAAGGCTTCGATAATGGCATCTTTAGCTTGTTTGATGTTTTTGCCAGCAACTAATTCGTGATCGAAATTTATTTTACCGTCTTTGCCAACGATAACTTTGAGTTCAAGATTGTGTTTTTTCCACCAACGGATGTCGGTTTCATCACCGAAAGTACAGCACATTACCGCGCCAGTTCCTTTGTCGAGTTGCACTAAATCGTCAGCGATAATTTTAACTTTTACGCCGAAAAGTGGCGTGATGGCATTTTTGCCGTGAAGATGTTTGTAGCGTTCATCTTCAGGGTGAACCATAACCGCAACGCAGGCTGGAAGCAGCTCGGGACGCGTAGTCATGATTTCGAGTTTTTCGTCAGAACCTTCGATTACGAAGAAAATGTAATTCATTTGGCCTTCAACTTCTTTGTCGATCAAGTCAGCCTGTGCTAGAGCCGTGCGGTCAGAAATATCCCAAAAAACTGGTTCGAATTTTTTCTCAACTAATTTTTTGTTCCACAAATCAACAAAACTGGCTTGCGAAATTTTTTGCGATTCTGGCGAGATCGTTTGATATTTCTCGTTCCAATCAACTGAAAGCGCGATTGAGTTGAACAAAGCTTCAAATTCTAATTCTGCTGCCTCAACTTCTTCACGACATTTTTTTACGAAAGATCCGTGACCATTTTCAGCTTCATAAACTCCAGCTTTTTTGCCGATAATTTTTTCAACTAAACGCTCGGTTGGAAGTCCGTTATCATCAAAACCCATCGGATAAAAAACATCTTTGCCCGACATTCTTTGGAAACGCGCCACAAAATCTGCTTGAGTGTAAGAGAAAACGTGACCCATGTGCAAAAGGCCAGAAACTGTTGGCGGAGGAGTATCGATTACGAAAGTTTCAGCTTTGGATTTGTCGTTTTTAAAAGTGAAAACGCCCTGCTCTTTCCAATGGTTTTGCCAGAATTTTTCGCGTGTTTTAGCGTCGTATTGTTGTAAGGTTTTTTTGTCAGACATTTTTTAGGAATTATTTTTGGACGAGGAACCCCCCGACCCCTTGCGGGGCCACCCCCCTTAACAGGGGGGCAGGACTCGAACCATCGCCCCCCTGTTAAGGGGGGTGGCTCGCGCAGCGAGTCGGGGTTTCTCTAGTTTTTACTCAATCTCAATCACATTAACCACGTATCTACCCATGTTGTGGAAATACATTTTGCCATTCACCACAACCGGTTCGTGATAAATTCTTTTACCAACTTCGAAGGTTTTTTCAATTTTGCCATCCAATGGAGAAGCCATCAATAACGCACCATCAGTACGCGAAATCACAAGCTTATCACCCATCATCACCACGCCGTTATAAATAAATTTGCTCTCCGGTTTTTTATCTTTTTTCAAATTCGGCAATTGCGAAATCCATTTGATGCCACCAGTTTTTTGATTCACCGCCAAAAGTCTGTTCGAGTTTTCAATCACAAAAAGGAAATCTCCCGCTGCCCAGAAATTAATGATTCCGGCGATTTCTTTTTTCCAAAGATAATTACCTTTCTTCAAATCTAGCGCCATCATCAAACCGCCATTTCCAACTGAATACAGCGTGTCGCCTCGAATTACTGGCGTTGCATCAACATCGTTTAAATAAAAGTCTGAGCTATTGGCTTTGCTGACGTTCAAATCTTGCGACCACAAAACTTCACCAGTTTTTTTGCTTAAAGCATAAATTTCTCCCGAAGAAAATGAGGCGATCACTTGATCTTTGTAAAGCAGAGGATCAGCTGCACCAAGGATTGCGGTGTTACGCAAAATAGCTGACGACACCCATTGCAACTCACCATTTTTCGCATCTAAAGCATAAAGTTTGTTGTCGTTAGTGGTGACAAAAACCAATTTTCCATCAGAAACTGGAGCTGAAACCGGAATTGAAGAAATATCTTTCGACCACAAAATTTGTCCATCAACAGCGCTTACAGCAGCTACTTTATTTACTCCAGCTACAGCAAAAATTTTGTCGCCATCTTCCGATTTAGCGAAATAAATTTTGGGAGAACGATAATTTTTTAGTAAGCTGAAAGGAAAAACTCGTGTCTTCCACAGTTTTTTGTGAGTGGTGGCATCGTAAGCAATCAGCTTCGCTGCAGCGTTGAAGGTGTAAATTTTATTGTCTGTTATAATCGGCGAAAAAACGAAATCGTCGTCATCAGTTGAACCGAATCCACTCCAAAAAAGTGAGGAATCTTTAAGTTTGATTTCGCGCGTTGAGCTAAAGAATTTTTTCTTTGTCGCAAAACCTTTCGTAAAATTTTCAACACGTTGATTTTGCTGTGCAGCAGAACCATTCCACAAATTATTTTCCTGCTGTTTTGGCAAAACAATCGTTACTTTTTCCAAAGCTGGATCAAGTTTGATTGGATCAATAATCTCAAATGCTGAAACCGCTTTGGTTCTGTCATATTCCTTTTTTTTGTCGGAACATGAAAAAGCCAAAAACAGTGAAAAAATTAGAAAATATTTTGCGGCAAAACGACAGTTCATCTAAATTATTTTTTGGTTTCAGCTTGAACTTGCTCAGCTTTTTCAGCCGGTTCATAACCTTTAGCAAGAATCATTTTCATACCTTCTTCAACTCTGGTTCTGATGGTTTGACTAACTTCCGGACTTTTGTGAATTGAGTCCAAAATTTCGTAAGCTTTACCCAAATTATTTTTTTGAATTTGTAAGAAAGCTTTTTGCTCAGAGATTTGGAAGCGCAATTCTTTGCTGTCACTTTCAATTTTTTCGATGCGCACCAAAAGATCTTCTTTTTTGATTTCATTTTCGTCAGACAACCAAGTCTTAACGGCTAACAATCCACCAAGATCTTTAACGTAAGAGTCGCAACCGCCACATTCGCTGATTTTTTTGTAAACTTCTGCAGCTTCAGATTTTTTATTTTCCTCAAGCAACATTGCGGCGTAACGCAGTGATGCTAAAGACTTCACGCCTTTTGGCGCAGAAGATGTTTCGTAAATTTTTTGCAAAGCTTCTTTGGCTTTATCCATGTTGCCCATTTGTTGATCGATCAAAGCTTGATGAAAAATTTCAGAAAATTTTGATTCTTGCGAACTTTGATAAATGCTGAACGCCGAAAAAGCTACAACGCCAACGATTGCAGCAGTTGCAACTGATGTGATAATTTTACCATTTTTAGCAAAAAAGTTTTTGATCAAATCGTTGCGAGCTTCAGATTTCGCCTGATTAATCAATTGATTCATTTCGTTATTTTCTGACATGGTCGTGAAAAAATTTAATTATTAAAATTTGTTATTTGGAGTTTTTGATACTTCTAACGCAACAATCTAACGTATTTTTCAAAAGATAGGCAATCGTCATCGGCCCTACTCCACCAGGAACTGGAGTAACTGCTTTTACCACATCTTTTACACTTTCAAAATCAACGTCACCAACCAATCTGGTTTTGCCATCTGGCAACGAAACACGATTGATACCAACGTCAATTACAATCGCATCTTTTTTTACCATATCAGCCTTAACCAAGCCAGGAACGCCTGCAGCCGCAATCACAATATCAGATTGCAAACATTCGGCTTTAAGATCTTTCGTCGAACGATTAGCAATTGTAACCGTGCAGCTTTCAAGCATCAGCAAACGCGCTAAAGGTCGACCAACAATGTTGGAAGAGCCGATAACCAAAGCTTTCAAACCCGCAATATTATCGCCCAAAGTTGCTTTGATTAAGTGAACACAACCTTTTGGCGTGCACGGAACCAATGCACCTTCATCGCCATCAATTTCACCAACTGAAAGTTTACCAACGTTAATAACGTGGAAACCGTCAACGTCTTTGTTTGGATCAATCGTGCGAATAACTTTTTTAGTGTCGATGTGTTTTGGTAGCGGTAATTGCACCAAGATGCCGTGGATTTTTTTGTCGGCGTTCAGCTCTTCAATTTTGGCGATTAAATCTTCTTCCGATGAATCTGCCGCCATTTTGAATTGCAGAGAATTCATCCCAACTGAGTGCGCCGCTTTTTCTTTATTGCTGACGTAAACTTCGCTAGCTGGATCATTGCCAACAAGAATCACCGCAAGGCTTGGCGTAACTTTGTGTTTTTGTTTAATTTCAGAAACTTGCGCGGCAATTTCTAATCTTAACGCCGCGGCAATTTCTTTGCCGTTGATAATTTGTGCTGTCATATTGAGGATTTTTTACAAGAGAGTTTTTGGATAAGCTAAAACTAACCAACAAAGCTATTAGATTCTACAAATTTTTCGGCTTTAATTCTGAATCAAATACCATTGATAAACTCTAGCTATTCCTTCTTCCAAGCCTACTTTAGCTTTCCAGCCTAAATTATTGATTTTAGAAACATCCATACATTTGCGCGGAGTGCCGACAGGTTTGGTTGGATCGAATTTTATTTCACCATTAAAACCAACAATTTTTTGAATGGTTTGAGCCAGTTCGCGAATGGTGATATCTTCGCCAGTTCCGATATTGGTTAGGCCTTGAACTGCGTTGTTATTCATCGCAAAAATGCAGGCTTCAGCTAAATCGTCAACATAAAGAAATTCGCGCATTGGTGTGCCGTCGCCCCAAACTTCAACGAATTTTTCGCCGCTAATTTTAGCTTCATGGAACTTACGGATTAAAGCCGGCAAAACGTGTGAAGTCTTTAAATCGAAATTGTCGTTGATACCGTAAAGGTTAGTCGGCATTAGTGAAATGAAGTCGCAGCCATATTGGTCGTGATAGGCTTCGCATAATTTTACGCCAGCAATTTTGGCAATGGCGTAGCCGTAATTTGTTGGCTCAAGCGCACCTGTCAGCAAATATTCTTCTTTGATTGGTTGCGGCGCAAGTTTGGGATAAATGCACGAACTGCCTAAAAACACCAAACGCTTAACTTTTTGTAAGTAAGCATTGTGAATGATGTTATTTTGGATTTGTAAATTTTCGTAAGTGAAAGCACCAAGCTCGGTGCGATTAGCTTCGATGCCGCCAACTTTTGCGGCAGCGAGGAAAACATATTCCGGTTTTTCTTGAGCAAAAAAATCAACGACGGCTTTTTGGTTGATGAGATCAAGTTCAGCGTGGGTTCTGGTTACGATGTTGTTGTAACCATTTTTTTGTAACTCACGAACAATTGCCGAACCAACCATTCCGCGATGTCCAGCAACGTAAATTTTTGCTTCTTTGTTCATTTTTAAATTATTTTTAAATCTTCAATTCGCCTTCTGTTAGTAGAGTTGAGTCAAGAGCTGTGAGTTAGGCTAAGTAAACCCCCCGACCCCTGCGGGGCCACCCCCCTTGACAGGGGTCGGGGGGTTTTAGCTGAACTCACAAAATGACCAGCGGAAAGAAAAGATTACAGAGCTTTAATTTCTTTTAAAAATGCCTTATCCAAACTATCTTCGCCGTGCTTTTCTTTGAAGCCTTGCGGAGTTCCTTCGTAAGCGATTTTAGTGTCATTTAAAACTGCAATCGAACTACAAATTTCGTCCATATCCGATAAAATATGCGAAGAGAAAAACACCGTTTTTCCGGAATTTTTGTAAGCGATTAATTCTTTTTTCAAAGCAATACGAGCTTTCGGATCAAGACCAGACATTGGTTCATCTAAAACTACCAAATCAGCTTCCGACAAAAATACCGCTAAAAGACCTAACTTTTGCGTCATTCCTTTAGAATATTTGGTCACTTTTTGTTTCAAAACTTCAAAGCGCAAATCAAGGTTTTCACAGATTTTGCGAGCTTTTTCGCCATCATATTTTTTGCCGTAAAAATCTAAAACGAATTTCAAGAACTCTTCACCTTTTAAATGTTGTGAAGGCTGAAATTTTTCTGGCAAATAACAAAGTTTTTTGCGGCTTTCTGGCAATAAACGCGACACACCGAACATTTCAATTTCGCCATGTTCTTGATCCAAAAGATCGAGCATAATTTTAATTAGCGTCGTTTTACCAACACCGTTCAAACCAATAAATCCAAAGATTTCGTTGCTCTTCACTTCAAAACTAACCTTATCCAAAACCAGCTTGTCGTTAAACGATTTAGAAATTTCAGAAACTTTTAGAGGTAACATCTTAATTATTTGTGATCGAGAAGATTATTAATTGCGAAGAGAGAAATTGTGTAACCATCAACTCCCAAACCTGAGATTACCGCTGTAACCACATCGCTTAAAAAAGAATTTTGACGAAATTCTTCACGCTTAAAAATGTTAGAAATGTGCAACTCGATTTTTGGTTTAGGAAACATTTCTAAAGCATCGCGAATTGCAACTGAAGTGTGAGTATACGCGGCGGCGTTGATGATGATGCCATCATAAGTATCAATCGCATCTTGAATGAAATCAACCAAACGACCTTCGTTATTAGATTGTTTGAACTCAACTTCCAAACCAAGTTCTTTGGCTAGAGCTTGGCAATCAGCTTCGATTTTTTGCAAAGACGAATCGCCGTAAATCTCTTTGTCTCTTCTGTGCAACAAATTGAGATTAGGACCGTTTAGAACCAGAATTTTTTTAGGCATTATTGTCTGTTATCATTAAGGTTAGCTAATTCGATTTTTACGAAGATGAAAGTTGTGAGCGGAATTGATAAGAAGTAAGTGATTCCAACTACCGCCAAAGTCAACCATGGCTTCACCAAAAGACCAATGATGATCGAACCCAAAATCAACAATGTCATGTAAACATATTCGTTTTTGATCGGAATTTTTTTGATCGAAATTGTTGGGATACGGCTAGCCATAAGAACCGCCAAAATTGCGACATAGTTAATCACCAAAATTGGATTAGTGTAAAAACCATCACCAAATTCAAAAAATAAAACCATTGGCAAAGTTGCCATCGCTGCTCCGCAAGGTGCTGGAATTCCTTTGAAGAAATATTTTTCCAAAACTGGATTTTTAACTTCTTTGCCCAAGTCAACGTTAAAGCGCGCCAAACGAATTGCACCGCACACCGCAAAGAACAAAACCAATGCCCAATCAAGTCCGTAGATATTGTCGTAGGTTCCAACCCACATGTAAATAATGAATCCCGGAACAATACCGAAGTTTACGAAATCGACCAGAGAATCAAGCTGAGCACCGAAATCACTTGATGAGTTGAAAAAACGGGCCAAACGACCGTCAATTCCATCCATAAAACCGGCCAAAAGCAAAAAGCCAACAGCTTGTAAAAATTCGAAACGAATCGCAAAACGAATAGAAGACAAACCGATACAAAGTGCTGCTAAAGTAACGATATTTGGCAATAATTTTACCAACGGAAAGTAAGTTCCCGCAGGATTTTTCATTTGTGAAATAAGCATTTAGATTATTTTTAAAGTTGGGGAAATATGGTGTTTTACTAAACCTTTTTTACTGTCATCCTGAGCGAAGTGAAGGATCTCGTGAGCAGAATTCAGAAATTGTCTCACGAGATCCTTCACTTCGCTCAGGATGACAATAATGCTCAGGATGACAGCTTGGGATTTTAAATTGCATTAACAAAATGCTCGGGTTAATTTCTCTAACGCTTAGCTAAAAAGCAACCAAGATTTCCCCCTTCAAAATCTCACAAAAAACATGAAACAAAACGATCACCAATTAGCTAGAGAAATGGCTAATTGCATTAGATTTCTGTCAATTGAAGCTATTGAAAAATCTGCTTCCGGACACCCTGGAATGCCAATGGGAATGGCCGATGTCGCTACCGTTCTTTTCAGCGAATTTTTAAAATTTGATGCCAGCAATCCAGATTGGCTTGATCGCGATCGTTTCGTTCTTTCCGCTGGTCACGGATCAATGTTGATCTACTCATTACTATATCTCACCGGCTACAAAGATATTAACCTTGATGACATCAAAAATTTCCGCCAGCTTGGTGCGAAATGTGCCGGACATCCAGAATATGGCCACATCGAAGGTATTGAAACTACAACTGGCCCTTTGGGTCAAGGCATCACTAACGCAGTTGGTATGGCGTTGGCCGAAGAAATGTTGGCTGCCAGACTTGGTCGCGATGTGATTAATCACAAAACTTATTGTATCGCCGGCGACGGTTGTTTGATGGAAGGAATCAGCCAAGAAGCAATTTCAATGGCGGGAACTTGGAACTTGAAAAACCTTGTCGTGCTTTGGGACAACAACTCAATTTCAATTGATGGCGATGTTGCAATCGCTACCTGCGAAAACATGAAAATGCGTTTTGAATCTTGTAATTGGAAAGTTATCCAAATCGATGGCCACAATTTTGACGAGATTCGCGCTGCACTTAAAGAAGCACAAAATTCTGACCGTCCTGTTATGATCGATTGCAAAACTACGATCGCTTACGGCTCGCCAAACAAAGCTGGTTCAGAAAAATCTCACGGTTCTCCACTTGGAACTGACGAAGTTAAAAAAACTCGCGAAGCACTAAACTGGCCACACGAAGCTTTTGTTATTCCGCAAAATCTGAAAACAGAATGGGAAAAAGCCGGAACAAGATCAGTTGAAGTTGCTAAAAATTGGGCAGAAAAATTTGCTAAGCTTGATGCCGCAAAAGCTGCTGAAATCAAACGTATTTTGAACAAAGATTTACCTGCTGACTTCGATGCTAAACTTCAATCTTTAGTTGAAAAAGTTGTCGCGGAAAAAACCACGCAAGCGACTCGTAAATCTTCACAAGTTGCGTTAGAATTTTTAACGGCAGAATTGCCAGAATTAATCGGCGGATCTGCTGACTTAACTGGTTCAGTTTTGACCAAAACTGCAGTTACAAAAGCAATTTCGAAAAACGATTTCTCACAACGTTATATCCATTACGGAATCAGAGAACACGCGATGTCAGCCGTGATGAATGGCATGACTTTGCACGGTGGATTTTTACCTTACGCTGGAACTTTCTTGGTATTTTCTGACTATTTAAAACCAGGAATTCGTCTGTCAGCTTTGATGAAGTTGCGTAACATTTACGTTTTCACTCACGATTCAATCGGCGTTGGCGAAGATGGCCCAACTCATCAACCAATTGAACATGTAGCAATGTTGCGCGCCATTCCAAATTTGAACGTGTTTCGACCTTGCGATACTAAAGAAACAATCGACGCTTACGAAGCAGCTTTGAAAGCAAAAGAAACTCCGTCAGCAATTGTTTTGACTAGACAAAATCTACCATTCTTGAGTTCTGCAAATAATGCTGATTCGAAAAAAGGTGGTTACATAATTTCAGAAAGCAAAGGCGCCAAACCAGACGTAGTAATTATCTCGACTGGTTCAGAAGTTCACGTGGCAATTGAAACTCAACAAAAATTAGCAGCAAAAAATATCGACGCTCGCGTTGTTTCAATGCCATGCCAAGAAATTTTTGATGCGCAAAGTGAGTCTTACAAAAATGCAGTTTTGGGCGACAGATCAACTTTACGTGTTGCCATCGAAGCTGCTTTATCACAAGGCTGGCATCGCTACATCGGCAATGATGGAATCTTCATCGGCATGAATCACTTCGGTGCTTCGGGCAAAGCTGAAGATTTGTTCAAACACTTCGGCATCACTTCTGATAATGCTGTAGAGCAGATTTCTAAAAGATTAGGAAAGTAGTGTTATTGCGTTGGATTAATCTGGTGAGTTTACACTAAGAAAACCCCCCGACCCTGCGGGCCACCCCCCTTGACAGGGGGGCAATTCTTAAGAGTCCCGCCCCCCTGTCAAGGGGGGTGGCCCGCAGGGTCGGGGGGTTACTTTGTTACGATTCAATCTCTCAACTAATCTAAAATCCTTCCTTGTTGCTTCTCTGATAAAGCTCTAGCTTCACCAAATCCTGCAATCTCTGCCGACACACTCGGAACTTCCTTCGCCCGAGACATTCTAAAGTTACCAATAAACAAATTATCAGAAATCTCGATTTGATTCTTCACCACAAAGATTGGCGTTTCTACACCAAACTCTTCGATAAGTTTTCTGACATAAGACTCGTTATCTCTAACAAACTTCTGTTTCATTTCCGGATCTGCAGTTTTATCACCACATAAAACTATCGCTACAAAAGGCACATTGCATCCTTCAGACAAATCACTTTTACCAAGACGACCACGCAATAAAGCATCTTGCAGCGGCAACATTATTGAGTTGCGATTTGTTGAATCATTGACCAGTAATAACCCAAACTCAGGATCAGTTCTATAATCAATCACATTGTACATTTTTCCGCCACAGACCTTAGTTATTAACGGTGCTTTCAGCATCGCTTGTGCTGACTGATTTATAGGATCAACATCCACATCAATCATACCCTCAGCTCTGCGATCAACAATTTTTGCAGCTGGTTCGTAACTGGCTTTTGACAATCGAGGACGCGACATTTCTGAAAAAACTGGTGGCATCAAAGGTTGATTATTTGGCAGAAATTTTGGCGCAGGAACACGCGGTGGATTGCGATCTAAAAATTGTGTCACCTGTTCTAAAACTCCATCAGAACCAACTTTAATACGGCAAGGTACATTACACGGATCAACTGGAACGTAGCCGCCATGACCAGTTCTACGACTTTCTAGACCAGTGACCAAAGCTACGTTATATTGATCACACAAAAATCGAATTGCCGCTTTTTCTTGTTCGACCTGAGTTTGACCATTTTCGCGATCAAAAGATACAATCTCACCTAGCTCCAAATGCTTTAGATGATTTAAAATTCCTAATTCATCCCACTTGGCAAAAAGCTTTTCTATCGCTTCATACGGGGCAAATCCATGTAAAGAAGTTATGCCTTCCACACACAAAACAAAATCTTTCCTAGCCTCTGGTCTCCATTCTTCGCAGGAATCAAGATTGTGAAGCAACATTTGAGTATTCACTGTGTAAGATAAGAGTTCTTCTTCGCTTTCAATCCTTTCGACACCGCGATCTGGCTGATATAAGTCGAGCGCTGCTTGATTCACACAAGTCATTTGTTTTGTAACTTGTGTAACCTCACCTCGCAGTGCTGATACAGCCATTTGTGTAGTTTCGGTGCTTCTTCCCACAAAAATATCAGAAGCTGAAGGACTGTGAATTTGCTGTAAAATATCACTTAAATAAAGCATGGGAGATGATCCATTACTAAATCCCCAAAACTTAATTTTTTGCTTAGGCAATTCATGATTTCTGAAATAATCTTTGACCAAAACCAACTTTTGCTCCATGCAGGTTCCACCAGTAAAATCAATTACATCGTAACCTTTTTTCATAGCGTCAATTAGTTGTGACGCACCCTCTTTTGGTGAAGTTGGAAAAGTTCCATCAGGCAAAATTTTATAACTTTCAGTTCGATAATTTTCAGGAACACAAGCACAGAAACCTTCAGCAGCAATGCCTTGCAATGCTTTTTGATAAGACACCTCGTCAACACCGCGTGATAGCAACAAAGGCGCTAACATTTTTTTACCTTCCGGCGGAGTATCGGAAACCGACATTTCGCCTTTGTCATCAAAATAAAAATATTTCCACTTTACCGCACTAGCTTCAAACATTGGCAAAACTTAAATTATGAACATTTAGAAATTCCTTCAGAAATTTTTCGCAATAATTCGAGATAACTTGCGCCACCAAGCGAATCAAGCTTAAGAAATTGTAGCTGATAGTTTCTTGCTAATTTTTGCGCAGTGTTTTTTTCATCCCATTTTTCACCAACAATACATTTCAGAGCAGATTGATTGACTAATAAATCGATCTCCTTCGCGTCAGAAATCGATAACTCAGAATCATGTGAATTTGCGATTACTTTAAGTGGTTTCAGGTTAAAATAATTTTCGAAATATTGGTAACCATCGTGAAATGAAATATAGTCTAGAGTCTTTATTTTAGATAATTGTGCCTTGACAGTTTTTTCAGTGCTAAAAACTTCTTTCTTAAATTTTTCGAGATTTTCGTAATATTCTGCAGAATTTTTGGCATCAATTTCGGCAATTTTTTTAGTCACAAATTCAGCAATTTTTACAGCATTTTGCGGATTTAACCAAATATGAGGGTCAGTTTTTTGGGCATCATTTCTAAGCTGTAATAGCTTGATACCACTGATTTTAGTTAGTTCAAAAGCTCGTAAATTTTTATTCTGATTTTTAATTAGAGGCGGAAAATTTTTTTCCAAATCCGCACTAACATAAAAAATAAGATCAGCATCACGGATTGCCTTAATATCACTTTTTTTCAAATTGTACTCATGCTCGGAAACATTCGGGGACATGATCAAAACATTGTTGCTCTTATCTTTAGTAATCGCCAAAATAATTCGATAAATCGGATTTATCGACACAACAATTGTAGGTTTTTTCTGGGCAGATTTTTCTTGAGCCTGAGCTGTTTGAAAACTTAGAAAAAACAGTAAAAAGATTGGCGCAAAAATTTTCATCAAATTCAAATTTTATTAATCAATGCCGCTAGCAAGCCTTGAAAATATTGGTCTAAAGATAAACGGACAACAAATTATCGATAAAGTTTCTCTGCACTTAAATAAAGGCAAAATCACAACTTTGATCGGCCCAAATGGCGGCGGTAAAACTTCAATTGCTCGCATTTTACTCGGGGTTTTGCAACCAACTTCAGGCATTATAACTAAAGATGCCAATCTAAAAATTGGTTACATGCCACAAAAAATTGTGATCGATAAAACGATTCCGATGACTGTTGAGAATTTTTTAACTCTGTCGACTCACAAAATTATTTTCGACGACAAAATTAATCATCTGGTCGAAAGACTTAAAATCGGAAATATTTTAAAAAAACAAATTCACGATTTATCGGGCGGACAAATGCAAAAAGTTTTGTTTCTGCGCTCGATCATTAACAGTCCTGATTTGCTGGTGCTTGACGAACCAACACAATATATGGACATCAACGCTACCGAAGAATTTTATCAAATTATTGACGAGATCAGAAAATCTCAGGATTGCGCGATTTTACTGATTTCACACGATTTACACATGGTTATGCAAAAAACTGATGTGGTATTTTGCGTTAATCATCACGTCTGTTGCCACGGCGCTCCAGAAGATATTAATCAACATCCTGAATATCTTTCACTCTTCGGCAATCGCAGTAATTTAGCGATTTATCAGCATCATCACGATCACAAGCATTAATAAACGTAACGAATAATCACAACTCCAGAACCACCAGAACCACCAGTACCATTAGTTGAATTAGTAGCGCCTGCCCCACCTCCACCAGAACCTGTATTATCAGCACCATTTCCTCCTGCCTTGTTTATTGCATCGCCACCATTTCCACCAACTCCTGAACCGCCAATGCCGTAACTTTTATCTGTAACATAGTTAGAAATAGCTGGATCAGAATTTTGAAACCAACTTCCGCCACCACCGCCTCCAGCATAATACTTAGCGGTTCCAGTAATTGAGGATGATATTCCACTACCACCATCAGATGGACGCCCAGATGCTTCACTTCCAGCAGAACCAGCACCTCCACCCCCAGCACCTATACCTTGACAACACGAGGAAGGAGCATTTCCTCCATTATTACCTTGACCAGAAATAGCACTACCACCATTACCAAAGTTAGAAGCACCACCACCTGAACCACCAGCAAGAGAAGAAGAAGATGTTCCATTATCTGAACCCCTGCCTCCACCTCTTGCAACAACCAAAGTGCCAATTGAACTACTGCTCCCAGAAGAATTTTGACCACCACCACTACCAACAGTTATTGTATAATTATTTCCGCTAGGAATAGACAGCGTACCAGACAATAATCCACCAGCTCCACCACCACCTGCGTGTCTAGCACCACCACCACCGCCGCCGCCAACAACTAAATATTCTACAGATTTTGTCACCGGACAACTGAAACTACCTCCCGAATTAAAAACGTGTAGTTTGTAAACAGTACCGTTGCTTGATATAATGCTTTCTGTGCCACCAGAACAATGGTTATAAATACAAGAACCGCTAGTAGCTGAAAAAATTCCACTAACACAGCTATAATCAACTGATCCGCTGTATCCGGATTCATTACATTGTATCGTTCCAGAAGGTGGAAGAACTGATGAAGTACTAGAAATACCAGTAAAATTAGGTGTACAGTTCTGAGAACAAGTTGACCCAACTTTGGTATAATCACTTGCACAATCTGTACAATCTGACCCCGAGTAACCAGTTACACAACTTGTGCAATTACTTCCGGAAAAATTTCCCTTACAAGAACATTTATCCTCAGTAATAGTAAAAGTACCATTTAGGCATGAGTAACTGGCAGATCCGGTAAAATTCGTACCATCACAAGATATTGTTCCTACTCCACCATCAACCGTAGAATCAGAAAAACCAGTAACATTGACAGAGCAATTTGGATGACATACGCCCTGATACTTAGTATATCCAGACTCACAATCTGAACATGATGCTCCAGTATAACCAGTAATACAATCTGAACAAGTTGGACCAGTAAATCCAACCGCGCATGACTTACAATCTGAACCACCATAACCAGCTGGACAAGAATAACACTCACCATTGGCACAAGTCGTAACGTAAGTAGAATTCTGAACGCACTCATAAGATGACTTACCACTTATTGCCGAAACTATCGTAGGTGCACCAAACATCAAACCAACACCAGCACAAACACCAACCAACAAACCCCAAGAAACTTTACCATTAAAAAAACCAACTCCAACTCCAACCACAGCAAACGAAGCAACTACCTTACCAAAACTTCCCGTCACAATATTCGTCATATTGCAAATTTCTGACAAAAAAGCTGTCGCAGCAAACGAAGTTGCTGGAAACAAAAAAATCAAGAATGCAACTTTAAACAATAGCTTATAAAGCCTTCTAGAGATCATTTTGTATCTAAAACAAAGAAATCTCGTTAACTATTTTACTAAAAATTTTGGCGATTTCAGCATCATCATTCACAATAATTTTTCTTTCTTCTGTCGAATCAGAAATTTTTTGCATAATTGGAACTTCCGCCAGAAACTTTATACCATTTTTTGCCGCAAGTTTCTTGGCACCATCTTGACCAAAAAGATAAATTTTTTCGCCTTTGTTTTCTAGATAAGACATGTTCTGAATCAAACCCAAAACCGGCACTTTTAATTTCTCGAAACAATCAATCGATTTCACCACATCAATCACCGCCAGGCTTTGAGGCGTTGAAACAATTATTACACCTGAAATCGGAAATTTTTCTGCCATACTCAAATAAACATCTCCGGTTCCTGGAGGCATATCAACAATCATCACATCAACTTCTTGACCGTCAAAAACCCAATTTACGCTACGAATTAGCTGGTGCAAAATTTTAGTCACCATCGGTCCACGCCAAACTCCGGCCATTTTTTCATCAACTAAAGATCCAATTGAAATACACTTTATGTCGTGAGAAATCATCGGTAAAATCAAACCATCAGAAATTTGCGGCGTGCCCAACAAATTCATCAAATGTGGAACTGATGGACCGTAAATATCAGCGTCAACTATCGCCACTTTTTTTCCTGCTTGTTTCAAGCTTAAAGCCAAATTGCAGGCAATTGTTGATTTACCAACTCCACCTTTTGCTGAGGCCACGGCAATAATTTTTTTCACACCATTAACTGGCACAATTTCAATTTTTTCTTTCATATCTTTTCTTGGTTTTTTAAGTTAAAAACTCTTCCGACGAATCTGTCTTCAATTCAAATCCACAACTCGCCAAATTGCCATGAAAAAAAGTTCACTTTTTATCTTCTGTGCTATCGCCGTTTTTTCGTCACAAAATCCAGCATTTGCAGAAAAGAAAGTTCGCAATGCCGCAAAAACCGAAATTGCCGCATCGCCAAAACAACTTGCAGCCACTGGCTTTGCCGACATTGTTGAAGATCTACTTCCAGCTGTCGTCAACATTTCTGCCATGCAAGATTTAGGGGCAAATAATAATCCGATTGATCCCAATGTTTTAGCCGATTTACCGAAAAGCCCGCTGTTTGAAGAATTTAAAAATCAGCTCGAAGAACAGTTTCGTAATCAACCAAATTCTAAAAGAAAAGTCTCTTCAATTGGTTCTGGATTCATAATTTCTAAAGATGGCTACATCGTTACCAACAGCCACGTGATTGATGATTCTGATGACATTAACGTCAACCTAAATGACGGTACAAAATACAAAGCAAAACTCGTTGGCATCGACAAAAAAACTGATTTGGCTTTGATCAAAATTACTACCGATAAAGAATTGAAATTTGTCAAATTCGGCGATTCTAGCAAAGCAAGAATTGGTGATTGGATTATTGTAATCGGTAATCCGTACGGTTTAGGCGGATCAGTTTCTGTTGGCATCGTTTCTGCTCGTAGCCGCGACATCAATAATGGACAATCTGACGAATTTATTCAAACCGATGCCGCCATCAATAAAGGCAACAGCGGCGGCCCTTTGTTTAATATGAATGGCGAAGTTATTGGTATCAGCACTGCAATTTTCTCTCCTTCTGGCGGCAATGTTGGAATCGGTTTCGCCACACCTTCTTCTAACGCTCAGCAAGTTATCAAACAATTGCGCGACCAAGGTGAAGTTACTCGCGGATGGCTCGGAGTTTCGGTACAAGATGTTACCGATGAAATGGCTGAATCGATGAAAATGGAAAAAACTAAAGGTGCTTTCGTTAACGAAATCACTCCTGAAGGCCCTGCAGATAAAGCGGGAATCTTGCCAACTGACATCATCATCAAATTTGAAGATCATGATATTACTGAGATGAAACTTTTACCAAAAGCTGTTGCTCAAACTCCAGTTGGCAAAGTTGTGAATATCACTCTTTTAAGACGCGGCAAAGTCAAAATTGTGAAAGTTAAAATCGGTAAAATGAAAGATGACGAAGTTAAAAAAACCGAAAATAAATCTGCGCCAAAAAAACAAGCTCTGAAAGCTAATGTACAATTACTTGATTTGGGATTAGTTGAGCTTGGTAAAAATCTTAAAAAAGACAGAAATATTCCTGCTAATGTTGATGGATTATTGATCGTTGATATTAAGGGCAAATCAGAAGCTGCCGAGAAAGGCGTGATGATTGGTGACATCATTTTATCAGCCAATCAAGCACCTGTTCGTAGCATTTCTGACTTACAAAAAATTATCGAAGACGCGAAAAAATCGACCAAAAAACTTTTCCTTTTTGTCAAACGCGGCACTTCAAATTACGCACTAGTTCTATCAACCAATTAATTAAAATATGAAAATTGCAGTTATCTTCGGCGGTTCTGGATTTGTAGGCACTAGCTTGGTTAGAAAATTATTGGACCAAGGTTTTCGTGTTCGCGTTGTAACCCGAGATAAAGAAAAATCGGCATTTCTGAAAACTTTTGCATCACCAGATTTTCTGTCATTAATTGAGTGGAATTATCATAGTCTTGAAAGGCTTGAAAGTATTTTGGAAAACGCTGATTTTGTCGTAAATTTAGTCGGAATTTTATACGAAGAAAAATCAGGCGATTTCAGAAGAAATCATACTGATCTTGCCAAAAATATCGCACAAAAATGCCAAGAACTTAATGTAAAAAATTTAGTTTACGTTTCTGCACTTTGCGCTGAAAAACCTTCAAAATCGAAATACGCTGCCTCTAAACTTGAAGCAGAAATTGCTGTTCAGGATAATTTTTCCGGCGCGACAATTTTACGTCCTTCAATAATTTTTGGCGAAAAAGATAATTTTTTTAATAAATTCGCCACCCTTGCTAAAAAACCATTCGGAATTTTACCCCTGATCAATCAAGGACAAACCAAATTCCAACCAATTTACGTGGAAGATTTAACGCAAATTATCGCACAAGTTCCCACAGACAAAAAATTCAAAGATAAAATTTATGAAGTTGGCGGCGATAAGGTTTATAGCTTCAAAACCTTGCTAGAACTTGTTGGAAGCTATTGTGAAAGAGAAGTAAGATTTATTAACTTACCCTTTTTTGCAGCAAAAATTCTCGCCTTTTTTATGGAAGGATTCACTAAAAAAATTCTTACAGTTGATCAAGTTGAAATGCTTAAAACTGACAACATTTTAAGCGAACATAATTTCAAAAAAGATTTTGCGATTAATCCAAAATCAGTGGAAGAAATCGTTCCCAATTATTTGAGATAATGTTTTTTGAGCGCTGTCCGGCAAAAATCAATTTATTCTTGAAGCTTACTGGCAGAAGAGCGGATGGTTATCACGATCTTGAATCTCTTTTTGCCTTTCTCGATTTGGCTGACGAATTAAGCGTTGTAAAAGGTGATAAATTTAAGTTAGAAATTGGTGGAGAATTTGCGCAAAAAATCGATCCACAAAATAATCTTTTTACCAAAATTTTAGATTTTTTTGTCGCTGAATTTGGCATCGAGAAAAATCTCCAAATCAAAATTGTTAAGAATATTCCTGTCAGCGCTGGTCTTGGCGGTGGCTCATCTGATGCTGCATATTTTCTGCACGCTTTAAATCAAATTTTTGCGCTGAATTTAAGTGTTGCTGATCTACAAAAAATTTCGCTGAATTTCGGCTCAGACATTGCATTTTTACTGCAAAAAAAAGCAGCAATAGTCAAAGGTCGTGGTGAAGAAATCGTTGAATTTCCTGAATTCAAACCAATTCCAGCTTTACTGATTAATCCCAAAATTGCTGTTTCCACCAAAGAAATTTTTGCCGCTTTTGATGGAAATTTTTCCGCTAAAATTTCAAAAGATGAATTACTAAGAAAAGATGTTTTTGAGTTACTAAATTTTTCCAATGACATGGAAAAGCCAGCAATTGCAGCTCTTCCATTAATTGCTGAAATTTTACAAAACCTTAGAAACCAAAATGCCAAAGTCGCCAAAATGTCAGGAAGCGGTGCTAGTTGTTTTGGTATTTTTGCTGATGAAAATTCACTTGATTTAGCCAATGATTTTTTCGCTAAGAACTTCCCGAATTTTTTTGTAAGAAAAGTTAAAATTTTGTCTAACTTGTAGGACTCTGAGTTTTGCTAAAGAAACCCCGACTCTCTACGAGAGCCACTTCCCTTGACATGGGGTCGGTACTCGGAACATAGCCCCCCTGTCAAGGGGGGTGGCCCCGCAGGGGTCGGGGGGTTTCTAAAGAAGAACCCAAAAAACAAAAATCACTTTATGAAATCTTACGGCTTACAATCGATCGACCAAAAAATGTCTGACTTGCTCAAACCTTTATTTCAAGGCAGCAAAAAAGAATTTATTTTGATTAATAATCTGGTCAAAAATTGGGAAGATGTGATTGGGAAAAAATATGCAAAATTTTGTTATCCTAAATCGGTAAATTTTGGCAAAGAAAAATCAGCGGGGAAATTAACTATTGCTGTTTACAATTCCGCTGTCGGATTTTTTCTAGAAAATAATTCAGAGCTAATTATTGAGCGTATCGCCAGATTTTACGGATATAAATCCATCACCAAAATTATCATCAAACAAGAGCCACGAATTATCTCACAAGAGCAAGAAAAAGAAATAAAATTGCCTGCAGAACAAGAAAATATTTTGCAGCAACAACTTGCTAAAATTGAAGATGATGAATTGTTGCAAACCTTGCAAAAATTGGGCCGAGAAATTTTAAAAAAATAATATGAACGAATTTACGCAAAATTTTACCGACGTATCAATCAAACGTAAAGAAGCCCGAAACAGCACTTTGGTTAGTGTAGTTGTAAATGTTGTGTTAAGCGCAGCGCAGATTATCGCCGGATTTTTGTGTCACTCACAAGCTTTGATTGCTGATGGTTTACACTCTTTATCTGATTTATTTTCTGACTTTGTGGTTTTAATCGCCAATCATTTAAGTGGTAAAGATGCGGATGACGATCATCACTACGGCCATCATCGTTTTGAAACTGCAGCCTCACTTTTTTTAGGCGCATCTTTGGTTGTTGTTGGGTCTGGAATTTTGTGGAGCGCTTGTAGCAAAATTATTTTTCCAGTAACACCTCAACCGGTTCAAATTCAAGCGTTGTGGGTAGCACTTTTTACACTTCTAGCAAAAGAATTGTTGTTTCGCTACATGCTGGAAATTGCCAAAAAATTGAAGTCTTCAATGTTAATTGCTAATGCTTGGCACGCCAGATCTGATGCTGCTTCATCGCTGGTAGTGGTTGTAGGTATTATTGGTGCGTTGATGGGTTATAAAATTCTCGATTCAATTGGCGCTCTGGTTGTTGGTTTAATTATCTCGAAAACTGGTTGGGATTTTGCCTGGGATGCGCTGCATGATTTAATGGATCGTGCAGTTTCAAAGGAAGAAAATGAAAAAATTATTGAGATTGTTCAAAGCACTTCTGGGGTAATCGGATGCCACGATTTACGTACCCGTAAAATGGGGGATATGATTTCGATGGATATTCACATCGAGGTTCAAGGCGATATTACTGTGCGAGAAAGTTATGAAATTGTATCGGAAGTAAAACGCCGCGTGATGTCTGAAATGGCGGTAGTAGATGTAATGATTCACGTTGATCCAGTTTAAAAAATAAGACTCCTTAACCGGCGTGATTCAAACTCGCTCCACCATCAACTGAAATGATCTGACCATTAATAAAGTCATTTTCGATTAGAAACTGCACTGTCTGCACAATATTTTTAGCCTCACCTTTTCTTTGCAGCGGAATTCTTTTGATAATTTTCTGCAACTGCTCCTTCTCAACTCCGTTATCAATCGGATCAAGAATAAAACCCGGCGCAATACCATTTACACGAATGTGCGGAGCAAGTTCCAAAGCCAACATCTTTGTTGCTTCTGCCAAATTTTTCTTACTCAAAAGATAGTGAAAATATTGCGTCTCGAAACGCACAATATTCTTATCAACTATATTGATGATTTGCCCATCTTTAATGTCTTGAGCCAGCACATTTTTCGCAAAATATTGCGACAAAACCAATGGCGCGATGAAATGAATATTGAGGTTATCAAATAGCTCAGATTCCGAGCCGGCAAAGAATTTTGATTTATTAAAAATTGAGGCGTTATTGATGAGTAAATTTAGGTGCGGAAATTTTTTTATCACATTCTGCACCAATTTTTTAGCGCCATCTTCACGACATAAATCTGCTGCAAAAATCTCGCATTTTACGCTGAATTTTTCTTCGATTTCGTTTTTTAATTTTTCCGCTTCAGTTTTAGATTTATTGTAGCTGATCGCAATATCATAACCTGTTTTAGCCAATAAAATAGCAATCTCACGGCCTATTCTTTTAGCGCCGCCAGTAATTAAAACTGCACCAATTTTATTGGTTTTCTTCTGAGTTTTGCTCTTCACGATATTCAATAATTTTTTTATAGAGAGTACGTAAAACTTCGGTTACACCTTTGGTAGTAGCACCAGAAATTGCGAAAACTTTTGGCGATTTTATGCCCTGTTTTTTCAGGTAAGCTTTAAGATCAGCAACTTTTTGTTTAACTTCTTCAGCTTCCAAAAGGTCGATTTTATTGAGCGCAATCACTTCAGATTTTTCTAAAAGTTCTGGACTATAACCAGCCAACTCTTCGCGAATTGTCACATAATTTTCGACCACATTTTCAGCGCTAGCATCAATTAGATGTAGCAATACTCCGCAACGCTCAACGTGTTTTAAGAAACGATCACCAAGACCACGACCATCACTGGCACCTTTAATCAAACCAGGAATATCAGCGAGAACAAATTCATGTTCGTCGACGTAAACCACACCAAGTTGTGGCTTTAAAGTAGTAAAAGGATAGTCAGCAATTTTTGGTTTGGCACGAGTTGTGGAAGCCAAGAAAGTTGATTTTCCTGCATTTGGCATGCCAAGCAAACCAGCGTCAGAAAGTAGTTTTAATTTCAAAATCGCCCACATTTGCTCACCTTCTTCACCTTTTTGGGCATAAGTTGGAGCACGATTAGTTGAGCTTTTGAAGTTAGCATTTCCTAGGCCGCCGCGACCACCTTTGGCGATAACAACCGTTTCGCCGTGAGTCATTAAATCCGCCAAAACTGCACCGGTTTCTTCACAAATAATTTCTGTACCAACCGGAACTTTTAAAATCATATCAGCGCCAGAAGGTCCATTACGATTAGCACCGTGACCTTTAATTCCACTTTTAGCGATAAAATTTTGTTGGAATCGATAATCAACTAACGTGTTTAAGTCTTTGACACATTCAAAAATAATACTGCCACCACGACCACCATCACCACCATCCGGACCACCACGTGGCACAAATTTTTCACGACGAAAACTTGAACCGCCGTTACCACCATCACCTGCTTTTAAATGTATCCGCGCTTCGTCAATAAATTGCATTAGTTACTCACCGTAATTTTTGTTTCTTCTTCAACCACCTTGCCTCCAGCTTCTTTAACTAGAAGTGTAAAAGGTTTGAAGAGTTCGTAATTTTGATTTTTGAAAATTGCTTTTTCTAAACGTGATGAAGCAACGCCCGCAATTTCTAAAGTACGGCAACCGTAAGAACGCAAAGATTCGTTTTTATCTGTTAAAAAACTATGTTCTTCAGCGGCAACTAAAGTTTCCCCGTTAGTTCTTTTAGAAACACGAATACGACGATTATTTACGTAAGCACCAAAACCTTTTTCACAGTAATAAGTTTCACCACCAAAAACTTTAGCAACCGCAACTGAAATTCCTTCTTTCTGACCAGCGGCGTTAGTGTATTCAAGCGCAACTGCCACAGCAAAATCAGGGTTTGAACGTATCAAATTGGAGAATCCATCAATTGGATGAATGATGTAAGAATATTCGGCTTTGCTGTTATGAATGACTTTTTCTCCGTCAGAAAAAATCATGTTATATTCAGGACGCAATTTACTGAATTCTTCAGCCAAAACTTGTTTCACTCGCACATAACAAGCAGAAGCAAATTTTTGTGCTGACATTGGGTTTGATTGTAAATTTTCTAATTCGATGAAATCACGCGCCATACGAGCAGTAGATTTTTCGATGGCTTTTAGAATAACGTTAAGATTGGCACTGTAGCGCATTATGTTTTTAGTATTGTCTTGTTTGCAGAGATAAATTCAGTTCTGGGATCTGTGACGCACTTCTTACTTTTTTGAGCGAAAATTCCAACTTATTTTCTTCGCTGGCAGAAAATTTCACCAAGCTATGAGCATAAAAATTCTGATCATCACGCTTTGAAAAATCAGAGCGATAGTGCGCACCGCGACTTTCACGACGATTTAGCGCCGAAAAATTCGCTGCAATCGAATTTAAAAATAGACTTTTAAGTTCAAAATATTCGACCAGCTCTTCATTCCAAATCAGACTTTTATTTGTTATTTGGTAATTTTTGAAACTGGAAAAAAATTCAAAAGTTTTTGCCAAACCTTCTTTTAACAATGCTTCGTCGCGAAAAACTGCGAGATGTTTTTCATTATTTTGTTGAAGCGCTTTTTTCAAACTAGAAAGAGTAAAAGACGATGACAGTTTTGGGTCAAAAATATTTTTTAATTTCTCAATCTTCTCGGCAGCAATTTTATCAGCTGATTTCGCTGATTGTTGCTTAATTTTCTCTGCCGCTTTTTGACCAGAAATTTTACCAAATACCACCAAATCAAGCAAAGAATTACATCCTAAACGATTGGCACCATGAACCGAAACACATGCCGCTTCACCGATTGCCATCAATCCGGCGATTTCTTTTTCGCCATCGATTACCATACAATCAATATTAGTTGGAATACCGCCCATCGTGTAATGCGCTGAAGGGCTAACTGGAATTAAATCTTTTTTAACATCTAATCTTGCGAAATTTTTAACTAATTCCACAACTCCTGGAAGCTTATTATTCAGGACTTCTTCGCTTAAATGACGTAAATCAAGATGCAGAAAATTTTTATCTTTACCAATACCAAAACCAAGGTGAATTTCTGTTGCCATCGCTTGAGAAATAACATCGCGCGACGCAAGTTCCATCATTTTTGGCGCGTATTTTTTCATAAAACGTTCGCCATTGCAGTTAAGCAAATAACCGCCCTCACCTCTTGCCGCTTCGGTTACCAGAAATCCGTGACCAAAAATTCCGGTTGGATGAAATTGCACGAATTCCATATCTTGTAGATTTAAGCCAGCTTCAAAAACCAAAGCTGATCCATCGCCACTACAAATTAATGATGAAGTTGTGTTTTGGTAAATCTGGCTGTATCCGCCGGTTGCCAAGATCAGAATCTTACTTTCAAAAATTACTAACTCGCCGGAATTTAAATCTATTGCCAGACAGCCTTTGCAACCTTCTTCATCAATTAGCAAATCACTAACAAAAAATTCTGAGAAAAATTTTACATCATTTTTCAAGGCTTGTTGATGTAAAGTATGAAGAATAGTGTGACCAGTTTTGTCCTTAGAATAACAAGCACGGTGAGCAACATTACCTTGCCCAAAATTTGTAGTTTGACCGCCATAAGCACGTTGGGCAATTTTACCTTTTTGGTCGCGCGAAAAAACTACACCCATTTTTTCCAAATCGATAATCGCGTTTTCTGCTTCACGACAAAGAACTTCTACCGCATCAGTATCCGCCAAATAATCCGACCCTTTTAGCGTATCGTAAGCATGCCATTTCCAATCATCTTCTGCAGAATTAGCGAGTGCAGCATTAATTCCACCTTTAGCGGCAACTGTGTGACTGTTGCTGGGAATAACTTTACTGATCACGGCAATATTTTTCGCACCAGAATCTATTGCTGAAATCGCCGCTGTTAAACCAGCGCCGCCAGAACCAATAATCAGAATATCGAATTGTTGTTTTGTAACAGGAAAATTCACCGTGAACAAATTAAGTTTCAGATTTGAGATTTAGATTTTAGAAATAAAAATAAGTCTCCCTAACAAGATTTTGAATCTCAAATCTTAAATCCTAAATCTTAAATAAAATTGATTAAAATTATTTTCTGTGCCTTCAACGAAGAACAAAATCTGAAAAAGCTCTTGGTTGATATAAGTCATGAGATGCAAAATTCAGGGCGTAAGTTTGAAATTATTGCTTGTCTTGATGGTACAACTGACGGTTCTTTTGAGATGATGGATTCATTCTCGAGATTTCATACCATAAAAGTTCTACCTCTTAGAAATGAAAGAGGCTTGGGGCGCGCTTACAAAAGAATTTTTTTGAACATTATCGAAAACTCTGCCGATGATGATGTAGTTATTTCGCTTGATGCCGACAACACTCACAATCCCGAACAAATTTCTGAAATGTTGAAACATCTTGAAGAACACAAGCTCGATTTGGTTGTGGCTTCACGATTTTGTGACAAAAGTATCATGGCCGAATTTCCACTTTATCGCCAAGGTATCAGCAAATTTACATCAATTTTGTTACAAACTTTATTCGGCGTTAAAACCATTACTGGCAAAAAATTAAAAGATTTCACCAGCGGCTATCGCGCTTACAAAGTTTCAAAACTCAAAGAACTTTATCATCTCAGAAAAGATTCATTCATCGAAGAACCCGAATTTACTTATACTTGTGAACTGTTGATAAAATTAGCTCGTATTAATAGTCGTATCGATGAAATTGCTATTGATTACGATTACGGTCAGAAAGTTGGCGCAAGCAAATTGCGTGTAATGAGAAATTTTTACAGATTAGTATTATTGCTAATCAGATTGTCTGGAGAGAAATTCAATGAAAATAAAAAACTCGCTTAATCAAAAAACACATATCAAAGCTTTCTCGATGATCGAATTATCGATCGTAATTTTGATCATTGGAATTTTGATTTCAGGGATTCTGGCGAGTAATGCGATTATCAAGAAGTTTAGAATTCAAACTGCGCAGACCTTAACAATTTCATCACCAGTTCAGGGAATTTCTGATTCGGTTTTGTGGTTAGAAAGTAGTTTAGATAAAAGTTTCAAAGATTCAGAAAGTAGTGATACCAGCAGTCTGAGTGCTTGGCACGATGTTCGCGAGTCAGTGAATAAAAATAACGCAACTCAAAGTAATAGCGCAAATTATCCAACTTATTCGAATTCGATTAACAGTATTCAAGCTGTGAAGTTTGATGGCACGAACGGTTATTTCAGCGTTGATGGAAGTGTTCTAAATAACACGAATTATACGATTTTCGTTCTCGAACAAAGAGACAGCAATAAAAGCGGAAACTATTTCATTGGCGATTCATCTTCAGCTAACGAATCAACTACGAATAAAAACTTAGTTCTGGGTTAGAAAGATTAAGCATTCTCAATCAAGCGATAATTCTTACACCTCATCAATTTCTTCTTACTCATCTTAATCAGAAAAGCCTCGTGTTTTCACATTTGTTCATGATAAATCTGTTGGTAAGAAAACATATTAATGGCCTTCTTGCTGCTACTTCGACTGATACAAATCATTTGTCAGGAATGACGACTCTGACAATCGGAAAATCTTATCAAGGTCAACTTGGAGAAGTTGTAATCTTCGCCCGCGCTTTAACAACTTAAGAGCGTCAATCGGTTGAAGATTATTTGGACAAAAAATGGAATAGTAAGATTCTAAGATCAGTTGGTTCATCAGGTGGAAATGGCGGAGCTGGTTTATCCTATGATATTACAGGAACCACGACATTTTAAGCTGCTGGTGGCGGCGGAACTGTTAATGCAGGAAATGATACTGGTGGTTCTGGTGGATCGAGCATAGGCGGACAAGGTGGCTCATCAAATCAAGTTGGGGGAAGTGGCACCGCTAATACTGGAAGTGATGGAAATGGCAGTAAAGGTATTGTTATAATCCACTACCTCAGATAACCATAAATCAAAAAACTTCCAAAATAATTTTTTGCCCTCTAAATAAACTCTCTTTCCTAATAGAAATTCCCAACCCTTAGAATTCCCTTACAACGTATGACACAGAAAAGACGCGTAGTCGTAACTGGCATTGGTGCTGTTACGCCTTTGGCTGCAACTGCCGAATCAACTTGGAAAAAACTTATTGCCGGACAATCAGGTCTTGGAAATATTACTATTTACGATGCATCTGAATCGCCTTGCCGCATCGCTGGCGAAGTAAAATTCGGTACTGAAGGCGACTTGTTCAATGTCGATAAATTCATTGAACAAAAAGAACAAAAGAAGATGGATCGTTTCATCCATTTCGCTATCTCTGCTGCTGACGAAGCCATCGCTGACTCAGGTTGGAAACCATCAAATGAAGAAGAGCAATATCGTACCGGCGTTATGATCGGTTCTGGTATTGGCGGTCTTCCTTCAATCGAAAGAACTACTCTTCAAATCAAAGAACGTGGTGTTAAAAAAATCAGCCCATTCTTCATTCCTGCAAGTTTGATCAACTTAGCTTCAGGACAAGTTTCAATTAAACACGGTTACATGGGACCAAACCACGCAGTTGTTACAGCTTGCGCAACTGGTTCACACGCAATTGGCGACTCTGCTCGTATGATCGAATATGGTGACGTTGACGTAATGATCGCCGGCGGTACTGAAGCCACTATCTGCGAAGATGGTATTGGCGGATTCGCGGCTCTTCGCGCTCTTTCAACTAGCTTTAACGACAATCCAACTGCTGGCTCAAGACCTTGGGACAAAGATCGCGACGGTTTCGTTATGGGCGAAGGCGCTGGTATCGTAGTTTTGGAAGAATATGAACATGCCAAAAAACGTGGCGCAAAAATTTACGCTGAAGTTGTTGGTTACGGTCTTTCTGGCGATGCTTATCACATCACAGCTCCTGAAACTACAGGACGCGGCTCAACTTACGCGATGAAACTTGCATTAAAACACGCTCAAATCAGCGGCGACAAAATCGACTATATCAACGCTCACGGAACTTCAACTCCAATGGGTGATGAAATCGAAGTTAATTCAGTTAAGAAAATTTTCGGCGATCACTCTTATAAACTTTCAATGTCTTCTACTAAATCAGCTATTGGCCACTTGCTTGGTGCTGCTGGTGCGGTTGAAGCAATTTTCTCACTTCTTGCCATCAGAGACAATGTTGCTCCACCAACATTGAATTTGGAAAACCCTTCTGAAGGCTGCGATATTGATTTGGTCGCTAAAACAGCGAAACAAAGAAAAATTGATTATGTCATGTCAAATTCATTTGGATTTGGCGGAACTAATGCCTGTCTAATTCTAAAAAGAATATAAGCCGAATGAAGAAGAAGATCTTAACTAATATTCTCGGCGGTTTTTCTGTTGCGGTGTTTTGTTATCTCATGGTGATTCTTTGCGTCATCATGTATTTCAACGCACCCAACAGCTATCACCGTGAAGATAAAAGATTTATCATCGAAAGCGGCTTAACTTTTCGCCAAGTTGTCGAAAAACTTCACCAAGAAAAAATCGTTCAAAACCCTAACGCCTTTTTGTATCTATCCCAGTTGATCAAAGGCATGGATCCAAAAGTTCGTTACGGCGAATATTTCTTCGAACGCAACACTTCTTACTACAAAATTCTGCATAAAATGGTGCGTGGAAACATCTTCTTCCGTAAAGTTACCGCTGCTGAAGGTTTGACTACTCATACAATTTTAAAAATTATCGACAGCTCTCCTGGATTGATTGGACAGATTCCGACCAATATCAAAGAAGGCACTTTGTTACCAGAAACTTATTTCTATTCTTATAACGATACCAAAGCCTCAATCGTTAAAAGAATGAGCGAATCGATGAATAAAAACCTTAACGAACTTTGGGAAAAACGCGATCACAACATTCCTGTTAAAACTAAAGAACAGGCTTTGATCTTGGCCTCAATCGTTGAAAAAGAAACCGGCATCGATACTGAACGCCCGAAAGTTGCTTCTGTTTTCACCAATCGCCTGAGAAAAGGCATGAAGTTACAATCCGACCCAACAATCATTTATTCGTTCACTATGGGCGATAAAAGTTTAGAAAGACCAATTAAACTGAGCGACATCCGCAACAACTCTAACTATAACACTTACAATATTTTCGGCCTTCCTCCTGCTCCAATTTGCAATCCGGGAATTGCTTCAATCAAAGCTGTTTTAAATCCGCCAGCCAGCGACTATTTATATTTCGTAGCTAACGGTAAAGGTGAACATCATTTCTCAACTACTCTTGCTGAACATAACGACTACGTTGCTAGATATCGTACTTTGATGGCAGCACCAAAACCTGCTAGCCCTACAACAAAAACTCCAGCGGCGGCTCAGTAGTTTCTTTAACATTTGTCATTCTGAGCGAAGCGAGTAATCTCGTAAAAATTAAACTTCTGAGATTCTTCGCTATACTCAATGATGACCATAAGTAAAACGTGACCGACAATCTCACACAAACCATAAAACTACAGCAACTCGCTTCCAACCCTCAAAACTCATCCTGGGTTTTTGCCTCAGCAGGTTCTGGCAAAACTAAAGTTCTTACTGATCGCGTTTTAAGACTACTTTTAAGCAACGTCACACCAGACAAAATTCTGTGTCTTACTTTCACCAAAGTTGCTGCCGCTGAAATGCAAAACCGCATCAATAATGAATTGGCTAAGTGGGTTTTACTTGATGATACAGCGCTTAACCAAAAATTGTTTGATTTGAGTGGCTCTAAAGCAAGTTCGAATGATTTAAAAAAGGCCCGCATTTTATTCGCCGAAATCCTTGATGCTGAATCTAAAATCAAGATTCAAACCATTCACTCTTTTTGCCAAAGTTTGATCAAAATCTTTCCTTTTGAAGCCAAAGTTCGACCGAATTTTGAAGTATTAGAAGACGCTCAGGAAAAATTATTTTTACAAAAATCGCGTAAAGAAGTTCTAAAGAAATCGGCACAAAATTCTCAACTCCGTCAGTTAGTTAGCACAATTAACTCGAAACTTCACGAAGCCACTTTTGATGAATTGATTGAAGATTTATTATCAAAGAAAGAACAGCTGACAATTTTGAAAGAAAATTACTTCGGAATTGATGGCGTGATTGCAGAAATTTTTAAGAAATTTGGTGTGCAGGAAAATGAAGATGAGAATCAAATCATCTCCGAATTTTTACAAAAAATTGACCTCAATAAATCAGCCAAAATAGCTAACCAGCTTGATGAAAGCACTTCGAGCAGAAATTTAGAAAGCAGCGAAAAAATAAAAAAATTCTTAAAGAATCCTTCGGCAAAAAATTTTAATATTTACGCCTCAGCATTTATTACCGATGAAAATAAGCCGCGTAAATTTTACGACAAAATTGCTCAGGATGCTGACTTTATTGCTTTCGTTTCTACAGAAATAACTCTGATTAAACAATTTCAAGAACAACTAAATTCTTACAAAATCTGCAATTCCACCGCCCTACTTTTAAAATTTGTCGATCAGATTTTGGAAAATTATTCGCAGATAAAATCACAAAATGCCCTTCTCGACTACAACGATTTAATTATCGAAACCAACCGATTACTGGCCAATCCCAATTTTGCTGATTGGGTAAAAATGAAAATGGATGGCTTGTTCGATCACATTTTAGTCGATGAATCACAAGACACCAACCATCAACAATGGAATATTGTTAAAGCTTTAACCGAAGATTTTTTTTCGGGCATTAGCGTTACCAACAAAAATCGCACAATTTTTATTGTTGGCGATGAAAAGCAGTCGATCTATTCATTTCAGGGTGCACAAGCCGACATCAGCTCTGAAATTTTCTCTTATTTTAAAGAAAAATTGCGCGACAATCCGATCAAATTTCACAAGATTGATCTAAGTAATTCATTTCGTTCTCTCCCAACAATTTTGGATGTAGTTGATGCAACTTTTTCGCAAGAAAAAGAAAGAAATGCTATCACAAAAGTCAGTGATTTCCAAGGTCACAAAGCGATTCGCCAAGGTATCGGATATTTTGAAATTTGGCCGCAAATTAAATTAAAAAAAGACGAAAAACCCAAAACTAAAGAAAAAGATTACGAGTGGAAATTTGATCTAAATCCGCGCGAGAATTATTTTGCTGAAGAATTTTTAGCCCAAAACATCGCCGTCAAAATTAAAAATTGGGTTGAAAGTGGAAGAGTTTTAGAGGGCCGCGACAGATCTTTAAAATATAGCGATTTCATGATTTTACTTCGTCGTCGCACCAATGGTTTTGACCGAGTTTTACAGCGCTTTTTTCATCAATATCAAATTCCTTTTGGTGGAGCGAATAAAATAAAATTTGCTGATAGTTTGATAATTCAAGATTTGCTTGCTTGTGCTAAATTCGCACTTTCACCGCATGATGATCTAAATCTTGCCGCAGTTTTAAAATCGCCAATTTTTGCAATTAGTGAAGATGAGTTATTGGAAATTTGTTTAGTAAGAAATCAGCACAAAACCACGATTTATCAGGCTTTACAACAATTGCCAAAATTTTGCAAAACCACTGAGATTTTACGTGATCTACAAAAAAAATCGCAGCAGCTAAATTGTTTTGAGTTTTTTCACTTTATTTTAAGCCAGAAAAATCGTCACAACATTGCTAGCAGATTTGGTTCTCAGGCTTTGGAAATATTGGATAAATTCAGTCTTAAAGCTTTCGATTTTTGTAATAATTTCTCACCAGATTTACAAAAATTTTTAGACTTTGTCGAGAAACTAAATCCAGAAATCTCGTTTTCTGATGCCGATAATAACCAAGTTTTAATTACTACAGTCCACTCAGCGAAAGGCTTGCAAGCGCCGGTTGTTATTCTGCCCGATTGTTGTTTTAACACTAATCAACTACGCAGCACCAAGGAAAAAATTTCATGGATTGATGGTTTACCAATTTGGTGCGCTGCAAAAGAAGAAGAAAATAATTTGCTACGATCGGCGCGTGAAATCAAAAAGCATGAGGCGAAAGATGAATATTTGCGTTTACTTTATGTAGCGATGACTCGCGCTGAAAACGAGCTCTACATCGCTGGTAGCGGCAGCACTAATGATGAAGAATGTTGGTATAATTTGGTTAGAAAATCAGTTGCAGATAAATGTCGTAAAACCGAATTTTTTGATGAAAAAAATCATCAGTTAGATGTCGATAATTTTGAGATTGTTAATGAAGTTTTGGTGATTGGTGAGCAAGAACTGAACTTTAAAAAGGGTTTGCAAAACCAGTCTTGCCACGAGTCTTATAAAATTCCTGCTGCTGTAATATTGAAAACAAACTCACAAAATTTCGATACTTCGACAAGCTCAGTACGGCGCTTCGCTCAAACAGCGGAAGGGGAGGAAAGAATAAATCAAATTTCCAGCTCTCAAATCAAAGGAAAATTAATTCATAAAATTCTCGAAACCTTTGGCAAAAATTACCAATCTTCAAAAAAATGGTTGGCTGAAATTGCTCAAAAAATAATTGATCGCGAAGAATTTTTATCAGCGAAAGAAAAAACGGCGATCAGCGATGAGATCTTAAAATTCCTTACTTCCGAGCATTTTGAAAAATTATTTTCCGGCGAAATAAAATGCGAAGTTGAAATTGCTGGCAACTCTGAAGTGCGCAGAATCGATCTTTTAGTTGAAAAAGAAAATGAAGTTTTAATTATAGATTATAAATCAGAAGAAACCTTACCAGACAAGATTCCTCAGCACTACATCGCACAACTTAAAACTTACGCAAATCTGGTACAAAAAATTTATCCGCAGAAAAAAATTGTTACGGCGATTTTTTGGGTAAAATTTTTACAGCTCAAAATAATTACGAATAATGACCGAAATTACTAAAAATATTCATCTAATTTCAGATCACGCAATTTCCGCAAAAATAAAAACAACCGATCAAGCGATTGACGCCTTAATAACTCTTGGCGATCCAGTAGTTACCGAAGAAACTTTTAATATCTTCCACAACATACCCACTAACAATACCATCCCTTTAGCCCGCACTCAACTTGCTGTTGCTGGTAAATTATCTTTTCAAATGTCGGAGCGCGATGTTTCAAGAATCATCGGCAATATTGTCCAGATTTTGCGCTCTCCTAGATCAATAGCAAAACATCTACATAATCTCAACCACGAGCTTGGTCTTAGAATGGCTGCAGATGGTATTCACTTTAGCGAAGCTGATTTACCACAATATTTAATCGCCGGAAAATGCCATTTTATCGCCGGACCAAAACCAGAAAATTATGTTTTTCGTAAAAAAAATTATCTGCTTGATAAACTGTTACTCGAAAGAGAAATGGCTGACGGCATCAATGTTGAAGGATATAGCGCCGAGTTTTCAGGATTTATTCCTTTTGGCGAAGCCAACAAATTTGTCTTAGATGGACATTTATTTTCTGAGAACGAGCAAGTTGATAATACGATTCTACACGGAAAATACAGCCATCGCCTTGCATTCGAAATTTTTCGTGAAGCTCAAAAATCTGGTGATCTGAATTTAGAATTATCGAATGGACATAAATTAACCACCAAAGAGCTGTTGGAATTTATGGTAAAGGTAAAGATTGGTAGCTTTGAAGATAAACCATCAGAACTTTCCAGCGTGTGGGCTCATCTTATGGATTGTGTTGATGATTCTGTTTACCTCGAATCATCCATTCATTCAGACAATCTGTATGAAGATTATTACGAAATGTTCGATCCTGATAATTATTCTTACAGCGCCAGAAATCCGGCCGTTTTTAAAGCAATGCTAACCTGTTTTGGTCGAGAATTAGGTTTGTCAAATCTGCAACATTACTTACTCGACAGCCAATGGAAACAGATGGAAAAAATTATCACCCGTGCCAAAGAAAATGACACAGCAGGAATATTAACCGGAATTTCCGATACACAAATTGCGACTAACTGCATCAAAATTATGGTTTGCGATCTTAATCCACCAAATATCGTATCCCCAAATCCTTTAACAATCAGAGCTGATGAAATTGATCGCAGCAAAAAACGCGCTTTTGGTGCTGAATATGATGATAAAATTACGGTTAAAACTAGAAAATTAGCTGCACGAACTTTATCGCAAATCGGAACAACAATTGAACGTTCAGATAAGGCAATATCTCATTAAAAACATCTATGAATGTTCCAAACCGTTAAACAAATCTGCACAGTAAAAAATAAAAAATTCGCGGATAAACCCGAAAGCATGAGAGAAATGATTGATGCCTTGTGTAAAGAAGGCTCAGCAGTGGTTTCGCAACAAACTATTAACGTTGGAAATAATTATCGTCCGTCACAAAAAGTGATTCTGTTCGAATCAAGCATCAAAGCTAGACCGGAGTTATCATTTAAAATCACTAAAGGAGAAGCTCTCCGAATCACTAACGAAATCGCCAATATTCTACGCGATCCTCAAATAATGGCAAAATATCTGCGTGATCTTGATGAAGAATTGGGTAGAAAAATGTTGGAACAAGGAATCGAATTTAGCGATGCTGATCTGCCACAATATGTAATTGCTGGCAAAGGAAATTTTATTGCCGGCCCGCCGCCAGAAGGTTACGTTTATCGCACAAAAAATTATCTACTCGATCAACTTTTGCTCAGAAACGAGATGGCGGCTGGAATTAATCAAGAAGGATATACTCCCGAATTTTACGGAATTATTGATTACGATACTGCCGATAGTTTTGTAGCAGAAGGCCACATTTTTTCAGAAAATGAGCAAATCGATAACATCTTGTTACACGGCAAATATTCACACCGTTTGATGTTTGAAGTTATTAGAAAAGCGTCAGAGTGCGGCGATCTTAATCTTAACACTTCACAGCAACAATTAACTCACAAACAACTTTTGGAAATGTTGGTTTTAGTTGATTATAACGAGAATAATTTATGGGCGCATCTGCTTGATAATACTGATGACACCACATATTTCACACCGGCCCTTGATGCTGATGAGATAGATTATTCTCACAACATTGGGGCGTTATTTCGGCCGCAAAATTATTGTTACAGCTCACGTTCACCATTTGTATTCAAGTCACTTTTAACCTGTTTTGGTACTGAGTTAGAATTACCAAATCTGCAGCATTATCTACTTGATAGCCATTGGAAGCAGGTACGCAAAATTACGGATCGCGCCTTAGAATCTGATAAAGAAGGAAAACTCACCGAAAGATTGTCGCCGTCAGATCTTTACACCAACTGCGTTAAATCTTTATTTTGTAATAGTAATGCTACGTCTCAAGTGGTTGATAATCCTCTAACTCCCAGAGTTTATAATGGTTTTCCAGCAAAAAGAGAAGCCTTCGATTATTATGTTGATGAAGGAATTATGGCGAAAAGTAAGAAAAAAAGAGCCGTTTTAGACTCAACAACCACGCAACAATCTAACCTTGCTGGCAGATTAGTTGATCTGGATAGGAAAAGTTATGACGGCAGAGAAAATGGTTAGCTTTCTAGATGCAGCATTTCGTCAAAAGTTGGACGACGGCGGATTACTTTAAATTTATCACCATCAACCAAAACTTCCGGAATCATCGGACGGCAGTTATATTCGTTCGACATTGAAGAACCGTAAGCGCCAGCAGAACAAAATGCTAAAAGTTCACCAGCTTTTGGATTAATTAGATCGCGGCCTTGCGCTAGAATGTCAGTACTTTCACAAACTGGGCCCGCCAAATCGTAAGTAATTTTAGTGCCGATTTTTTTGCGTACTTCCAAAACTTCGTGATAAGAACCGTAAAGTCCCGGACGCATTAAATCGTTCATCGCGGCGTCAATAATAACAAAATTTTTCACGCCAGTTTCTTTTAAAAGCACAACTTTTGCTACCATCAAACCAGCGTTACCAACCATAGCGCGACCTGGTGCGATAGTAATTTTGACATCAAGATCTTTGGTAATTTCTTTAATCAAATTAGCGTAGTCGTTGAGTAAAAGTGTATTTTCGTTTTTGTACAAAATTCCGATACCGCCGCCAAAATCGAGAGCGGCAATTTTGTGGCCTCGACTGCGTAGCTTTAAGCACAGCTCACGAAGTTTAACGAAAGCAGATTTGAATGGATCAATCGAAGTAATTTGCGAACCGATATGCATGGCGATACCGTAAACTTCAAGTCCAGGAAGTTGCGCTGCTTTGGCATATACTTCTTCAGCCATTTCAATATCAACACCAAATTTGTCGCCTTTACGACCAGTAGAAATTTTATCTAATGTTTTAGCATCAACGTTAGGATTTACGCGCAAGCTAAATTTAGCCTTTTTATTCAATGAATATGCTACTTCATTGAGCATATACATTTCAGCAATTGATTCGACTGAAAATTCTTCCACACCATTTTCAAGAGCAAATTTAATTTCTTCGTAAGTTTTACCTACCCCAGCAAACACGATCTTTTTTGGATCAATTTTAGCTTTAATGGCACGGAAAACTTCACCAGCTGAAACTGCGTCAATTCCAGCTCCAAGACCGCTAAGAATTTCAACTAAATGAATGTTGTAATTGGCTTTGATGGCGTAACAAATTTTGTAATCAGAAATTTTGGCATTAGCAAAAGCATCAACAAAATTCTGATAATTTTCGATCAAAGTTTTTTTGGAATAGCAATAAAATGGTGTTCCAACAGCTTCAGCAATTTTAGTAATCGCAACGTTTTCAACGAAAAGTTCGTCACGATTTTTTACGTTTTTGTAAGAAAGATATTTCATGAATTTAAAAGATTTAGAATTGAGCGCGGCAAAATAAATCAGGCAGGCTCAATTCTCAACAGTTGAAGTGGATTTTATGACAGCTTAATTAATCTGATATTTCACAATCACGACACCAGAACCACCAGCACCACCAACGGCATTACAACATGCAGTAGCACCTCCGCCACCTGAACCTCGATTTGCTGTACCAGCACCTGGAGCACGATTGGTTCTGTGATTTCCCCCCGGGCCTTGACCACCATATCCACCACCACAACTTACGTTATTGTTAAGAACCCCAGCTGCGTAACTTGTAGCAGCACCACCACCAGCATAACAAACCGAAGTTCCAGAAATTGAACTGGTATATCCAGCACCACCAGCTCCACCTGTACTATTATTAGCACCAGTTCCTCCAGCACCACCAGCTCCACCACCGCCACCAGCATAATATAGACTATAACCAGTTCCGCTATCTGTCACAGAATTACCACCGTTATTTCCATAAATAGAAGCACCAGTTTGTGCCGTTTGTGTTGTAGTTCCAAATCCTCCAATCATTGCAGCACCACCACCAGAACCACCAGAACCAGCGTTAGCTGTATCACTTCCGCCACCACCACCACCTTTTGCTACTAATAAACTTGAACCAAAAACTGAATCTTGGCCATTATTACCAGCAGTAACTGAACTTTGAGCAGCGCCACCATTTCCAACTGTGATAGAATAGGTAGTCGATGTGATTGCATAAGAAGAAGCATAAACTACACCACCAGCACCACCACCACCAGCGCCATTGGTATAATATCCAGAACCACTACCAGATACACCACCTGAACCACCACCACCAATAACTAAAATTTCAGCACTACCGCTGCCAATACAAGATAAGATACCAGAAGAGTTGAAGGTATGAATTTTATAAGTTGATCCACCAGATGAAGTTGTAGTTTCAGTTCCACCAGAACAGTTCGGATTTAGGATATTACAACTTGAGCCACTTAATGTATAACCACTAGCGCAAGAACAACTAGTTGCTCCAATATAAGAAAAAGATCCGTTGAGACAGGTGTAAGAAAGCGATCCAGTAAAATGAGCTGAAGTATCACAAGTCAAAGATCCTGTTCCACCACCAACCGTAGTATCAGTAATCCCAGTCGCCGCAGTAACAGTACAAGCAGTCAAACATCCAGAATCACTCACCGTACCTCCAACACAACTTCCACCAATTCCTC